>Ga0209542_10000035_pt1 | contig 355008 bp, 389 predicted proteins | sample RifCSPhighO2_01_FD_184028 | JGI IMG/M metagenome (GOLD analysis project Ga0209542, IMG submission 184028) | Soil microbial communities from Rifle, Colorado - Rifle CSP2_plank highO2_0.1 (SPAdes) (version 2) | ecosystem: Environmental > Terrestrial > Deep subsurface > Rock core/Sediment ...
CATAGATTACTCTATCCTCAACTCTGATTGGTTTACATCTAATTCCCGATCAGACCTAAATAATGATGGCATAGTAAATGCCATTGATTATTCTATCCTCAACGCTAACTGGTTTAGGACATGGTAAAATATCGATCATACATAGTAGGGGCCATAGTTTTAGCTGCAGTAGCTTTGATTGTGTTAAGTGCAGAACGGAGAAGAGTTCAAGTTACCTACAATGATGCCAATGCCCAAGCAGTAGAAAGAACCCTTCTCGGTGGCTGGCGGTTAAGAGCAGGAGGCATAGGTTTTGCTCGTGGGGCTATCGCCATTGATTTCTCTCAAAATAAACTTTGGCTGGTTGGTCATGCTCAACAAAATATTATTTATGAGTATGATCTCCCGCCTATGGGTACAGGTGATGGGGGAGAAGAATTTCAAAATTGGCCCGCACTAGATCCTGTACGCACTATACAAGGTTGGTGGCCCGATGCAGCAAATGGTGGCTATAGTTCAGCAGGCTATGCAAATGGTCTTCTCTTCTGGCGAGGCAAACTTTGGATGGCACCGCGAGTGTTTTATGCCACAGTAAATGCTGGAGATCCTTTGACCATTTATGCAGAAGATGGAGAATCGATAACGTTTCCAAATTTACTTCGACAAAAATTCTCTGGGTTTGTTAAAAGAGGACCTGGCCTCGATCCACTCATTGGCGGAGGAGGGATGGAGTCCGGACAAGGATCATCTATGGGGCCTTCGCTCGCTACTTTAGCAGGCCAACCTTTGATTGAATATGCTACCCTTGCAGATAATGCCGGTTTACCTGGAGATAATTTGGAATATTGGAATACGCGTCCACCACGTCCCACTAACTATACTCCAATTGGGTGCTTTGCAAATCTCGGTGACACTGAATCAGTTGGGTGTCCTCAGGACTCGTGGGTGGGTTGGATACCGCGCATGATAGATGGAGAGCTCCAAGGTCGCTGGGCTTCGGATACACTTTTTGGCGGCGGTCTGGTTTTGCCGGAAGGAATTACCTATTGGGCTTCATTGGGCATAGGTAATATCGATTATAGATGTCAGTGTCAAGGATTCTCTTATATTGGCTGGGATATTTATCAGTATCGTTTTGATCCTAATACGTATCAGTTTTTGGACTATACTCGTTTCCCAGTACAACCGGGGAATCCTAACCCATATGGTGTAAATATTGGAGGCCAAGAAATCGATTCCCAAGGACGAGTGTATCTATCTCTCACAAACGCTTGGCATGGTAGTTATTACAAAACAGACCCAGTTATTCTGGTTTTTTCCTCTACGGGTACACCGATAGCTCCTCCTTCTCCAAGTCCAGTACCTCCACCCAACCCGACTCCACCTACTCCTACACCACCACCGCTAACTCCACCTCCACCTCCACCGAGCACAGAAGAACCCCAACCACTTAGAGGTGACATCAATCTCGATCATATAGTCAACTCAGTTGATTACTCTCTTCTCAACGCCGATTGGTACTCATCAAACTCAAGGTCAGATCTGAATCGGGATGGATTAGTAAACTCTGTAGATTATTCGATAATGAATTCTAATTGGCTAAGGACGTGGTAGAATTGGTGATATAATATATCAATGTTCGAGATCAAGTCGATCATGACACAAAAAGTTATTACTATAGCTCCGGAAAAACCCATTCAGGATGCCATTTTGTTGTTGAGTAAGTATGATTTTAATGGGATCCCAGTAGTCGACAAAAATAAAAAATTGCTCGGTTTGTTTTCAGAAAAAAATATGCTTTCAGACGGTGCTTATTCTCATTTGAGAACATTATTGAAATTGTTTTCCGAAATGAATTATTACAGGAAAGATCACGAAGAAATAAAAGATCAATTGAAGGATATAGTTAAATTGAAAGTTAAAGATGTCATGAACCCTCAACCAGTGACGATGCACGAAAATGATTCAATTGATGATGCCAGACAGTTGTTTTACAATGGTGCTGTGCAGTCTTTACCGATTTTGAATATGGATCAAAAACTGGTGGGGATTTTAACAGCAAGTGATTTTATTAAATTCTATGGAAATCCCTTACCTCGCAAAGTCAGAGAAAAAGATATCAATCGTGAGATCGATCACTTTGTCCGCGACTTCGAAGATAAATTTATAATTGTTTCAAAAATGCGGGTTCGGATTTGGTTATTGAGCAGTGTTACTTTTTTTGTCATCGGTTTTGCTGCTGCTATGTTTTTTATCTTAAGAATAAGTGTATAATTTTATTTTAAAAAAACCGCTTCAAGGGCGGTCTTTTTTTATTGAGAAGCTCGTTCTACGTAAGCTCCGTTTCGTGTATCTACTCGGACGATGTCACCTTCTTTGATGAAGAGGGGAACGTTGACCGTGTGTCCGGTTTCGAGTGTTGCAGGTTTGGTACCACCAGTGGCCGTGTCGCCTTTCACTCCTGCGGCAGTTTCTGTAACTTTGAGATCTATTTTGATCGGAAGATCCAGAGAGATGGGTTTATCTTCGAAGAATACGATAGAGGTATCAGTGCCTTCTTTGAGGAATTTGATCTGATCAGCAATCAGAGCTTTCGGGACGACGATTGTTTCAAATGATTCTGGATCCATGAAGTGTCCACCTTCATCATCGGCGTAGAGGTATTGGCATTTGCGTTTGATGACATCAGCGCCTTCAATTTTTTCACCAAACTTAAAGGAATACTCCATGACTTTACCAGTAATAAGGTTGCGGAGTTTGGTTTGGATCACAGGCTTACGCTGCGCGGTGCGCATGAAATTGGACTCTATAATCTGATAAGGCTCACCATTGTATTTCAGGATGTGGCCAGTAGATTTGAGATCGCTAAAATCGAGTACAGACATGACCTAAGCGCTAACGAATGGCAATAATGCCATATGACGGGCTCGCTTTAACGCGGTGGAAACCATGCGCTGGTGTTTAGCGCAAGTTCCGGTTTTTTTGGAGGCGAGAATTTTTGCATGCGGCGACATGAAGCGACGCATAAATTGCGTATCTTTGTAGTCGATGAATGATATTTTTTCTGTGCAGAAGACACAGGGTTTGTTAACTATAGTTTGGTGCATAGCCATAATTTATAATTTAGAATTAAAAATTTAAAATTAGAAGGGGAGGTCATCGTTATCGATTTGGATTTCGGGGAGTTCCGATTTTGGTTCTGGTTGCTCCGCCTTCGCTGAAGCTACGGCGGACGAGCCCGCCCCACTAGATCCTTCAGGTTTACCACCAAGCATGATCATGTTCTCTGCGATTATTTCTGTTTTGTAGCGCTTCTGACCACTGGTTTTATCATCCCAGGAAGTCGTCTGGAGCCGTCCCTCGATGTAGATTTGCCGACCCTTTTTCATGTACTGGGCGATAATATCTCCGAGTTTACCCCAGGCGATGACATTATGAAATTCAGTTTGCTCTTTTTTTTGTCCTGATTGGTCTGTCCAGGTAAAGCCTGTGGCTACCGAAAAAGAACAGACATTTTTTCCGGTGGGAGTGGTTCGGACTTCCGGATCCCGGGTGAGCCGACCGATAATTTGAACTTTGTTTAAATCCATAGATTTGGAATATTAATGCTTATAAGCAAATCTTACTACGAACTACGAATTTTTACGAATTACGAAAGGGTCAGCTTTTGTTCGTACTTTCGTATCATTTCGTAATTTCGTAGATTACTTTACGAGGTCTTCCGACTCCAGAGCTTGTTCCAGTTTGGCGTCGAGTTCAGTTTCCGAAAGTTTGAATTCTTCGGGGACTGCGACTTTCACAGGCTTACGAGATGCGCGCATTTTTTCTTGGACTTTGCGATCTTTGGCTGCACGAAGTTCTTGATCTTCGACGTTTACCGTCATGTAGCGAATAATGTGCTCCAATGACCGGAGTTTGTTATCTAGATCCTGGAGCTTGCGACCATCCAAATTAAAACTTTCCAGAACATAAAAACCGTTCCGGGTTTTCTTAATTGGATATGCCAACTTTTTCTTTCCCATCATTTCTTGGGAAAGAAGACTGCCACCATTGTCGGTAATGAATTTATCGACTTCGGCTGCAATCGTGGGTACATCGTTGTCCGTCACGGCTGAAGATAAAATATACATCAGCTCATATTTTGGCATAGAAATTATCTTTCTATCGCTAAGTCAATTGCTTAGCGAATATTAGCTTAATATTTAATTAGTTTAGCTAGTTTAACATGTTTTACGGGTCTGGTCAAGGCAATTTTATGATCTCGTAGCCCTCATTTTTTAGGAATTCGTTGGCAACGAGCGAAGGAGTATATTGACTTGCATGAGTCTTGATTGCTTGATGTTTTAGTTCAGCAAATTTTTCTAAGTCAATCATTTTAAGTTTTTCATCAGGCATTCCTTCTAGAATATTTTTTTCGAAGTGAGAATGATGAACCTTACGCTGGTTCATATGCTCTTGAAAATTTTTAATTACTGATCGAGGCATACCAGCTAACCAAATTTCAGATGGATTAAATTCGGCTCTTTTACTTGCCTCCATCGCTGCTTGACCTATTAGTATGTGATCTCTATGTCCGGTAATTCCTTCAGATCCAAAAGTCAAAACAACCTCAGGCTTATAAAGATTAACTTGTTCTGTTAAATCTTGAACTAGGCTAGTAAAGTTTTCTTCGCTTAAACCGCCATCAGGGTATTGGAAGATTTTTTTACATTCACAACCCATAAGTTGGCAAGCTGCATGCAGTTCTTCAGCGCGAATTTCAGCTAGTTCTTTAGGGCTGCGACCAAGATTCATTCGATCTACACCTTTTTCGCCAGCAGTAGCACAAATAACACCAACTGTTTTTCCCTGTGTGACAAACATTATAGTTGCTCCACCAAAAACATACGATTCGTCGTCCGGATGAGCTACTATAATTAAAGCGTGAAGTTTATCTGACATATTTTAATTATACATTGAACCGGAAATGCGCGACATCACCATCCTGCATAATGTATTCTTTGCCCTCAACTCGTAACCAGCCTTTATCTCGAGCGTTAGCATAAGAGCCCGCTTCGAGGAGTTTGTCCCAACCGATGATTTCCGCGCGGATAAATCCTTTTTCAAAGTCAGTGTGGATCACCCCTGCAGCTTGTGGCGCTTTGGTTCCACTGACAATCGTCCAGGCCTTGGTTTCGATCGGACCAGCTGTAAAAAAAGTTATGAGATTGAGAAGTTTATATGCCGCTTTGGCCAATCGATCGAGTCCCGATTCGCTGATCCCCAACTCTTTCATGTATTCCACTCTCTCGTCATCAGTTAATTCGGACAGCTCTTGTTCGATTTTGACATCAATTAATAAGGGTTCCTTTGCAGTTTCATCCCCCCTTAATATAAGGGGGGATTGAGGGGGGTTATTACCCGAGGTATTTCCCACATAAAGCACTGGTTTCATGCTCAAAAGACTTAAGCCTTTGACCAGTCTGGATTCTTCTTCGTTCAAAGCAACTGTTCTGGCAGGTTTACCATCGTCTAGGCTTGTTTTAATTTTTTCCAGTGCTGCTTTAAGGAGAAGGGCTTCTTTGTCGCCACCTTTGATCTCTCGGGCCAAACTTTCTAGCCGTTTGTTTACTGTACTTAAATCAGCAAACATTAGTTCGAGGTTGATGACTTCGATATCACGAGCTGGATTGACAGATCCATCGACATGAATGATTTCATCGTTTTTAAAAAATCGGACGACTTGGACGATCGCATCGACTTCCCGGATGTGAGATAAAAATTTATTGCCGAGTCCAGCTCCTTCAGCTGCACCTTTGACCAGGCCAGCGATATCGATAAATTCAATAGAGGTCGGGACAATTTTTGCGGATTTTTCTTGAGCAGACAGTTTGGCCAATCTTTCATCGGGAACATTGATTACGCCAACGTTGGGGTCGATGGTGGTAAATGGAAAATTCGAAGCCTGCGCTTGCTGCTTCGTGAGGGCATTAAATAAAGTACTTTTTCCAACGTTTGGAAGACCGACTATACCGATTTTGAAACTCATAAGGATATTATAGCATATTGACAGTGTGTGGTTTAGTATATACAATAGATTCATGACTAGGCTGTTCAAGAAATTAGTCGGCTTTCTATGGGATTCTGGCAACCGCGAGAAGAATGAAAACAAGCATAAAGTTACCATCCAGGAAGCTGAAGAAGTATTTTTTGATAGCCATTATGTTCTGCTCAAAGATAGCATTCATTCAGGCAGTGAGCATAGATTTAACATTATAGGTTTAACCAAGGCTGGCAGACTGCTTACTGTAACTTTTACGGTTCGCAAATTAATGGTTCGAGTGATTTCTGCTCGGCCTGCCGCTAAAAAAGAAAGGATTATTTATGAAAAAACATCTTAAGGTTCCCAAGTTTAAGAACGAAGATCAGGAACGAGATTTTTGGGCGAAAATTGATTTGGGAGATTACTATGGTTCAAAAGATTTTTTGCATATTGATTTTCCTAACCTTAAACCAACTACCCGATCTATTTCCATTAGAATACCGGAGTATATTTTGTCCCGCTTGAAAATCAGGGCTAATGAGTTGGATATTCCGTATCAGACTTTGATGAAGCAATATATCGCCAAAGAAGTTTTGGCAAAAAAATAGACGGAAATTGCCTTGAAAAGTACTGTGAGATTGTCCAGTTTGCGGAGTTTAGTAAAAAGCTTAGTATATAAGCATAATTAAATATAGAGAGGAGTGATTATGAGAGAAATCGCTCAAACACACCAAGTGGAAGAATTTCACATGCGGGGCATGAAAGCTGTGAGAAAAGTTCAGTCGCTCATTAAATCAGGTGATGCCATGGAAATTTTAGTGGAAGACGAGTCAGGTGACGCCATCTTACGTTTTGCTCCAGACAGAAACTTTTTGAACCAGACGCTAAATTTGCTCAAAGGCACGATGAAAGTTATTAAAGCTTGTAAAATTACAGTTCTGAACAAACAGACAGCACTGTTTTAAATTAAAATCGGGATAAAACTAGAAAATAGGCCATAGGGCCTATTTTTATTTTAGTAGCATTTTTGTTAGAGTTTTGGTAGACTTTAAAAGCTATGAATCCCGTTAGAAATTTGCCGTAGTTAAATACTACTTGAAAGAATGTTCTACGGGTTGATTATAAAAATATTTATTATTAACTAATCACTATTTCTAACGGGATGAAAATTTCTAATCTCAACAAGCTTGGTCAGAAGGATTTAATTGTTTTTGACCTTGATGGAACCCTAGCCAGAACTAAATCGCCAATGGATAAAGAAATGGCGAGAATCTTAAAGCAATTACTTTCTGTAAAAAAAGTTGCTGTAATTGGGGGAGGAAAATACGAAGTTTTCCAAATGCAGTTATTGAATGAATTAAAGGCATCGAAAAAGTTGTTAGAAAATTTGTTTTTGTTTCCCACTACTGCTACTGTTTTCTATAAGTATCAGAACGGTTGGAAAAAAGTTTACTACCATGGCCTAACTAAGCAGCAGGTAAAGCATATAGAGGACGCTTTTAATTGGGTTTTTAAACAGATTGGTTATAAACAGCCGGAAAAAACTTATGGCGATATAATTGAAAACCGCGGTTCACAGGTAAGTTGGTCTGTTTATGGTCAGGATTTAGTAACAGCATTAGGCTCTAAGGGAGTAAAAATGAAAGAAGAATGGAAGAAAAAAAATACCCCTCTCAAAATGAAAATTGCAAAATTGGTCCAGAAGCGTTTGCCAGGATTGGAAGTGCGGGCGGCTGGCTTTACTACTGTAGATGTCACGAAAAAAGGTATAGACAAGGGTTATGGCATCAATCAGATTCAGAAACATTTAAAAACCCCGATTAAGAAAATGCTATTTATAGGGGACGCTATTGTTCCTGGAGGAAATGATTATGCAGTCGTCAGAACTGGAGTCGATTATATTCCTATTAAGGGTCCAGAAGAAACAAAAAAGATAATCAAAAAGATAATTGGTACATAAAAGTACGATCGCACCTCTCATGTACACGGGTTGAGATTAAAAAAACGGCCAGGGGAGTACATGGGTACTCCCCTGGCATAAAGACCCGGATGGGGTGTCAGGGATGAAGCGCAGCGAGCGCTTTTTCACGTGCGGTTTCTGCGGGTGGAAATTCGCGTTCGTTGTTTGCACGGTGAAGTGTCGACGGCAGATGCTCTCGCTTTAATTGCAAGATAACTGCCGGAACTTGTTCTTCATTCAACTCGAGATCAACGCTGAGTGGGTTGAGAGGGGACCAATCAGCGGGAATCTGTTGTGGAAGAAGGTGACAGCTTGTCGCGAGCAATACAGCCTTAGCTGCTTCGTACCGGTCTGCGCATTCGACATAGTACGCACTCATGACTCGTCTCCTCCTGGGGAAATACTAGGACCAAACTAAACCAACCTTCTCGTAAACCTCTTTGTATGTCTTGAGAGCGACAGTGTGAGCTTTTTCTGCGCCCTCTTTCATGATTTTTGTTAGTGCTTCGGTATCTTTGGTTAGTTCTGCTCGGCGAGCGCGGAACGGTGCGAAATAAGTGATCAGACTTTCAGCCAGATCAGACTTCAGCTCGGAGTATTTAATACTCCCGTCTTTGTATTGTTTATCAAATTTATCAAAAGTATTTCCGCCAGCTGGCGGATCAGCGAATTCTTTTAGTAAATCAAAAAGATTTTTGACGCCTTTCGGCATTTCTCCAGTCGGAGCATCAGTCGCTGTGACTGCTTTGGCCAATTTTTTACGGATGATTTCTGGTTCATCGAAAATTCCGACATAAGACCCAGGTTCGCTTTTGCTCATTTTTTTCTCGGGATCAGTTAGGCTCATGATCCGGACTGGATCTTTCATGTGAGCTTTGACTTCATGGAAATATTCGCCGTATTTATTATTAAATTTTTTGGCAATTATATTTGTCATTTCTAAATGTTGGATTTGATCGTGACCGACTGGGACCTGGTCTGCATGGTAGAGCAGAATATCCGCCGCTTGGAGCACTGGATAGGTGAGTAAGCCGACATTGATGTTCTTTTTTTGCTTGGCTGATTTATCTTTGTACTGTGTCATGCGTTCCAGTTCATTGATCGGAGTCAGGGTATTGAAAATCCAGGCTAATTCTACATGCGCTGGGACATGCGACTGGACGAAAATCGTCGATTTCTGTGGGTCGAGCCCTGCAGCCAGAAAAGCGATCAGAGTATCAGTGATTTGCTGGCGTTTTTCTTCTGGAGAATAGTCTTCTGTCAGCGAGTGCAAATCAGCAATAAAAAAATAGCATTCGAATTCTTCTTGAAGCTTGACGAAATCCTTTAAGGCTCCCAAATAATTTCCGATATGCATCTCGCCCGACGGCTGTATTCCTGAAACAATAACTTCTTTTTTGCTCATAGTAATATTATAGCAATAACCCATCCCGGACGCTACGTTCTTTAGAATACTCCTAAGGTGAAGGGCGATCCGGGATCCATTTCTTATAGGCAGCGTTGACTGAGAAGTTTTCAAATGGTAATATCAGAAAAAGGAGTGAACATGATCGAGACCGAAGCGGCATTCGCTATCTTGTCTTCGACCGCTCTTCCTGAAACAAAAACGTATGAAGTCCCGGATTTTTGGGACATCATCGATCCTCGCAAACTCGGTGAAAGTCGTCAGTTGAGAGGACCGTTTTATGGAACCTTCTTCCAGGCTCATGTCCTGGCAGACTTCCTTTTCGGATCCCAGCATACTACTGATGACAGCGGTACCGAGTGGATTAACTGGAAGGTAGTTTCTCATAAGGAAAGTCTGACGGTGATCGATCTAACAAAAGTTTTGGCTTTGTGCGGTTTGCCTCCGGTTCCTCCGCGGGACGAAGCGCAATGCCAGGCCGATCTTACGAGACTGAACGAAAAAGTCCTCGCCAGAACTTAAGCCCGAGTAAATTATGACTCGCGGCTCTTTTTTCGGAAATAAAAACCCCGGAATGATCCGGGATTTTAGTTTGTATTATCTTGACTCGAATCGTTTGAGGAACGATTCAAGATCTTTTTTTATATTCTCAACAATTTTTGAGCGCTCTTCAGGACTAGCTTTACTATAATCGTCTTGTAATTCTTTTAATCTTTCATCCAAGCTTTTCTTGATGTTAGGAATTTGTGGAGCAACAGTCTCGTCAGCTATAAGATCAAGCAAGATTTGCATGTACTCAAACGCTTTTGTACCTGGAAATTCTTCACCACTTTGTATACTGTCTAATTCCTGACGGATGGCTGAAGCAATTTCTGCCAAAGCTCTTTGGCGGTCTCGTTCTTCCATATTAGACCTCGATGACTACTGGCAAAACCATTGGGCGGCGTTCGGTTCGTTGGAAGAGAAATTCGCCGATTTGGTCGCGAACCTCGGAACGGATATAGGCCCAGTTGGGTTCTTTGACTTTGCCATTGCCTTTGCTTTCGACAACTTTTCTGACTTCATGCTTTACTTCTTTGAGCAGATCTTCTGATCCTTTCATATAGATAAAGCCGCGAGAGATAATGTCAGGTTGTCCTGAAATTTTACCGGTGTTGCGTTCAATTTTCATAATGATGACGAACATGCCGTCTTGGGCCATGACTTGGCGGTCGCGAAGGACGACTTCACCGACGTCACCAACACCCAGGCCATCGACGAAAACATAACCAGTTGGAATTTTGGCTTCCAGAACCTGGACTCCAGTGGTGCTTAGTTCCAACATCTGACCATTGTCCAGAGTAAAGATGTTATCATCGGGAATCCCGACGGACGAAGCGATATTGGCGTGCGCCACTAACATGTGATGCTCGCCGTGAATCGGCATGAAGAATTTGGGTTTGGTCAAAGCAATCATCAGCTTCAAATCTTCTTGATAAGCGTGTCCAGAAGTGTGAATGTCTAGATTTTTATTATAGATAACTCGAGCACCCAGACGTGCCAGGTTGGAAAGCACGGAAGAAACCGATCGTTCGTTCCCTGGAATTGGGTTCGCTGAGACTACACAAGTATCTCCCTTTTTGACCTGGATGGTTTTGTGCTCGTTGCGCGCGATACGAGCCAGGGCTGCTGCTTCTTCACCTTGAGAACCCGTGGTGAGAATGACGACTTGATTATCTGGAAGCTTTTTGGCTTGTTCCATTTTTATAATCATACCTTTAGCAGGTAGCGTCAGGTAATTTGTAGCCAAACAAATTTCGATGTTGTTGACCATGGAGCGTCCAGTCACTACTAATTTGCGATTAGATTTGTGAGCCGCATCGATAACTTGTTGGATACGAGAAATCAGAGTAGAGAAAGTCGCGAAAATGACACGGCCTTTGGCATCTTGCAAAATCCGATCAATTGTTTCTCCCAAAGTTTTCTCAGACATAGAATAGCCTGGCTTTTCGGCGTTAGTGGAATCTGACATGAGCAGAGCCACACCCTCACCGCCATAGTTGGCTAGTTTGTCGAATTCTGATGGACGACCATCGACTGGTGTGTGATCGAATTTCCAGTCAGTAGCGTAGACCAGCAATCCTGCTGGAGTTTTGATCGCCAGCCCCACACCATCAGGGATGTTGTGGTTGATTCGGAAAAATCGAATACTGAAATTGCCCAAAGTCAAAATATCGTCTTTGTTCAATTCATGAATCTGGGAGCGACCGAGCAAATGGAATTCTTCCAAACGCTTCTTAATCAGCTCACCGGTTAATTTCATGGTGTAGATTGGCGGATCGCCAATTTTCGGCATGATGTAGGGAATGGCTCCTATGTGGTCCAAGTGACCGTGAGTAATAATTACTCCTTTGATGCGCTTTTTGTTATCTTCCAAATATTTGGTATTTGGAATGATGTAGTCGATCCCGGGCATGGTTTCGTCAGGGAACCCAAGTCCCATATCGATGACGAGAATATCATCGCCATATTCTAGGACTGTCATGTTTTCCCCGACTTCTTCGATACCTCCGAGAGGGATGACCTTTAAAGTCGCTTTTCCGCCAGCTGGCGGAGTCGCTTTTTGTTCTTGCGGTCGTGTTGCAACCGCGGTGTTTTGCTGTTTACGCAAAATCATAAAATTTATTCTTGTGTTAATGCTAATGGTAAATTTTATCTACGAAGTACGAATTTTTTACGAAATTACGAAGTGGTTAACCTTTTTCGTATTTTCGTAGCTTTTCGTACTTCGTAGACAAGCGCGAAGCAGGGCTTGACCCAAGGCTTGAGCGCTAGTTAACACAAGAAAATCCACAAAAAATACGAACTTTATCGTATTAACTAGATTATTTACTTTTTCAAGAGTAATTCAATGTAGATATATTATACACCCAGCCGCGCGAATTGTCAATAACAGCTCGGCACTGTTGTAAAATTACCGGCCATAAAATTCTGCTGAATTTTTGGCCTGCGCTCTCGGACCGTCGTCCTGCGAGAGCTAATTTTACAAAGTGCCTCGCTTCCGCAAATAAAGAAAAGAGGCGGACACGCTTGCGCGCGTCCGCCTGAGTTTAGTATTTCCCAGAAATGAGAAGTTCTCGCAGTTTTGACACTGTTCGAATCAGCTCTTTCGCTTCGTCAGTTCGGGCTGACGAAGAGTTTCGTGGGATGTGGTAGACGACAGTATTGGACTTCGCCGGTTCTGAAATCACGACGCCAATGCCAGATAACCAGTTGAGTGTGTTGCGAAGAGTACTCAGCTCAAATGGTTTTCCGGTGGTAATTTCATAACGTCGACGAATCCGACGAACCAAGACCGTTTCATCACCCCAGATCCTGAATCGACGCCTTGGAGAAGCCAGGACCATGAGGATTTCCACTGCCATCCGTGGATCGATACCTGGGCGAATGAATTTCGACAGCTGCTCCTCGATCAGACCACTGAGGTCCAAAACTTCAACTTCTCGAGGTGTTGCCGAAAACTGGTTAACGTCAGCCTGTAGGGGTACTGGTTCCTGTTTTTCAGATTGGCGCTCAATCCAAGTCGCCTGTTTGAATAACCGGATTTTTTTCCTTCGTTCGGGTTCATTTAGTCCGCGTTTGTAAAGTGCAATTGCTTCAGGCTTCACGGCGTTTGACGCTTCCAGTTCATAGAACACTATAGGATCAAAAGGTGCAGCAGGAGCAACTTTCTCACCAGCGGAGTCAGAGTTCACTTTCGGCCGTTGCAAGCGGAGTGTGAACTGTTTGTGTTCTAGGGCAGCAGTAAGTTTTTGGACAAACTGCTTCCGTCGCGCTGGCTGAGGGGGACTCGTCTTCCACTTCGCGAAGATTTCGTCGATTGTCTCCTCTTTGAGATAGAAGCGGGTGCGGAGATCGACTTCAAGATCTTCCCAAAGTCGGTTATTGATAGGCACCCATTTATGGAGTTGATCTTCATGCTGAAAGAGTCGGAACTCCCGGTGAAGATAATCGAGAAACCGCTGTTCCAGTTCCCGAAGGTCGTTGGTTTTGCAGAAGATCTTCATCTTTGGGATCCAAATGTGGACCCTCGGATTGAGCCTGCGAAACCTACGGGATTCGGGAATAAGCTTACGAGAACAAAACCGATCCCGAAGGTCGAACAATGTCACACGGTTGAAGTAGATCAGCCGCCAGCCGATGGAGATGAACCCGAACTGGATCAAAGCCAGTACTCCGGCGGCCCAGGTGCCGCGCTCCACTGTGAATGGAACTGCGACAAATACTGCTGCTGCCACTAGCAGAATTTTACCCCATAGGATTCGACCCAGTGCTTGATCGCGAAGGCTCTGGGTGTACTCGAAGTGTGAGTCTTCGTTTTTCTGTGACCAATGCATCGTCTTCCTCCTTGTTGACGAACTATAATTTATAGCATTTTTTGCAGCTTTAATCAACAATTAAAAAAAGAAGAGGCGGACAGCGCTTGCGCGCGTCCGCCTCGGGGAAACGTTGAACGAGATGAACCGAACTACTTCTGGAGTCGGACTGAGAAGTATGGGCCTCCCCAGGTGTCGTTGTTGGGGAATGACGGCCCGTACGGATTCGTGAACAGGTAGTCCGTTCGCTCCGTGTAGATCCGTGAATACCGCCAACCGGCGCCAACCGCGACGTACTTGTGGACTGAGTAGCTCGCACCGAGGTCCACATCGAGTCCGCGCGACGACCAAGTCGATCCGGTCTTTTCGTAGTCCGGATACCCTTCGCTACGGTAAGTGTAGTGGCCGGCATGCCGGATCATCGGAGCGAGATCAACTGTCGCGTGAGGAGTGAGCTTGTTGAACCGATGCTTGGCAGTGATGCCGACCTTCGGCGCAAAGAAGCTTTCGCTGATTGTGCTCCGAACGTCGCGGCTAAACCCTGAGAACCCAGAGAACTCGTAAATCGTCCCGGCATCCTCGGTTTCCAGCAAGCGATACCCAACACCGAATCGGTAGGTGAGCGGACCGCGGCTGTATTCGCCCATGGCTTCCAGAACGCGGCTGCTTCCGTTGAACTCGAACAGTGCGTTCGTGGTGTTCTCGAAGTAACCGGACGAGTCGACCCGACCGTCGTTGTACTGCAGCCGGTACTTCGGGGTGTCGATACCACCAGTGGTGAAGCGGAGCTTCGTCGACCAGCGAGCGTTGCCGATCATCCGGACTTCGAAGCCTTTCTGCACCGTGCTGTGCTTCGATACGGTGCTGGCGTATCCGGAGGCTCCTTCGCTGGTGTCGACGCTGTGGCTGTAGTTGCCGAACTCGAGAACCGGCGTGATCGTGACGCGCTCCTGCGCCGAGACCGTGAACGCGAAGCCGAGGACAAGGAGGACGATGAGGGAGAGAATGCGTGTCATTTGCGAGTCTCCTGAAAGTGTTGCGGTTGAATGGTAACCCTAAAGCGGATTGTTGCGCTTGATTGCGTTGATCCGTTTTTCAGCCTCGTTCCTGAGACTAACGGTGGCATGATATTGCACGCGAAGGTAAGTGACCTGCTTGTCAAAATCGGGAACTTTGGGCCGGGCCTCAAAAAGCTCGTCCATAGCCTTGCCGATCGCGATCATCCGATTCGTGCAATCGGTCCAATCCCACTTGAGTAGGGCCAATTCCAGACGAAGCAGGGTCAGCCGAAAGGCTTCCACGAAACGTCGAATTAAATTCATCTCTAGCCCTCCTTAGGTGGCAGAGAAAGCCGGTTTTGAGAACGTCTGAGCCTATGTAAGCGCTCATTGGACTAAAGTCATGTACAAGAATCACGTAACAATGAACATAACTGCAATTTAATGAAAACTTGAGAAAGGGGAGGCGAGCGTGTCTGCGACACGCTCGCCCGTCGAGCTACTTCTTGGGCTGCGCGATGATGCTGTCCAGACCGTGCAGTTCGAAGAGCGGGGTGAGATAGGCACGCGTCTCGTCGTTCATCTTCAACGTTCGCAAAGCCGCGAGGTCATCGACTGCCGTCTTGATCTCATCGTCACCGAACGTCGATGACTCGGTCACATGGAGCTTCCGGGCGGCCCTGATCAGCTCGTTCACCTCGTCGAGGTAGTGCTTGATGTTGCTTGCGTAGACATGGTTGCACATGAATTCGAATTTCTCGAGGACGAGTTTCTCGAACTGACTCGTTGCAGACGCTTTCATCTCGTCGAGCTTCAATGCCATTTCCATCTCCTCCGTAATCGCTCTACCTGAGCCAGGACTCCCTTGTGTATCCACCTCATATGGATCACCACAAGCTGAGCATCTTAAGCATAAATATTTTATGCGCAAATTGCTAAGCTCGTTTTTCTATTTTGACCAACAATTATACACCTTTTTGGCGGTTTTGTCAAGACGACCGCATTGGGTAATCCTACCGTGTTGGAACAGGCTTTAATGTTTTAGATAAGTAATCATTGGGTGAACTAAAGATTTCCGGTGAGGAAAATCTGACGCAGAATTCACTCACGTACTCTGGTAAGTATTCAGGGCTGGTGTGGTGATACATTCTTCGGATAAATGTTCTTAAGTTCCCGAACATCCCTTCGATCTCTGAGGTTAAGCCAAATTCGAATCTTTTATGAATATCAACTCGATGCTTGACTTGCCACCACTGGTCAATCTTTTTGTACATCGCCCCGCCATCGGTTTGCAGTTTACTGTTAGGCTTGACCCAATGGAAAAGGAATCTTGCTGTTTCAGTCTTGTCTACGGAGTTTTTAAATATCATCTGATGGGCTAGGTGTTTGCTGCCAACCTGTTTGGCCATGATCAGAGAAAGATTCTTAAAGTATGCTTCATCCATTTGGACCTTCCCCTCTAGAACGGCCTCTACCTGGGGCAAATGGAGCCTAAAGACCCTAAACCAGTGTCTGACTGCCTTTTCTGAGAGATGACAGAGTTTCTCTGTTTGCAATACCGGAATCCTTTGGGTCCAACACCAGAGTAGCGCATACATTGTTCTGAGGGAAATTTTCATATCAGCAAGCCAGGTACCTGACAACAGGCTAAATCGTTTCCGGCATCTTCTGCAACGATATCGCTTCTCAAAAACAATGATTCTTCTAGACCGGCAATGGGGACATGAAACGTTCTGACCAAAGATGATTAGCCTTAATTGTTTCTTAATCTTGGCTTCTGAGGGGATTTGGTTTAATGCTGCGATCATGGTTACAAGGGTTAATATTGCTAATGCAATTATATCCTTGTTCCATCAGGGTTGGAGAACCCACCGCATTTGCGAGGAGGTGCTTTGTCCTTAAGGGATTAGCTTAGGCACCGACGAAGCAATCTGACTCATGGTTGGCTTGGGTTTTAGACTGCCACGCGACTGCCCAGGTTAACGCTTTATCGATAAAGCAGTCGCTCGCAGATGCGATATAAATGCTGGAAACCCCACAAAAAAAAGAAGATCCCGGACCTGCTTGCCGGCAGGCAGGTCAAGTCCGGGATGGGTAAATGTATTATTTTGGCGGGTACGGAGAGATTTGAACTCTCACGGGATTGCTCCCACACGCTCCTGAAGCGTGCGCGCTCCGTACTAAAATTTTGCTGAGTTATCAAATTGATTTTGGTGCTCGAGGGGAGATTTGAACTCCCACGACCTTGCGGTCATACGCTCCTGAAGCGTACGTGTATGCCAGTTCCACCACTCGAGCATACTTGCAAAATTTAGTACGGGATAAATATTCCAGCCTGCCCCGTAGCGACGCGAAGCGTCTGCTACCGGGATTCCGCCACGTACCCTGAAAACTTTATTTTGTCAGAGGCAGATTCAGAATGACGTTAGTTAGCGTAGGACTTATAAAAACTTTAAACTGAACGAGTTTTACCAGTAATAAGAAATCTGTAATTTCTGATTTTAAACTTTCTGGACCAGTAAAGATTTCTTTACCTTCTTCAAGAATAGATTTCGTATAATTAAAGGCCAGATCGTACGGATAGCTTTTTTTTATATAATCTATCAAGTGTTTGAATTCATCTTTATCTAACCAAATCCCTTGGCAAGTTTTACAGGCATCAATTTTAACTCCCGAATTACCATAATCGATTTCATACAGAGGAACGTTGTCGATCGGACAGAGTTTGGTACTCGATGTTGATTTAAAATCTTTTTCATCTTTCCAAAGATCCACATCAAACCACTTGGCATACTCATCTTGGACGTCTTTAGCCTGTCTCAATTCATCATGGTTAAACCACAATCCTTCGCACTCAGAACATCGATCAACTTTTACGTTGCCAAATTTAATTTCTTGAAATGATTCGTGATTATTTGGGCATTTCATAGTGTTTAATATTTTATCAGGTTAGTTACTAAAATACCAGTTCTTAATGTCGAGGAAGCGGTCAGCTGGGCTGACGATATTGTCGAGGTTAATGCCCTGGATTTTTTTCGGGACATTGTAGATATAGAGAGAACGGGCTAGAAAGATCGCAGGCAGTTCATCATTGATAATTTCCTGGAACCGTAAATAATTTTTGACCCGAGTTGCTTCGTCGATGGTTTGTCTGGCATCTGTGAGTAATTTATCAGCTTCTGTGTTTACAAACCCAGAAAGATTGAGACCAGGGTCGTTGCGTTGGGTCCCATGCCAGAATGGAAATGGGTCTGGATCAGCCCCGACATTTTCAGAAAAAAGTAATGCATCAAATGCGCGGGGTCTGATGAAATCAGTTTCGAGTTCATCAGGTCCGACTGGAATTAAATTTATTTTAACCCCGATTTTTTCCCACTGGCTTTGGAGTAGCTGCGCGGTTTTGACATTTAAAACCAAATTTCCTGAGAGCGCTAAATTAAATTCTAACAATTTATCTTTTTTGGCACGCACAGTTGAGTTAGGTGGAAGTACCCATCCAGCCTTTTCTAACAATATCACTGCTTCATCGAGATTGTAGTGGACACTTTCTTCAATTTTTTCGTTGTATCCCATACTCCCCGGTAAGATGGGACCGAATGCGGGAGCGGCATTGTCATTGAATACTTCTGTGATGATTTGGTTGCGGTCTGTGGCGAGCCATAGCGCTTGACGGACAGCTTTTTCGGCGAGGATGGAATTCTTCGGGAGATTAAAAAATACGGCTTGGTACTGGGGCAGGTTGACTCGGTATTGATTTACACGATCGGATTGGGATAGAAATGCTTTTTTATCAAATGGCAAAAACCCTATGCTCTGGATTTCTTTGCCTTGGTATGCTGCAAGCAAACTATCGTAGTCATCGTAAAACCTGAAGGTCAGAGTCGTGATATATGGAGAGCCTTCGTGATAGTTTTGGTTGGCACGCAAAGTGATAGATTTGATGTCACCATCAGAAGTTTTACGAATTTCGCGCACAGTGTATGGTCCTGAGCCAATTGGTTTGAGGTTGGAGTCAGAAAGTCGGAAATTCCGAGGGGAGAGCTCTTCCCAGATGTGTTTCGGGATGATGCCTAGTGTAAAATTGTTCATGAAGCTTGCTGAAACTTCGCGCAATGTAAGTTGAATACTCAAATCATCAATTTTTTCGGCTTTGACCCGAGACCAGTTCGGGCGAAGCGGGGATTCATACTCGATATTTTGAATTCGTTGGATGGTAAACAAGACGTCGTCAGCATTGAGAGGCTTACCATCTGACCATTTAAGATTCGGTTTTAGTTTCAGAGTATAAGTTTTTTGGTCTTCACTTACGGTCGGTATGCTTTCTGCTAAATCCGTGGTCAAATTTTGTTCTTGATCAAATTTGAGTAACTGAGCATAGACCACTCGACTGACATCGGTGTCGACGCTGCTGGTTAGCGATAGAAGTGGGTTTATAAATTGAGGTTGACCCACCAGCCCTTCCACGATTTCGCCACCATAGTGAGGGCCTGGACCCTTTTCGGCAAATGCTTGGACAAGTAAAAAACCACCGCTGATCACAAGGAAGAATAAGGTGGCGATAAATGTATAGAATTCTTTTTTCGAAAAGTTTTCGAGGATATGAGGAATCTGCCCTCGGCGCAGGGTTCGCAATGTTCGTATTCCCAACCAAAAATTGCGAAAAAAGTTTTTGATTTGTAACCAGATATTACTCATTCGTTATTTGACGAAGAGCACGGCGACCGAGAGGCCGACGAATATGACAGCGAGTAAAATAGTAAAGTAATGTAGTCCACGAGCTAAACCTCGTTTGGAACGATAAACTTGTCCTTCGCCGCCAAATACAGTGGAAAGTCCGCCCTCGCGCTGTTGCATAAGGATGGTAATGATAATCAAAACATCGATGACTATCAGGGCAAAAATTAAAGTATTTTGTGTAATCTGCATATATTTATGCTTGCCCGCCGAAGCTTTAGCGCAGGCGGGACTTAGCTATTTTGCCAGAAAAGGAGAAATCAGTCAACAGTTACCAGATAACAGATAACAATCAAAGAGATGCCTTGATCTTCTCGGCGGTTTTAGACCCAACGATCGCGGCAAGTTCTGTAAGACTAGCAGAACGAACTTTGGCAGCAGAGCCAAATTTTTGGAGCAATGTTTTTTTCTTGGCCGGACCGATGCCGGAGATTTGATCGAGCACAGAAGAGAGAGATCCCTTCGATCGCAAATGTCTATGGTATTTCACGCCGAAGCGATGAGCTTCATCGCGGATGCGTTGTAAGAGATAAAGTGCTTGGGAGTTAGTAGGAAGTATCAAGGGGGAAGTATTAAGGGGAGTAAAAATTTCTTCTAAGCGTTTGGCGAGGCCAATGACCTGAAACCTGGAACCTGAAACCTGAAGCACTGAAAGGGCTGCATTCAATTGACCCTTCCCGCCATCGATCAGGATCAGATCGGGAAGAGGCCAATCGTTGCGAAATCGTCGTTCGAGCATTTCGCGCATCATAGCGAAGTCATCAGGAGTTTGTTTTTTATTAATTTTAAATTTACGATAATCAGATTTTTTCGGTCGGGCGAAGTCAAACACAACCATCGAGCCGACAGGGTTGGTGCCTTGGATATTCGAAATGTCGTACGCTTCGATGCGACCTGGCAAATTCGGTAGATCCAAAACTCGTTGCAATTCTTTGAGCGAGGCGAGCAATCGAGCTTCTTCTAACAAATGTTTATCTGTGGTGCTTTCCAGATATTGTTTGGCATTTTCTTGGCCTAATTTCAGAAGCTGTAGTCTTTGACCCTGGACTGGTACTGTAAATTTGGGAAATCGACGACCGATAAATACCGGATATAGTTCATCAGGGATAATTTGGGCTGGAAGTAATACTTCTTTGGGTATGCTTGAAGCCTCTAGATAATATCTTTCGAGAAAACTTTGCAAAATTTCATCAACCGGGACTTGTTTCGTATTTTCCATGATGAAGTTTTCTTTTTGGATGAGTTTTCCTTCTCGGATCATGAATAAATTGATGGATGCGACACCACCCGCCTGCCACGCCTTGTCGGATTGCTTTACCCGAGGCATGGCGGGCAGGTCTGTATAAACAGAGAACACATCTTGGTCGAGTTTTTTCGGGTAAACCAATTTTTGTCGTTCGAGCACTCGGTTCAGGGCAAAAATTTGGTTGCGAACCTTCGCTGCTTTTTCAAATTGTTTATGGGACGCAAAAGATCGCATCTGTTTTTGTAAATCTTTCAGAACTTGAGATTGGCGGCCTTCCAGAAATTGGATAATTTTTTTGATGTAATTGTCGCGGTATTCTTGGGTACTTATTTTGCCAAAGCAAACACCCGGACATTTACCGATGTGATAAAAGAAGCAAGGTTTATTACCGATTTTTTTGTTGGAACAGTAAGGAAAAATATTTCGGAGCATCCGAAGTGTGTCTTTGATGGCAAGTCCTGAAGTATAAGGACCGAAATAACGGCTACTTCGATCCATCAGTTTTCGTTCATAGCCAATCGTCGGGATTTCATCTTTGATATTTATTTTAATAAATAAATAATTTTTGTCATCACGGAGATCAACGTTGTATTTGGGTTTGAGTTGTGAAATGAAATTTTTCTCCAGGATCAAACTTTCAGTTTCATTATCTGTGACCGTGTAGTTGAGGTCACGAATTAGAGAAATCATTTGTTGGATCCGAGGTCCGCGACCATCATCACCGTCCCGTTTGAAATAAGAACTAACTCGGTTTTTGAGTTTGATCGCTTTCCCGACGTACAAAACCAACCCTTTGGCATCTTTGAATACATAGACACCGGGTTTCTGGGGGAGGTCTTTAATCTTTTGTTCTAGCTGTTTCGACATGAAAGTATTATACTTTGATATAAGAATACAGCCAAAGGAGGTCTCATGGCTGACAGGAAAATGCGTCTGATTCTGGGTGGTCGAGATCCCCTTGGGCGGGTTCTGATTCAAGCAAATATTGCGTTTGCTGAATTTGATGCTGCCAGGAATACTCGAGAAGGCCTCGGCCGACTGTGGCAAGAACTTCCTTCTCCGGAAAGGAGTAGTAGGCGGAGAGCCTTGCGTAGCTTCGGTCCAGAGCCCCGGCGAAGAAGTTTTAATCCAGGAATGTTCAGGCAGTTCCGCGCCGCTGAAGTCATCGATCTGACCTGGAAGCAACAAAAGCTATTTGAGTCATGGTCTCAACTGGAGCCACTCGAGTAAAGACCCTGCACCCCGTCTGACAAGTAACCCTTGCGCCGGCGGTTTTTTTTATATCTTTTAAACATTTAGTGAAAGTACTATACTGAATTCACTTTCGAATGTCTTCCGAAGGAGGAAAAGATGGAAATTGGAATACTTTACCTCGCCGTGATTTTTGTAACAGGCTCGCTCTTGCTCGGACATGGGTACGCGGCAATTGCCGGTGTCAGTCATCGCTGGTTCATTTTTGTTCCAGTATCCTTGATGGCTGGCGCTTTGACGGCCATCTTGCTCGCCGCAACTCACGATTGGATGGAACGAACCAGATACAGGGATCGTCGCGGCGCCTATCGTGCGAGCTGGGCAGCATTAGGTGCTTTAGTGCTTCTGATTTTTCCAGTGGTGCCCTATCAGGCCAGCAGATTTTTCCCGGAGGATTTCACCGGGATGTGGCCTTACGCCGGTTACTGGTTGGATCTGATTTGTCTGGTCATGCTGATCGCTCGTTCTTTGTCCGGCTTGCCGATACCTCCGGTTTATCCGGCAGATAGACAACACACCTGAGGAGGGGACATGCTGTTAGTGGTAATTGCGCAATCTCGATCCATGAGTGATCCAGCACTCGACGGAATGATGCAGTTTTTAGTGAATGACGTCGCGTTAATCGTGCTCCCGTTTTGGGCAGTGCGAAAGGCGAAAACTAATCTGGCCAGGACACTTTTTTTCATGTTCGGTGTAGTTACCGTCTTTGAGAGACTACTGGAGGTTGTAGCAGCGATCCTACGCGTGAACCATTACTGGTATGCAGCAGCTGTCGTGTTAACTCACGACGATCTGTTTTATCGGCTGACGGTCGCGATTATGGCTGGATCCTGGTATATGCGCCGGCAACTGCTCAAGACGGTCGCAAAGCAAAAAACATCTTCTGCCCTCTAGGCTCTTGCCAGGGCGGTTTTTTTATGTTAGGCTATTTTGGCTAATTTAAGGCCCCCAAAAATAGAGGGTTGTATCGTCGTCAGCGTTTTTAGAAGTTCAGAGTGACTATAAGAAACCAGTCTGTATTAATTTATAGAAGTGGATCCCGGATCGTAGTCCGGGATGGGAGAATACGCAATGTCAGATAAGATAGTAATAAGGGGAGCTCGGGTCCATAACTTAAAAAACATCAATGTCGATATCCCCAGAAACAAACTCGTGGTCATCACGGGTCTTTCAGGTAGCGGCAAATCCTCTTTGGCATTCGATACCATATACGCGGAAGGTCAGCGACGCTATGTTGAATCCCTCTCGGCTTACGCCAGACAATTTTTAGGACTTATGGATAAACCTGATGTCGACAAGATAGAAGGACTCTCACCAGCGATTTCTATCGACCAGAAATCTGCATCACACAATCCGCGCTCGACTGTCGGAACTGTTACCGAAATTTATGATTATTTGAGATTACTCTACGCTCGTGTCGGCACTCCGCACTGTCCGGTTTGTGGTAAAAAAATTACCGGACAAAGTGTCACTCAAATGGTAGACCAGATCGTCAGTTGGCCAGAATCCACCAAGATCGTGATCATGGCGCCACTGGTTCGTGACCAAAAAGGCGAGCACAAACATTTACTGGAAGAAGCCAAAAAATCCGGCTACCAGCGAATCCGATTTGACGGCACGATTATGGATTTGTCCGAGGCGTTGCAGCTCAATGTCGACAAAAAGAAAAAACACACTATAGATATTGTGGTGGATCGGATATCTTTGGATTCAGGAGATCGAGCCAGAATTGCTGATTCTCTCGAAACAGCACTGGATTTGGGGAACGATTCCGTGATAATTGCCAAAGATGAGAAAGACCTGCCCGCCATGCCTCGGTCAAAGCAAGAGATAGAGGCGTGGCAGGCGGGAGAGATACTGCTCTCATCTAATTTTGCCTGTCCGGAGGGCCATACTAATCTACCTGAATTGAACCCAAGGAACTTCTCTTTTAACTCTCCACACGGCGCATGTCCGGATTGTACCGGACTTGGCACTAGACTGGAAATCGAGGCTGAATTAGTCATCCCAAATAAAAGATTGACTCTCGCCGAAGGTGCGATCCGACCATGGAGCAAAACTACCTCCAGAATGTCTTGGTATTCCCGAGTTCTCGAAGCAGTTTCGAAAGTTTACGGGTTTTCTATCCACGTTCCAGTTCGAGATTTACCGAAGAAAGCACTGGATGCAGTTTTGTACGGTACTGGAGACACGAAAATTTCATTTCAGGATGAATCTGGTTATGGCCACTTCGGTCCGTTTGAGGGTGTGGTCCATAATTTAATGCGCAAATACAAAGAAACCGAATCAGACTATATGCGTGGTGAGATTGAACAGTATATGCGGGTGCAGAAATGTCCGACCTGTAAAGGGAAGAGATTGAAACCAGAATTTTTGGCAGTCACTATCGATGCGAAATCGATTGTCGATGTTTCCAACTTCTCAATTGACGAAGCGATTGAGTTTACAGAATCCCTGCCGAAGAAAATGTCCGAGAAAGACATGAAAATCGCCCATCAGATCTTCAAAGAAATTGTTTCTCGTTTGAAATTTTTACAAGATGTCGGTTTGAATTATCTGACTCTCGATCGATCTGCGGATACACTCTCTGGCGGAGAAGCCCAGCGCATTCGTCTGGCCACCCAAATCGGTTCAGGATTGACCGGCGTGCTCTATATCTTAGACGAACCATCGATCGGGCTTCACCAACGCGATAACGATCGATTACTTCGAACTTTGAAAAATTTGCGCGATCTCGGAAACACTGTCATCGTGGTTGAACACGACGAAGAAACCATCTGGGCCTCGGACTGGGTCGTAGATATCGGGCCTGGTGCTGGCAAACACGGCGGGCAGTTAGTTGCTGAAGGCACACCTAATACAGTAGCCAAAGATAAAAATTCTCTCACTGGCAAGTACATGTCTGGTGCTGAATCAGTCTCGGTACCTATGGCACGCAAGAAAGGGAATGGTAAAACTATCAAAGTTGTAGGTGCGACTGAACACAACCTTAAAAACATTGATGTCGAAATCCCTTTGGGTAAATTTGTTTGTCTGACTGGAGTTTCGGGCAGTGGCAAATCAACATTGCTCAATGAGATTTTAGCCAAATCCCTTTCTGCTTATTTCTACAATGCCAAAGAATCACCAGGTGAACATAAAAAAATCCTCGGCATCGACAACATCGACAAAGTTATTAATATTGACCAGTCACCGATTGGCCGGACACCACGCTCCAACCCAGCGACTTATACCGGCGTCTTCACCTATATTCGCGATCTGTTTGCATCTGTACCGGAAGCTCGCATGCGTGGTTACAAAGCCGGCCGATTTAGTTTCAATGTTAAAGGTGGCCGTTGTGAAGTCTGTGGCGGCGATGGGGTAATCAAAATCGAAATGCATTTCTTGCCAGATGTCTATGTCGCTTGTGAAGAGTGTAAAGGTAAACGCTATAATAAAGAAGCTCTCGACATCCACTACAAAGGTAAAAATATTTCTGATGTCCTGGAAATGACAGTGGATGAAGCACATGTTTTTTTCCGCAACGTGCCATTAATTGCTCGTAAATTAGAAACGCTATCTTTAGTCGGTCTCGGTTACATGCATTTGGGTCAGCAAGCTACCACACTCTCTGGCGGAGAAGCGCAACGTATCAAACTCTCTTCTGAATTATCCAGAGCTTCCACTGGCCGCACACTATACATTTTAGATGAACCAACGACTGGGTTGCACTTTGATGACGTCAAGCGCTTACTCGGCGTACTCAATCGTTTAGTCGAGAAAGGGAACACAGTTCTAGTCATTGAACACAACCTCGATGTCATCAAATCGGCGGACTGGGTTATTGATCTCGGTCCTGAAGGTGGGAATAAGGGCGGACAGGTCGTGGCAGTTGGCACCCCAGAAGACGTCGCGAAAGTCAAAAAAAGTTACACCGGCCAATACTTGGCCAAAGCCCTGAAACCGGTTCGAGTCTAAGTTGGTTTTCTGGTATACTAAAAGTAACGAATTAACCAAAATTTATGGCATCAAATAATACTTCAGCCACGACGCCGAAAGATGTGTTCTATCATCTTCTAGCGATCGTCACTCTATATATGAGTGCGGTAAGCTTTATTGTGCTCGTATTTCAGTTAGTAAATGCTTGGCTACCGGATCAGCTTTCGTACAGTTATGGTTTGAACGAATCTATTCGCTGGTCAGCTTCGATTTTGTTCGTCAGCTTCCCAGTATATATATTCCTGATGTGGTTGATCCACAAAGACATAGTCAAAGAACCAGGACACAGCGAACTCAAAATCCGCAAATGGCTCGGCTATCTGACCCTGTTTATTTCTGCGATCGTGGCGATCGTGGATGTGGCCACTCTGTTCAACAGTTTTTTTGGCGGAGAACTGACTGCTCGATTCGTCCTGAAAGTTTTAGTCGTTTTGGCAGTTTCAGCGGCGATTTTCTTTTATTACCTCCGAGCATTGCATGGCAAAACAGAACACAGCAAAGAATTTGCCTGGATTATGTCGGTCGTGGTCCTGGCTGCGATCATCGGTGGATTTGTTGCAGCCGGTAGTCCAGCTACACAACGCAAGAGAGGGTTTGATGAACGACGCGTCATGAATCTACAAGAACTCCAATCTCAAATCATTAGTCACTATCAGTTGAAAGGCATACTTCCTGCTTCTCTCGATAATTTGAAAGATTCAATTTCCGGATTTGTCCCCCCTGCGGATCCTGAAACAAACGCAGCTTACGAATATCATATCAAAGGTGCTTTGAATTTTGATCTCTGTGCGACATTCAATCTCGCCTCAGAAGACGACAGTCGAGGGAAGTCAGTCCCACAACCTTATTACGATCCATACGGCACCAATTTCAACTGGAGTCATACTGCAGGGCGTGTTTGTTTCGATCGCACGATTGATCCACAACTCTATCCAGTCACTCCAAAAACCGCACCAGTTCGATAGAAAAAAGATTCTTAAAGACCTGCTCGAGCGGGTCTTTTTATTTATGCGCACGTTATAAACTGTTTATCACAACTTATAAACAGCTCAATCAGATGCAACTAAAATTGCTTGAAATTTGTATGATATTTATGGCCAAATAAATTTAATTGCCTTGAACAATTCAACTGATATAATTCAACTCCAAGACAAAAGTCACTAGTTACTAAAGGAGAAATCTAATTTAAGTAGATGACTTTTTGTTTGTCTAAAATATGCTTTTTTATCGCTTCGTAAAAAACATCCAATTTAAAAATGTAAAATCCTAAGCAATTTTTTATTTGTTTTGGGATTTTTTATTTACACTTAATTAAAAGTCGAACTCTATAAGAGTAGTTGAGTGTCAAAAACTCCTGCGTTAGGCCCCCTAAATGGGGCCGGAACTAGTTTCTAGCTCCAATCTGGGGGCGTAAAATCGCCCCATCTAGAAAAATATTTGGAGGTTTAAGCAGGAAAAAAGAGTAAAAAAATTAATTTACCCAGCCAAATTTGACGGGGTAAAAAAGGAAAAGTAAATGATTAAATTAAAACAAGCGCTGAAGAAGTCAGGCTTGGCAGTAGGCACTCTCGCCATTGTCATCGCCGGCGCTGCAGCGTTTTCAGCTTTCGAAGCACACATCATCAATGTGACAGCCCGAATCGAGAATGCATTGAATGTTCCAGTTGATGCCATCGACTTTGGAACAGTGTTCCCACAAGAACATCTGGAGAAACCACTTGCAGTCTCTCTCTCGCAATCGTTTCTAGATGAGGATAGGGTAGATGATGTATCATACTTCATTCGCCAAAAGCCAAAGTGCGGTGTGACAACTAATGGTGGAACTGTACTCGTTGGCCCAACTGGCACTGGACACATCTTGCCGAATCTACAAACTGATGATCCAGATGACTTCATTATTGATTGTGGTCCAGAACCACGTGTGTTAGTCGGAGACGAAACCTGGGGTCTGCTTCCTTCACTTTGTGAATATATTTCCAAAGATGGAAGCGATCCAGATGGGAATGTCCCACAAAATGATGAAAGTCTTCCATCCTTCCATACACCTTGGACATTCGCTAATGGTGTCGTCACTTGGAATGATACAAATGGCCATCTCACAAAGATTGGTGGAGATGTGGTTGATGATTGGATTATTGACTTAGCTGTACCAACTTTTTTAGGGTTTTCAGCCCAAGATTGGGAAGACTTCGTCGCTAGACATAACCAGGGAGCGGTTGCTGCTGATTTTGTTCTTGATCCAGCTGATGAGCATAAAGTTTTTGGTTGTAATCTCTGGATAGAAGTTAATGGTGTAAGCGAAACTCCACCTCCACCAGGAACGTTGACTGTGACGAAAGTTGTGGCAGGTCAGAATTTCGCCGATTTCAGTTTTACTGTTAACGGTGGTGTATCCGTAGCTTTTGAGGGTGATGGTAGCAATGACATCAGTCTTCCAGCAGGTAGCTACAGCGTAGTGGAAGATGCCGAAGCGGGTTATACTACGACTTATAGTAACAGCGTAAACGGTAATGCAGACTGTGATAACCTTCCTTTGGCCAGTAGTGGAGCAGTAACGTGTACAATTACTAACGTACTAGAAGAAGTACAAGTTCCATAATAAATCTTATTAACCTAACCTAAAATGAAAAACATTAAATGGTTGAGGAAAATAGGGTTAGGGGGTATAACAGCAGTTGTTATAATCGCTGGTGCTGCAGCGTTTTCAGCATTCGAAGCGCATATTGTGAACGTCACGGCTCGAATTGAAAACGCACTCTCGGTCAGCGAAGGCCCGCTCGAATTCGGCACCGTGTTCCCACAAGAATATCTGACTAGGGATATCCAAGTGGAATTGTCGGATTCATTCCAGGGTGAAAATCGTGTGGATGACGTTGAGTATGTCATTAAGCAAAAGCCGAAAGTCAAAGGCGGATGGGTTTGTGGCGAAACTCGCCAAGTGGCGGGCGACGTACCGCTGGAGGGATGTGATTCGAATATGAATCCGTTCCCTGGCGATCCATATAGCTCACTCGATATCGAGGGATTCGAGGGCCCGGCCTGGGAGTACTGTGAAGATAATCTCCCTCTCAATTCTCCATACGGAGCTTATAATCCGTTGGATGAGTATTGGAGATATTGTTATCTTCCGTTAGCCAACTATCTATCCAAGCATGAAACCACTGAAGATGGGTCTGAAACTGATAATGATAAATCAGTGGAAGCATTCCATGAATCTTATTTCTGGGAGGACGTAAGTATCTTGAATCCTGGGTTTATAGCTGTAGGTAGATTGGCGAAATCAGCCCAGGACATAGCTGATAACTGGACGATTGATCTCAAGGTCCCATGTTTCGTTAATCATTGTGCGCAAGAAGCTGATGATGAAGGAAATGACCTTGACGACGATACTCCAGGGTTCCATGTACCTGAAGAATTTCGATTGCCATCCGAGGTAGAACACTTGGTGTTTGGCACGGATTTGTGGATTGAAGTAACTGGAATTTCTCTGACCGAGATCGGTTGTGAGGAACAGATAGATCTGATGTTGGTCCTGGATCGAAGTGGCAGTATTGATGCTGGTGAATTAACCACGCTCAAGAATGCTGCGAATGCATTCGCCACTGCTCTGGCTCCGACTGGAGTTGGAGTCCATGTTGGACAGTCTAGTTTTTCGAGCACAGGAACTTTGGATCTTCATCTAACTGGTACTGAAGCTGATGTCCACACTGCTATCAATGCTCTAACCTCTGGCGGCTTAACTAATCTTTTCGAAGGATTAGATTTGGCTAACGCCGAACTGAATAATGGTCATGAGCATGAACGGCCAGCTGTGAAAGATATTATCGTCGTTATCACTGATGGTAATCCAAATCAGCCAACCAACGAAGCTACAGCCAAAGCCGCAGCTGCTGCTGAAGCAGATGCAGCACGATTAGCTGGAGTGGAAATTTTCGTAGTTGGTGTTGGTGGTGATGTAGATGCTACATTCTTGCAAACTGATATTGCAGATAATGCAGCACATTACTTCGCTGCCACTGACTTCGACGATTTGCAAGCCATCTTAGTAGGTTTGACTGTTTGCCCCGAGTAAAGATTAAACTAGTTTGATCTTTCACTCTCTCTCCGTCAATTTTTGGCGGGGAGGAGTGAGGGATGAAATAATTAATTAATTTTATGGAACAAGAAATTACTAATGTAGAATCTAAGCCGAAAAAATCCTGGCTGCGTTGGGTCTTGTACGGAATTTTGGTATTAGTTCTGATGTTTATAGCAGTGCAGTTTTTTAACGCTGCAAAGTACGAGGCACTGGTTCAAGTAATCGAAGAGGACAAGATTGGTGTTAACCCAACAGGGGAGCGATTGGACTTTGGTGATTTGCCGAGAGACAAGAGTGCAGTCAGGACCGTGACACTCGAAAGTAAAGGAAATACCGCAACCTATGTCATGGTTTGGAAATTCGGAGCTATCTCGGATTTTATGAAAGTCAATAAAAATTATTTTACCCTCGAACCTGGTCAAACTGAACGGCTGGAGTTCAACGTTCATATTCCAAATAGTGCCGAGTACAAATATTACAAAGGAAAAGTTTGGGTTTTTCAGATCCCTAAGATTTGGTAGTTAAATTCTATGATTGAAGCCGTGGAAACAATTGAACAACCAAAAAGATCACTCGGCACGCGAATAGCAATTCGGCTGGTTAAATTGCTGCTTTATGTTGTATTTGTAGGAGCAGCAGTTTACTACACGCCGAAAATTCTATCGCAAGCACTGCATACAGACTACCCGATGGCCACGATTACTTCGGGATCGATGTGGCCAGCACTCAAAACGAATGATTTGATTTTTATGAAAGGAGTGTCGGGCAGTGAAGTGGAATTGGGACAAATAATTATTTATCAGAATTCCAGAGGATTTACGATTCACAGATTGGTGGAGAAAAAAGATGGGAAATTAATTACGAAAGGGGATGCCAACAGCAGCAAAGACAATCCGATCACAGAAGACCAGGTGATTGGGCGCGCTGTATATATTGGGGACAGTCCACTTCGGATACCTTTTGTCGGAGTAATTGCCAGAACTTTTAAGCCATGATTCAACATAGCAATCCAATTAATAATTTCGATATTATCCCACCGCGGAAACGGGGGAATGTTCGCGTGCGGATTTTAGCTACTTCGCAGAGTAACTTTGTCTCGTCATCCAATTCCTTTGGCACACTTTTCAAACGCGGATTCAAGATGACTGCTATGACTTTAGTAATTATGCTTTCAGCTGTTCCATTCTTATCAGCATACGAAGCCCATATCATCAATGTCACCGCAGAAATTGCTTTTATAGAGCCTCCGATTCTGACCCTACCTGGTGCGGTGGACAACAATAGTTTAATTGGGGGTACTGGGCTAGCTGGGACTGTGGATGTGGTCATGACCGATGATGATCCGGATGCGACATATATCTTCTATACTTATGGGTCAGGACTCAACCCTAGTACTATTCCTGACCCAGTATGTGGTGAGCCAAATGATGCAGATGGCGGGGGTGATTTGAAAACAGAATTGATTCAACTTTCCCTCACTTCTGATACAGTCATCAAAGCAATTGCCTGTGATGGAGCAGATGGATTGGCTCACGAGAGTATTATCAATACCAAAGTTTATGATTTCGATGTTTTGTGCCCACCGACAGATGTGGTTTTTCCAACGAATTTAGCAGTATTGGCAGCGGGGGATAATCCGACGAATGATGACTTTATAGCTTCTGCAAATATTATTATCAATGGAGATTTGCGATCGAATAACGATATTACCGCGAGTGGTGGTGGCGCGAACCGAAACATCAATGGCAATGCTACTGCCTCAGGTGCAGTATCAGTTGCTAACTATATAATCAGTGGTTCAACTACTCAAGGAGCACCAACCACAACGTTGCCTGATGTCCAAATTCCAACCTGGCAAGCAAATGCGCAAGCCGGAGGTACAGTCAATGGAAGTTTTGTTTTTCCCAACGGCACATCTGGGATTGAATTAGGCCCAACCGAAATTATGGGCAACCTTGTGTTCAATGGCAGTAACTCTGTAACTTTTGCAGGCCCTGTTTATGTGCACGGCAATTTGGTTATAGAACAAAACACAACGCTTACCCAAGACCCAGCGCTTGGTAATAATTTTGTGACGATCATCGTTGACGGCACAATCGACATCGATAATAACGTAAATTTTGTGGGCAATGGCTCTGGCGATGGTTCTGGTGCTTTCTTGCTTATCTCTACCGCAGCAGCGCAAGCTGGTGACAATGCAGCTATAGAAATTTCCAATGATAATTCTGATTTGGGTGATGCTGTGCTGTACGCTTCCAACGGTGATATCCACATCAATGCTAACCGAGTTGTTCTCGCCGTATTTGCGACACACGGTACATCAGCTACTAATGCCGCGATAGATTTTGAAAGCAATGTCACAGTGAATTATCGAGAGTTGCCAGATCAAATTGTTTGTGGGGAAGAAATCGATACGCTTAATCAACTTTTAATCAACGAATTTTTGCCCAATCCAACCGGGTCTGACATTGATGGTGAGTTTGTGGAATTGTATAATGGCACGAACGCATCAATTGATGTGAATAATTATGTTCTCTATGACAACAATGATGCTAATGAATTAATAATTAGCACAGCCAATGTGGTAGCTGGGGTGACAACAGTTGATCCAGGAGAGCGCTTGGTTGTCTATCGAGATGGCGATGCTGATTTTGAACTGAATAATAGTGGCGGAGATACGGTGAGACTTTATAATGCCGCGATTGGTCTGGGCATCTTAATTGATCAAAAAGTATATACTTACTCCCCGGTACCGGACAACAAATCGTTTTCTAGGGTACCAGACGGTACTGCGAATTGGATTGACCCAGATCCGACCCCAGGTGACCCGAATTTGGAATTTTTCTCAACCAATCTTAGGCTTACTGATCCGATTGTTTATGAAAATTCCGAACCCGAGTATTCAGAGCCGGCAATGTCTGTGGTAACGGAACTTGAGCCAGAACCAGAAGTTGAGTCAACCGAAACGGAACCAGGACCACAATCCGAACCGGAATCGCAGCCAGAGCCAGAACCAGAGTCAGTGCCTGCGCCAGAAACGATCGAAAGCACAGACCCGGAACAGAATTCAGCAGTTTTGCCAGAGGAACCAGTAGAGGAACCAGAAGATGCAATTTGAGAATTTTCGAAATAAAGTTATCAAGCGTTTGGCTTTACTCATAGTCACTATGTTGTTGGTGTCTGGATTAAGTTTGGTTCAAAGCAGCACGTTAAAAGTTAATGCCTCGGTTGATGTGATTTTAGTTTCGCATACTGCCATTCCTTTCGGTACTGTCTTTCCTGGTGAAAATGTGGATGAGACATACACGGTTCAGCTGGATACTGATAATAATTTTGCTGAATACTTTACTACATTGGATCCGGTAGACGGGCTAAAAAATTTGTGTCCATTTTTGGATTTAACCAGTATTGATTTGCCGGTGGAACCGGATACTTTGGTTTCGGCCACAGTGACCGAAACTGATCCAGCTGATCATTGGCAAGTCAAATTTAATGTTCCAGCAATAGAAGGACATGTCTCTCAAAATCATGATGGGGAAATCGTGATTGAGGGAGGGGACTATGGCTGTAAAATTACAATTACAGTCATTCCTCCAGTCCAAGGTTGCAGTCCTGGATATTGGAAGCAGGAACAGCACTTTGGGAGCTACCCAACCAGTGATGGCATTTACCCAAATACTTTGTTCCTGACTGTGTTTGGAGAAGATGCTTTTCCAGGAAAGTCTTTACTGCAAGTTTTGGAACAGGGCGGCGGTGGATTAAATGCTTTGGGTAGAATTATTGTGTCTGCTTATCTCAATGCAAAAACGATAGATGGCTTTCCACATACACCAGCAGAGGTGACAAGTGAGTTCCAAGCCGTATATCCCGGATCAAACGGTGCTTATAATACACTGAAGGACAAATACGAAGATTTGCAAGATCCGTGTCCACTCGGGAATAATTCAGGACTTGCCGGGCCTTCTGTAATCCAAAGCACGAGTAATGATAATAACAAGAAAAAGAATAAATAATTAAAAACAGCTCGGGTGACCGGGCTATTTTTAAAGTGAAATTTTTTATTGGACAGTAATAAATCCTGACATACTGGGATGGAGATGGCAGTGATAACTCCAAGCCCCGACATAGGTGAAAGTGAATGACCAGCTTCCGCCAGCGGCTATGGGTCTGCTTGAATCAAATTCAGGATAAGTAGTGTGCGTGGGATGGGGACTTGATGCTGGCCAGTGGGAGACATCGTCATCGTTCACGAATTTGACAGTGTCACCTTTGTTGATCGTGAGGTTAGAGGGGTTAAAGGTGTTATTGTTCATATAAACAGTGACAGTTTTGGGGGTAGGTGGCGGGGTTGGAGTAGGTATGGGTTCTGGAGTCGGGGTTGGCGTCGGCGTCGGCGTGGGGGTTGGTTCTGGAGTTGGAGTAATACTCGGAGGCGGCGTCGGAGATGTGATTGGTTGCGGTGAGGGAAGTGGAGTTGCTTCTGGCGTAGGCGTGACTATAACATCAGCTGGGTTATTTTGATCATATTGCTGCACAAAGAAAAATCCGGCAACGAGCATTAAAACTATTAGACATAGTAAAGCGAATACCCTGGAGGACATAAGTTAAAAATTACAAATTGGGGTGCCGTTGCCAAACCAATTAGCTTGAGCACCTGGGGTGACAATTTTACAGCTCGTCCCACCGTCATTGCTAAATGGAACAAACAATCCCATCGCGGCTCCCGCCTGCCGCCAGACATACCTGTAATTTTGTGGTGAATTTTTCGGATCATTTGGGATGGATTTGAGATAGTTCGGAACAAGGAATCCCGCGAGATTTTGAATATCAGTTTCATTGTTCGGACCCCCTACTGCTCCGCCATTTGGATAGGCTCCGGTTTCAAACCGATGAATCTCCAAAGCTCTTCTGATTGTTTGAATTTGATCTTTACGTACGGCATCTCGCGCTTTAATTCTCGATTGTTGCATAGCAACCAAAACTACCGCAGCTAAAATCCCGATAACCGCAATGACTACGAGTAGTTCTATCAGTGTAAATCCAGTCACCACTTTTCCAAAAGAAAAGTGGTGCTGGATAAATCCTTGGTTTTTGTTTCTTAAAAATGAGGGCATTTGGGTTAATTATACCATGTAACGAACATCTGATGACAAACGATTATAATATGTACTATAATATTAATATCATTAATAAGGAAAATATGAAGAAATTTGCGATTTTAGGGGGGTTGTTTCTTGTCGCAGGTGTAGCTTTAGCTGCTGTTTCAGTCAGTGTGGGTCCGACCTCACTGGTCACCTCAGCTACTGCTGTAGCTGCAGATAGCGAAAAAGCCGTGATTGAGTTCACCTTTACAGCTGATGCTGCTGAAACCTTATCTTCTGTAGCAGTCACTGTGGACAGTGCCACTGCTGTTTCTGCTGACCTTGCCAACGTTTCAGTATTTATGGACGATGGTGATGGTTCATTTGATTCAGGAGACATGCTCGCGGGCAGCAACACTACCGTGAACATCGGGAGTGTAACTACAGTTACTACAGCTTCCAACAATGCTGCTGGAAAGTTTTTTGTAGTTTTGAAAACTGCTGCTACTGGATGGGCTAGTCCAGATAGCGTCACAGTAACGTTAGCTACAGACGGAATTGTCACCTCTGCCAATTCGCCGACGGTTGTTGCTGTTACTACAGCTGCGATCAATGCGGATAGTGCAGGTCCAGTGCTGACTACAGCAGTGGCCCAAAACACAGGTGGAACAGCTGCTCTGGAAGCCGGCGACCGAGTATTGCTGACTTTTGGTGAAGCGACTAACAAAGCCACGATCGATGCTGCTAATATTGATACGGTATTGGTCTTAAACAATACACATTCATGGAAAGATGGCGCTGGTGCTCTCGGATCTGCGACATGGAATACTGCTGGTACTGAGCTGGTTATTGTTCTTTCAGCTGGTACTTCAGTGCCAACAGTTGCAGTCGGTGATACTGTCACTGTCACAGGTTCAGTGATCAAAGATGCTGCCAATAATAATGCCACTGGCGACCCTGCTATCACAGGTGACTTCGGTGGTACAGTAGTTACACCTCCTTCTGACGATGATGACGAGGATGGGGATGAGGAAGAAGAAGAAACGGGAAAAAATTGCGGTCAAGGAATTAGAAATGGCCGACTCTACAAAATTGGGGATAGCCCAACTGTCTATCTGGCTGCTGCTTGCAGACTGAAGCCCTTCCGTGGTGCTGCAGTTTTCCATGCTCGCGGTCATAAATTTCAAAACATCACTGTACTTGCCTCTGCTCCTACAGGAATTCCAGTAACTGACTTACCAGCACTACCAGCTGGTGGAACACTGGTTCAAGGAACTGATGCGACAGTTTGGTTTGTCACCAACAAAGGTAAGAAAAAAGGATTTACATCTGAAAACGCTTTCCGAAGACTCGGATTTGCCTTCGGACAAGTCAAGAAAATTTCTGATTCTGATCTCGGAACCATGAGTACTGATGCAGCTATCACTGAAAATGACTCGCATCCAGATGGATCGATCATCAAGTGCGGCAATTCTGCTGCAGTGTTTGAAGTGAAAAACAACACTCGTTTCCCATTCCCAAGTGCTAGCGTGTTTGAGGAACGAGGGCACAGCTTCAGCCATCTCGTGGTTGTAGATTGTGGTCGGTTCGCGTATGTAATCGGTTTACCGATTTCAAACGTTAACCAATAGCTCGAAATCCACAAAAACCGCTCGAAAAGAGCGGTTTTTTTGTCAGTCTTGACAATTTACATTGCTTAGGCTACAGTCTACAGTTAAAATTAATTCGCCAGTTGGCGAAAAGAAAGGTCAAAACTCTATGCGCAGTACTTCCAAGAAAAAACTAGTTCGGTCCCAGAGTAAAGGGCGAGTCCGAGTCGCTCGAAAATCAAAAGTTAACAGCCAAAGCAACATCAAATTTTTGCATGCAGGTATGGTCATCGCCATGCTAGTTTTAGCTATGTCCCCGTTAATGGCTACTGCTGATCATGATCCATTTGGCGGGGCAGTGATGAAGAAAATTGCACTTTGTCACTGGGATGCATCTGATGCTTATAAGTCTTCAGGAGATGTTTCTGTAAACAGTGCTATCACTGGGCACGATGGCCATATCAATGACATTATTCCGCCATTCCACTACCAAGACGGTAATAGTGTTGGTTCCTATCCTGGAAAAAATTGGAATGATGTCAACGAAGATATTTGGAATGAAGGAGCATGTGATGGCGATGGCGAGCCAGATCCAGTGCTCGGTTGTACTGATGGTTCTGCTCTGAATTTTGATGAGGAAGCTACAGAAGATGACGGCTCTTGTTTTTATAACGGAACTTTGAGAGTGATCAAAGAAACCCATAACGCTAATGGGACTTTTGGTTTTTCCTACACCACGGGTACTGACGATAATTTCACTATCGAAACTGATGGAGGTATTGGTAGTGAAGTTTTGACATTGGCTCCTGGTACTTATACTGTATCTGAAATTTCAGTTCCAAATAATAATTGGAGTCAGACTAGTAATAATTGTGATAGTGTTGAAGTCAGCTCCAATGGTTCAGCTAGCTGTACCATAGTAAACACTTTTACAGAAGAAGAACCACATCCAGATCTTTGTACTAATCTTGAAGGAATTCAAGTTGTAATTCCTGAAGGCTACGAAGATTCTGACCATGATGGCGTTTGTAACGAAATTGTCCATGAACCTATTCAGTACACGCTGACCGTGACTGACGTCACAGGGGATGGTTCTGCAGGTTCTGATGTTGGTAGTATTGATTGTGAAGCCACTGACTGCGATGATGTTTATAATGAAAATACAGTCGTGACTTTGACCGCAACTGCTGATGCTGGTTGGCATTTTGTCAGCTGGGGCGGCGACTGTGCCGCGGAAACCACCACAGTCTGTACTTTAACTATGGATTCTAACAAAAATGTTTCAGTAGTTTTCGAAGAAGATGAAGGCAGTGGGGGCCCGCTTCAATTCACTTTGACTATAACCACGAGTGGCGATGGGGAAGGTGTAGTTACTGACGATGATGAATTGATTCTTTGCGACAGCAATGGCGAAGCAAATAATTGTGCTCAAGTTTATGATGAAGGAACAGTAGTTAGCTTAACCGCTACTGCTGATGAAGGCTCGAATTTCGATAACAGCTGGTCAGTGACTAGTGGGGCTCCTGCGGCCAATACTTGTCTAGGACCAACTACACCTTGTCAGGTTACTATCAATGGTGATATTACTCTCAACGCCCACTTTACCTTGAATGACGTAGGTGGTAATCCAGGTGGCGGCGGGGGCGGTGGAGGCGGCGGGGGCGGTGGTTCGAGTAGTGGAGCTTCAGGGCCAGGCCCAGTTCCTCCAAGTCCGACACCTCCGCCAGCTGGCGGACCAACTCCAAGTCCAGCTGCAAGTCCAAGTCCGACCCCCCAGATTTTGGGAGCTACGACTGAACTTCCTCGAACCGGAGTTAATCCGAATATCTACGCAGACTTACTAGGACTATTACTAGTACCAGTAGTATTGCTCGGAAGAAAAAGACTAAAAGTAGTAAAAGTATAAATTTTAAAGCCCCCATGTGCGGGGGCTTTTTATAATGCTAAAATAAACTCATGATTAAATATATTTTTAAAGTACTTTTTTTACTCGTGGCTATTATCGTAGTCCTAAACTGGGACTATGTTTATAAAAACATAGATTATGTTTTTTTTGGTAAAATTGAAAATACACCGAATGAGCCAACGGATGAAAATTTAGTTGAACCGAATTTACTGGTTATCGATTCCCTGGCTGTGAAAGCTCCGATTATCTATGCCACAGACAACGATGAGAAAAAGTTTCAAGAAGATTTAAGAAAAGGTGTCGTGCATTTTCCTGACACGGCAGTTCCTGGTGAATCTGGGAATGTTTATATCTTCGGTCACTCCTCGGATTACCTGTGGTCAAAAGGCGACTATAAAACTGTGTTTGCGACTCTTCCAAATATCGACATCGGCGCGAAAATTATCATCAGTGATCATGCTGGCCGCGGATATACTTATGAAGTCAAAGAGAAAAAAGTCGTGGATGCAAAAGACCTGTCAGTGTTGCAGCAAGATGAATCTAAGTATTTATTAACACTTCAAACGTCTTATCCAATTGGTACTGCGTGGAAGAGGTATATAGTCATAGCCGAACTCAAGAAGTAAGGGACAAGGGATAAGTATTACTGGTAAATTAGTGAAATAAAAAAAAGCTTCCGGTGGGGGAAGCGGGAAGCTGGAAGCCTAGTCGGCGAGACTAGTGGACTGTCGACCAACGATCGCTCGGATCTGCTTGGAGCTGTGAGCCTAGTTTGTGTTGCTCTGGAGGGAATTCGGGGAATGGTCGACCCCAGTCATCTTCGGGTGGATCTTCGCGGGGCACGATCACCAGCCGTGGGTCGAGGGAGTACCGATGTGCATAGATGACGCTGAGTAGCACTATACCGGCCACCGTGGTGGTAACACCTACGGCAACCTTGGTCCGTGTGATCATAGTGAACCCTCCTCATGTGTAATTAAATTCTAGCATAATTCCAATAAATGCTTAAGCGAGGATAGTTGTAAAATTAATTCGCGCAGCACGACGGTGCGAGCGCATAGGCCGAAAATTCAGCAGAATTTTACGGTCGGTAATTTTACAATCTGTCCGAGCGATCTTAGCACTTGACAGGGTTGAGTGCTAATTTTATAATGACTTAGCACTCAATTCGTTTAAGTGCTAATGTATGGAAATACGGGCTCAAAAAATACTAGCTGCAATAGTCAAAGAATACTCAGAAACGGCCAATCCAGTCGGATCCAAAGAATTGGCCGAGAAATATAATTTTCGGGAGTCTTCTGCAACTATTCGCAATGAAATGGCTGCTTTGGAAAAAGCTGGCTATATCTACCAGCCGCACAAATCCGCAGGCAGGATACCCACTGATCAGGGATATCGTTATTTCGTAAACGAGCTTATGCGGAGATTTGAATTGTCAGAAAAAGAACGCAGGCTGCTAAAGGGCGAACTAATCAAACTTCAAGCCTCGCATGAACAGCTCGGGCGTTCGCTCTCGAACCTGATCTCTCAAGTTTCCGGCCAAGCTGCTTTTACCCTGCTTCCAAACGAAACATCTGCCACAGGCCTTTCCCACATCATCGGAGAACCGGAATTTGCAGATAATAGGACCATGAAGCAAGTCGCCGAGCTTTTGGAAAACATTGACGATCACGCGACGAAACTCATCAAAACTTCAGAAGTCTCCGCAGAAGCATTTATTGGCGGGGAAGCTCCAGTCACTGTACCGAAAGATTTGAGTCTAGTTGTTTCAAATATTCAACTCAAGAATGGTAAAAAAGGTGTGATCGGGATCGTGGGTTCGAAGCGCATGTCTTATGCGAAAAATATGTCGATTCTAAATTATTTATCAAAATTAATCTCCGGAAGTGCTGTAATTGTTTTAATAATTAATATTTAAATGATGTATATAGATAACCCTCAGCCAAAAATAGTTATTGAAAGAAAGCTCAACGATTATACAAGAGAAAAAGAAGGTTTAGAAACTCTCGCTGGAATATTTTCAAGTGTTATTTCTGATTCCTCGGCTGAGACTTTTAATATTAATTTATTTTAAATCCCATCTCGAGTGGAACGAGAGATCGCTCCCTTAAGCTTTAAGAAGCGATTTCTCGCTAATCACTCGAAATGGTAAAAAAAAGATGACAGACGAAAAAGATCAACAAGAGAATTTAAGTCTAGAAGAATTACAAGAAAAAAATCTAGAACTCCTCAATAACTGGAAGAAGACTGCGGCGGATTTTGAAAACTTTAAACGCAGAAATGAAGAAAATAAGAAAGAAATTCTGGAATTTGCGAAAGAACTGACGGTGTCAAAACTCATGCCCTCTCTTCAGAACCTCGAACAAGTCCTGAAATACGCGCCGAGTGATGAGACTTATAAGGATTGGGTCACAGGATTGAAAGCCACGATCATGCAGCTGGAAAAAGATATGGAAGAACTGGGATTGAAAAAGATCAAAACAGTTGGCGAGCAGTTTGATCCCACGATGCACGAGGCTATAGAAGAAGTGGAGGGAGAAGAAGGGCAAATAATTAAAGAGATACAGCCAGGATTTATATTAAATACTAAAGTAATAATTCCGGCCAAAGTGGCCGTAGGAAAACAGAGCATTAATTAATTACCATCTCGAACGAAGTGAGAGATCGCTCCCTAAAGCTTTAAGAAGCGATTTCTCGCTAATCGCTCGAAATGGTATAAACAAGAAAGGACAAAACAATGCCTAAAATAATTGGGATAGATTTAGGAACATCAAACAGTGCGGCTTCTGTCATGGAAGCTGGGAAGCCAGTCATTATTCCATCAGCAGAAGGGCAAACCATGGCTGGGAAAGCTTTCCCATCTTATGTTGCCTTTACCAAAGATGGTCAGCTTTTGGTGGGCGAACCTGCCAGACGTCAGGCTGTGACTAATCCAGAAGGAACCGCGTTTGAATTCAAACGCAAAATGGGAACTTCTGAAAAGTACAAACTCGCCGGCAAAGAATACGCCCCAGAACAGCTCTCTGCTTTTTTGCTGCAAAAAATTAAAAAGGATGCGGAAGCTTATTTGGGTGAGCCAGTAAAGAAAGCGGTGATTACAGTACCGGCATACTTCGATGACAGTCAGCGCCAAGCTACGAAAAATGCTGGTGAGATCGCAGGCCTGGAAGTCGTTCGCGTCATCAATGAACCGACTGCTGCTGCATTTGCGTATGGATTGGATAAATCAGGGAAAGATCAGAAAATCCTAGTCTTTGATTTGGGCGGAGGAACACTCGATGTCACGATCATGGATTTCGGCGAACACGAAGGGCAGGCAACTTTCGAAGTGCTTTCGACCTCCGGGGATACGCAGCTCGGTGGTAAAGACATGGATAAATCTTTGATTGATTATGTTGCTTCTGAATTCAAGCGCGAAACCGGTTTGGATTTACAAAACGACAAAATGGCTATGAACCGCGTGCGAGAAGCGGTGGAAAAAGGTAAAATTGAGCTCTCCACTGTACTCGAAACAGATCTCAATATGCCGTTTATTTCGGCTGATGCATCAGGACCGAAGCATTTGAATATGAAATTAACCCGATCCAAACTGGAAGAATTAGTGAAGCCAACCATCGAACGCATGCGTCATCCAGTGGAGCAAGCACTAACTGATGCGAAATTAACCCCGAATGATATTGCGAAAATTATTTTGGTCGGAGGTCCGACTCGTATGCCTGTCGTGCAGAAGTTTGTCGAAGAATATATCGGCAAACAAGTTGAACGAGGAATTGATCCGATGGAAGCTGTAGCCAAAGGCGCTGCAGTCCAAGCCGGGGTACTCTCTGGAGATGTCGCAGGCAAAGAAATTCTTTTACTTGACGTGACCCCGTTAACTTTGGGTTTAGAAACTTTGGGTGGAGTGGCCACTGCGTTGATTGAACGCAATACTACGATCCCAACTTCGAAATCTCAAATTTTTTCCACTGCAGCAGACAATCAAACCTCTGTAGAAATCAATGTCGTGCAGGGTGAGCGCCCATTTGCTCGGGACAACAAATCTTTGGGTAAATTCCATCTCGATGGTATCCCAGCCGCTCCACGAGGAATCCCACAGGTCGAAGTTACTTTCGACATCGATGCGAATGGTATACTTAAGGTAACAGCGAAAGATAAGGCTACTGGCAAATCTCAAGATATCACCATCACCGGATCATCTACTCTGTCAAAAGAAGAAGTCGAGCGCATGAAGAAAGAAGCGGAAATGCACGCCGAGGAAGATCGCAAGAATAAAGAAACTGTGGAAATGAGAAACCATGCTGATACTTTGATTTCAGTTTCTGAACGCACCCTGAAAGATGCCGGAGACAAAGTTCCAGAAGCAGATCGGAAGGATGTGGAAACGAAAATTCAGGCTTTGAAAGATGTAAAAGATAAACCTGATATCGATGCGATCAAAAAAGCTATGGACGAGTTATCTACTGTAGCCCAAAAAGTCGGGGCAGCTATGTACAAAAGTCAGGAAACAGATAACAGTAAACAGACAACAGAAAACCAGGGCCCAGTCGATGCCGAAGTTGTAGATGAAGAGAAATAATTAATACTACGAAATACGAAATTGCGAAACTACGAACAGTTCGTAATTCGAGAATTCGTACTTTCGTAGATAATAACATGAATCAACAGCAAAGTATAAATGTGAAGATAGATGATAAGACTCTAAAAGGCGCTTATGCCAACAATATGCAGATTGCATTTAGTCCAGAAGAATTTATTCTTGATTTTATGAATCTGTTTCCACCACAAGGCATCATAGTCAGTCGGGTTTTCATAAGCCCAGGCCATATGAAGCGCATGGTAGCAGTGTTGGCCGATACTCTCAAGAAATATGAAGCGCAGCATGGGCAGATCAAACAAGCTTCAGCTCCGACTCATTCGGAAATCGGCTTTAGAACCGAATAAATGACCACAAAAATAAAAATTATAACTTCAGGGTTTGTTAGTTTGTTTTTCTTGGTTCTCGACTGGGTTTTGATTAACTCGGCTTTATTTGGTGACAAACCCTTATTGTTTTGGATCTGGCCCGGGCTAGTTACAGCTATATCGATAGCATTTCTGACTCTGTTTGGGCTGGTAAACAACAACCGCTGGATTACCTATGGATTCGGCGCTCTAGCCCTAGTTACTTACTTACTGATTTTTCCTAAAGCATGGGTCGTGGCTCTGGCAGGCCTAGTGTTTATAAGCCTGATGCTGTGGTTTGAACGACGGATTCGATCGGAGGAAGCTGTGCGGCAGCATTTCTCGATTCGCAGTGTGACGTCTGCTGGTATCAATGTCATCATTTATGCTTTTTTGCTTTCATTGAGTTTGAATATTTACTACAATACCTCGGCAGAATTTAAAGCCAATCCTGATTCATTTTATGAAGCACTTGGCCGATCCGCGGCAAAGAGCACTCGGTATTTGGGGAGCGAAGGCCGGACAGGAATTGATCTTAATCAAACCTTGGATCAGTATATCCGAGCCGAGACCGTAAAGCAGAATCCTGATTTTGATCAAATTCCCGAAGAGTTTAAGCAACAATATTTGGAACAAGCCAAGCAAGATTTTTTCCGTCAATTCAATATCCAAATTCCTGGAGATCAGCCGCTTTCTGAAGTCGTCGCGCAATTTGCAGTAGATAGAGTAAGGGCAACGGCCGAAAAAAATACTGAATTGTTTCCAATTATTTTTACTTTAATTATTTTAGCTTTACTGCGAACATTTTCATTTGTCTTGCGATGGGTTGCCACATTTTTTACTTGGGTAATTTTTGAATCACTATTGCAACTGCAATTTTTCCGACTCTCGAAAGTTGCTGTCGAGGTAGAGAAACTCGAAATTTAAATCTACGAACTACGAAAAAATTACGAAAGTACGAACATGCCTAAACCAGTGGTAGTAAAAAAAATCTAGTTTATCCAGAATTAAGTTATCAAATAGTCGGCGTTTTGTTTGAAGTATTTAAGCAGCTAGGCAATAAACATCACGAGAAATACTATCAAAGAGCTGTTGCAATTGAGTTGAAAAAGAGCAATCTTTCATTTACTGAGCAGGCTAGAATCCCTCTGATGTATAAAGATAAGGCAATAGGCTCTTATCGCCTAGATTTTCTTGTCGAGAATAAAGTTGCACTCGAAATCAAGAAAGATAATAATTTTTCTTATAAGAATATTGAACAAGTTATAGCGTATCTAAAGGCTTTAGATTTAAAACTTGGAATACTAGCAAACTTTACTGCAAAAGGATTACAATACAAAAGAATTCTTAATATTAACTAGTTCGTATTTTCGTATTAATTTCGTAATTTCGTAGACACATGGCACAGGATTACTACAACACATTGGGTGTCTCCAAGACTGCTACGCAAGATGAGATCAAGCGGGCGTATCGGAAATTGGCGCACGAACACCATCCGGACAAAAATAAAGGAAATGAAGGCAAATTCAAGGAAATCAACGAAGCCTATCAGGTACTTTCTGATCCGAATAAGCGTTCGCAGTACGATCGATTTGGATCAACTGGTCCAAATATGGGTGGGAGTGGGTTCGGTGGTTTTAACCCACAGGACTTTACTTCTGGATTTAATGTCGAATTTGAAGATGCGTTCGATATTTTTTCAGATATTTTTGGCGGAGGAGGAGTTAATACTCGAACCAGAGCGCGGAGAGAACGCGGAGTGGATTTGGAAATGGACCTCGATCTGACTTTTGATGAGGCAGTATTTGGTGTGGAAAAAGAACTGACACTAGAGAAAAAAGATACTTGTGAGAAATGTCAGGGATCAGGAGCAGAACCAGGTAGTAAAATTAATACTTGTCCGAAATGTCATGGACAGGGACAGATTAAAACCCAACGCCGGACAATTTTCGGTGTCATGCAGTCAGCCTCGACCTGTGATCGGTGTGATGGCAGTGGCAAAATTCCAGAGCGATCCTGCAGCGAATGTCGGGGGACTGGAGCTAAGCGCAGACAAAAGAATTTAAAAATCAGAATTCCAGCTGGGGTCGAGAATGGTCAGAGAATTCGGATCACGAATGAAGGAGAAGTCGGTTACAGGGGCTCGAACTTTGGTGATTTGTATTTGCGATTGCATGTAAAGCCCCATCCGAAATTCAAACGAGAAGCAGAAAATATTTACAATGAACTGCCGATCAGTTTTTATCAAGCAGCGTTAGGGACAGAAATCGAAACTCCGACTGTGGATGGTAATGTTAAACTCAAAATTCCAGCAGGCACACAGTCGGGTAAAGTATTCCGGATTAAAGACAAAGGGGCACCAAGACTCAATAGTTCATCCCGTGGTGATCATTTCGTCACTGTTCATGTCGTGACACCGACGAAACTAACCAAGAAAGAAAAAGAATTATTCAAAAAACTCGCCGAGGAAACTGGCGAGTCGGTGGAGGTGGAAGAAGGTTTCTGGGATAAGTTTAAGAAATAGCTATTTAACAATAGTAAATGGCGCACTGCCAACTCCTTGTCCAGTAAGATCCAGAACAAACAGAGTGTATTTACCAGGTGAGACGGGAACTGTTGCAGCACCTCCCAAAGTAGCTGAAATTTTATCTGCTTTCCAAATAAGGTTTGTTCGATTATCAGTTGAGGTATATTGGCTGCCAGCACTGATGTAACCAATTACATTTTTCCGATCCGAATCCCACAAGCTGATATTGATTTGGGAAATGGTTTTTTTACTCCATACGATATAGTTATCGGATCCTTGTTTCATTTTGTAATTTTCCGATGGAGCGAATAACGAAAAGTATTCTTCCTGAGGAGAGACTATAAATTCGGAACTGGTTGCGGTAGATTTTCCTACTGTGCTGTTAATTTGAATTTTATACTTTCCCGGTTGAATAGGGATGTAGGTTCCCCCCGTATTGTCAACAAATACAGTAGCTGCTGACCAAGAAAAATAGGAATAATCTTGAACATCAAGCATAGTCGCAATTTCTGGTGAGCTTATATATCCAATTTTTTCGTTATTAGAATTTATTAAGACAATATCCACCTTTGACACATAATCACCTGTCCAGGATATTTGATTGAACCCGCCCTGTTGAAAGTCCGTATTTGTAGTGGGACTACTAATTGAAATTTTGTCATAGTTCAAGTTAAAGCTGGACGAATAATTTGTAATGTCATATTCAATACAATCGTAACTTTTTTTGTGCGTTTTTGGGTCTGAGTAAGTATCAGTGGGAACTTTAAATTGTGCTAGAGTTGCCTCGGTCGGAGTGTAATAATAGTATTGGGTATCGGTTTGAGTCTCCTCCGAAGAGTCTAGTTCAAAAGTCGCGCATAATTTGTATTCTGTATCCGACTCCTTTACATAAGTATAGGGTTTTTTTGTTTTTGGATCATTCAGATAATTGCTGTTAGTGAAGGATACGTCTGATAATTTCTCAGGTAATTTTTTATTTTCCGTAGCATAATTTTCAATATCCCAACTCAACGAATTTAAATTTAGGATTCGAGTCTGGTCATTTTTAAGAGCCGCCTTCTTGAAAGGTGATCCAATAATAGAAAAGCCATAGATTATGGCAGCTATCACGACAGCAGAAATTATTGCAACTATGAAATAAACTTTGCGCATTATTTAGTAATAATCTGGAATCTCAAAGGTTATACAATCGTAACCTTTTTTATGTTCGTTTTTGGTGTCGTAATAATAGTAATTGGCTGATTTATCTGCATCTTTTGAATCAGTCTCAAAAGTCGCACAAAGCTTATAACTTCTGTCTGTCAGTGTAAAGTAGGAATAATCAAGCTTAGTTTTAGGATCTTTCAAAGATAGATTTGACCCAGTAAGATCATCTAGTTTGTCCGGCAACTTATCGTTGGTGCCGTAATAAGTTTGCATCTTGTAATTGATATTGTTGAAATCAGTGATGCGTTGCTGATCTAGTTTAAGTGCTTGTTGTTTTCCAGGAGACCCAACGACTGTGAAGCCGTAGATGATCGCACCCAAAACTAAAGCAGAAAGAATAATGACAACTATGTAAACGTTACGCATGTTATCCTTTCTTTCTGACGTCAAGGATGAAATAGGTGAAGATAGACCCAGCTGTGGCAAATGTCACTAATAAATGTGCGAACGATGCACCAGCGTATTCTGAGCCAGAGAGAAAACCATAAACTAACCCGATAACTCTGACGACGAGAACGATAAATGTCCAAAGTAGAGCCACATAAATAAAGAATTTACGTGATTTAATATTACGAATCGCTGGTTCGATTTCAATTTTTCTACGTAGGATGATAAATAAAGCGGCAAACACAGGAAAAGCGACGATCAAACTGGCAACATAACCTAAGATGAGAGAATTGCCGAAATAACTGGCGTAGCTAGAACCAGACTCCATTCCCAAATTTTCATCAATAAAGTGATGTCCGATTCCAGATAAAGAGATAGCGCTCGTGGCCAATGTGATAAACATTAAAATGTATTGGAATACTATCCACATGTTTACATGATAATCTGTTGAAGCAGTATGACTCGGGGTGGGTACGGTCACGCCCATAGAAGCCACTGGGGCCGGGGTTAATGTTTGATTGATATCGTGTTCGGCCCATCCAGCCATAGCCAAATTTTGCCTAATTTGCTCATCGGTCATGCCTTGTTTGCGGGCATTATCGACGTAATTCTTGAGCTCTATATTGTCCATTTGTTTCGAAAAGTTAAGGATTTCCTATATTATACCAAAATTAGCTCCCGCTAGTACACTATCCAAATATACTTATGTAGGCACCGAGGGGTTTCCCGCGGATGCTGGCACCGGCTGGGTCGACATTGATCCATTCATTGCCCACTTTCACTTTCAGGTATTGATGCAAGAAAAAGTTAAAAAAGACAGTTCGGAGCTTGATATCTTCAGGTTTGAAAAATTTACTATTAGTCAGCATGACGAACACGATATAGTTTTGTGTATTGCATTGGGCAAATCCTGGACTTTTCCAGATTTTCATTAAATTCGTACGAAAGGCGAGAGGTGCGTAGAAGATCGTAGTAAACCTGCCAGCGTGCCATCTAGAAGTGACGAAATCGTAAATTTTTTGCAGATATTCTTGAGAATTACTCGAGGCAGTTTCTAATTCTGAAATTTTTACAATAATCTCATGCGGAATTTGTTTTGGCTTTGGCAGTTTTCCAAATCCTGTATAAGGCGTCACTAAACGCAGTAAAATAAAAACTATAAAAGAATAAATAGCAGCGATAATGATTATATAAAGCAATAGATTCATACTTAAATTTTATCAGAATCTAAACTAAATTAAAACAAGCTAAATACTACCATACTACAGAGTATGGTAGTATTTGACCACAATGCACTAACGAAGGCGGATTCGGCGATTGACGAAATTTAGTGCTTAAAGAGGCCTTGGGGCTTTATTTGGAACAGGTAATTTAAATTAACTGATTGTAATTTTTATTTTAGCGTCTAAACCTTTTGCGATACGACCTAAAAATTTCAAGGTAGGGTTAGACATACCTTGTTCAAAACGAGAGATCATTGGTTGTTTAATTCCCATTTTTTTAGCCAGTTGTTTTTGGGTTAATCCTTTTTCTAAACGCTTTTGGATCATCAATTTGATTAAATTAAATTCAGGTCCTAATTCATCGTAGGCTTTTTTTACTGCTGGATTTTTTAGTAGTTCTTTTTTAAAATTTATCCAAGTTTGCATGTTACTAATATAACTTATAAGTTATATTGTGTCAAGGCTTTATATTTATTTTCTGCGGCGCGTAGTTCTTTAAGCGGGATTTTTTGAGATTTTTTTGTAAACCCATGTAACAATTTAATAACTTCGTTGTGAAAACAATAGAAAATTCTGATTTCTTGTTGACCTCGAATACGTAACTCAAATAGAGTGTCAGATATTTTTTTAGAATGCGGCATCTCTAATTTATATCCGAAATTTTCCAGTAAATCGAGGTTTCTCGCAATTTTTGCCTTGGTAACTGGTTCGAGATTTAAAATAAATTTTTGAACTTCGGGATCAATATATATTTTAAACACAAAAACGGCCTTTCAGCCGCCTTATATATTTATTGTACTTGGTTTTTAACTAAGTTGTCAATATTCTTGGTGGGTGTGGCGCGGATCGAACGCGCGACCCTCTGCTTAAAAGGCAGGTGCTCTACCACTGAGCTACACACCCTCACAAGACCTAGATATTATACAGATTTTATGGATTTTTTCAAGCCTTGGGTGTGCTATACTTCTTCCTGAATTCTTTGATTGTTTCTTTGGCCGTGTCGTACATGACAGGTAATTCAGCGTAGTCAATCAGAATGGCGATCCAGGCGATAATTGCTGACCAATGAAAAAGTGCCTCTTGACCACGGAAGTGTTCAATCACCACTTCATCTGTAATCCAGAACAAATGCAACCACTGGATATTGATCATAACTAAATATCTGATAGCTCGCCATTTGGATTGATCGGTTTCTGATTTTCGGAGCTGATTGATATAGACGAGTGAGGTACTTATCAAAGCCGGGATTTCCGTGTAATCTAATATAGCAGATAGCGCTCCCCAGAATGGAGGAAAAACGAAGTAGCTGCTACCAGTAATTTTTTGCAGCACCACATCAGTAAATAGCCAGTAAAGATGGAAGGCTTGCAGCAAAAACAACAGTGTAGTTGCTGTTATCGCAAATAAATAATGTTCGTTATACCATGCCCAGAAGTTATCAAGAAATCTTTTGATCATTGTAGCCCATCGCGAGCGGCCGAAGCTTACTAGAACCAGCTAAGCGGTCGCGTGGCGATCTTGTCCTAAGATTGCTTCGTCGCTGACCAGACTAACTCTAGTCAAAAATAATCAGCTTCTCGCAATGGTTAATAAATTAATTATAGCATTAAACCTCATGCAAGAGCGTTTACAAAAGATAATCTCCCAAGCAGGAATTGCTTCCAGGCGTCATGCCGAGGAGTTGATTTTGGCTGGCAAAGTCAAAGTGAATGGCCAAGTAGTTCGTGAGCTGGGAACCAAAGCCGACATTGCCAAAGACCGTGTAGAGGTTAATGGTAAAAAGTTAACTGTTAAAAGTTTAATCTATCTCATGATGAACAAACCGAAGCGATATTTGACTACGCGGAATGATCCCCGAAAACGCAAAACTGTTTTTGATTTATTACCTGCAGATCTTCGATCAGTGGTCTGGCCCATCGGGCGCCTGGATTTCAATACCGAAGGATTATTATTGTTTACTAATGACGGAGAATTAACTCAGGACTTGGCACATCCGTCGAAAGAACACGAAAAAGAGTACGAGGTGGTTTTGAATAAAGAGTTATCAGAAGGACGGATCACGAAACTTCGGGAAGGCATGGAATTGGATGGCAAGAAAACAGCACCAGCCAAAGTTCGAGCAAACGGTACAACTATCTATATCACAATTCACGAAGGCTGGAATCGCCAAGTCCGTAGAATGTTTGCGGCTTTTGGTTATACGATTCGCAATCTCAAGCGAATCCGGGTTGGAAAAGTAAAGTTGGGTGATTTACCCCTAGGCAAGCATAAATTCATAACTAAAAAAGACATCGTCTAGAGTTATTCGTCGGCGCCGCGCGTATCGTCTAACGTTAACCGATACGCGTTGCGCTGCCGAAAAACTATTAACGCAGCTTATGGTATAATAAAGGGGCTGTTTTTATTCATGAAATCAAAAATTCCAGAAGAGAAAAAACATATTATCATTCTTGGTGGCGGATTCGCCGGAGTCCGAGCGGCTTTGGATTTGAACAATTACCTCCACGATGATTTAGAATACGAAATTATTTTAGTTGACCGAAAGGATTATCAAACTTTTAATTCCGCTCTCTATGAAGCAGCCACGACAGAACACCGATTAGTCGAAGCAAAAAAAGTTAAGCATACCGTGGCGATTTCTTTCGATGACATTTTTAAACGAACAAGAGTAAAAGTTTTCAAAGGTTATGTTGATCGGATTGATTTAATAAACGGCAAAGTAATAACTGACTCGCGCATCTTAGCTTTTGATTATTTGGTGATCGCTATGGGAAGTGTTCCCGATTATTATGACATTCCGAATTTGGATAAGTACGGATTTACACTGAAAAGTCTAGAAGATGCGATTATGATTCGGAATCGTATCGAAGATTTAGTTGCGAAAAAGGACAGTGGCTGCATTATTATCGGTGGTGCTGGTTTTGCTGGAACTGAATTTGCCGGGGAAGTACACAATCTGCTCAAGCATGAATGTGCACACCATCAAAAAGATTTAAATAATTACAAGGTTGTGATGGTCGAAGGGGGGACGAGTTATTTATCCGGACTGTCGGAGAAAATTTCGGCAATAATCGGCAGTCGACTTACTACTATGGGAATTGAAACTAGATTCTCATCACTGATTACTGACACTGGGAAGGATCACGTGATTCTAAATATGAAAGAACGGGTGGATTGTGATTTGCTGATTTGGACGGGTGGAGTCAGGTCCATCCGGTTGCCGCTAGATCTGCCAGCTGGCGGAGAACTCGAACGAGATAAAAAAGATCGGACCATCGTGGCGACTGCTTTGAATTTATCGCAATACCCACGCGTATTTCTCGCCGGGGACAATACCGGAATAGTGGATCCAGTTACAAAAAAGCCAGTGCCACAAACTGCACAAGAAGCTATCAATCAAGGCAAATATGTCGCCAAAAATATTTACCGCATGATCAAAGACAAGCCGCTGCTTAGTTATCATCCAGTAGCGTTACGATTTATTATTCCTGTGACTGGAAAATTTGCTATTTTTTATACACCGAGTGTGATTATGTCCGGATTTTCGGGTTGGCTCATCCGCAAAGCCGCGGATTTGAGATATTTTCTATCTATTTTACCATTCACCAAAGCGATTTCTTATTGGACTACCGAAAACAGGATCTTCATGAAAAATGATTGAGGGAGGGCTTTTTTTGTTGGGGAAAATTTGGTAAGATTTACTGTAACCACCCCGGACTTGATCCGGGGTCCATTTCAATAATTAAAAACCTGATTGTGTAATTTAAGTAGTGGATCCCAGCTTTCGCTGGGATGGGAAGCATTTATGAATTTAGGATTTTGGGAAAAATTGAAAAAGCCCGCCCGCCACGCAAGCCAGCTTGCTGGCGTTGCGGGCAGGCCGATAATGGTTTTGGCTCCGCTGGCAGATGTGACCGATGCCGCGTTTCGGGAATTGATTGCTAAATACGGCAAGCCAGATGTGTTCTGGACCGAATTCGTATCTGTAGATGGGCTCAACTCCGAAGGATTGAGTCGATTACTGGTTGATTTTTGGTATGGAGAAAACGAACATCCGATAGTCGCCCAGATTTTTGGATCCAATCCTGAAAATTTTTATAAAGCTGCTAAATTAATCAAAGAATTAGGGTTTGATGGCGTGGATATAAACATGGGTTGTCCAGTCAAAAAAATTCTCAATCAAAAAGCCTGCTCGGCTTTAATCAAAACACCAGCTCTGGCACAAGAGATTATTCATGCGACGAAAGAAGGAGCAGGGGAGCTCCCGGTTTCGGTCAAAACCAGAATTGGTTTTAACAAAATTGAAATTGATACGTGGTTGCCGACAATATTGAAAACCGAGATTTCTGTACTGACTGTGCACCTGCGTACTGTAAAAGAAATGTCCAAAGTCCCTGCGCACTGGGAAGTTATGAGACAGATAACAGATATCAGAGATCAGATATCTAAAGAGACTTTAATCTTAGGCAATGGGGATGTCGCAAATTTAGCTGAAGCAGAACAGAAAGTTGCAGAAACCGGATGTGATGGGATCATGATTGGCCGTGGAATTTTCGGCAACCCGTGGCTGTTTAGTCGCAAGCCACAAATTTCTTTGTCCGAACGTTTGAAAGTCATGATCGAGCATACGAAACTATTTGAGCAAAAATTTGCCGGGATCAAAAGTTTCGAGACCATGAAGAAACATTACAAAGCCTATGTCAACGGATTCGACGGGGCCAAAGAATTGCGAGTGAAATTAATGGAGACCCAGAATGCAAAGGAAGTGGAAGAAATCGTAGAAAGTGCTATTATAACTTCAGCAATTAACAAAAATATATGACATATGTAGTAGTAATAGTTTTGGTGATTTTGTTTCTGTCGTTCTTGCGTCAGGTCAACCAATACCAGCGCGGAGTGATGTTCACTATGGGTCGTTTTTCGGGGATCAAAGAACCAGGTTGGCGGATAGTCGTGCCAGTGTTCCAGAGCATGACTAGAGTGGATATCCGGGTCAAAGCAGTCGATGTGCCAGATCAAAAAGCGATCACCAAAGACAACATCGCTGTCGGGGTCAATGCAGTTATTTATTATAAAGTCGCGGATGCATCCAAAGCTGTACTCGAAGTTGAAGATTTTTTCTACGCCATGTCCCAGCTAGCGCAAACGACCATGCGAAATGTCGTCGGACAGGTAGAATTGGATGAACTTTTAAGTCAGCGGGATGCAATATCAGATAGAATTCGCACAATAGTCGATGCGGCATCGGATGATTGGGGAATCAAGGTTGACAACGTCGAACTGAAAGATGTAGCATTGCCTCAAGAAATGGAGCGGACCATAGCGAAACAGGCAGAAGCAGAAAGAGAAAGGCGAGCAGTGATCATTCAATCCGAAGGAGAAGTAGCCGCGGCAGGTAATATGGCCAAAGCCGCAGGAATACTATCAGCGGCACCAGGTGCTCTCCATTTGAGAACATTACAGTCCATGAATGACATTAGCTCTGACGCGTCGAATACGATTGTTTTCACTATACCGTTGGAGGTTCTTAAAGCCTTCACTGGTCATGATAAGAAATAAAAAAATCCCCCGATATCTCGGGGGATTTTTTTTATGCTGCTCTAGAGAGGTGTTCGTGATCAGCGCTATATTTTTTCTGTAATGCTTCGTACCTTTGGTGCAGAAGATCTCGGTCTTCCTTGCTTGCTGGATTGTTTTCTGCTTCTAGCTGAGCGATTTGTCTCTGTAAATCATCGAGTTCAGCCTTAATTTTTTCGTGGTTGTATGCTTCTGATTCCATATTTATAAATTAATTAAATTTATTATACATGATTATTTTGCTTTTTCAACTTCAGCGGGGGCAGCTTCGCGTTCATAGTCACATTCTTTGTTGCTGCACTTCAGAGTACCGTTTTTAGTTTCCATCAATAGATCGCCCGATTGCGGGCATTTTTCACCAGTCGGTTTACCATTCATCAGGAATTTACATTTCGGATATTTGGAACAAGAATAGAAAATTCCACGTTTGCTGCGTCGTTCTACCAATTCGCCTTCGCCGCAGGATGGGCAAGTGACACCAGTACCTTTTTGAATCTTTTTGATATTTTTACAATCCGGATAACCACTGCAACCGAGGAAAGCACCAAACCGACCAAACTTTACGATCATAGGACGACCGCAAACATCGCAAATTTCCCCGCTATTTTCTTCGATCAATTTTTGTTCTTCTGGCATCGGACGGGTGAATTTACATTCTGGATAATTAGTACATGCCACAAATTTTCCAAACCGGCCAAACTTAATCTGTAGGGGATGACCCGAAAGAGGACATTTTTCATCCAAAATTTCGACATGGCGTTCGACTTCTTTTTCTTTAGTTTTCAAATTTTCATGGAAGGGGCCATAAAATTCTTTGATCACCGGCACCCAGGCCTTTTCACCCGTGGCTATGCCATCCAATTCATCTTCCATAAGCGCTGTGAATTGGAGATCTACAATTTTTGGGAAATGTTCAACTAAAATATCATTAACGATAAAACCCATTTCAGTCGGATGGTATTTTTTATCAATTTTATTGACGTAATCGCGTTCTTGAATTGTTGTCAGGGTTGGCGCATAAGTCGAGGGACGGCCGATCCCTTGTTCTTCTAAAGCTTTGATCAGAGTGGCATCAGTGTAGCGAGGTAGAGGTTGGGTGAAAGATTGTTTCGGTAAAATTTTAACGACTTTTGGTTTATCGCCAACCTTGAGTTCAGGTAGCAACCCGCCCGCCTGCCACGCCTTGTCATCTGGCCCACCACGAGGCATGGCGGGCAGGTCTTCTTCAGTAGGCTCTTCTTCATCAGTGCCTTCTAGGTAAACTTTCATGAATCCATCGAATTTGATGACTTGGCCATTGGCACGGAAGGTGTATTTTTTATCACCTTTAATCTCGATATCAACCGCGGTTTGATCAAATACAGCTTCTGGCATTTGGCTAGCGATTGTTCGTTTCCAAATCAAATCATAAAGTCGATGTTGGTTGCGATCGAGGTGGTCTTTGAGACTTTCGGGATCTCTTTGTAAATCAGTTGGTCGGATGGCTTCATGTGCTTCCTGGGCGTTTTTCGATCGGGACGCATATTTGCGAGGAGTATCGAGTAAATAGTCTTTACCATATCGTTCCATGATCGCTTTGTGGGCTGAATCGAGCGCAAACTCAGAAAGATTAACTGAATCCGTTCTCATATAGGTAATTAAACCTGTCGCACTGCCGTCGCCAAGTTCCACACCTTCATATAATTGCTGGGCGTACATCATGGTCTGTTTGGCACTGAAACCGAGCTTCCGAGCTGCTTCTTGCTGGAGTGAAGATGTAATAAAAGGAGCAGCTGGATTGCGTCGGACTTCTTTTTTCGTAACCTCTGTGACCTCGGCTGGTCGGTTGGCGAGATCAGCTAAAATTTTCTTGGCTTGAGTCTCGTTTTTTATCCCGAGTTTATCCAAAGTTTTGCCGTCGATTTTGTTGAGTTTACCTAGGAAATTATTATCTTTATGAAAAGTCGCAATAATGTTCCAATATTCTTCTGGAGTAAATTTTTGGATTTCGCGTTCGCGATCCACGACCAATCTCACAGCGACAGATTGGACACGTCCGGCTGACAAGCCTCTCTTAACCTTCTTCCATAAGAAAGGGGAGAGTTCATAACCCACCAACCGGTCGAGTACTCGGCGTGCTTGCTGGGCGTCGACTAAATCTATATCCAGCTCCCGAGGATGTTCCATCGCGGTTTCTATAGCCGACCTCGTAATTTCGTGGAAAACGATGCGTTTGATTTTAGCTTCTGGTTTATGAGTTTTATTTAAGCCCAAAGCCTCTACCAAATGCCAGGCAATGGCTTCACCTTCGCGGTCTTCGTCAGTCGCGAGAATTATTTCTTCGGCATCTTTCGCCAATTTTTTTAGTTCAGCAATTTTCTTTTTTGCTTTCGGTGGAATGACATATGTAGGTTCGAAATCATGTTCGATGTCGATTCCCATTTTACTGGTCGGCAAATCGCGGATATGACCAAAAGACGCCTCGACTTTATACTTTCCGTCGAGGAATTTGGAAATCGTTTTTGCCTTAGTCGGACTCTCTACTATGACTAGTGATTTTGCCATAACTCACTTATTTTCACCTAATAAAACTCTAGTTGTCAAGCCAATCTTCTTTAAGATGGCCAAACTTTCCATGTCATCAGCCCATATGGGACAACAATAATTTTCGATAACTACCGGATTAAGTTCGATTTTTTTGATCGCTTTTTCTTCAAGTGTGACAGTAATAGTCAAACCTTCTTTTGTATCTTGGCTCCACATTTGATCGAATACAAAATTGCCCAAAGAATAGAAAATCCATTTACCTTGATATTGCTCAATCGTTTGGATCCAGTGTGGATGGTGGCCGATAAATAAATCCGCTCCGGCATCTATGGTTTTGCGCGCTCGCAATGCATTGTCTTCGTCTGGAACTCGCTTGTATTCAGTGCCTATATGCGCGGAAACGATCAAAAAATCGACCTGTGGCCGCATGGCCTGAATATCAGCAACAATTTGTTGTTCATCATTCCAGTCGCAAACCAGAGGATCTGGAATTTTACCACCATCATTGTGTGCGGCATAAGAGTAAGCCAAAAATCCAAATTTGATCTGATTTTTTTCTATAATTTTTCCGCTGTGACAGTCTACTCCTGTGCCAACTGACACGAGATTATTATTTACGAGGGTGACCCTCGTAAATTCGATTGCGGATTTACCCTGATCAAACGAATGGTTGTTGGCTGTAGATAAAATATCAAAACCAGCATTTGATAGTCCATCCGCGAATTTCGGATCAGCGTTGAATATCAAACTGTTCTGGACTGAATGATCTCCTTGGCTATTAAACGGAGATTCTAGATTCGCAAAAGCAATATCAGCGGATAAAATTTTCTCACTGACGTTTAAGTAAGGGAGATGAACGTCGTTGGCTGTATAAATTTTGCCTGCGACATTGCGCGAAAGCATGATGTCACCCGCAAAAAACAGGGTAGTGGTTGGAGGTTTTGGAAGTTGGTTTGGTTTTTGGTTATCAGTTTTTGGCCCTAGGGCAGTTTTAGGACTTAGAAAGACAACTATTAAAAGAACGAGAAGAATCACGGTGAGCGTTATAAGGCTGCGCTGCGCGTATCGTCTAACGTTAACCGATACGCGTGGCGCTGACGTAAAACGACTAACGAATTTTAACATACTTCGCGCCTCCGAGATTTTTTATCCGGCCTTTTATTTCCAACAGAGTCAAATTCGCACTGATGATCGCTGGATTGACCTGTGCAGATTTGATAATCTCATCGATATGAATCGGGATTTTTGAAAGCAATTCCAGAATTTTGCTTTCGATTTCTGTAATTTCGATATTGTTGGTTTGAGCCTCCACAATTTCAGTGTCTAAATTCAGCTCTTCCAAAATATCATTGGCCGAAGTCACGACTTTCGCTCCGGATTTGATGAGCTGATTCGTGCCCCGACTGGTTGGTGAAAAAATAGATCCGGGTATAGCGAATACTTCCCGATTTTGTTCTAAACTATAATTAGCCGTGATCAGCGCTCCACTTTCGATGTCAGCTTCGACAACTAGTGTGCCGAGGCTTAAACCAGAAATGATTCGATTACGAATAGGGAAATTTTGTTTTTGTACGCTGTAGCCCAGCGGGTATTCAGAAACCAGACACCCTTTTTCTAGGATTTTTTGAGCTAGATTAAAATTTGACCGCGGCGCAATACTCGTGTCGTTGAGATCAGAAGCCAGCACGGCGATGCCTTTACCACGATTATCAACTACTGTCTGGAGAGCTACAGCGTCGGCGCCGTATGCTAGTCCAGAAACAATCGTCATGCCACTGTTTGTGAGACCGAGTGTAATTTCTTCACAAGCCATCGTGCCGTAGCTCGAGATTTTGCGTGTGCCGACTACAGCGACTGTTAGCGAATTCAAAACTTTTTTATTGCCGCGGACATAAAGCAGAGGTGGCGCCGGAATAATTTCTTTTAGCAATTGCGGATACGATTTTTCAGAAATCAGCAAAATTTCGATTTGTCTTCGAGTAGTTTCGGCGAATGATTGCTCTGGATTGATTTTTTGTTTATCTGTTATAATCTTATCGACAGTTTTCGGCGAGATCCCAGCGTTGAAATAATCTTGTCCATCAGCATTCCAGGCCTTGAGAAAACCCCCACAGTAGTTGAGAAGCTTGGTTAAATTGACTGGACCCAATGCTGGAATCAAATTTAGTGCGTTTCCGTAGATTTTTTCGTCTAATAGATTGAGTGTTGACACGAGGGTGATTTTGTGCTATTATTATATATTCGTATCATTAACAATACAACCAGTAGTATTCTTCATCCTACCTCATGAGTGGTGAATGGAAGCAGCATCCCTCCTATTGTTTCCTAGTAACCTCAAGTTTGGGCCGGTACGGTTTTCCGGACTAGTCCAACACTCGGAGGTGGGGTCAAGAATATTACGCTCGGTACGTTGGTAAAATTACCGGCCATAAAATTCTGCTGAATTTTTGGCCTACGCGCTCGGACCGTCGTCCTGCGCGAGTTAATTTTACCAAGTACCTCGCTTCTGGGATATATGGAATTGGGTTTTCGGTTTTTGTTTCAAAATTTTTTTGAACTAAAGATCGCAAACCCTAAGGAGGGAAAGCGAGCGCGAAACTACCCATGTTGGGTGGTACGTCGACTAGAACAATAGGACAATTGAATATCGGAGTCTGGGGATGAAAGAAAACTTAGGTCCACCAAGGCTTGTTCGCAAAGCGGAAACCCCGGTTTATCTTGGGATACCGCCCATGGCGCAGCGTATCTTCACCGGCATCGCGGTGGATGATCAGCTGGCACCAGTGACAACCAGAACCACGTCACTGGATGCAGCAAGGACATTCTTCGACCTCGACATGGTGCGACCGGAAGGAAGCAACTCCTAGCCTCGTAAGACCCCCAACCTCGCCTGCCCCCAGACAGGCATGAAAGAATCGGTCCCGATCCCAGAGGGGCTACGTTCTTAACCTTATCGTCGTCGTTTCGGAGGATCGAGTGAGCAACAACATGTCCAGTAGTCGGGAGGACAAAGCTGTCCGTCCCAATGGTAGCGCGTCGGATGTGCTCTACCGACGCAACCAACGTGAAAAGAACAATACTGACGGTCGGCGCGATGTAGCGACACAAAAAAAAGTGCCGCAACGCCTCGTCAACGGTCGGCCGTACTACCCGCCGGCGATGTAAGTCGCCGTCTAGCTCGAAAGAATTTGAAAGGCCAGCCCCGCAAGGAGCTGGCCTTTTGCTTTGATAAATAAGCTAGCCGTTAAATTTTGACTGGGCCATATCAAAGCCTTCAGTCTGCAAGGTTTCGATAGCCGTTTTGGTTATTTCTAAAACTTCGTTGACGATTTGTTCTTCTTGTTCAGTGAACTTTTGTAAAACAAAATCATCACCAGGAATTTGGCCGCGCGTTTGAGGATTATCGATACCGAGTCTGATTCGGATAAAATCTTTGGTTCCCAACTCATCGATAATTGATTGTACGCCATTGTGCCCAGCAGCAGAAATATCTTTTTGGACTCGAATGCTACCCAGTGGCAAATCTAATTCGTCATGGATAACAATCAGTTGTGCATTATCGTAGTATTTTAAAATTTCTTTTACTGCTTCACCGCTTTTATTCATGAAAGTTTGCGGTTTGGCCAAAATTACATCTTCAAGCTTGATAAATTTACTAGAATATTTTTCATCCCAGCCGCCTTCGCCAAGGCTACGGCGCCCGACTAGAAAATCCAAAACCCGAAACCCGAAGCTGTGTCGGGTGTTTTCGTATTGCTTCCCTGGATTGCCGAGGCCGATGATGATAGTCATACTTTTCTAAAGTAACGCATTAATACTGGGGTGCCTTCGTAGCCAAATTTCAAGCGAAACTGTTTTTCAAACCAGCGTTTCCAGCTTTCGGCAATAGCCGCTGGGAAGTTTACAGTCAGTTTGAAAGTTGGGGGGAGAATGCCGATTTGCCTGAGAGAGAAAATTTTTGGCTCTCTTTGGTCTTCCATTTTACCAGGCATATTTTCAGCCAGAATTTTTTGTAAGAAATCATCAAGTTCGGTTTGATCTATCTGTTTCTTGGAAGTATCCAGCACATCCTTAGCAAATTTTAACAAAAGATCCATACCTGTACCAGCAGTGGCTGATGTAAAAATCACAGGTACATACCACATTTGGGGGAGATAGTTTGGGAGATTATCGACAAACTTATTTTGGTTTTCTTTGGATAATTTATCAATTTTATTCAAAATCAAAACCACAGCTTTACCGGCGTCGAGAATATCCGAGGAGATGGACTGGTCTTGGGTGGTGATTTCAGTGGTCGCATCAATGACGAAAAATACCACATCGGTTTGAGTAATAGTCCGAATGGATTGAAAAGCTGCAGCAGCTGCGACATCAGAATCCTGCTGCCATTTCTTTTTGATTCCTGCAGTATCCAGCAAAATAAAATCTTGGCCTTCGTGTGTAAATGGGATTTCGACTACTGAGCGCGTAGTTCCTGCTTGGTCATGGACGAGGAGCCGTTCTTGTTTGATCAGAGCATTGATCAGTGAAGATTTCCCGACATTTGGTTTGCCGACAAAAGCGACTCGGATCCCAGAATTGTCATCTGTTTGAAGGCCAAATCCAGCGGCTTTTAGTTTTTCGACAACTTGGTCGAGTAAATCTCCGACTCCAGTGCCGTTGACTGCGGACACAAGGAGGGGATCTCCCAATCCTAATTTTTGATATTCAGAGGCTAGTGCTTCAATTTTTGTATTGCGGGCATCTATTTTATTCGCCGCTAACACTATGACTTTACCGGAGCGATTAAGATCAGCCCCAACCTGGAGATCTTTGGAACCAAGCGGAGTTTTGCCATCGACGAGGAGTAAAATTAGATCTGCTTCGTCTTTCGCGATCTGGGTTTGCTTTTGAACATTTTTTTCAAGATCAGAATTCGCTCGAATGTCGATACCAGCAGTATCAATTAAAATAAAAGAAAGGCCATTCCAATCAGAAAGGCCATAGGCGCGATCCCTGGTCGTCCCAGCTTCAGGGTAAGTTAAAGCCGCCCTTCGTCCCAGAATTTTATTAAATAATGTCGACTTACCTGAATTCGGTAGGCCTATAATCGCGACCAGTGGAGTTTTCATATGAATATTAGAGAGCATCCTTCCCTAATATTATCACAAAATCAGCTGTAGAGCCGGTGTAGTTAACGTCGGAGATAGTTAGCTTATAATTTGAATTTAAATATTCTAGCGTGTTGGGCTTGCCCCCATGGGAGTTGTCATAGATAATTGACTGCTCGAGCGGGACTTTACCCGTGAAAGAAGTGAATTTAATCTCAAACCCGAGGTTGGTCAGGGTGCCGAAAAGTGAGTTAGCCAATCCAGTTTTGCCTGTAGAATTTTGTATCTCAACAATTGCTGATTCTTTTTTGAGTTTGGCGAAATAAATAGAATCTTTGAGATGGGTATGGATGTCAGCTAGAGTTTTGCCCACACACGGGATGACGACGTAGGCTGTCGTCGATGGGTTGTCTAGTTCTGGTTCTTCTTCAGGTGTAGGCGTTGGCGATGGAGACGGGCTGGGGGTTGGAGTTGGTCCGCCAGCTGGCGGAGGTGTAGGCGTTGGCGGGACAGCGATCGGCACTGGTGGCTTCCCAGTGGCTAAATCAATTAGAGCCGAGCAAACTAATTCCCCATCAGGTTCGAGCGAAAATGAATAGACTGATTGTTCTTGGATTTTACTACCCAGATCGGTGAGCCTTTTTAGCTCATGAGGTTCCATATTAGTTCGAAAGTTATCAGTAAAAGCCCCGAGGAGATTATTTAATGTTTTGAGGTCATTTAATTTTAAAGCAAAAACTTTTTCTTTGAAGGCGACCAGAATTTTTTTCTGTCGTTCGCTGCGGGCAAAATCCGAGCCTTCATTATTATTACCTTTTCTGGAACGGGCAAAAATCAAGGCCCGTTCGCCATTCATGTGTTCCGGCCCTTTAGTAAAAGTCACTGGGGCGAGATAACCATTTTTGTAATCAGGATAGAAAGCATCAGTAAAGGTGCGGTCAATCGTAATATCCAGCCCGCCCACATCATCCACTCCTTTCACAAACCCTTTGAAGTCAATCACAGCGTAGTAGGGGATCTCAAGTCCAGTTACGGCTTCGATTTCATCGATTGCAGCTTCTCCTCCAGTCCCAGGATTATCTCGCTCGGCATACGCATAAGCTGCATTAATTTTTTGTAACCGATATTTCGGGAGATCCACCATAAAGTCTCGAGGAATATTGGTGAGCACCACTTCGTTGGTCTGTATATTGATGTTCGCAACGAGCATGGTGTCAGTGAGAAGCGCTCCCTCGTGTCCGGGGCCTCCGATTCCCATCAAAAGAATATTGATTTGACCATTCGACTCTCCAATCAATTCCTTATCCGGGCTTAGGAGCAAATTTCCGATCCGGGCAAAGATATTTTTGTCGCCCGTAAAAATTTGATTTGCTTGAGTTAGGTATTTGAAAGCGACCCCTCCTGCTATCCCGAGAATGATCAGAATTAAAACCACCCATTTCCATCGACGACGATGGCGTTTGGGGTGTGAGGGGGCGTATTGTTGTTGAAGTTCAGGAAAGTCGTTCATATAGTTCATCAGTTTTTTACATTCGCTTTGTAATTATACTCGAAATCAGTACCCGCCTGCAACGCTCTGAGCAAGCCTTAAGCATTTGTGTCAGGCTTGCGAAGGCGGGCAGGTTGATCTCAATGCGGGGTCTCTGCTAAGCTGTAAAGACTAGTCGTTAAATCAATGCAGTGGGCGGTTAGCTCCCGCCCGCAACGCCTGAGCAAGTTATAAAGCGTAAGTGTCAGGCTTGCGATGGCGGGCGGGCAGCTGGTTAGAGCGTTATGTTTTACTATACTTATGTACTAAAAAGTCTTAAAGATTTAAAGCTTTATATAGGCTGGACTGTTGATTTGCAAGAACGAGTAGATAAGCATAATAAAGGTTTAGTCGAAGCAACAAAGGCTAGAATCCCGTTTGAATTAGTATATTACGAGGCCTGTTTGAGCAAAGAGAATGCTATTAAACGAGAAAAGTATTTTAAAACCGGTTTTGGCCGAAGATTTTTAAAAGGACGCATCTAAGTTTGGATCCGTAGCTCAGGGGTTACCTGCCCGCCATGCCATCTTGGACGATTAGCTCAGCTGGTTAGAGTGCGTCGTTCACATCGACGAGGTCAGTGGTTCGAATCCACTATCGTCCACCAAGAAATTTAATTAGGCGTGGCAGGCGGGGAGCGTTCGGTTCACATCCAAAAGGCCGATGGTTCAAATCCATCCGGATCCACCAGATAAATTTATGACAACTCAACAAAATTCAGACAATCAAACAGAAAAAACATCTAAAAATCGAAATTTCTTTGGTGGTTTTACTGCCACAGCCTTATTAATTTGGGATTTTCTGAAAATTGTATTGGTTGCCCTTGTAATTATTATCCCGATTCGTTATTTTGTATTCCAGCCCTTTATCGTCTCTGGATCGTCCATGGTCCCGAATTTCCAAGATGGTGAGTATTTGATTATAGATGAATTATCCTACAACTTTGGAGACCCCAAACGCGGTGATGTCATCGTTATGCGTTACCCGAAAGACGAAAACCAATTTTTTATCAAGCGAATAATCGTCTTACCTGGTGAAAAACTTCAGTTGCAGAATGGCAAGGTAATCATTTATAACGATGAACACCCCGACGGAGTTGCACTCGATGAAAAATATCTACCCAACCAAAGCATGACTTATGAGCAAGATACAGTATTACTCGGTGGGAGTAAGATTCTAACTCTTGGAGCTGGCGAATACTTTGTAATGGGCGATAACAGGCTTGCATCTTCAGATTCTAGGGACTGGGGCGTTTTACCGGAAAAAGATATCATCGGAAAAGTCTTTGTCCGAGCCCTGCCATTAACTGAATTTAAATTTTTTACTTCCAGACCAGCATATAATTTTTAATCCCGTAACACGGATCACGTAACAAGGATCACGAATACATGGGAAGACCAAAAAAACTAACTCCAACGGTTGAAAAAGCTCCACCTAGACTACCGGGAGCCATGGATTTGTTGCCAGAACATCTGGTTTCTTGGGATGTCTGTTTGGAAAAGCTTCAAACTTTGTCCCATACCTTTGGTTTTAGTAAAATCGAGACTCCGATCATGGAAGATGCCAGGCTTTATAGCTTCTGGTCACAGGGAACAGACCAGCTTTTAACTTTTACTGACCAAAAAAACACCTTGATTGCGGTGAAGCCGACCAATATTTTCGGGTTGGCTCGGTGTTATCTGGAATATCATTTCGCTGATCGCGAAAAAGTCAGCAAATGGTTTTACCATTCCCCAGTGGCCTGGATGAATAGTGCAGGTGAGACGAAGCAAACCATGGAATTTGGGTTTCAGATTTTTGGTCAAACCGCACCGATTGCTGATGCGCAGCTGATTAATTTGCTCCTGAAATTGTTTTCTGAACTCGGGATGCCGAATTTAAGTTTGGAAATCAACAACATTGGCTGTATCGAGTGCCAACCGGCGTACCAAGACCAGCTCCGAAATTATTTTAAAGATAAAAAATACGATTTGTGCGAGGAGAGTTTGGATGATTTCGAAAATAACCGCCTGCTCCAGATTTTGGCTTGTACCAATCTGTCTTGTTCGACGGTTGCTTCAGAAGCCCCAGTGATTATAGATTTTCTTTGTGAAAATTGCCGTCGACATTTTATAGGGGTATTGGAAGGATTGGATGAATTAGGCCTTGCTTATAATCTTAACCAAAAAGTCATTGGCAAGCCGTGGTCAAAGCGCACTGTGTTTGAAATCCGCATGCGGACCGAAGCTGGGGAGTGGTTGCTCGGAAGTGGCGGCCATGCGGATGATTTAATTCAGGGCTTGGGTGGGTTACCGACACCCGCATTAGGATTTTCAACCACGCTTGATAAAATTTTATCAGCACTGGAAGCGGCGAACCTAAAATTTTCCACAAAAAATAAAGTTGATGTGTTTTTGGTCCCTCTCGGTGACCTTGCTGCCAAAAAAACTCTGCGTTTGTTCACAGAGCTTTGGAATCATAATATCGTGGCTTCGGAATTCATAGGTCCCGGGTCAATTAAAACTCAGCTGAAATTAGCCGAATCGAACAAAGTCGCAATTGCTTTAATCATCGGTCAAAAAGAGGCCCGGGAAGGCACGGTGATCCTGCGAGATGTCCGTTCAGGTATGCAGGAATTGTTTACTTATGAGCGAATTATCGAGGAAGTAAAGAAACGCCTAGGCCGATAACCTTGGCAAATTCGCTAATTTATGTTATACTCACCCCATCTTACACTAGAAAGGGGTGGTTTAGTTTGGTAGAAGTCAAAAGAAAAGACAACGAGTCGTTTGAAAGTTTACTGCGACGCTTCAACCGCAAAATTCAACAGAGCGGTGTTTTAGTGCGTGCACGTAAAATTCGTTTTTTCGAACCAACCCGTTCCCGCAATCTTCTTCGTGAAGATGCACTGCGCCGTTCCATCAATCGCGAAAAAAGAGAAGAACTCAAGAAAATGGGAAAGCTAGTCCCTGGTCCTAAGTTCCGACGCCGGTAGTCTACGAACTACGAAATCGCGAAATACGAACAGTTCGTAATTCGCTGATTCGTACTTTCGTAGATAATTAATAAAGCGTAATGATAGAAGAACAAATTGATCAAGATCTAAAAGCTGCATTGAAAGAAAAGAATGAGATTGTTGTCTCTAGTTTACGTAATCTCAAAGCCGCTCTGAAAAATTCGGAAATAGAAAAGAAGAAAGAACTAAGTGATGAAGAAGCGACCAGTATTATCGCCAAAAAGGTCAAACAGCATAAAGATTCCATCGAAGGATTCAAAGCTGGCAACCGCAATGATTTAGTGGAACACGAACAAGCGCAAATGGCTGTGTTGCAAAAATATTTGCCAGCAGGAATGTCTGAAGAAGAAGTCGCCACGATCGTCAAGCAGGTAATTGCAGATTCGAATGCAACTGTTAAAGATTTCGGCAAAGTAATGAAAGAAGTTATGACTCGCGTCAAAGACGCCGCTGATGGTAATGTCATTTCGAAATTAGTCAAAGAAAATCTTAAATAAAAATGGCTAGAGAGCAAATATTTGTCGGGCTTGATATCGGTTCCTCCGCGGTGAGAGTCGTGGTGGGTAAACAAGAATCCGAATTGGGTGCCCCGTCAATTATCGGTGTGGGGGAAGCAGCTTCGACTGGAATCAGACGAGGTGTGATTGTCGATATTGATGAAGCTGTGTCTTCAATTTCTGAAGCTTTGGAAAAAGCCGAGCGTATGACTGGGCTAACTATTGATCATGCCGTAGTTTCTGTGGGTGGCGCGCAAATTAGTTCCCAAGAAAGTCATGGAGTGGTGGCTGTGGCTCGCGCTGACGGTGAAATTACTGAATCTGATGTGATCCGAGTCGTCGATGCTTCCCAAGCCATCTCTATTCCAGCTAATCGCGAAATTCTCCACGTCATCCCGAAAAACTTTACTGTAGACGGACAGACTGGGATCAAAGATCCAGTGGGTATGTCTGGGATTCGGCTGGAAGTTGATAGTCAAATCATTCAAGCCTCAGTTCCTTTTATAAAAAATCTTACCAAGTGCATCATGCAAGCCGGACTCGAGATCGACGATTTGGTTTTGGCTCCACTGGCAGCGGCTCAAGCCACACTTACCAAAAAACAGAAAGAGTTGGGTGTGGCTTTGATCGACCTCGGTGGTGGGACTTCAGGCATGGTTATTTTTGAAGAAGGCGATTTGGTTTCGACTACTATTTTACCAGTCGGGGCGATGCACATCACCAATGATTTAGCGATTGGTCTTCGGACTTCTGTGGATACCGCGGAAAAAATCAAGCTCCAGTATGGGCATGCCGAGATGCGCGAAGTCAAAAAAGATGTGGATGTTGATCTCTCGAAGATTGATAAATCCGAGCAGGGCCGAGTATCCAGTAAACACATTGCGGAAATCGTGGAAGCGCGGATGGAAGAGATATTTGATTTGATTAATAAAGAATTAAAGAAAATAAATCGGGATGGCCAGTTGCCTGCAGGCATTGTCTTGACAGGTGGTGGCGCAAAATTACCAGGAGTGGTAGAATTAGCGAAAAAGCAGCTGCGTTTACCAGTAGTCGTCGGAATCCCTAGTACGGTGACCACGGTTATAGACCGGGTCAATGATCCACAATTTACCACTGCGGTGGGACTAGTACTCTGGGCGAACGAATTTTTGTTGGGACAAACCCGCACTGTCAATAAATTTGCGAAAAAAGTTTTGGAAAATGATACTGTAGATAAATTAAGAAAATGGTTTAAAAGTTTCCTGCCTTAAGCTTATGATTAAACTTTTTATCTACGAAAGTACGAAACAATACGAAATTACGAACTGGGTTAACCCTTTTCGTATATTCGTAAAAATTCGTAGTTCGTAGATAATTTTAGCCCTTAGAACCTATGAGATTTAAATCAAATGAAGTAAAGCCTAAAATAGAAACTTTTGCTCGAATTAAAGTTATCGGAGTCGGTGGTTCCGGACACAATGCCATCCATCGGATGATGGAAACTGGAATCAAAGGTGTAGAATTTGTGGCCATCAATACCGATGCTCAGGCTCTTCATAATTCCGAAGCTGATCAGAAAGTCCACATCGGCAAAACTTTGACCCGAGGCCTTGGCGCTGGGATGAATCCGGAAATTGGACGAGCCGCAGCAGAGGAATCCAAACAAGAAATTCTAGATGTCATCCATAATGCTGACATGGTCTTTATTACTTGCGGCATGGGAGGCGGAACTGGAACTGGGGCTGCTCCAGTAGTCGCTGAACTTGCTAAGAAAACCGGCATCCTGACAGTCGGCGTCGTGACCAGGCCATTTGCCTTCGAAGGTGCCAAGCGCCGAGAACTGGCTGACAAAGGTTTGGAATTGCTCAAACAACACGTCGACACTATTATAGTGATCCCGAATGATCGAATTTTACAAATTATAGATAAGAAAACTTCACTACTCGATGCTTTCCGCACAGTGGATGATGTCCTGCGCCAAGGTGTCGCGGGAATTTCAGATTTAATTACTACACCTGGCATGATCAATGTCGACTTTGCTGATGTGAAAGCTGTGATGCAAAATTCCGGCTCAGCTCTGATGGGTATTGGTCGTGGTACTGGTGAAAATCGAGCTGTCGATGCTGCGAGAGCTGCTATCGATTCCCCACTTCTCGATATGGCGATTGATGGAGCACGTGGCGTGCTGTTTAACATCACAGGTAGCAAAGATCTCGGGATGTACGAAGTCGAAGAAGCAGCTAAGCTTATCACCAAATCTGTAGACCCAGATGCGAAAATTATTTTTGGGGCAGTGATCGATGAAGACATGGATGAAGAAGTTAAAATTACAGTGGTGGCTACAGGGTTTGATGAAAACTTACGCAGGCCTGAACCCATGATGAAACGAGAAGAACCAAAACCAGTCCAAGCGCATCCGCCAGCTGGCGGACCAGCGCCAGTGGAAGTGAAGAAAACAACTTTTTCCCCGAAACCATCAATCGAAGAAGAACTGGAAATTTCGCCAGAACAAGACGAACTCGAAATTCCCGCATTTATAAGAAAGAAGATTAAATAGGTCACGTAACAAAGAACACATAACAAAGAACAAGCCCCGCAAAAGCGGGGTCTTTTTGTGTTATAATTTTCCTTACAACAGCCGCAAGGCGCTCATGGAGGAATGATGATGATAACTCGTGTACAACGGCGAACGCAAGAATGGCCACAGGGTCGCATTTTTAAGGCGACACTTCGGCACCTTCTGGACCTTCAGCGGTCTACAAGTCGTGATTTGACGATAGAGCGAACGATTGCTCAAGACGCCAACACTCAGATGCACGCTTCGGATGATGACATGCATGGGTTCTCAGCACACGTTGTTGCTAAGGGCGCCTACGAGTCCGACTATGGGTACCCACGGGTGATGGAACAGGACGAGACCACTAGGGCAATCGCGATTCACAAGTCAGGCTCGGTCGAGGCCGCGACGAGACTGCGAAGGCTTGAAACCGAACGCCTCGTCGGTACCTATCTCAACGGATTCAGCCTGGGAACGGATCTCGGCTATCCCGATTTGGGCGACAACTGGTTCCTGCACTTCGCTGACAGTACCGGCACCTATCTCGTTTCAGTCGACGAAGTGAGAGGTGTGGTCAAAACTGGCTTCTAGCACGGCATTGAGTCGACCGTATGTCCAGTAAGGCGACCGACGTAATGATCAACGCCAAGCGACCGTGACGTTTGCGCAAGCAAGCGTCTTTTTTATTTGCTTCAAAATGCCTTGCTTTGGTAGACTATAGGGTCACACGATTCCTGGGAGGGGCCGTGCCTGACTTTATGGAGGATTTGATGCAGGTCTCACAGAACGTCCAGCTTTTGACTCATCCGGTTGCCCAGGCTGCACTGACCATACTTCGAGACGTTACTTCATCGCGAACCGAATTCGTCAGAGCTAATAACTTGGCGGCGTTGATTCTCGCGCTCGAGGTCACGTCTCAAGTGAGAGCTTCACCAACCAAGGTCGTGACCCCCCTGGGGACTGCCGATGGCAGGATCCTTCTAGACGACCGAGTCATTCTAGTCCCGATTTTGCGCGCTGGGATGGCTCTGCTCGATCCGTTTCGGTTGCTGCTTCCGAGAGCTCAGATCTATCACATCGGTATCAGGCGCGACGAATCGACGGCGCTCCCCGAGCGGTACTACCCGAAGGATCTGCCGCAGATTGTCGGAGGGAAAACTATAATCCTCCTGGATCCCATGCTGGCGACTGGCGGGAGCGTTTGCGACGCGATCGATCAGCTCAAAGGGGCGGGAGCGGAGCACTTTTTCTTTGCCAACGTCATCGCTTCACAAGAGGGTTTGAACAAGGTTTGCGAATACACGCCGCAGATCAAGATCGTCACCCTCGCGATCGATGCCGAGCTCAACGATCAGAAGTACATCGTTCCTGGACTTGGCGATTACGGCGATCGGTTCAACGGCACCGGCGCTGCAGCCTAAACCTGGTGGTCCCCTCGGACCACCCTTTTTTTATTTATTGAATTCATCTATAGTACTCTAAAGCACTTACCACGAATTCCAAACAGAAGGTGCTGATGGCACCTTTAGAATAGGACGGAGGCAATGAGTTCTACGAATGTTTCGGCGGGCCCGGAAAGAGAATTCCTACTTCGCACTGGGATGATCAACCCGAACGTCTTCGCGGGGCTCCAGCCGGATGATTGCGTTACCTGGCAGCCGGTTCTGGGAGGAGGTTATGTCAATCATAGCCTCTGTAATCATACCTGCGTGACCGAGGTTGACGGCGAATCGACCGGCGGCGGCTACACCTGTGAATCATCATTCATCTTCGCTAAAGGCGCGAAGGGGTTTGCTCCGCGGGAAGCTATCGTTGGGTGGACGAAGAACGCCGCGGCGGCACAGTATGTAGCGCGCGACATGTTTTTCGTGGACCACTACGACAAGTACGTCGAGGAGTTCCAAGTTCCTCCAGCGTGGGCCGCGGCGATCAAGAGCCAGCTCACTCATCCGGACATGAAGGTCGAATGCAACCGCTTCGGGGGATCGCCGGAGATGCTGCGCGATTGTCCGGGCATCATCAGCGACTCCAAGGCGGCCGGGCTCATCGTCAATCTGACGACACCGGGTCGACGCTTCATGATCGATCGACAGTTTGCCGAGGATATCGCGGCTGACCCGCCGCAAATTCTGGCAATGAGCTTCGACGATGTGCATCCAGACGAGATCAAGCGTCTCTCTGGAATGAGCCTCGACGAGCTCAAGGCGGGGTGGAGAGAGATCCCCAAACTTCATGGCCAGCGACAAAAGGCCTACGAAGCGCTCTACGCATCCCAACTCCTCCGAGAGATGAAGGTGCCGGTGAAGCATCTTTTCAACGTCGTGACGCACAAGGGAAACATCGACCATCTACAGGACATCCTCGACACTCTTCAGGAGTGTGTTCCTGGGTGCCTCGTTAACGCTTTCCCAGCCCAGTCGTTCGGTACCGACCCTCTCTGCTGGACGCCGGAATCGTTGCCGGCGTTGCGCAAGCACATTCTCCACTTCATCACTGGTACGCTGGAAGGTAAACCGGGAATCAATCGTCGCATCAGCTACTACAACATGCTCGAAGCAGCGTTTCGGAAGTGGTGGCCAGACAACCCCACCCGTCTCTGTCAGTTCATGAGCGGCGTTGGAGCGTGGGACTTCACGCTGCGACCCGGCGGTTATCGCTACGTCCAGATCGCGAGGAACAAGGATATCTACAACCTGCCGCAAGACGAACTGTCTTACCCGGGCGGACACATCGGCTGCTTCTGGAATCCGCACTTGAGCCTGAGCAGGCAGGTCGGCGAGCACATCGAGGAACTTGCCGATACCTTCGTCGTCGGCATGGTCAAACGCGGCGAAGAAGTGCGCCGTGGCCGACGCGAGTACGTCCAGACATCAAGCATCATGCCGCGTCTGGCGCTCGATACGCTTTCTCTCGAACTCGGCATTCCCGCCGAACTTGTTCCCGAGTACTTGGGGACACGGCTGGAATACTGCGGCTTCTAGCCGACAACCAAACGGTGGTGCGTCCCTGCGACGCTCCACCGCTTTTTTTAATTTGGCAATAAAAGTTTTTTTGCTTATACTGCTATGAAGTTCTTTAACTCGGGCAAAGAGGAATAACAGAGGAAGAGAGGCAGATTATGTCGCGTCGCGAGATTAAGATGCCAGCGCCGGATGATTGGCACGGGCATTTACGATTCGGAGCAATCTTGGTAGCCATGGCCGAATGGGTTGCTCGACAATTCAAACGCGTCGTTGCTATGGGCAATGTTCCAGCAATTGAGACACCCGAGAGAGCCGATGAGTACCAGGACGAGTGTGACGCAGCACTGAAGCCGCTCGGTACCACGACAATCGTTGCACCGAAGCTGACGCCAGATACTCCGGTGGGGATGATCCATGCTTTCCACCTTGCGGGTTATAGGGTCTTGAAGCTTTATCTCGGGATCACTACTGGCTCGAAGGACGGCATCATCGGGTTGAAGCGTCTGTACGCACACCTCGAGGTTATGCAGGATCTGGACATGCAGCTCGACGTCCACATGGAATCTGCTGACCTCAGCGTCGACATGTACATGCGCGAAGTGGTGTGCCTCCTCGAGATCGAACAAGCCGTGAAGGATTTTCCGCGGCTACGTATCGTCATCGAGCACATCAGCCGCGCGGAAACGGTTGACTTCATCCGAAAGATGCATACCCAACGTCGGCGTGTTGCTGCGACCGTAACACTCCACCATTTCAAGCACAACAGAAACGACGTCATGGGTGGTGAGACTGACCCACATCTGATTTGCAAGCCACCAATCCAGGGCTTCCGGCATCAGCGAGCAATTCAGGAACTGGTCCTGGTAGATCAACTGCCGAACGTTATCCACGGGAGCGACTTTGCTCCTCACGAGGTCGAATTCAAGGGTTCAAACAAGATCCGTTCAGGGGTGTTCAGTCTTCCTGTCGTGGTGCCCGAATGGACCCGGATCTTTCTGGAAAACGGACTGGGCACTGAGGAACTTTCGCGGTTCATGTGGGCGAACGGGGCGGACTTCTACCAAGTGCCACGCAATACGGAAAAGCTCATTTTGGTTACAGAGCCATGGGTCGTACCGATGGATATCGGCGGCTGTCGGCCATACATGGCTGGTGAAAAGATCCAGTGGTGGCCTGCGGCTTTTGTTTAGCCTCACATTTTCAACGACGGTGGTGCGCACCATGTGCGTGCCCCCGTCTTTTTTTATTTTAAATTAGTCGCAAAAACAATGTAATTACATCATTTTTGCGACAAAGGTAAATAATTGATATGATTGATTTATGAGGATAAAAGACCAAATTGCTTTTGCGGCTGTTATAAAAAATAGCACTGTATCCAAAAAACCTACTCTGAATGACAAACAAATTGCGGTATTGAAAACAGCAGGGGAAGCCATTTTGGCTTTGGCAGCAGTTGCTGGAGTTGTTACCATAGCTGCTATCGCGCCAAATTTATTGAATGCCATAGGTAAAATTGCAAAATATTCCTACCATGGGATTGATCGAAAGGAACGGTTTCAGAAACGTCAAAAGGTTTTAGTTAGATCTTTTTATTATCTTAAACGTTATGGTTACGTTCAGTTGATGAAAGAAGGAGATGAATACGTCATGACTGTAACGAAAAAAGGGCAAGAAAAAATTTGGCGAATGAATTTTGATTATTTAGAAATCCCACGCGACAGTCGGTGGCGCAAGCATTGGTGGGTTGTTTTGGCTGATATTCCATCGAAAGAGTATCGGCATCACGCGGATTTGTTTCGGGAAAAACTTCAAACGATGAATTTTTATCCGCTGCAAAGAACTGTTTGGGTTTATCCATATAACCCAATTGATCAAGTTGAGTTTATATCGGTGTATTATGGAATAGAGCAGTTTGTGACCGTGATGGAAATATCTAAATTAAATCCGGACGACGAAGAAAAATTAACAAAATTTTTCAAAGCAGCAGAGTTAATTTAAATTGTTTAAATTTAAGTTTGTCGCAATTTTAATGTAATTACATTGTTTTTGCGACAAACAGCTTTTTAGTTATTTTGCAAGAATTGTATTCTTTGGTATTCTATAGTGTCGAGTTTGATTTTTTTATACAACATCGACAACGTACACGAAAGTTTAAATCGGAGGAAAACAGATGGCAAAACACGATTTGTACGAGTCGCCGTTGTGTGGCCGTTACTCATCGGTCGAGATGCAGAGAGTCTGGTCGGATGACACGAAGTACGGACTGTGGCGACGGATATGGGTCGCGGTTGCCAAAGCGCAATACCGATGGCGAGTACCCAACATCAGTCGTGAACAGATCGCAGAGATGGAGGCCCACGTCGACGACATCAATTACGACAGGGTCATTGAGTTTGAGAGAAAACTCAAGCATGACGTGGTGTCGCACAACAAGGCTTTCGGATTAGTGGCTCCCAGTGCCGCTCCGATTATTCACCTCGGGTGTACTAGCTGCGATATCACGGACAACGCGGAACTGATTCAAATCCGCGATTCGCTTCTGATTGTTCGACGCAGATTGTCCAACCTGCTGACGGCGATCAACGAGTTCATCAAGCGCTATCCCAACCTGGCAACTCTCGGACGGACGCATTTGATGACTGCACAGCCGACAACAGTGGGTAAGCGGGCAGCGATGTGGGCAACGGAAATCATGATGGACTTGGAGGAGGTCCGAGATCTGATTAGCTGGTTGCCTTTTCGCGGTCTGAAAGACGCGACCGGCACCCAGGCGAGTCTTCTGGAACTCGTCAAAGATCGGGACTCGGTTTTGGGAATGGAAAATCATGTCGCCGCAAAGTTCGGTTTCAAGACCATTCTGTCCATCACTGGACAGACTTACATGCGGAAGATCGACACGAAGGTTTTGTCCGTTCTGGCCAGCATGGCCGCCAGTATTCACAAAATCGCGTTTGACATCCGAGAGCTCCAGGAACTCGGCGAGATGGAAGAGCCCTTCGAGGAAGGGCAAGTCGGCTCAAGCCGGATGCCTCACAAGCGAAATCCGATGCGTTCAGAACGAGCATGTAGTTTGGCTCGTGAACTCATGGGGGCGGTTCCGAGTGCCCTCAACACGCAGGCCTTGCAGTTGTTCGAAAGAACTCTGGACGACAGTGCAGGCCGGCGGCGATATCTCCCGGAGTCGTTCCTTCTGGCCGATTCGATCACACGAATCATGATCAATGTCTTCCAGGATCTGCGGGTCTACCCCAAGGTCATCGAGCGCAACCTCAAGGCGGAGCTGCCTTTCTTGGCAAGTGCTTTGATCATGGAGCGGATGTTCCAGGCCGGCGCTGACCGCCAAGAGGCTCATGAACGTCTGCGACAGCATGCTCACGCCGAGCTGCTTCGGCAACGAGAAGGCGAGAGCATCGATTTGATTGGTCGGATTCGGGCGGATAAGTATTTCGCTCCGATAGTCGATCAACTCGATGACATTCTCGATCCACAGAAGTTTGTGGGTGCTGCTCCACAACAGGCGGAAGAGTTCGCCCGCGCTACCGAGGAACTCTTGGCACAGTTTCCGAAAGATGCAGACTCAGAGCGAGTCCAACTTTCGGTCTAGCGGGAGATTATGGTTAGTTGACCCATCGGGTCGGCTAACCTTTTTTTATTGCCAAAAAAAGGGCAAAGGAGTAATATAGGTTACACGTTACTTAAAAATTTCCGCCGGCATTGCCGGCCCTTTCAAGGGGGAGTTAGCGATGCCGTATATCCCAGAGCGCGTGCGCGAATCTGAAGTCACACGCGAACTGCTGCATGCTGGCGTGCGCCGTGCTCATCAGGGCAAAGTGCGCGATACATTCGAACTGCGAAGCGCTGATCATCTTCTGGTTGTTGCCAGCGACCGGATCAGCATCTTCGACTTCGTCCTTGATGCGTTAGTCGAAGGCAAGGGAGAGGTTTTGACCAAGCTCGTGGTCTTCTGGCTCACGACCTTGTTCAAGAATGTGCCGAACCACCTGGTCGCCCACGGTAAGGACATCGACGAGTTTCTTCCGAAGCACATCCGCAACTACGCCGAGCTTCACCAACGGGCGATCGTGGTACAGAAACAGGAAATGCGGAAAATCGAGGCGATCGTACGAGGCTACCTTACAGGTAGTGGGTGGAAGGACTATCAAGCAACCGGTGCCGTTTGCGGTATCGAGTTGCCGGCGGGTCTGCACGATGGGAGTAAATTGCCGGAGCCGATTTTTACTCCGTCAACCAAATCCGAGGACGGTCACGACGTAAACATCTCGGAAGCCGAAGCCATCGCCATGATCGGCCAGACTGAATTCAAGCGGATCCAGCAAGCGTCTCTTGCGGATTATCGGATGGCTTATGAGTACGCTTTGCCGCAGGGGATCATCATCGCCGACACCAAGTTCGAATTCGGTGCTGTATTGGCCGACGAAGTTTTGACTCCTGACTCATCGCGGTTCTGGGATACGACGGACTACGCACTGGCGAAGGCGAAAAAGCAATCACCGGTGGGATACGACAAGCAGCCGGTCCGCGATGCGGGCAAAAAGGCCTCTATTGGTCGGCAGATTGTCGACATCAGCAAACTTGATCCAAAGAAACAGGCAGATCGTGAGTTGGCGGCGTCGTGGGTTGTTCCGGAGTACCTTCTCCAGGACTGCATCGGTCGGTGTCGCAAAATTCAACATCGACTGACACAGCCGGCCTACGCTGCTAGCTGATACAAGTCTTGTGCGGTTGGACCCCGAGTTAGGGGTTCGGCCGCTTTTTTATTCCACAAGATCCCAAACGTATTTTGCGGCGTTTATGGAATTGCCGATCAGGGGATCGTGGTGGAGTTGAATGAACGGGGCGCCATTGCATTCGATAATCCCGGCTTTTTGTTCTTTATATGATTTAGTAATATCAGGCACGATGAAATCAAAGCCGAGAATAGAACAGTCGAGAACTTTTCCAGCTTCTTCCAACATCTGTTTCGTATCAGGATGGGTCTCATCAGTGCAGTCATAAGAAGTCCCACCGTAGTTCACACCCACCTTCTCATTTAGATCTACGGTTTTTCCTTCTGGCAATATTGTTTGCATGGCTAATCCCAAGCGTTCCATGAAATATGGATTAACTACCGTTTCTTTTACACCGCTTGGTCGATTCAAATCTTTTATTTTGATTAATTCAGCAATAGTGCTTTTGCCGTCACCCGTAACTCTAGGAGGTGAGCCACCTAGGACTCCGACTAATTTACCCCCAATCACTGTTCCTCGCTGGACATCGCCGAATAAATGTTCTTCGACAATAACCCAGTAGCATAATTGTTTCGCGATTTTAAAGGCTTGGATTAAATCTTCTTTCGTATAAACAAAAGTGGTGGTGTGGCGGCCTCTAGAACCAGCTCGAGGTTTGACTATTACTGGTTTTTCCAGAGTCTCAAGCGCCATTAACGCATTTTTAAGCGAAGTAAACGAGCCACCGGGAGCGACAGGGAGATGATGCTTAAGTAATTTTTTCTTGAGCAGATATTTATCATCGACCCAAGTCAAATTACTACTCGCAACTTTTTCCATCCTGGGTAATCCCATGAAGTAGAATGGTTTATTCTGTAGGTAAGCACGATATAAATCGATGGAGCGGTTGAAAAGCTTAATCTCCTCGATAACTATTCCTCGACGTTGCGCTTCTTCCCAGAGCACTTTTGCTCGCGGGTATATAATTTTATTGATGTCGCGATTGATTTGAACTAAACCTACCGGTTTGAGCAGATAGAAAAACCCTATCGCAACCCATGTCGCCAAATGGTCGGTCAGTTTCCCGAATCGGGTTTGAAAAACAAATCTGCGAATCGGACTGACTAAAATATCGAATGATTCATACAATTTATGAGTAAAATGGGGGATGGGGTTGTTCCCACAATAAGGACAAGTCTTCATAAATCAAATTATAGCGTTTTTGAATTTAATATCCTATAATTAAAGCATGAGCAATAATCCCCAACTCGATGAGTTTATCCAGTCGTCGCGTGCAGCTGGCCAAACAGATGAAAGTATTAAGGTTGATTTAATCCAAGCCGGGTGGGATCTGCCTTCGATCGAGGACGCCTTGGCCCCATCTATAGTTCCTACTAATTCACCTGTAGAACTAACCCCGGCAAGTAATTCGCATAACCAATTTAAGAAATACCGGAAACCAGTAGCAGCTGTACTAGTGCTGGTGCTTTTAGGTTTGGGCGGATGGAAGGCATATTCATATTTCATGAGCAATCCCGAGAAAATTTGGGCGGATACCCAGGGAAATATGATGGATGTCAAAACCGCCAAATTCAGTCTCGAAGCTTCGTATACAGATACGGTCCCTGAAGGATTGAAAGAAGAGGAGCAGGAGTTAGTAGACTATTTTGGAGATGGGGTTACTTTTTCTATTACCGCAAACGGAGCGTTGTCTCTGAATAAAGAAGAGACTGATTTTGATTATGATATGACGTCTAAACTGGAGACAAAGTTGAGTGGGTTTACTATTAGTTTTGATTTTCAGAGTAAAAAAATCAGCGATTTCGTATATTACAAAAAAGATGGAAATTTCCTACTTAGCTTACTTGGTGGACTTGGCGAAGAAGAGGAAGGAAAATCTGATTGGATAAAAATGAATATTAAGGAAGGGCAAAATAAAGATCTAGTTCTTATCGATTCCCAAAGAACGCAACTTTTGGACGCATTTAAGAAAAGCAAGTTTATGGCCCCTACGAAGTTAATAAATAGCGAGAAAGTAGACGGAGTCAACACTTGGCACTATGAAGCCAGCTTGGATAAACAAGAGCTTAAGAATTATTTGAATGAAGTAACGAAAATTTTGGAATATTCGGATGAAGAGATGAAAAGTGCTGAATCGTTATTAGATAAAATGGAATTTAGGAAATTAGAGGTCTGGGTCGGGAAATCCGATCATTTGGTGCACCAAGCTTTGATTGAATCCAACGCCCCGTCTTTTATAAATAGTATCACTGGATCATTGGATGAAGCACGAAATAAAGCTCGTGATGCGAGACGACTGGCTGATGTCCGACAAATTCAGACAGCATTAGAACTCCACTTCAACGACAATGGTCGTTATCCCACTGCCACCAATGGTCAACCAACCCCGACTGATGGTGGGAAGTATAAATTCTCTTCTTATATAGCTAACTATCCACAATCTCCTGAACCACTAGATGGTACATGCACGGTTGAGAATAACAAATACAATTATCAGCAAGTGGGAAATGACTCATATAAATTAACTTTTTGTCTGGGAAATGACGCTGGTGGATTCAAAGCCGGAGTTATGGAGGCTTCACCCAGTGGAATCAAGACTATTACACCAAGCAATACCGGGCCAGTCGATGAATTTGCAGGGATTCCGTTTACTGCGAGTATTCGTGTGCAAATAAATCTTTCTGATTTCAATAAGACAGTAAACATCGAAGAACCAAAAGACGCCAAAGACGTGACAGAGCCGAATTTGACAAATTAGATTCTCAAACGTATTCTTTGTTGATAAGTTTTTCTAAATATAGAAAATATTGAAATAAATTGGCTAAAATCGAGTTTTGACAGGTTTCTACATATAGCGATATATTAAGGATGGTTAACACAAGATATTGTGTTTCCTCAAGGCTAAGGGCTTAGCCAGAGACAAAAAGCAAACAAAAAGTAGCTAAATTGTTCATTGTTAACAATTTTTGAGAGAAATTCTCTTTTATTTTTTGTGGGGTAAAAGTTATTAATTCTAATTAGAATTCCCCTCTCCCTTGACGGGAGAGGGGTCAGGGGTGAGGGTGACCCCTCATCTGTCCGACTACGTAAAACTTCGTCGGACATCTTCTCCCGCAAGGGGAGAAGAATAAATAGTAAAAATCATATGCGTTGCCCCAATTGCTCTAATGAAGATACTAAAGTTCTCGACTCGCGTCCGATATCCGACGGGATGGCTATTCGAAGGCGTCGAGAGTGTGTGAAATGCGGGGCGAGGTTCTCCACCCACGAAGAAATGGAAATTTTGGACCTGACAGTGATGAAACGCGATGGCCGAACGCAACCCTATATGCGTGAAAAAATAGAATCTGGGATTCGCAAGGCATTTGAGAAGCGCCCGCTCTCCCGTGACGACTTCCACTCCCTAGTTACCGGTATCGAGCAAGATATTCAGAAGAGTGGTAAAGACCAAATCATGTCGAAAGATATTGGCAACATCGTCATGAAGCGAATCAAAGGCAAAGATCAAGTCGCCTACATCCGATTTGCCTCCGTTTACAGAAAATTTGCCGATGTCGAAGAATTCGTGCGCGAGGCGAAAAAACTTTAATAAAAATAATTAATAGGTCTGATAGGTCTGATAAGACTTATATGACCTATAACAACTTATGCAACAGAAAGAAAATCTCCAACAACGAAAGGTCAACTCTCTAGCCGAGCTAGGCGAAAAAATATTTTTGGATCGATATGCGATTAAAGATGCGAAGAAAGAAACATTGGCTGTAGGCGACACAGTCGTTGTTTGCGTTAACCTCAAAACCGGGCAGCGCGAAATCGGCACTGTCGAACGGATTGATCGAGAAGAGAAACAAGTTGCGGTCAAGCTTCGTGATGGCTCGATCGAAACCCGCGCTATCGAACACATCGACAAACCACTCGAAACTGTTCCAGAACAGATGTTCGAACGCATCGCCCAGCATATTGCCTCTGTCGAAGCGACTCCAGAGTTGCAAGCGGAATGGCAGGGAAGATTTCGAGAATTGATGGATGATTGGAAATACGTTCCAGCTGGCCGTATTTTTACCGGTGCTGGTACCGGGCAACATTTAACTTACTATAACTGCTACGTTATTCCTTCTCCGAAAGATTCGCGAGGTGGAATTTTTGAAACTTTGGGTCAAATGGCCGAGATCATGTCTCGCGGTGGCGGAGTTGGGATTAACGTTTCCACGCTTCGTCCTCGCTATGCTTATGTCAAAGGCGTTAATGGCCGGTCATCTGGTGCTGTATCTTGGGCTTCCCTTTATTCATTTGTCACCGGCCTGATCGAACAGGGCGGATCCAGACGCGGAGCTTTGATGTTGATTCTCAATGTCTGGCATCCAGATGTCATCGATTTTATTAATTCAAAAAAAGAAGCGGGTAAAATTACCAATGCCAATATTTCAGTGGGCATCACGGATGACTTCATGCAAGCGGTAAAAGAAGACAAGAGTTGGGATTTGGTTTTTCCAGACACTTCCGATCCGCTTTATAAAGAAGCTTGGGATGGAAATATCAACCGCTGGAAAGAAATAGGCGGCAAAGTTATCAAGCACAAAACAGTTCGGGCCCAGGATATTTGGGACAATATTATTACTTCGGCCTGGGGTAGCGCTGAACCTGGCATGTATTTCATTGATCGAGCCAACTATTATTCTAATTCTTACTATTACGCGGACTTGCCTTGTACCAATCCTTGTGGCGAACAGCCGCTTCCGGCATGGGGAGTTTGTAACCTAGGTCACATCAATTTGGCCAAACACGTGGATGATAATTCGCCAGCTGCCGGAAAAGACGTGGATTGGAATAAATTAAAGCGAACTGTCCAGGATGCCGTGCGGTTCCAGGACAATGTTATCGATTCGACTCCATATTTCTTTGATGAGAATTATCAGCAACAAATGAGTGAACGACGAGTTGGGATGGGAACGATCGGGTTGGCTGAAATGTTGATCAAATTGGAATTGCGTTATGGTTCCGAATCAGCTGTGGAATTTATCGACAAACTCTATCGCTTCATTTCGATCACCGCTTACGAAACTTCCGTTGATCTGGCTCGCGAAAAAGGTGCGTTTAGTAAATTTGATGCTGAGAAATTTCTTCAATCTGGATTTATGCAACGCATGCCCGAATATATCCGTCACCTCGTCCGATCGTACGGCATTCGCAATGTTACGATTTTGACCCAAGCCCCAACCGGTACTGTTGGGACCATGGTCGGGACTTCGACTGGAATTGAACCATTCTTTTCCTGGACTTATTTCCGCAAATCAAGGTTGGGAGTCCATCAAGAACATATCCAACTCGCTCAAGATTGGTTGGCTGCTCACCCAGGCTCTGAATTACCAGAACATTTCGTCACCGCGATGGAGCTCGCTCCGGAAGAACATGTAAAAGTCCAAGCTGCGGTGCAGCGTTGGACTGATTCGGCGATTTCGAAAACCGTCAACGCCCCAGAAGATTACACAGTCGAACAAACCAAAAAATTATACGAGATGATGTATGATCTGGGCTGCAAAGGCGGGACGATTTACCGCGATGGATCACGCGATGAACAGATTCTTGCGATAGATCATAAGAAATTAGGTAAAGATGCGTCAGACCAGGTGGAGAATGGGAAACGTTCCGACGCTTCGGTCGGAGTGCCTTCGGCACAAACCATTCCACAACCAGCACCAGAGCCAACTCCAGCGCCGATGCCAACTCCCGAACCAACACCTGCCCCGATGCCAGCGCCAGCACCTCATCCACAAACTCCAGCAGCACCACAAATGACCCGCCAGCCATCGCCTACGGCTCAGGCCGTTGGCGGGCTGGCCCAGGTCTCTCCACGCAAACGCCCAGATGTGATGCAAGGCTCGACTTACAAAGTCGCGACTGCTTATGGCAACCTCTACGTTACGGTTAATGAAGACGAATACGGGCCGTTTGAAGTCTTTTCACAACTCGGTAAAGCCGGTGGATTTTTCGGGGCTCAAACTGAAGCCATTTGTCGCATGATCTCCCTTTCCTTGCGATCTGGAATTAGTCTGCAAAACGTCATCGACCAACTCAAAGGTATCCGAGGACCAGATCCGGTATTCCACAATGGGGAAAGAATTTTGAGCTTACCTGATGCCGTCGCCAATGTTTTGGAAAATCACCTCAAGCGCGGCCAACAAACCCTGCAGCTGGAAATTCCACAACCAGTAGAAACTCCGAAGTTAGTTCAGGAACCAATATTCCAAGCTGTGACCCAAGAAATGAATACAGGTAAGCTGGAGTTTGTTAAATCTAAAACTTCAGTGGCTGATTTGGGACACGCTCCAGTCTGTATGATGTGCGGCAACATGCTCCGCATGGCCGAAGGCTGCCAGAAATGCGAATCATGCGGTTGGAGCAAATGTTAAGTGAAAAGAGCGAGTAGGAATTTACTGATTGATTTTGGGTTCATATTGCTCAGCATCATCATCGCCATTTGGCTGGGTGAGTCTGCGGAGTTTGAAAGATTTTTATCAGCACTCAAAAATTTTGAAATTATCGGCAGTTTCGTGGCCGGGTTATTTTTCACTTCGATTTTCACCACGGCCCCAGCAATAGTAATTTTAAGTGAGATCGCTCAAGATTCATCCCCGATACTCGTGGCAGTAGTCGGATCCTTTGGAGCATTGCTCGGCGACCTGCTGATGTTCAAACTTCTACGGGATCGATTGGCCAAAGATTTTTATGCGCTTTTTCATATCGACATGAACCAGCGCTATTTTCGAATCCCGCGATTTCGTTGGCTAGCATACGCAATTGCCGGGATCATCATCGCCTCACCATTTCCAGATGAATTGGGAATAGCGATTCTTGGATTTTCGAATTCGAAAACAAATTTAGTCATTCCGATCTCATTGATTTTTAATTTTATTGGGATTTTAATTGTCGCTTCTATAGCAGCTTAAGTATGGCTAAAAAAGGACTGATAATTGTTTATATCGGCGATGGGAAGGGAAAGACTTCGGCTGCAGCTGGGTTGGCAACTAGAGCTGCGGGTACGGGCTTCAAGGTTTTGTATTTACAATTTGTCAAAGGAGATTGGCCATCGGGAGAAAGAGAATCACTTGGTAAACTTGGCGTAGAAGTAAAATTGATGGGCAGGGGTTTTGTGGGAATACTCGGGGACCGTAAACCACTTGAGGAGCACATCAAAGCTGCGCAAGTTGCAAAAGCCGAAGCGATTAAATATTTACAGTCCCAAGAATATAATTTAGTGGTTTTAGATGAAGCTTTGTCAGCTATTGAATCGAAATTGTTAACTGAAGAAGACGTTTTGGAAATTATGGAGGCGAAGCCAGAGAAAGTGCATCTCTGCATGACCGGACACAAAAGATTTAAAAAAATTATAGAGAAAGCAGATCTGGTGACTGAAATGAAAATGATCAAGCACCCGTATTATTCAGGAATTCTAGCGCAAAGAGGAATAGATTACTAGTTCTTTGATAAAAAAAGATCTTGGGACTTGTGTCCCAAGATCGTCAACGCCGGATCTGCTTAGATTCGCGCATCTTGCGGATGGCGCGCAGCAAGCCGCGTGAGAAAGGTCGAGGATCGATTTTGCTTGGAAAATAATGTGTCCGACTACGTTCGTGTACTTGCACTTCGTCCGCGTCGTAGACCTTCACCAGGCACTTGTATGGTTCCTGAACCAAATAGATGTGAACCAGCATGTCATCCACCTCGAGGTAGTAATCATGCTTGGTTGGGTTGACCCACACTAATTTGGAGAACTTCAGGGGCCGAAGTGACACCTTTTCTTTGGCTCGGGCGGAGCTGTCATGGATTTTGATTTTTCCAATCAAGATCGGCCCGCCGGGATTACTTACCTGTGCCTGCACTGTAACGTGGTGTCCATAGAGATGGACTGTTTTGTTCTCCACCACAACTGACAGCTGAGGTTGAATCCACCGCTCCGGCATCCAACTACTAGGTATTTCATGGATGTAGTCCAGTGCCAACCGTCTCGAACTGAGCACCGACCAGTCGAAAAACGGAGCCTTCAGCTTATGTGGTTCGAGGTATTCGTAGTGCTGAACCGGCAGTGGCCCAGGCACTGGCGTTGGCCCGACATCGACATCCAGGTACACAGGCTTCTGCGGCACGATTTCGGATGGGGGTTTGGGTGCAGGGATTTCGAGATACTCGTATTGCTGCTGCGGTAGTGGAGCAGGTGGTTGAGGTGTGGGAATCTTCAGTGTCTCGTAATAGTGGTAACGGTCTGCTCCGTTGTGCTGGTAGGTGAAACTCCCATCTGGCCATTGCCACAGGTGTTGCTTCTCTGGTGGCTTCGGGATCTCGATCGTTTCCAGCTTGCGGAAGACAATAGGAGGTGGCGGTAAAGGATCCGGTGGGCGTGAGAACGGTTCGTACTCGAGTACGTGCTCAACCCCATTTCGATCCACATACCTATGAACCACCAAGCTTTCCAGACTCGACATTTGTATACCCTCCGTTTGGGTTGAACCGATATAAAATAACATATTTACAACCAAGAGTGAAGTTGGTAATATAACCCAAGCTAATTAATTCTGAATAATATGACTTTTAAGCGTTTCGAAACTTTTATTATAGTAGTAATCATCGCCATAGTCGGGATTATCTATGCGTTTACACAGCAGCCAGTCAAATCACCTATCACTGAATCTACCCAACAGAAGCAAACAGTCAGCACTGTCGAATATCAAGGTTTGGATGGTAAGAACGCTATGGAAATTTTGAAATCTACGCATCAGGTAGAAGTAAAAAGTTTTTCATTTGGCGAAATGGTGGAAGCCATCGATGGAGTGAAGCCGGACGATAAACATTTTTGGGCAATGTATGTAAACGGTGCTTTTTCTCAAGTCGGTGCAGATCAATACATCACTAAAAATTCTGACCACATCAAATGGCAGATCGATGAAATAAAATTTTAGTAATTAGTAAACAGTAAGCAGTAAATAGAACAATGCTAATATATTTCTTAATTCTTATGGGTGCAGTGCTACGCATCCTTCCTCATCCTGCTAATTTTGCTCCGATTGCAGCACTGGCATTATTTGGCGCTGTGTATGTAAAAGACAAGCGTCTAGCTTTGATTTTACCTCTGTCTGCCATGATCGTTTCCGATGTTTTCTTGGGATTTGATAACTGGCAATCCAGATTATCAGTTTATGGGACTTTTTTCCTAGTTGGATTAATTGGGCTTTGGATCCGCAATCATAAAAATGTGTTTACGGTTGTAGGGGGTACTCTCATCGGTTCAACTTTGTTTTATTTGATTACAAATTTGGTTTGGATTTATCCGCCGAAAATGTACCCACATACTTTGGATGGCCAGATCACTTCTTACATCAACGCCTTGCCATTTTTTAAATATACTTTATTAGGCGACCTTTTTTATGTAGGATTATTCTTTGGTCTTTATGAACTAATATGGTTATACGAGTCAAAGTACAAACCCATGCGTCCAGCGATCGCATCGAAGAAACTGGATTAGAAGAGTACAAGATTTGGACGACAGCAATACCTGCTGACAATCAAGCCAATGATGCCGTGATTGAGATTTTGGCTGATTATTTCAATACTTCCCCGTCGCGAATCCGCATCCGTTCCGGACACAAAAGTACACATAAGCTGATTGAGATTTTGTAAGTGCATATTTTTAGCATATAATTGGGATAACATTTTCGCGGAGGAAGAGATGCCTACTTTCAGTCCTCAGTCGCCTACAGAGTACTTCCGCGAACTCGTGGAATCTGCGATGGCGAAGCAGAAGGTCGCGGCAAGTGAGCTAACGTCGTTCTACGTGGTCAATCTGCTCACTGGTTTTGTCCGGATGAGAGAGACTCAAGATGATGCCCTGGGGCCGAGACTTTACTACTCTCTCCATGGGGAGGGCGCTCATCACAGACACGAGCTGCGTTTTGTCGGCGACATGTCGCTCTTCGTTACGGGATTTTTTTCCGAATCGTTAGAGCGATCTCTCGTCAGCCCCGAATATTACGTTCAGCTCGGCGAAACAGCCTACGGCCAACTGGCAGGGTCTGCTGACCCCACCCTCGGCGACGTCTTTCAAGAGTTGGCCGAGAGGTTCGTGTCGTTCGTTGACGTAATCAGTGAGGTCCGGGATCTTTCTTCGGATCGAACAGATCAAAGTGTTTTACGACTCTATGATCTGTGGATTCGAACCGGAAGCAAACGAGCGGCGAAACGTTTGGAAGCACGCGGCGTGACCGTGAACAGATCAGTTCGATCTAGTTTCCTTCAATGAGAGCCTCGACCACACCCCAGGTCCGTGGCTCCTTTTTTTTAAGCTTAAAAACTGCTAAAATTATCATATGGCCAAAGAAATACCGCAAGTATTAAAAGGGTTTCGGGACTATTTGCCTGACACGCAGATAGCGCGAAAAAATATTATCTCAAAGATTGAATCAGTCTTTGAGCGTTTTGGGTTTGCCCCGATGGACACCCCAGCGCTCGAGCCATACGAATTACTGAAAGGCAAAATTGGCGAAGATGAGAAGTTGATTTATAAATTTAAAGATTTAGGTGATAGGGAAATAGCACTACGGTATGACTTAACGCTATCACTTACTAGAGTAGTGGGGTCTGACCCAAATTTAATCAAACCATTCAAACGATATCAGATTGCAAATGTCTGGCGGGCAGAAAATACTCAACGCGGCCGATTTCGAGAATTTATGCAATGTGATGTTGATATTATCGGCAGTAAAGCATTAGTTGCTGATGCCGAAGTCGTGGCCACCATTGCCTCGGCTTTTGAAACGCTCGATATTGGTGAGGTCGTGGTCAAATACAACAACCGTCAAATTATCGACGAAGTTTTGGGCGATGAAGATAAAACAATTTTTTTACGAACGATTGACAAGATGGACAAAATGGGTGAAGACGATGTGGTTGAGTTATTGAAAGAACAAGGGATTAAAATTTCTTTGGATGAATATCGATCCCAAATGAAGGATAAAGGACAAGTCTTTATTTCAGAATTCGAAAATTATTTAAAAAATTTTGGTGTGAAGAATTATGTATTCGAACCAACCTTGGCGAGGGGTTTAGATTATTATACCGGGACAATCTTTGAATTCGTCCTGAAAGATAATCCCAAATTTGGCAGTATTGCCGCTGGTGGTCGGTATGATAATTTGATTGGAAAAATTTCTGGGAAAGAAGAATCAGCAGTTGGTGGTTCAATCGGACTTGATCGACTATTTGCAGCTTTGGAAGAAAGTGGTAAATTACCTTCAGTAACGAGCTCTGAAGTTATAATTTTTAATCTCGACGAAAAATTGATTCCAGAATATTTAAAAATTGCTTCAGAACTCCGAAGCGCTGGAATCAATACTGAAATTTACTACGATACTGCGAAGTTGGATAAACAGTTTAAATACGCAGAACGTAAAAATGTGAAGGTTGCGGTGATCATGGGCCTGGAAGAATCTAAATCTGACCGAGTCAATCTGAAAGATTTGCAAACTAAAGAACAAATTACAGTAAGCATAAGTGAATTAATAAACAAAGTGAAATCAATGATGAAATAATGCCCAAATCGAAAATCTTTTTGATTTTCTGTATAGCATTCATTGTCGGTGTCTTTTTCGGGCGATTCATAAATTATCAAATCATGGCTATTCTGGCCATGATTTTTATAATTGCCGGCACAATTGCGTTTCGCAATCAAAGAGTTTTAATTTTGGCTATTGCCGGAATTATCGCCTTGCTTGGAAGTTTAAGATTTGCGACTGATTATCGACAAAATGATTTAGAACAGTTTTATGACCAAGAGCTGGTATTGCAAGGAGTGATAGTCGAGGAACCAGATGTTCGTTCAGACAAAACATTTTTGACTGTTGGGAAACTAATTATTAACAATCAGCAATTAGAATCTAAAATTTTGCTGCGGGTTAGTCGATTTCCAGAATATGAGTATGGTCAAATGATAAATTTCGAGGGGAAAATTCTGGAACCCAAAGAATTCGAGGATTTTTCGTATAAAAATTATTTGTCGCGGTATGGCATCGACGCTGTGGTTTATAATCCGAAGATTTTTGAAATCGAAGAGGGCTTTGGTAATCCTGTGCGAGCGTTATTGATCCAAATAAAGAAAAAATTTACGCACCGGTTAGAGATTTTGCTTCCGGAGCCGCAAAATTCCTTCTTGGCTGGGATTCTTGTTGGTATGCGTAAAACCATCCCGCAAGATTTATTGGACAGCTTGTCCATAACTGGGACAACCCATGTCATCGCGATTTCTGGGTTCAACATCACGATTATAGCTTCGGCCATCAACTGGTTCTTAATATTCTTTTTTAACCGCCGCATTTCTTTTATTTTGGCGTTAGTTACCATAGTACTGTTTGTGATCATGGTCGGAGCGTCTGCTTCGGCCGTGCGTGCGGGTATTATGGGGATTTTGGGCATGCTCGCACTGAACATCGGACGCAGAAAAAATATTAACAATGCACTCGCGCTAACTGCCGCCGTGATGGTTGCGATCAACCCGCAAATTTTGCATTTTGATTTGGGATTTTTACTATCTTTTGCCGCCCTAATGGGACTAGTTTTTATTGGCCCTATCCTGACACAATACTTTTGCCGAGTTCCGAAATTTATCAACTTTTATTTAGTTCCATCGACTGCAGCCTACATCGCGACTTTGCCCATTATCCTGATTTACTTTAGTCGATTATCAGCTGTCGCGATCCCAGTCAATGTTTTGATTCTATATTTCATTCCACTGGCCATGTTGTTTGGATTTCTAGCAGCATTCTTGCCGTATCCATTTATTTGGCTGGCTTGGGGCGTTTTAACTTACGTTTTAACTGTGGTGGAGTGGGCGAGTAAAATCCCGTGGGCCTCGTTTTCATTTTCGACGAATTGGTATGTGGGTGCTGTTTATTATATTCTTTTAATCGGATTAATTTGGTTATGGAATCAAAAACAAAACAACTCGCAACCTTTGTAATTTTACCTCTGTCTATTTTAGTCGCTGTGGTTTTTGTGGCCAATGTGAAAGCTTCGTCAGAGCATTTGCTTGAGGTCGATTTTCTGGATGTTGGCCAGGGTGATTCAATTTTTATCCAAACTTATCAAGGTACTCAAATCGTTATCGATGGCGGACCATCTGACGCTGTGTTATCAGAACTCGGGAAACAAATGCCTTTTTGGGATAGGTCAATTGATTTACTGATTTTGACTCATCCAGATGCTGACCACTCCAGTGGATTTATAGACATTTTGAAGCGCTATAAAGTTAAGACAATGATGCTAACCAAAGTTACAGCCCCGACAGCAACCTACCAAGAATTTCTAAAGCTTTTGGATGAAGAAGGATCAGAAAAAATTTATGCACAAACGGGTCAGCGGGTTTGGTTGGATAATTCCACTGTGTTTGATGTTTATTATCCCCCAGCTGGAGTCGAGGACCAAGGCCTGTCTACAAATAACACAGGAATAGTCGGCAAATTAACATTCGGCCAGACAAAAATATTATTTACTGCTGATATTGACAGAATTGTGGAAGATACGATTCGAGGGCAGTTTGATCTCGATGCGGATATTCTCAAAGTCGGGCATCATGGCTCCAAATATTCTTCATCGAAAGAGTTTATCGAAGCCGTATCACCCAAAATAGGAGTCATCGAGGTCGGGAAGGACAATACTTATGGCCATCCGACAGAAGAAGCACTCGGGAACTTAGCCGCATCACACGTCGAAGTTTTGCGGACTGATCTCGATGGCACGGTAGAATTTGTTTCTGATGGTTATAATTTAAGCCTTATTAGATAATTAACACCATTTACCTATTTGTACGATCGGACCAAATAGGTCAAAATTTATGAAAAAGAGCAACAAATCAATAATTGCGAAAAGTATTTTAGCCTTTATAGGAGTAGCGGGAATATTTGTAGTGGCAGCGACAGCACCGGGTCTTTTTGTCGCCCTTGGTCAGTATAAACGATTAAAGTCCTATAATCGCCAGCAAATAAAAAGATCATTTAGTAATTTAAAGAAGAGAGGTTATATCGGAGTAGCCTACAAAAACGGCAAAACTGAATTTACTTTAACAAAAGAAGGAAAAGAAAAGTTAGTTAGTTTTAATTTAGAAGAAATGAAAATTCAAAAACCCAAGCGTTGGGATAAACAATGGCGAATAGTCGTTTTTGATATTCCAGAAGAATTTAAACTAAACAGAAAAGTATTTAGAGAAAAATTAATTGAGCTTGGCTTTAAAATGATTCAAAAAAGCGTCTGGGTTTGTCCTTATCCTTGCGAGGATGAAATTGACTTTCTAAAAGAGATTTATGAGATCAGACCGTTCGTTAGAGTAATAACAGCTGGAAAAATTGATATTTTTTCTGACCTGGTTAAAAAATTCAATCTGGGCTGATCTTACCTATTTGTACGATCGGACTAAATAGGTCACTATTTACAAAAAGTGAAGTTTTTGATAAACTATACGAGATATGAATCCCGTTAGAAATTTTACAGAGTTTATGTTTGTAACTTTTATACTCGGCGGGACAATTATAATTAGACAAGTACAATTAACTAATCATTATTTCTAACGGGATGAATAAATATTTAGCAGCAGTTGTAATAATCATTTTGGGTGCCGGAGCTTTCTTTTATTTTACTTCAAATAAAACCGAGGCCCCGACCAATGAAAATAATCAATCTATGAATCAAAATACAGAAGAACAGCCAAAGGTGGAAGAGAAAGTAAAACCAGTTGCAACAATAGAAACTAGTTTAGGGGCATTTGAAGTTACATTGGAAAACGAAGCGGCCCCAAAGACCGTCGCAAATTTTGTTAAACTTTCCAAAGACGGATTTTATAACGGGTTAACTTTTCATCGGATAGTCAAACAAACTGGATTTCATTTGATCCAGGGAGGGGACCCAAAAGGTGATGGCACCGGTGGGCCTGGGTATACAATCCCTGCTGAAATTGGATTGAAGCATACCAAAGGCGCTATTGCTACAGCTCGGTTAGCAGATGCAGTCAATCCAAACAAAGAATCATCTGGTAGCCAATTTTACATCGTTGAAGAAGATATTCCATTTCTCGATGGTAACTACACGGTATTCGGATACGTCACCAAAGGCATGGATATCGTTGAAAAAATTGGAGCTGTTGAAACAGGAGCCATGGACGTTCCAGTGACCAAAGTTACTATTAATAAAATTACTATAAAGGAATAACATGGGAAAAGCGCATCCAAAAGAAGAAATGACATTTTTGATGATTAAACCAGACGGTGTTCAGCGTGGATTAATCGGCGAGATCATTACCCGAGTAGAAAGAGCTGGGTTGAAAGTTGTGGCCATAGAAATGTATCAAGCGACGAAAGAAGAAATGGATAAACACTATCCGAAAGAAGAAGCTTGGATTACTCGATTAGGACACAAAAGCTTAGCTACTTATGAAAAATACGGCTATGATCCTATAGAAGAAATGGGAACAGCGAAAGCTGAAGAAATTGGTCCTCACGTCCGGCGATGGTTGATCGATTATATGAGTTCTGGTCCAATTGTCAAAATTGTTGTCCAGGGAGTCCACGCAGTAGACATGGTTCGCAAGATCCGGGGCAACACTCAACCAGTCCTGTCAGAGATGGGAACGATCACTGGAGATTTCTCTGCTGATTCAGCTGCTGCTGCGAATAAAGATAAGCGAGCAATATACAATTTAGCGCACGCTTCTGAAACCCCAGAAGAAGCCGCTCATGAAATCGAACATTGGGATATGAAAAAGAAAATCCACAAGTATAAGAGAATGGATGAGTAATCACACAGCCGCCGAAAGGCGGTTTTTGTTTTTGACTTATGCCTGGTCGTTATATAAACTACCGATAATGCAGGAGGTGGCTATGTCTACTCGAAGACCTCAGTTGGCGTTGGAATTCACACCTGAAGCGGAAACAGCATTCGAAGCACTCAAGAAGAAGGCAGGCACGCAAAGCGGTGCGACTGTGATCAGGAAAGCCATGGCGTTTCTGGATAAACTCGAACACGCCATGCAGGGCGGTTGGGAAAAAATCCGGGTGACGAATGGAGATAGTGTCGTGGAAGAACGCAGTCTCGACGAACTATTAAGAGATCGTCGCTAACCGAAGGAGGAGCAGATGCACGTAGTTTTGCTGAGCTTTACGATTCCAGCTGCCGGCGTAGGGATTTTTCACACCCGCGCGTTCGGTTTCTCGACGTCGCTAGAAGCGGAACTATTCCATGAATGGTTTCCGGATAAGCTACTGATAGCGGGAGCAGCCAACTTCGACAACAAAGTGGACGAAGGCGTCCATGAGGTCACCATGATCACGGCGGATCACGAAGATTTTCATGAGATGGCGAAAAAAATCGTGGACGGCATCGTCGCCGATGTCCGGACGAGGGCAAGAGACTCAGTTCCCAGGTAGGGACACGTAGGGCAGTTTACTGTCCTTTTCTTTTTGTCCAATTTGCTATAATGGAATTAATTAAGGTGGTTCTCGACAAGCTCGAACAATAATATCAAATATTCTTCGAGCGGAGCGATAGCGGAGTCGAGAAGTACGATAAATAAGAGATGCCAGAGTTACCAGAGGTTGAGACTGTGGTCAATGAACTGCGGCCGAAACTAAAGAATAATAAAATCAAAGCAGTCCGAATTTTGTTACCAAAAATGGTCGCCATGGGACCAGCGACTTTGAGCAACCTCCGAAAACCTGGTGAAAAAGTTGCAGATGAATTTACTAAAACTTTGAAAGGCCTAACAATTAGTGATGTTCAAAGAAGAGCCAAAATGATCATTATAGATCTCGCGGGCAAGTATGCTATTTTAGTTCATCTCAAAATGACTGGCCAACTGATTTTTTTCGGGAAAAAAGAATTAGATAAGCAGATCCGACTTTTGAACATTGAAAATTCCAAGCCAGTACATCTGCCGACGAAGTCTACGCATGTTATTTTTGAATTCACCGATGGCTCGAAACTTTTCTACAATGATTTTCGCCAATTTGGATATTTGAAATTAGTCACAGACAAAGAATTACTGCAAGTTCCAGAACTCCAAGGGTATGGGCCAGAGCCACTTGAGAAGCATTTTACTTTTTCAGAATTTGAAAAACTTTTGAAAAGACGAAGCAGTGCTCAAATCAAACCGTGGCTTATGGACCCGACGATTATTGCCGGGATTGGCAATATTTATTCTGATGAAATTTTGTATTGTGCCAAAGTTAAGCCCACTCGTAGAGTCGGAAGTTTGAAGATCGAAGAGCGGAAGTTACTATTTAAGGGCATTAAAAAGATTTTGCAGAATGCTGTGGATCACTATGGTTCTTCGGTGGGTGATTTCGTCCGGCCATCAGGGGATTGGGGGACATACGGGCTACTTCATAAAGTTTACGGCCGTGCCGGGGAGAAATGTAAAAAATGTGGTAGTATAATTAAAAGCCTGAAATTTAATGGTAGAACTGGATCTTTTTGCCCCCGAGAACAAAAGTAGCAGTTCGTTCCCCCTCTTAGAATAAGAGGGGGTTAGGGGGAGTTAGATCTCAAGCGTTAAACAGCAGCTTAATCCTTAAAGGATATAACCCCTCCTAACCTCCCCTTATATTAAGGGGAGGAATCCTAAACCATATGGACCTAGATCGCTGGGAACAAGTAAAAGAGAATATCAAAAACAACTTTCAGGTTCTCGAAGAAGGATCGGAAGATTTGACTGTGGGCACAGCTGATGGCGACATCAAAAGTGGCACTGCCCAGTTTTTGGTGGCTGAAACCCCGATGGGCAAAATCAAACTCGCTTTCGAATCACGTCCAGTGGTTACTGACAAGAAATTTATTTATTCGCATCGTGCCGGCCAAGCCGCCCGGACCGAGTATCAATTTTCAGATACAGAAATGACTTATAAAATCAAGGCATACAAATTAAATGACGATGAAGAATGGGAAGAAATTGATGCAGCCAACTTCAACTAAATTAACTCTGAAAGAATCAGTGCTTTCGGCTCTGGCGTTTTTTGCGTTGTATGACTCGCCGCTACATTTACAACGCATCCGCGAGTTACTGAACCAATCAGCGACACTGGAAGAAGTTCAGCACATTTTAAGTAAATTAGTCGAGGACAATAAAATTTTTCAAGCAGGAAATTTGTATTCTCTGAAGCCCTGGCAAGCATCGGATTATCGTGACCGCCAAATTGAAATTTCGAAAAAATGGCAAAAAATTGACAGCTATTACAAATGGTTGGCGGTTTTGCCATTCGTCCGTCTAGTTTCAGTGATCAATAGTTTGAGTTTGGGCACAGCCGATGCAGATTCGGATATTGATTTTTTCGTCGTTACCAAAAACCGTCGGCTATACTTTGTCCGATCGGTGATCATTGTTTTGTTTCGCTTGCTCGGGGTCTATAAAACACGAGAGCGAATCAAAGACAAATTTTGTTTTGGATTTTTTGTCACTCAAAATAATTTGAATTTGGAAAGTTTGCAAATCAAGCCCGCCGATCCCTATCTGGATTTTTGGTTGGCGAGCATGCGTCCTGTGGTGGGCGGCCAACAATACTGGGAATTGATGCAGCAAAATTCATGGCTGCGCGCGAAGTTCCCAAACTTTGAGCCGATCAATCGGCACGCTACATTAAAGAAAACCAATATTTTTTTACGAACCATAAGTTTAATTTTGGAAATATTGCTCTATATCCCAGCTGAACTAGCTGAACCCTGGTTACGGCGCATTCATATTACTCATACCTTCAAACTCGCGGAAAACCACGCGGTAACCTCGACTACCGTGGCCAATGCCACCATGCTCAAACTCCACGCTCACGACGTCCGGGCCCAGGTGGCCAATGCCCACAAAGACCTCTTGCAAAGCTTCAGATAGATCGCTATAATAAACACTGGAAAAAAACAAAAATCCCAACCGGGATTTTTTTAAGCAGAAAGCAATTGATTTAACAAATTAGAGTCTCCCTCCCCTTGAAAGGGGAGGGACTAAGGGTGGGGTAGATTCCTCGAAAGAAGAGATCAACCTCACCCCCAACCCCTCTCCTCTCTAGGAGAGGGGAGTTCTAAGAAGAAAGGAAACATATGCAAATCAAACCATTGGGTGACCGGATTTTGGTCAAACCCTTAACCTCGGAAGAGGTCACGAAATCCGGGATTGTTTTACCAGATACCGCTGAGAAAGAGAAAAAAGAACAAGGCGAAGTTGTGGCTATCGGTGATGGCGAGAAAATCAAGAAGCTGAATCTGAAAGTCGGCGATAAAGTTTTGTTCGGTAAATACTCAGGTGACGAAGTCGAGATAGATAAAGTCGATTATAAATTTCTTAAAGACGAGGATGTCCTCGGCATAGTGGAGTAGCTACGAAAGTACGAAAGGTGTACGAAAATACGAAAGGATTAGTTCTAGTTCGTACTTTCGTAAAAAATTCGTAAGTTCGTAGATTATTGAAAGGATTATAAAGCATATGGCTAAGATCATAATAAGTTCGAATGAAGCGCGAGAAAAAATCATGGCAGGCGTGGATAAACTTGCCAATGTCGTGAAAGTCACATTGGGTCCGAAAGGCCGCAATGTTGTTTTGGATAAAGGATTTGGTTCACCAACTATTACAAACGATGGCGTGACGATAGCAAAAGAAATTTCACTGGAAGATAAATTTGAAAATGTGGGCGCGTCACTGTTGCAAGAAGTTGCCGAGAAAACCAATGAAGTCGCAGGGGATGGTACTACGACAGCTACGGTATTGGCCCAAGCGATTCTGAACCAATGGCGAGAGTTGCGCAACCAAGCTGATGTTTTGGCTGTGAAGCGTGGTATTGATAAAGCTGTCGTTTTCGTGGTCAATGAATTGAAGACCATGAAGAAAGAGGTCAATTCTGCGAAAGAGATCGCTCAAGTCGGCACCATCTCATCTCTGGATCCGGAAGTCGGGAAATTGATTGCAGAGTGTATGACTGATGTGGGTAAAGACGGCGTGATCACTGTGGAAGAAGGCCAAACCATGGGTCTAGAAAAAGAAGTGGTCAAAGGCATGCGATTTGATAAAGGGTATGTCTCCCCATATATGGTTACGAACCCAGAACGGATGGAAGCTGTTTGGGAAAGTCCGATGATTTTGATTACCGATAAGAAAATAACTTCGATCCAGGAAGTTTTACCCCTCCTTGAAAAGGTTGCACAAAGTGGTAAAAAAGAACTAGTGATTATAGCCGATGAAATCGAAGGTGAAGCACTCGCGACTTTTCTCGTCAACAAACTTCGAGGAACTTTTAGCGCTCTCGCTATCAAAGCTCCTGGATTTGGTGATCGCCGCAAAGAAATGCTCGCTGATATCGCCGTGCTGACCGGTGGCAAAGTTATTACCGAAGAATTAGGATTGAAATTAGAAACTGCAGCTCTGGAAGATCTAGGCACAGCGCGCAAAGTCATCGCGACCAAAGATAACAGCACTATCGTCGATGGTGGTGGGCAGAAAGCTGAAGTCGAGAAAAGAGTAGCGCAGATAAAAAACGAGCTCAAAAACTCGACTTCAGAATATGAAAAAGAAAAGTTGCAAGAACGACTCGCTAGACTCTCTGGTGGAGTCGCCGTGATTAAAGTCGGTGCTGCGACTGAAACTGAAATGAAAGAAAAGAAATTCAAAATCGAAGACGCTCTGAATGCGACCAAGGCCGCGGTGGAAGAAGGAATAGTTGCTGGTGGTGGAACGGCACTGGCGAAGATTGCACCGAAACTCGAGACACTAGCTGAAGAAGTCACGAATGCCGAACGGGTAGGAGTGATGATTATTCGCCGTGCTATTGAAGCCCCACTTAAACAAATCGCGGCAAATTCTGGATTGAATGAAACTTCAGTATTATCCGAAGTTCAGAAATCCGAAGCAGATATGGGATTTGATTTCGGTGGATTTGATCCAAATAATTGGAAAGGTGGTTTGAAAAATTTGATCAGTGCTGGAATCATCGATCCGGTAAAAGTTACTCGCACTGCTTTGCAAAACGCATCCTCCATTGCAGGCGAACTACTCACCACTGAAGCTGTGGTAGTAGATAAACCAGAACCAAAGAACCCAACTCCTCCAATGGGAGGCATGGGCGGCATGGATTACTAGTCACGCCTGCCTGCCGGCAGGCAGGTAACAAAGAACAAGCAACCATCCCGGACGCCACGAAGGGCGATCCGGGATCCACGGAAATGGACCCCGGATCAATGTCCGGGGTGGTTTTTTGCTCGATTTTTTCATGTCTTTTTGGCTTATATTAGCCAATAATCAGGCGTTAGCTATTGACAAAATAGGCGTTTGGGTGTATACTTACCGGTTCATTAAAAATCTATGTTTGTGCCAAGTTCAGGAGACGAGGCAAAAAATGGTCACGTAGCACGTAACATGTAACACGTACCAATTTTAAGCTAGCTCCAGAACGGAGCTATTTTTGTTTCCAGAATTCTGGGGGTCCGCCTCGGCTCGACCGAGTCGAGACGGGTTTATCTTGATTAAGCAGGGAAATCAACATTTGCCCTCAAAGCAATCAGATAAAACCCAGAATTGTGGAAGTAACGCTCGGAACGAAATTTTAGTGAACGTAAAAATCTGCAGTTTGTTATGTACTTGAAAGTAGATTTTTACTCGCGTTGCGATTTCTTATGAAATACGCAAAGCGTCCTAAAATTTGTTCCTCGCTCAAAGATAATATTGTATCCAGGATTCTGAATATTTAGACCGTAATACAGAGAAATTTAGTTGCTCTAGAGTTTACCTAAGTGTTCAGAATTGTGGAGGCAATGGTCCTACCGTTGTTGCAGCGGAAATAAGAGTCCTCAACGCATGGTGCAAGACGACCGCTGTTGTTTCCACAACTTCTCAGGAGGAGTATGATGAGGAACTTGATTGCTCGTATCGCTTCGGCGCTCCGTGCTATTGGAGACTGGTGCTTCGGTGACAACCTCACCGACGAAGAGCGTCAGACGGTGCTCGGCAACTACACGGATCCCCAGGATCCGGACCACATCGTCTACGTCCTCGCTCGCTGAACGTTCTGTTCGCGACAACTTCCTTTCCCCGGGCGATCGCTCTGCGATTGCCCTCTCTCCCTTGGATCTATTACACCTCGTGTGAAAATGGATCCAGAGGAAAGACAAACATACACCCCTGCCAAAGTTTCCACCCTGCGGTCACCCCAAGGCCGCTTTCCAACTCAACATCAACAGCCACGCACCTACTTTACAGGAGGGTACGAGAGTGGTTCAGGTATTAGTAGACTCGAAGCACGTCGCAATTGGCAAGTTCAACGGCGAGGTAATCCTGATCGATCGGACCAACGAACATCAGGCCGCCGTGCGCACTCATGCGATGATCAACGCGATGGTGTTGCCGGCGAGCGCGACACAGCTCAACGGTTCGTCGCCGATGAACTTCGACAACAAGTACGGCCGGAACTAGATGTCGACGCGACGCGAGACGCCCGCGGACCTCGAAGCCAAGGATCGCTTCGGAGTCATGATCATCCAGTTGAAACCCGCGAAGAAGAAACCGCGTAAGCGGGATCTTCGCAAGAAGCGAATCCGATTCATCGTCCGCTTCTAACGACAAGCCGAGGGGTGATAGAATATCTTCATCCCTCGCGCCCTTTCCCAAATTGTTTTCAGGATTCTGAATATTTAATTGTTGTAACACGGATTGATTTATACGACCGTAAAGTTCACTAAGTATTCAGAGTTCCGGGAACAATCAAGTTCTTCGGTCTCTAGCGCAAAGCGCGGAGGTGTGAGATGCGTTATAGTAATGATTGGTGGAATGACGAGTCAGTCTACGCTTGGAATTGCGTGACGAAGCGTCAGATCCACGTTAGTGGACACAAGGCCGCAGAGGCGGAAATCAAGAAGCAGAAGTACCCGCAAAACTGGCGAATCATCGGCCTCGATACGTGTTCGAACTGCGGTGGCAGTTGGGATGGCAATCGAGACTGCGCCAACTACTGCATGGACGTCTATCGAGGTCGAGAAGATCCGAACCCCGAAATGACTGATCTAGGAGAATCGACCTCTTGGGGTGATGTGTTCTCCAAGGCGATCGATCTGTACTGTGACGAGAAGATCGACATGATCGCTACAGTCTCGCAACAGGATTTCCTCAAGCAGCAGTGGTTCGCGCCGGTCATCACCAGCCTCGAGTATCTGCATTCACTGCGGGAGTTGGCGCCAGACGTTTATCCGGAGGACGAGCGGTTTCATCTCCTGCTAGGAGACATGATTTTGGAACCGAGTCAGTTGCGCAAGGTCAGGACCCAGCTTGTGGTGGTCCGACTCAAGCCCGGTGAGATCTTCCGCATGCCGGTAACCGAGCCGAAAGAGGCTAGTGGTCAAGGGACGGACCAGGCAAATTAAGCCGAAATTAGTCCCACAAACAAATAAAACCGACGGCGGCGGAAATCCGTTGAGTCCAAGGAGGACTAGAGAGTTAATCTCAAAAGGGTCACGCAGCGCCCTCACACAGACTGCGTCAGGCTTCGAAGGATGTGCCCAGGCAAATACATCCTTCTCTTCTAAAGTTTTTGAAAAAAATTCGAAAGTTTCAGAAGGGAGAGTGTCTCCCGAGGTTTGTAGTTCTTCGTCTTTCGACCGGGATACCCGCTACAAATTTTTTCTATTCGCCAGCCGCCGGATTGAGCTTGATCATCGGTGGAACCATCTGTTTTGGGCTCGTCCTGGAATGGAAGCGAAAGTGTTGCTAGGTTTCGTTTTGCGTCTGTATGGCGCATGTGAGGTGAGTATATGAGAAGGTTTCGGATTTACTCGGAAACCGTCGATCGGACCGAGCCTGACGGTTCTCAAATCCTTCGTTCACGGGGGTGTGATGGTGTCGCCCATATGGATTCGCTGGCCAGGATTGTCTGCGAGGACGGACAAGTCGTCTGGGCGGAACCGGTGGGTGAAGAGGATCGCGGGGCTTGCGATTTCTCGTGCGGCGCACAGCGTCTCGGCGAATTCATCAGCAACCCGTCACTGGTTCTCAACCGCGAATCGATCACGGGCTTCGATGATGAATACCTGATCGAGCCGCCAATCGAGGAGTCGGTCCCGCTCGAGCCCGAGGATATCCACTGGGATTCGAGCAAGACGTACCCGCAGAAGTAGGAGGACGTTCGTTGGAGAAGAGAGGTTGCCCACGTGCGACCTCTCATCTCTCTTCTCTTGGACAGTATCGCAACCCTGAACCTTGTCCTGAACTCGATTCAGGATTGATTCAGGGTCTCAAGATAGAGATCCTGATTTTCATCAGGATTGCGAATAAAGTTCAGCAGAAGGGAGTCGATCAGTCGATCGGCACCGAAGGGTAGGAGGAGTGAAATGGCAATTGGACCCGCGGAAGCTGCGTTTTTTCGAAACGAAGAGGCTCGGCGCATCGCCGATAATCTTGAAAAGCGCATCGACATGTACCTGGTGACATACTTCAAACCGACCGACCAGGAAATATTCGTCTCGCTCCACAAGGATCTTCTATCCGGGCCTGTTCTGCGGCTCCTCGTCGAGCGCTACACGCGTGCCGTATGGAAGAGCGTGAAGAAGCACTATCAGGGCGAGGACACAGGACTGCTCCTTAGCACAAGGAGCGAGTGATGAATCCGAAGGATCGGGTCATCGCGAAAACAGAGTTCCGCCAGGAACTAGGCAGCCGAGTCGGCGTCGTCGGTGATGTCATACTCGACGGTCTATATTTCCGTTTCGAAGATGCGCCTATGCTTGGCGCCATCAACGACACGGTGAAGTACGAGCTGGCCTGTGTTCATGACGAGGCAGAGTCGGAGTGCTTCCTCTGTCGTAATGCTGTTGCCGGGACCTACGACGAAGATTTTTCGGTCTCAGCGCAGAGGTAGTGATAACGGAGAGGTGATGCTAACGCTTGCCTCTCCTCCCCGCTTCTGAGTTTTAAGTTGACAGTTGTAAGTTAACAGTTAGAATTTAGTAGCGGGGTGCAAGTTTTTTGAAAAGAGGCGGTATATGATCGTTTGGGGCGTGATTGTGCTCGTCATCGTAAACGCCGTGGCTTTCCTGGTGTTCATGGTCGGCCACAGACACACGCGTCAATACGATGCGTGGAAAAGGCAGCAGGGTACCAGGGTTGATATCTACAGGGGAAATCCTGTAAGATATCTCAGGCGTAACTCGGCAGCGAAAGGATAGTTATGTTCCGTGTGAGATGGTACGGCCAGCCCATGGTCTTCACCGGGAAAGACGGACATATCCCGATCTCGAGGAGTAAGATCCGCGGTATCCCGGTCTCAGAGATCATCCAGTGGGTCGTTCTGACCCTCGGCGTCGCGGCTGCAATCGCGGTAGCTCTCTATGGAGAGCAGATCATCGAACGGATCGTTAAATAAAGTCTCACCTCACTCACGTTCCCACCTCGGCGAGCTCCCAGGCCCGCTAGCAACAACTCTTAGGAGGGTTGATGCAGACAAGAGAAGCATGAGTGGTTTGTGAGTAGACGCCCGTCTACGACAACCACTCTCGCCCTTGTTCCGAAAATTCGTTTCTCGTTATCTGTTGGCGAATCTATTATTGCTTTACTGTGATAATGGATCTCCTGTTCGCCAACAGATACTGTGGAAGGAATTGCGGAAACTGGTATGAGGTGAAGAAGGGAGGAGTCATGGTTTGGCTCGGTGCGGTCATGGTGCTCGGCATGGTTCTCGTTGTCGTGAGGCTTCATGCCAACGGCAACGGATGGTGGGCGATCGGTACCTGGATGGTACAGTCTCTGGTCACTTCCGGCACAGTCGCCTACGCTTATGGGAGTGACTGGCGTGGGTCCTCGGAGTGGTACGCGCTGGGGTTTCTGATCATCATCGCCGGGGAGTACATCGCATGGAAAGCGGTGACATCTTGGGGGAATCGTCTTGGGCTGGGGAACACCTAGTCACAGACAAATCTGCCGGGTGGGTGCGACGCAGTCGCATCCACCCTCTTGTTTTTTTATAAAATTTATGTTAAAGTTTTGTAGCACTAATTATTTAAGGAATACTAAGCCGTGGCAGTACCTAAAAAGCATAAAACTAGATCAGGACGAAATCAAAGACGGGCTCACGATTTCCTCTCCCAAAGCAATCTTTCAGTATGTAAGAATTGCAGTTTTCCAGCACTTCCGCACGAAGCCTGCAGCAACTGTGGATTCTACAAAGGCCGCCAGGTTCTTAAGATAAAAGCTAAGACTAAAGCGAAAGCGTAAAGCGGTTTACGTCGGCGCCGCGCGTATCGTCAGACGTTAACCGATACGCGATGCGCTGCCGAATAACGATTAACGTTCTTTACATGGCCAATAGGCATCTCTCCAGAACCATCGCAATGCAGTCCCTCTACGAGTGGGATTTCCAGGACGCGGACAAACGCGGAAATCTACTGACTATTACGGAAAGAAATGTTCAGCAGTTCGCGCCAGGATTAGATGATCCTGCTTTTATTTTTGAACTGATCAAAGGTGTTGAGAAAAATATTACCGAGATTGATGACATCATAGTCAAAAACGCGCCAGAGTGGCCACTGGATCAAATTACGATCATAGACCGAAATATTTTGCGTCTCGGAATTTATGAACTAATTTTTGCCAAAGAAGTGCCGCCCAAAGTCGCAATCAACGAGGCTGTAGAGTTAGGCAAGGCATTCGGGGGAGAGAGTAGTGGTAAATTCGTAAACGGGGTCTTAGGAACCCTATACAAACAACTTCCAGAAGAAGAAAAATTGGCCGGTGAAGCGAAAGAAAAAGAAAAAAAAGAATCCACAGAGCCAGCAGCGGCTAAAGAGTAAAATTTTGTCAGCTAGATATAACAGCCTTAAATTTTCGGCTGTTTTTAATTTGTCTTTATGCGTTTAATGTTGACAACAAGTTGTCCAATGCTAGCGTTAGGGCATGAAAAAAATAATTTTATTGATCGGGGCTTTTACTTTTTTGTTTCCGAGAACTGCTTCTGCTGTCACTGTCGACCATTTGGTGATCAGTCAGGTCCAAACAACAGGTGGGGCGGGGAAAACAACTAACGATTTTATCGAAATTCATAATCCCACCGGGAGCGATATTGATTTGATGGGTATGAGGCTGGTCAAACGCACAGAGACGGGAACTTCGGACACATCTATCAAATCCTGGACTGAATCTGCGATTGTGCCCGCGGGTGGCTACTATCTTTGGGCGAATGCAGATTTTGTAGATATTGGAATAGTTCCTGATGCGACAACTTCGGCCTCGATTGCGGATAATAATGGCATAGCGCTTCGTCTGGGAAGCAACGATACCGGGACAATTGTTGATAGTGTGGGTTGGGGATCGGCTTCGAATGCATTCGTTGAAGGTTCCGTATTTCCGATCAATCCAGCTATGGGCGAAGTTCTGATTCGCAACGAAGACACTGATAACAATGCTGCGGATTTTATAATTAGTACCCCTAATCCTCGCAATACTCTAACTGTTCCGAGTACGACTCCGCCACCCCAACCTCTACCACCGCCAGTGGAAGAACCTGATCCAGAGCCGACACCTCTACCTTCACCTCCTCCGCCAACTCCGACTCAGAGCGGAGGAGGACCGGTAGCATCGCCTGTGATTATCGTTCCAGGTGCTATCAAAATTACCCAGGCATTACCAAACCCAAAAGGATCTGATTCTGGATACGAGTGGGTCGAGTTAACCAATACCACCAACCAGACGATTGACCTGATGAATTCGATTTTGGATGATGGTGAGATAGATACCGAGATTGGGAAAAATCATTATAAACTGCCAGCACAAATTTTAGCCGCACAAGTTTCAGTCCAGATTTTGATTCCGACTGGCAAATTTGCTCTGAATAACAGTGGTGAAGAAACCATCCGATTGTTTGACTCTAATCGAATCATGATTGACTCGTTTAATTATACAGATGCTAGTGAGGGTCAAGTCGTGGGTTTAAATCTCGAGGAAGAACCTGTAGAAACTTATAGCGAAGACATCCGAATCAGCGAAATATATCCTTCTCCTGCGAAGGGAGAAGAGGAGTTTATCGAATTGCATAATGATTCCGATGCCGAAGTCGTTCTTAAAGATTGGGTGATAGCGGATAGTAGCCGGAAATATAAATTGCCTGAACTTTTAATTTTACCGCACGGATATATTTTTATCTTGAAGTCTGAAAGTAAAATCGCGCTCAACAATTATGGCGAGGAGAAAGTATCTCTGATCAATCCCAACGGGGAAATAGTGGATCTGGTCAAATACGAAGATGCGCCAAAAGCGCAATCATATAGCAGAACAGATGATGAGTTTGAATGGTCTATCATGGCGACACCAGGTCAGGACAATCAAATTGCTGAAAAAGTCGAGATCGTGGAGGTGGAAGAAGAAGCTGCTGAAGAAGAGTATTTGGATATTCCAGCAATAGAAGAAGAAATTACAGAATCTCAACCAGAGATCAGTAGTGGGATAGTGGCAGCAGTGCAGGAATCAAATCCAACACCTCTGGTTATTACCAAACAAAATCCCATCTGGCCATGGTTTGCCGTGGGTTTTGTCTTAGGTGCAATAATTTGCTATATTTTAATCAGATTAATGAACCGAAAGGAGTTGCTAAAATGAACAAGCAAGAACTAATAGATGCGCTGGCGGCAAAGTTAAATTTAACGAATAAACAAGAAGCAGAAAAAATTCTGCATGGTTTCGTTGATGTCATCACAGAATCATTGAAAAATGGCCAGGAGGTCAATATTTCGGGGTTTGGATCTTTCGTCGTGATGGATCGATCATCACGCATGGGAGTCAATCCCCAAAATCCGGGAGAAAAAATCCAAATCCCTGCCACTCGAGTCCCAAAATTCCGCGCCGGCAAAAACCTGAAAGACGCAGTCCGAACGAACAAGTAGTTCAAATAAATTATCAAGTAATAACTTTTTAGTCGTAAAAAATGTGTAATTACATCCAAGATACGAATAATGCGAATTAAGCAGGATATAAATATATCGCAGTTGATACGAAAGAGCACTGCCTCCAAGAAACCCAAGCTTAGCGATCAGCAAGTAGCGATGTTGAAAACTGCGGCAGAGGTTGTGCTCGCGACAGGTATTCTCGCCGGAACAGTAGCTATAGCAGTCATCGCCCCTAATCTACTAAGTGCGTTAGGAAAAATCCAACGTTATGGTTATAGCGGCTATGACAGGAAACAGCGATTTGAAAAACGTCAAAAGGATATTGTTAAGTCTTTTTATTATTTGAAAAGATATGGTTATATTCAATTGATGAGAGAAGGGGAGGACTATGTTATGAAGATTACGAAAAAAGGAGAGGATAAAGTAAGACGATTAAATTTTGAAAATCTAACTATCCCGCAAACCTCGCGTTTGCGCAAGCATTGGTGGTTTGTACTGGCTGATATTCCTTCAAATCCTTATCGGAGACGGGCAGATTTATTTCGAGAAAAGCTTAAGTTAATGAATTTTTATCCGCTGCAAAGGACAGTTTGGGTTTATCCCTATAAACCAACTGATCAGATTGAGTTCGTCGCAGTGTATTATGAAATCGAAAACTTTGTGACAGTAGCCGAAGCTGCCAAATTAGATGCTGATGATGAAGAAAAGCTCAACCAATTCTTCAAAGATAAGAGTATTATCTAGTCGTAAAAAATGTGTAATTACACATTTTTTACTAATTTTTTAGTATGGACAGAACTGGATACTTGAGTTCTAAGTGAAATTCGAATATAATGCCAAAGTGAATTTATACGACGGGGTGTAGTATACCGGTAGTACGTCTGCTTTGGGAGCAGATAGACTGGGTTCAATTCCCAGCACCCCGACCAGGAAACGCTCGGATTGAAATTTTTGTGAACTTAAAAATCTGCAGTTTGTTATGTACTTGAAAGTAGATTTTTACTCGCGTTGCGATTTCTGAAGAAATACGCAAAGCGTCCAAAAATTTAATCCTCGCTAGCAATATAAATGATACAATTTTATCGCAATTTGTTTTCCGAAAATCGCCACTGGTTGAAACTAGTTACTAACTGGTTTTTATTAGCGGCGATTTTTGGTGGTATCACTTTTTTTATCAAACCCGACTTATTGCAGGTGATACTAAAGGAGTTCGCTGATAGGTTTGGTGAGAATCCAGATTTGAATTTTGCTTTTGCTCTCCAAATATTTTCCCAAAACATTATCGCGTCTTTAATCGCTTTGTTTGGGGGGTTGATTTTGGGCTTGGGGCCATTCGTGGTAGTGGTTGTGAATGGTTTTTTGATTGGCTTTGTGATTGTTTCCATGTTTTCCCTGACAAATGTTCTTTCCGGAGTGCTGATTATCGTCACTGGGTTAGTTCCGCATGGAATTTTTGAGTTGCCAGCGGTTTTGATTGCCGCCGCCCTCGGTCTTCGGTTCGGAACCGAATGGTTACGGCAAGAATCAAAAGGCCATAGGGGAGAGGTCCTGAAAAATAATTTAATTCGCGCGATCGTTTGTCTTCCGGCGATAGCATTAGTACTTTTCATCGCCGCTTTGATCGAAGTTTTTGCCTCTGGAAAACTTGTGGGTAACTAAAAAGCCCTCAGGGGCTTTAAAATAATCTTCTTTGCTTTTCTGGAGCGGGCAGGGAGAATCGAACTCCCGGCATCAGGTTGGAAACCTGAGGTATTGCCACTATACGATGCCCGCGCACTTGATAAGCTGCTTCAATCCAGCCCATAATCTTTCTGTGGAGAGCAACACCGAAATTAGGGTCTCCACAGCTTCTAATACTAATATGAATTGTGCCAAAAGGCAACAGATTCTGTTTTTTTGCTGTTTTATTTAACCTTTTGTCGATTTGCGTTTGCCCGAATTGGTGTTTAGGAACACCTGTTGTTGTTGACCAGTAGTCAACTGCTTCCAATACGGAAATATTGGGATAAATATGGACAGTTAGTAAAAAATTTTTTAATGGTACTTTACAAATTTCCCGGAACCATCTAATTGCAAGCTTAACAATGTTCGGATCAGAATTCACGATTCTTGTATATTCATGAACCTTAGATCCTTCACCGATATATAACCCAATCCCCATCATCCAAAGATCGCGTTTAGTAATTTTTTTTAATTCTGCAGCTGCCTGAGCTTTTATATCTTTTATGTTTTGGAGCTTTATATTGTGTCTCAAAACAGCAGATTTGGCAGGTCCTTGTTTAATTCTTTTGATTGCTTCTGCGCTGGGGTTATAGGGTATTTCCGCTAGCCAATTACTAAGGGTACTTTTAGCTACTCCTATTTTTTCAGAAATCATATTATAGGACCAACCTTCCTGCCTCAAATTTATTGCTTTAAGTTTTAAATTGCTGTTGGTCATATAACTATCATATCATACTATATAAGCAGGTTCAAGTTTATATACAATAAAATTAGTTATTTTTTAGCTTGACAAAAACATAAAGTTACTCCATAATGCTGTTACTCAATGAAATCCTTCGTGAACAAAGAAATTATTAATCCTTAGTGACCTCCACAAAACTTAAGTTGTGGGAGTTTTAATTTGGGGTTGTTATTGATTCGTCCACAGTATTTTAATGAGGGTTTAATGGGTTGTAACATACCCATTAGGCGGTCGTCTTATAAATTGGAATTAAGTCTTGGCAAATAGCTTTGAGCTTTTTGCTGGTCGATCTTAGTTTTTTTGTCTGTTAATGCTTAGTTCCAAAAATTAAACAATGTTTATAGGATTGTTCCGGAATAAGATTGATTGTCTCATATGAATAATTAATCCTTTCCGCGAAGCTTTGCTATAAACAGGAGAATACAATGCAATTATCTTTAAAAGCACGGAAAGCCGTGGCTTCCGGTTTGGCTGCTTCCAGTTTACTCTGGGCTGCCTCTGGTGCCTTGCCACAACTCGCTTCCGCTGCTGTTCATAGCGATGGTTGTTTGGTACTCTCTGGCGGTATCGTCTGGATGATCACCGGCGGTACACGACGTGGATTCACGTCAGCTGAAGTCTTTATGAGCCATGGTTACAACTTCGGACAAGTTGTTGCAGCCACAGCTGAAGACGTAGCTTTGCCAGTAGGACCAATTATGACCTACGCTGATGGCACCCTCGTAATGGGTCCAAACGATCCTTTGGTCTACCTCGTAGCCAACGGACAAAAGAGAGGATTTACAACTGGTAGTGTCTTTACCGGACTCGGATACAGTTTCTCAAACATCCAAGTCGCTCCAGTAAACACCTTCTCTGATCTTCCAACCGGTTCCAACATTGATTCGAGCGCTATCGCTCACCCAGCTGGAACTCGAGTTATCACCGGCGGAGCCGTTTGGCTCATGACCGCTACTGGCCGAATGGGTTACCCATCAGGCGCAGTATTCACTTCTTACGGTATTGGTTTTGAAAAAGTCGTGGGAGCTAACTCCTATGATTTGGCTATGGCCGATCAAGGTGCAGTTTCCATGCGCGCAGCCTGCACCGGCGGTGGAACAACTCCTCCTCCAGTTTCAGGTTCTCTTAATGTTTCCTTAGCTGGTCCTGCTTCATCAACATTAATTATTGATTCAACTGATGGTGGTGCGGGTAATTACTCACAATCTATTGCTCCATTAGCTAACTTCGTGTTTACAGGTTCAGGCACAGTTACGTCTCTCACCTTGATGAGAACTGGTGTTTCGACTGATGCTATGGTCTCAAACCTCTATCTCTTTGACGGTGCGACTCGATTGACTGATGCTGGTACCTTCTCTTCCAACAATTTAACCTTTGCTAACCCATCTGGACTCTTCACAGTCTCAGGTTCTCGAACCATTACTGCTCGAGCTGATCTTGACGATGGATCTTACTCAGGTCAAACACTTGGAGTTAATCTAACTGCAGTTGCCCTTTCATCGGGTACCGTAGGTGGACTCCCAGTCGTTGGTAATCTCCACAATTCTGCAGCTGCTGAATTAGCTACAGTAGCAGTAGGCGCTCCTACTGATGCTGGTGCTTCTGATCCAGGCACTGACATTACTGTCTGGCAATCAACCTTCACAGTTGGAGTCCGCGATGTAACAATGTCCAGATTGGCTTTGCGCCAAATCAACAACATCGTGAACAGCGACGTAAAGAACTTCCGAGTGTTAGTTGATGGTGTCCAAGTTGCATCAACTCAAAACATTGATGCTAACGGTTATGTGACCTTCTCTGGTTTCAGCAAATTACTAAAGACTGGTTCGCCGGTTATCAAAGTGATTGCTGATGTTATTGGCGGTTCCTCTCGAACACTCGAGATGTCGCTCCGCAACAAAGCCGATGTTGATGTCGTGGATTCACAATACCTCGTCAACGTTGGTGCAACCGGAACCTTCCCAGCTGATTCAGACGGTGTTGCTATCAACAACGGTACTATGACTGTAACCAAGACCACTGATTCACCAGCAGGAAATGTGACCAACAATGCCTCGTCCGTAAAACTTGGCAAATGGACCTTTACCGCGTATGGTGAACCAATTAAGGTTGAAAACCTCGATGTCGCCATCGACACCTCGGGTACTGATAGCGAATATACGCTCCGCAACGGTAAGCTCTTCGTCAATGGTGGACAAGTCGGCTCAACCAAAGGCTTGGTTGCCGCTGGCGCTGCTGCTACTGCCGCCAACTTCACCACCAACTTCATCGTCAATCCAGGTACACCGGCAACAGTCGAACTGTACTCTGATATCTATGATGAAGAGACAGGTGGCGCTGAATTGGTTGCTACTGACACCATTCAGGCTTACGTAATCGATAACGATGGAAGTAACGCAACCAGACAAGTATCATTGGGCTCATTCGATGTCCCAACAGGTTCTGACATTGCTGCAAACCAACTGACAGTTGCTGAGGGTGCTTCGACTTTGGCTTCTTTGGCCTCATATCCAAACCAGTCCACAGTCGCTCCTCAAACCAACTACAAACTCGGTGCTTGGACCTTAACCGGCTCTGCAACCGAAGACATCAATATCACCACCTTCTCATTGGACATTGATGAAGTTACTGGTGCAACCTTCAATGAATCTGATCTATCTAACCTATATCTCAAGTACGGTTCGAATACGACTTCTATCAAGTCTACTCCAACCGCCGCTGATAATGATTGGTCAGTCAATTACACCTTGATGATGAATAGCTCTCTGACTATTGAGCTTTACGGTGACATTGGTGCTGCTGCAAACATTACCGATAACGATTCAGTAAAAACCGACTTGACTTCGACAGGGACAACTGTACAGTCAGGGATAGCTGATTCTGAAGCCGATAAAGATGGTCAGACAATTATCGAGGTTGCTGGTACATTTGCCACTTCCTTGGATGCTGCATCTGCAGCTTCTATGTTGGTTGATGATTCAGGGACCGTGGAAGTTGCCAGGTTCAAAGTTGCTTCAACTTATGATTCAGTCAACCTGACCGAAGTTGATGTCAATCTTGCAACCGCAACAGCAGTTTCTCAAGTCGTCTTGAAGAATGCGTCAACTGGAGCGACATTGGCCACGATGCCAGCTGCCACTTCCATGCTCTTCACTGGATTTTCAGTGAACGTCCCGGCAAACGGTAGTATCGTCCTAGGCGTCGAATTGGTCATGGCTACTATCGGTCCAAACGCTGGCACAACTGATTCCGATATCACAGCTACCTTGGATAGTGTTAAGTACACTTCGGTATCGTCAGGTGCAGTAACGACTAATGGTACAGATAGACCTGGAAATACCATGTATGCCTACAAGTCTGTTCCGTTGATCTCTCGTGTAGAATTGCCGACTGGAACTTTGACCGGAGGCACGCAGACCCTTGCCAAGTTTACGGTATCTTCAAATGGTACCGGCGCAGTAGCTTGGAAGGAAGTCTTAATAGAGATAGCTAAGACCGGTGGCGCTGCTGATGGCGCTGGTACTGATCCGACCTTGGCTAGCGTTGCTATCCATAATGCTGACACTGGCGCAGTGGTCACAGCAGTTGAGACATTTATCTCTGCTGACGGTGACGGTGCTGGTACAGATACTGCTACAAACTGCGAGGAACTAGATACAGCTTGTGACTTATTGATCACTATCGGAACTAAAGCCGATGATGATGTAGAAGAGCTAATAAGCGGTGCTAGGACCTATGAAGTAAAAGCAACTGTCGGTGGGACTTTGGCTTCCAATGATAACATCCTAGCTGACCTTCAGAGGAACACCACTACTCACGCAGCTTCTGCCGCTTTCCTGACTAATGATAACTCAGGAGATGCTACATTAGGCGATGGTCATAGCTTCGTCTGGAGCGATGCTTCAGCCTTATCTCACGATACAGGTACGACCGACTGGCAAGGAGACTTCTTAGTTAAGAATCTCTCGCTTAACAGTTGGACTCTAGTAAAGCCTTAATCGTGGGTTAGCTTTCTAGAAAGCTATAAATTCTAGCAAAATCGTCCCGACTCTTGTCGGGACGATTTTGATTTGATAAAATAATTTGGCAATTAATTTATAAAATATGGAAAGAAATGTAAAAATAGGAATCATCGCGGTGGTTCTACTATTCGTCGGATTTTTTGCCTATACAATGATTCAAGATCGTGCCGACAAACCCAATTTCGTAAATGAAGTTAACCGGACGCTTACAGATGAGCAACGTAAAATCTATCTGGATCGACTCGCAGAAGGCGAGAGAAAATTAACAGAAGCCAATACAGATCTTGAGAAATACGAAGCATATATTGTTATTGGTAATCAGAAATATGGCTTAGGGCAGTTAGGCAAAGCCAAAGAGGACTATCTAAAAGCAGAAAGATATAATGTCGAAAACCAAGCTGGAGTTTACACTCTGCTGTATCAGGTGGAATTGGAAATGCAGGATTATGAATCAGCGAAAGAACATATTTTGAAAGCACTAGAGTTAGGAGCCGGCACTCCTGATATTTGGATCAAGTATATTACTCTGATGAAAGAATATTTCAATGCTAACAGTGAGCAACTCGATAAAATTTTTCAAGACGCATTAGCAGCGGTACCCGATAAAACTGAGATTGATATCGTTACTCGCTACGCCCAATTTTTAGAAGAGACTCGTAATTTAAAGGACGCGATAGGGTATTGGCAAAAAGCAATTGAACTTTTTCCTTTGAGAAAAAGCTTGTACCAAGCTGAAATCGACCGACTCGAAAAATTAATAGAATAATTTAGTCTTTAGGTATTTTGTATTTTTTTCGTATTATTTTATCTAATCGTTTGGCTTCCTCCCAAGCCAAATCGAAACTATTTTTAAGCATGTCCGCAATTTCCTTACTTTCAATAATAATCCCAAAATTATCTACAGGAGAGACTAAAGCAATTTTATCTCCGAATATTCCCATATCTGATGTAAATCTAAATTTGTTTTCTGGAATCAGTGCTTGCTCGTAAGGTTTATGAGGCCGTATATCTTTGAGGAATTTAAGAGTTTCGTTTGATGCTGGATTTATAGCAAACATTTTAATGCCTCTTTTTGCCCTTTCTTTATCATGAATTTCAAAGTCCGGAATACGTTTAAAAATGTTAATTGGATTGGCATAAGTTCTTAGTATTTTGTCAGTTGATGAGAACAGTTGCCAATATACTTCTTTTGCACCATTTTCACCTTCAAAGACTTTGACGATAGGTCTTCTTTTTGTTGCTTTGTGTAATGCTCGAAGTTCTGGGATTATGGATTCGATCCCTGACTTTATATCCTCTTGTTTTTTTGCAGCTGATTTGGCTGAATGAAGAAGAGTATCGGGGGATGCTGCAATATACTTGCGCACTTTTTGGTCATCAGAAATCCCCACCAGACCCTTCTTTTTTAGTCCTTCGAGTACGACGTAAGCTGAACTGCGATTAACTCCTGAAGTTTTAGCTACTTCGAACACGGTAGCAACCTCAAGTTCCAGTAGGGCTAGGTAGATTTTGGCCTCTTTTTCAGACAACCCTCCGGCTTTTAGTTGTTTGAGTAAAGTATCAGTCATATTCATAAATGCTAGTGTTGGAGACCTCCAACAGTATTAAAAATGCTAGCATTTCTTCAATCTATACTATATAGATTTTACTGTCAAATATTGACAACAATCCTATCAATGCTAGCGTTAGTGCATAATTAATATTTTATTTATGACTAACTCCAAAAGTCTGGTTGCGATAGTGGTGGCATTCTTTATTCTCATTACGCCCTTTACTCCCGTTTTCGCTGCAGAATCCGAGTTGCCGATTGAACCCATTAAGGAAGTAGATCAATCCGCATCTGAGATATCTTCGGAACCAGAACCCGAACAAAATAAAAAATCAGAAACTAATGAGGATAAGCAGCTTAAGGATGAGAAAGATTTTTCAGAAAATAATAAAGATCCCAAACCTATCAAAGATAAGGATAAAGGCAAAGATTCCGATCCTGAAGCAACTAATCTTTTGGCCTCGAGTCCTGGTCCTGACTCAGGTAAGAACACTGTTGCAGGCCAAAAACTCCCACAAGTTAGTGAAGTGAATGGTTCATTAAATTATCAATACCCATTAACTATTCCTCCTGGCCGAAACGGGCTTCAACCAGATGTTGCATTGGTATACAGCAGTCAGTCTAACGATGAAGGAAGTGTATTTTCTTATGGTTGGTCTGTAAATATTCCGTATATCGAACGAATTAATCGCAAAGGAGCTGATAAGCTATATACAGATAATTATTTCAATTCATCATTTACGGGAGAACTTTATTTAATTAGTGGTTCATCTTGGGGTTCCAAAGTCGATAATGGTGAATTTTTAACCTATGATTTAACTGACAATGTTTGGACAGTAAAAGATAAGAAAGGAACTGCATATAAATTTGGAACAAATGCTGCGGAAAGACAAGATAGCGGAAGTAATATCTACAAATGGATGCTTCAAGAAGTTAGAGATAGAAATGAAAACTATATCAAATACGAATATACAAAGGATGCTGGCCAGATTTATCCATACAAGATTACATATACAGGAAATGGTTCAACTGATGGTATCTTTGTCATCGAATTTTTAAAAGAATCTAGATCAGATTCAACAATTAGTTATAAGCCTGGGTTTAGTGTGACTACTAGCTACAGAATTTATGAGATTCAAGCAAAAATTAGTGATACTTGGGCCAGGAAATGGGCTTTAGCATATACAGCAGCAGATAATGGACGAAGATATGTCTTAAATACTATTACAGAAACTGGTCAAGACGAAAGTTCAAACACGGTTTCACTCCCTGTAACAGATTTTGATTACCAAATAACAAACAATAATGGGAGCTCTAACTATAACTCTAACGATACTAATTGGACGTATCCAGTCCCTTTCAGTGAAGTATATATTGCTGATGTTAATGGTGATGCCTACCCTGATATTCTCCATTCATATGGGAGCACAAAAACAGCCTATCTAAACGACCAAGATGGTACTTGGACAACAAGTGCTAGTTATCAACCTCCAATTCAGTTTTTTGATAGTTCAGGAGTAGACCAGGGTGTTCGAATAGCTGACGTGAACGGAGACGGACTTAATGATATTCTGCAGGCCACAGTTGGTGTCAATAAAGCATATTTAAATACTGGAAGTGGCTGGTCAGCAGATAATTCCACTTGGTATTCACCGATACCCTTTGGTCCTTCATCCTCGGGTGATTCATACACGTCACAATTGGCTGATTTAAATGGTGACGGACTAGTGGATGTAATTAGAGGTTATGATAATAATGGCACTATTGTTGACGATGTATATCTTAATAATGGTGCAGGTTGGACTTCGGTAAATTGGATAGTGCCAGTTGATTTGAAATTAGGTGTATTTATTATAGATATCAATAATGATGGATTAGCCGATTTGTTGCGTGGATGGCAAAATGGACAAACTCAGTACAAAGAAGCGTATCTGGGTAATGGTGCAGGTTGGACTTCAAATAATACTTCTTGGGCTCCACCAATGGTATTTAGAAGCAATGTTGATGAAGGAGTACGTCCATTTGATTTCAATGGTGATGGATTGATAGATTTATCAAAATTTATTGGCGGTGGGACGCCAGTAAGCTACTATAACAACGGTTATGGATGGACGCAAACAGGAACTAATTGGGGCGCTGTTGAGGAATTTGTCACCAGTAGTAACGGAGAGACCGGCACTCAAGCAGTGGATATAAACGCTGATGGGATGGTTGATCTCATCCGCGCTTATAGTAGTAATGGTGTTGTGAGCAGCACGAGATTTAATAATAGAAACAAAGCTGACCTTACAAATAAAATTACATATCCAAGTGCTGGAACGACAGCTGTTATTTACAAAGCCAGTGCTAGGTATGTTAGTGGCTCAACTCTATTAAATCCGAGTGCAAGAATTAATTTAGACACTGTCTATCAACTTACTAACGACGACAAAGTAAATTCCACTTACACAACTTCATATAGTTATGAGAGCGGCAGTTATTACTTTAACACTTCATTTGATAGACAATTTGCCGGATTTAATATAATCAATAAAACTAATGCGGCTGGTCAAGTCACTAAAACGTATTACCATCAAGGTAACACTACTGATAGTAGTAATGGTGAATATAGTGATCACATCTCCAAAGTTGGTAAACTATACAGATCAGAAATGAAAGACGGAAGCAGTAATATTTATCTTAAAACAGTCAACAAATGGGATAAATATGATCTTGGTAATAGTAGGAATTTTGTTAAACTTGTAAGAACCACAGAACTTACTTACGATGGTGATGCGGATCACAAAGACAAGACAGAAGAATATACTTACAGCAACACCACTGGCAATCTGAGTCAAAAGATAGAATGGGGAGAAGTTACTGGCAGCGATGATGGAGCATATACCGATACAGGAACTGATAAATTTACAACGGACTTTTCTTATGTCGCTAATGCAACGTACTACATTTATGCGTACCCAAGTCAAGAAACCACAGTTGACCAAAGTTCGAATAAGGTCAAGGAAACTAAGTACAGCTATGATTCTAGGGGGAATCTCACTCAACAGGAAAATTGGAAAGCAGGTTCGAGTTATGTAAGTATTCAAAAAAATTATGATCCAACATTTGGATTAATAACTACTGATATTGATCCGCGAGGTAAAGCCACCAGTTATGTTTACGATACAAATAATCTTTATCCAGCAACAGTTACGAATGCTTTAAACCAAAGCACCTCGTATGTCTACGATTACTCATTAGGCAAACCCAAGCAGATTACTGATATTAATTCTCGAGTGTTTCAATCTGTTTATGATGGCCTGGATCGCGTCATTGCCGAGAAACAGCCGGATTTAACTGATCCGCAAACCATAGTAGTGAAAACAGAGTATGTATATACTGATACTCCGGGTGCCGTGAGTTCGAAGAAAACTGATTATTTAGACAATTCTAACGCTGTCGATACTTATACCTACTATGATGGTTTGAATAGACCTGTGCAAATCAGGAAAGAGACAGAAGATAACAATGTTTACTCCGTCGCTGATACGGTTTATAACAACCTCGGACAGGTTTATAAACAATCTTTGCCATACTTTTCAAATGGGTTTAGTAAAACATCAGTTAATACAAACCCTAACCTTTTAACTCTGCACACCTATGATCCGATGCAAAGAGTGGTTAGTGTTACGAATGCGGTAGGTACTTCAAGTAATATTTACAATGATCAGAAATTTACCGTAATTGATCCAAAAGGCAAGATCAAAAATCTGTATAAAGATGCATACGGGAATTTGGTAAAGGTTGAAGAATTTAATTCCGGAAATACTTATACCACTCATTATGATTATAATTATTTAGGTAACCTCACCAAGATAACTGATGCTTCGGGTAACATTCGCAATTTTAGCTATGATGGGTTAGGCCGTCGCATAGGATCAGAAGATTTACATAATCCTACTGACACAACCTTCGGTCTATGGAGCTATATTTACGATGATTCGAGCAATCTTATCTCAAGTACAAACCCAAACAATCAGCAAGTCGAGTACACATATGACGATATCAACCGAAGACTAACTGAAAACTATATTGGCCAAGCAGGAACAGAAGTTACGTATAATTACGATTCTGGTATTGATGGAATTGGTAGACTAACTTCAGTGCAGTCCTCGGGAGCAAATACTGATTATCTATATAATCCTTTGGGCGGACTGAAACAAGAAGCAAAAACTATCAGTTCAACAAGTTATCAAACTGATTATAACTATGACCGTCAAGGAAATTTGTTGGAAGTTACCAATCCAGATAATTCTAAAATAAAATATGCATACAATCAAGGCGGCCAATTAGAAACCATCAAAAGGAAAGAAGCTACAGACGGTTCGTTTGTAAATGTAGTGAGCGATCTGGACTATGGTCCACACGGTCAAGTTACTTATCAAGCTTACGCAAATGGTCCAGTTACATCAAACATTTATGATTCTACAAAACTGTATCGTTTAACTAATAAAAACACGACAGCTGCTAATGGTTTGAAGTTGCAAAATCTTAGTTATACATATGACCCTAATGGAAATATAACCCGAATTGTTGATGGTTCTGATACTAACTCCAGTAAGACAGTTGATTATACTTATGATGATCTAAATCGACTGATGTCAACCGCAGCAACGAATGTCGCGGCCGGCCAATCGACTTATGGTCAAACGTACTCCTATGATGCCATTGGTAATATTTTAACTCGTGCCGAAACAATCGGAATTAATCCTACAACTATTTATACGTATGCATATGATGGCAGCTCTGGTTCCAGATATGCCAATCCCCATGCAGTGACAAGTATTAGTGACGGAACAAACACAACAACTTTTAGTTATGACAGCAACGGGAATATGATAACTGAAGGTAATAAGAATTATGTCTACGATTATAACAACCGCTTGATCCAAGCATCGTTAGCTGGCGGTTCGAACACTACGACTACATTTTCTGTTCAATCGGGTGATGGTAATGTTTATAAAAATTATTCCACTTGGAGTGGTGTTCATGACGCTACTAGTGGTTCAGGCCAAAGTTATACTTCCACCACCATGCCTGTTCAGGCTGGAAAAACAAATAACAGTACTTATCGAATTGAAAGAGCCTTTCTGGCTTTCAATACTTCTGCTTTACCAGATAACACCTCCATAGTCGATGCAAAATTGAAAGTATATGTGCATGGTAAAACCAATCCTGATAACGATGGTGATGATTGGGTAACGGTAGTGCAAGGCTCTCAAGCCAGCCCAACTAGTCTAGTTTTAAATGACTATGATAACGCGGGAGCCATAACTAATCCAACTGAAGGCATAGATACTTCAGAACGCAAAGATATAACTAATGTCAGTACGAACGCCTACTTGACGCTTAATTTGAACAATACGGGAAAGGGATGGATTTCGAAAACTGGTAATACATTACTAGCTCTAAGAGAAGGACACGATGTAATTAACAGTTCTTATACTGGTGGAAAAGGCGGCAACCAGTTGACTCTAAGATCTTCTGAATACAGCGGCACTGCTTTCGATCCTGTTCTTGAAGTTACATATGCAAATCAAACAACCATAAATTATGCTTATGACCACGAGGGGCAAAGAGTAAGATCATCGAATGGTAGCATCAGTACTGATTATCCCACCGGTTTTTACAACACAGATGGCACAGTACCTACTAAACACATAGTGTCTCCGACTACTCAAACAGTTGCAACCGTCAAAGGAGTTGGCGCCAGTGCTTCAGTATATTCTGTACATACTGATCATTTAACTGGATCAAATGTTGTGACCAATAATACCGGTCTGCAAGAAGAGTTAATGGATTATTTTCCATTCGGTGGAATTAGATTGGATCAGAAACAGGGAACCTTTAGTGAGCAGCGAAAATTTGCTGGGCATGAGTATGACGTGGATACGGGGTTGTCATATATGAACGCCAGGTATTACAATAGTAGTATTGGTAGGTTCATCAGCCAGGATCCAGTATTTATAGGGCTAGGTTCAGGTCAGATTGAAGTTTTGAGTGACCCACAACTACTGAATAGCTACAGTTATGCGAGGAATAACCCGCTTGCTTACATAGATCCTGACGGTCATTTACCGAGGAGTTTGGTTAACGCCGTTAATTTCCTGGATAAGTATAATCCCGTTCATTATTTGTACGGCGAATCATTTGATGATATAGCCGAAGGACTTTTCGACGGCGATTGGGGACGAGTCGGTAGAGGAGTAAAGGACACAACATTAACAACTGCAAACGTTATTGCAACCTCTCTAGAAATTGGGATGACGGCAGGCACTATTTACACTATGGGTGCTGGAGTTGCTGCAACAAAGGTTGCCACAACCGGTCGTGCTAAAGAAATAAATAATCTTATAAGAACTTTAGATAAAGTTCTTGATACCAAGAGTAAGAGTTCTGTAATTGTTCCTTTACGTTCAACTACAAAAACCAGTGCATTCGATAGAGCAGCAGAGCATGCCATAATTAAAAATCATTACCCAGGACTGTCTAAACAAGAAATATCTAATATCGCTAAAAAAACGTTCGAAAGCTTTGATATTAAGGTTAATATTAAGGGTATTAAGAAGTATTATTATGATTCTAAGAACAATAACTTGTTTATAAATAATCCGAAACAACCAACATTATTTCAGCCGAAAAATGGATTGGAGTATTTAAAAGATACCATAAAGAAAGATATTAACAGATAATAATATGATTGAATTAAAAAATAATATAGTACTTGGTTTTGCTAAGGATGAATCATACATAATTGCTAAGAGTTTGATCGATGCCCGGGGTTACCCATATAAACCCAATAAAATTAAATTTGTTGCAACTGAAAAAGAATTCGGATCTGCTCTGAATGATTTTGAGAAAAATAATAGTAGTATCCCAATAAAAAAATTGGAAGTTGTGATAAATGCGTTAGAACTTCTCTATTACGAAAATGGAGACTTTGAAGCTTTATACGACGGAGTCTCAAAAGAGGATGTAAAAAAACTTCTTGATGAATTAAGAAATTTATTTATTCAAAGCAACTGAGGTAGAACAATATGAGCAACATTACAGAAAAGAAAAACAAGGTGGGATTGCTTAGGCTAAGTGAAGATGAGATTAGAATCCAAGTCGATAAGTATAATGACCTGAAGTTTAGGCAGTCCTATAGAGGAATTTCGGTTATCTTGTTAATACTTTCATTAATTATTACATTGATAGGATTTCTAAGAGGTTCGATAGATGTTATGACAGCTGGTTTGGCTTTGGTTATTTATTTACCTTTAGCGTATTTTATCTTCAAAGGTAAAAAAGCAGCAATGATTATTGCTTTAGTAATAATAACCTTGGATAAAGCTTATCAAATTTCACAAGTACCAAATCCGTTTATTTTAGTTTGGTGGGCAATATTTGCCATCTATTTATCGAGATCTTATTTGGTAGAGAAGTCTAGAGAGACAAGAGCTTTGTCTCTGGACTAGCGAATAAAAAATAAACATGCAATATACTTGTCCAGCGTGTGGTTATTTAACTTTCAATAATCCCCCAGGGTCGTACGACACTTGTTCAGTTTGTGGATGGGAAGATGACGAAGGGCAACTTAGATTTCCTAGCACATTGGGCGCTAATAATGTTAGCTTGATTCAAGCTCAGAAGAACTTTGCTAGAATTGGATATAGTACTTACAATATTCTAATGAGATTGCTCTTTAAGGCTAGTCCAAAAAAATATAAAATGGATTCAACTTGGAGACAGCTCACAGAACGTGATAATTTCGAAGTTAAGAAACCAGGATTAGATTATGGAGATTCCTATCCAGAAGACCTAACAAAACTTTATTATTGGCGAATTAAATGAACAAAAAAGCAACGGGTACAATTTTATTTTCGTGGATGTTAGTTGCATTAATTATGGATTATTTTTCAAAATAAGCTAAGAAATTTAGTAGTCCTAATTGTTTTTTACCCTCCAGTTATCATTTTTCGGAGGGTGTTTTAATTTGATTTATTTATTGATAATCAGTATAATAAGAAGGTAAATTCAATATAAATAAGTAAAATATGAATAGTCTTGAAATAAACGGCGAGGGATTACGAGCTGTGGATATATTTAGATTTGTGACAGACAGTACTGTAAAAGTTAAGCTATCGAAGTCTGTATTCGCTTCAATTAAAAGTTCTTATGAGTTTTTGGCTAGTAAACTGAGGGACACAGTAATTTACGGCGTCAATACTGGATTGGGTCCAATGGCTTCATATTTAATCGGCAAGGAACAGCTCATAGATTTACAGACAAATTTGATTCGTAGCCACGCTACTGGAATGGGTGAACCTTTAAGACAAGATTTTGTATTTGCCGCTATGTTAGTGCGACTTAATACTCTATCAAAGGGATATTCCTGCGTTTCAGTCGAATTAATCGAAAGACTAGTACTTTACTTAAATGAGAGAATTGCACCAGTTATTCCAACTCACGGCGCGGTGGGCACCAGTGGTGACTTAGTGCAATTGGCGCATATTGCATTAGCCATAATCGGAGAAGGGGAAGTTGATTATAAAGGTAAACGTCGACAAGCTATAGATGTGATTAAGGAATTAGGAATAGAGCCGTATAAATTAAAACCGAAAGAAGGTCTGGCCTTAATCAATGGAACCTCTGTGATGTCTGGAATCGCATCGATACTATGGATGCACGCAAAAAATTTGTTAAACATAGAAATTAAAAACAGCGCACTATCTTTAGAATTGATACAAGCTTACAATGACGGAATCTCGAAAGAATTGCATAACCTTCGTCCTCACCCTGGACAAATAGAGATAGCCAAAAGTTTACGAGAACTACTTGAAACAAGTCAGCTTTTACGAAAACGAGACAGTTTGAATAGGAATAATAAGATTACTGATACTGTTCACCAGATTTCTGATTTCGTACAAGAAGTTTACTCTTTCCGTTGTACTCCCCAAATACTTGGTCCGATTTTGGAGACAGTTACAAATAGCCTTCAAGTTATAGAAATTGAAATCAATTCGGTGACGGATAATCCGGTTCTAGACAGGGAGCACAAAGAATTTTTACATGGAGGGAATTTTCATGGGGACTACATAGCTGTTACCGTTGATCAGATAAAAATGTCTCTGGTTAAACTTTCGATTCTTTCCGAAAGACGGATAAATTTCTTTATGAACCAAAGCATAAACAAATTTTTCCCGCCGTTTCTTAACCTAAATAAGCCTGGGTTAACCTTAGCACTTCAAGGATTACAATTTGTCGCTACTTCAACTACCGCCCAAAATCAGTCCTATGCTTTTCCCCATAGCATTCATTCTATTCCGACAAACGCCGATAATCAAGATGTTGTGAGCATGGGTACCGATGCCTCGTTGATATTGGATAAAGTAGTGGAAAACACTTATATAGTTACTACTATTGAAGCTGTAACTTTAGCTCAAGCAGTTGATTTTTTGCAATTTCAAGAAAAGCTAGCGAAATCGACGCACGAAATGTACAATAAAGTTCGCGAGAAAGTAGCGACAGTTATCGAAGACCGTTCACTAACAAAAGAACTTTCTGCGTTGGTTGAATATTTTAAAAGCTTCGCTAATGGATAAATTCTAAAAGGCCGATGGGGCAACCGAAATTTTACAATAGTAGATCAGAAGTTCCAAAAGATGCAGAAATAATCGATGTTTTTTCATCTGGATTGGAAGAATTATTTTTTGTTCAAAATCCTCAATACAAAAAAAGCTATTCAGGATACCAAGACGCTTTAGATAATTTTTTAACGGAGAATAAAATACAGGGAATTTGGGTGTATTATTCCGATCATAAAAAAGCTATACACATTTTACCTGAAGACTATTATTTTCAGTTAAGAACTGCTCGAAATAAATTAGTTATTACTTCTGAGGAACAGACAAATTTTCGAAATATTAAAGTTGGTGTTGCAGGTCTTTCGGTCGGCTCATCGATTATAAATGCCTTGGTTAGGACTGGTGGTCCAAAGACCATGAGCATTGCTGATTATGATAATTTAGAATTTACGAATTTAAACAGAATAAATTCAAATTTGCTTGATTTGGGGCGCAATAAAACAGAAATCGCAGCAGACTGGATTTGGGAACTTGATCCTTTCGCAGAATTAAATGTTTACAGTAAGGGTTTAACCAAAGATAACCTACTAGAATTTCTAGGTAATCCGAAAATTGAAGTTTTTATTGATGAGATGGATAGCATCGATTTAAAGATATTGGCACGGTTTTATTGCAAAAATAGAAAAATTCCTGTACTTATGGCTACGGATAACGGTGACGGTGTTATACTCGATGTGGAAAGATTCGATTTGGAGCCCGAGCGTCCGATCTTCCATGGTTTGGTGGATATTACCCTAGAACAGGTAACAAAACTTGATTTTCACTCATGGTTGAAACTAGCAACTAAAATTGTTGGTCCTGAATTTTTAAGTGAGAGTATGCAGGAATCTGTTTCTGAAATAGGTAAGAGTATTTCGGCCGTGCCGCAACTTGGTTCAACCGCAAATGTCGCAGGTGCTGCTGTAGGATACGTCGTACGAAAGATTGCCAATCATCAAATCATGCCATCTGGGCGATATCAAATAAGTCTCGAGGAGAAATTAATACCAGATTATAATAATGAAAAGAATCGAGAAGTTAGGAAACAAAAAACAGAACTATTCAGATCTCAATTTAAATAACAAATGAGACAAGGATTAAAAAATGCAATAAGAATTTTTAGAGATGCTGCCAAAGAGGTACCGTCTTACAAAGATTTTATTTCTCGCCATCATTTCAATCCCTCAAAGGTGAAAAGTCATAGAGAATTTGAGCAGGTTCCGATAATGGAAAAGAAAAATTATCTTTATCAATATCCTTTTAATCGTTTTTTTTCTAAAGATAAAATTGCTCCAATGATTTACGCTAGTTCAGGTTCATCCGGCAAGCCGACTTTCTGGTTCCGTGGTGATGATCAAGAGAAGATTGGGGGAAAATTTCATGAAAAGATTTTTACTGATATTTTTAGGATAAAAAAAGACGATTCGACCTTGGTAGTTATTTGTTTTGCTATGGGACTTTGGGTGGCAGGCAATTATACTCTGGCTTGTTGCAGAAATCTTTCTAGAAAAGGATTTAATTTATCCACAATTACACCAGGAATTGAAAAAATCGATATAATTAATTCTTTGCGAATACTCGGACCTCATTTCAAAAACATAGTAATTGCAGGTTATCCTCCATTTGTTATGGACATAGTCAATGATGCAAGGAAGGCAAAAATAAAGTTTTCTAAAAATACTTTTGTCATTACGGCGGGGGATAAATTTACGGAAGAATGGCGTCGGAGTCTACTTGATTTACTCGGAATCAATTCTAAAAAAAATATTATAAGTATCTATGGTTCTGCGGACACCGGGGCGTTAGGACATGAAACCCCAATCAGTATTTATATCCGTGAAGAAGCTCTGAAGAACCCAGCTTTGTATAAACAAGTTTTTGAGCAAGAAGTAGTCGAGCCGGCTTTGATGCAATACGATCCATATCTTACATATTTCGAAGTAGTGAATGATGAGTTGTTGATTACAACAAAAACCAGCATCCCATTAATTAGATACAATATTCATGATCAAGGGGCTATTATTCCTTATAATGAAATGCAAGACAAACTTAAAAAGCTAGGTTTGCTTAATAAGGCCAAGGAACACGGCCTCCAATTTTGGAAGATGCCTTTTTTTGTAAAAAAAGGTCGTACTGATGTCGCTGTGACTTTTTATGCAATAAACGTTTATCCTGAAAATTTACAAACAAGTCTTGAAGATAGAAAGATTTCGAAATATTTAACTGGTAATTATTTGGCTTATAATCAAAATTCAAAAAATCAAAAAAATCAAAAGCTCCACCTAAAACTGGAGTTGGCAGAGAAAACTAAAGCGAATCCAAGAATGTTAAATTTAATTGTCGATACTATTTCTTCAAAATTGAGTGAATTAAGTATCGAATATCGGAAACTATATTCTGCAATCGGTACCAAGGCGCAACCCCAAGTAAAACTAGAACCATATGGTAGATTAGCTGAAACAGGAAAAATTGCTGGATTATTAAATACGAAGGGCAAAAAAGCCAGGATGGTTCTTACATAAAATGAGAGAAATTATAAAACAAATATTAAATCAAGCTGTGTTGGCCCCTTCCGGTGATAATTCTCAACCATGGAAGTTCAAATTGAAAGATAATGGAGTTTTTGTCTATATCGTTTTTGGTGCTGACGATAGCTTTTATAACTTTGAAGAAAGAGGCTCTTATATAGGGATTGGTGCACTAATAGAAAATATTAAAATTTTAGCAGGCGTTACAGGTTTTGAAACTGCCATAAAATTATTCCCCGAAGAAAACATTTCGGGACTGATTGCCGAGGTAACGTTCTTGCCTAGTGATAAAAGAGATAGTAACCAAGCAAAGCAAATTCCACTACGGGTGACCAACCGGAAGCCATATCTAAGTAAGTCCATTCCGCCTGAGGATTTAAATATTTTATTGAATGTACCGAGAGAAAACAATATAAAAAAATATTTTATTTTGGAAGACCCGGTAGCAATAAAAGCGTTAAGTAGTACACTAAATCTAAATGAGAGACTTATACTTGAAAATAAAAAAATTCATGATGGATTATTTAAATATATCCGATGGTCAAAAACAGATGAAGATAAAACCAAAAATGGAATGTATATTAAGACTCTAGAATTAGCTCCACTTCAAGAAAAGGCTTTTAAACTTTTTAGAAATTGGCAAATAATTAATTTTTTGAATCATTTCGGCGTGTCAAAAATGGTTTCCAAAGATTCTGCAAAGCTCTATGCATCTACCCCGGCTTACGGAATTATCGCAACAGCTGGGCTTAGTGAAGATCAGCTTATATTAGCTGGTAGGTTTTTTCAAAGAGTTTGGTTGACTGGCACTGGACTTGGTTTAAGTATGCAGCCAGTGGCGGCAATTTTATTTTTAGCCCAGCGAATAAACGGTGGAGATACGAGCGAATTTTTGCCCAAACAGATGGATTTAATCAAAAACGCCGAAAATAAGATTCGTCAAATTTTTTCTCTGTCTTCGGATGAGATCCCTATAATGATTTTTCGACTTGGCTATGCTGACCCACCATCAGCCGGGTCAATTAAAAGATCACCAGTAATAATCGGCAATATATGAATCTAGTAGAATTAGAATTTCCTGTATTTGTAACAGCATTGATTGCCAATGTTACTTTGGTATTGATTGTGTTCCGTTATGCACCGAAAGATCGAAGCAGGTTATTATTTATTTTGTTTGGACTATCACAGACGATTTGGATAATGGTTAACTATTTTGCGGCACGTAGTAACCCGGATACTATTCTAAGTATGGCACGATGGACAATTGCCGCTGCGGTACCGCATCCAATACTATTTTTTCTTTTTATTCATTCTTTCTTGAATAAAAAAGATATAATCAGTAGAAGTTATTCTTGGAGTTTAGTTATTTTAGTAGGTATTTTTGTTTTGCTAGCAAGATCGCCGTTTTTATTTACTCATACGGAAGTTAAAAATGGCATAATCACACCCATCGCAGGAATTGGAATGGCTCTGTTCGGGATCTATGCATTTACTTTTATAATTTTAGCTTTTGTTCATATAGTTAAATCTTGGCATTTTGCAAAGGGGATAGAGCGAATTCAGTGGAGGCTCATCGGAATAGGTTTGTTTTTAACCTTTGTCCTTGTATTAACTTTTAATTTTATTCTTGCTGTAGTGACCGATCAGACCAAATATGTTAATTTCGGCCATATTTATACATTACCTTTTGTACTTTTTACAGTTTACGCAATGATTAGACATAAATTATTAAACATCAAAGCTCTCTTGGCTGAGCTGGCTGTTATTTTGTTGAATTTGATTCTCGTTATTCAACTAGTTAACACTACTTCCGTCGGGCAATATGTAACAAATTTTCTTGTGTTGATAGGAACTTCGATAGTCGGAATTCTTCTGGTACGTGGTGTCAATAGAGAAGTTAAGCAGCGCCAACAGCTTGAGATTTTGGACAAACAATTAGAGGCGGCGAATGAGAAGTTGAAGATTTTGGATAAAGCGAGGGCGGACTTTATTACGATTGCTTCACATCAACTTCGAACTCCACCCGCAACCATCAAGTGGTATCTGGCGTCTATTCTCGATGGTGATTATGGAAAGATGGATCCATCTGTTCATGAACAGTTACGGAAAACCATGATGACGAATAATTCCATGGTGGCCCTTATAGATGATTTACTTAATGCCTCTCGTATCGAACGAGGAAAATTGGAATTTATATTTCAACCTACGAACTTAGCTGAAATTACCCAGATCACTGTGGATCAGTTATTACCCCAGGCTGAAATGAAGAAAATCGAATTAGTCTACGAAAAACCTAAAGAAGCTATGCCTGAACTCACTGCTGATAAAGAAAAATTACGGCAGGTTATAAATAATTTAGTTGATAATGCCATTAAATATACCCCAGCTGGCAAGGTCACGGTTTCGATATCGAAAAACGATAAGGAAATTACCCTGAAAGTCACTGATACTGGTCGGGGAGTCTCCAAGGATCAGATGAGTCATGTGTTTGAGAAATATGACCGAGGAAACAGAGCACCGAAAAATTCCACAGGGTTGGGCCTGGGTCTTTATGTCGCGAAAGTTATTATCGCACAACATAAAGGTAAAATTTGGGTCGAATCAAAAGGTGAAGGAAAGGGTTCCAGTTTTATCTTCACCATCCCACTAAACTCGAAATTATCAAGTTCCGTCTTTGATCTGACTAAAGATCAAAAAGTAGAAAAGCAAGAAATAGTTAAATAGTCATACTTGCTAAATTTGACGATCGGCTAAATTAGTAATATTAATCAAAATAGTATATGGAAAGACGAAAGATACCAGAAGGTGAGTTTGTTCCACGAGAAGAGACAGAAACATTGATCGAAAATCAAAGCAGTAAAAGGCATCGGGTACCGAAATTGCTTGGGGCAGTAAAACAGTCCTTAGGGTTGAAGTCAGAAATTGCGTCCGATTTGCAACGGCCAGAGGATATTGTTAAAGAAGTTGATCAAGTTGCACTAGTAGCTGAAACTAGTGCCAGCAAATCTTCAATATTGCATAGAATTCGAGAACTGCCGGCTACTATTAGGGGTAGTTTGGCAGCCTTGGTTTTAACCGCTGAAGCGGGGGCAGCTCAATCTGCATTTCAATCGCAGGAAAAAGAATACAAGGTGATTCGAGAAAAAGGAGATATTCCAGCGCCAATGACTCTTCGGTTTGAAGGTGATCATGTCATTGTGGAAGATGACGAATTAGGTTTTTTTCTCAAACATAATCTAAAGCGACCGGAATCTTTAGCTGATGTTGGCAAAATGTTTGTTGAACCCCTTTCATTTGGGATTAAGTTTCGATTAGGCAAAGAGCATGCTCTGCCAACTCGAATAGTCACAGGTGGATCCGAAGACGAACCTTTTGTCTTTGCGGCTGATATTCCTTATGAATACGCACATGACTTTAGTAAAGCCAGCCCAGTTGATCAGAAGAAAATGGAAGAGGATATGGAGATTAAAGCTAAAGCCTTAATAGAAAAGATTTTACCCAGAGTTATTGGTTTATCTTTCCATAAAGATGAAGTTAAAAACATCGGTCGTCAAGGATCAGTGGAAGTTAGTGAAGTAAAAATTGATGGGTTCGCTTCTCCGGAATCAGACCAGGGCATTGATACGAATGATCCCCGGAATCAAACTTTATCAGAAATGCGAGCAGAAAACGCTGCATATGTTTTACAGCAAGTATTTAAAGATAAAGGGATTGATGTATCTGAAATTAAATATCAAGGCAAAGGTGAGGAACATTTATCTAAAGAAGAACGTGATAAACTTCTCAATGATGCCTTTGAAATTAAAATTGGCCCTAACGGCCCAGAAGACCCAAGATTATTGGAATTAGTTAAACGCTACAATGCAGGTTCGATCAGTCAAGAAGAAATCAAAAAAGATCTAGACCAAATCATAGGCGAAAAACGTAAAGTTGCTGTAACGATCACCACTGACGAGCGCAGTTATGTTTTGATTCTACCTTTGCCAGCTCTGTTGCTTTTGCTTGGCCGCATCCCTTTGCCCGACAGAGATACTCATGGGGTCTATGCTGAATTTACACCTGGCCCTGTGCCAAGTACAGGAGATTTAGATCGTGATACTCGAGGTCAAGCCCGAAGTGTCGGCAGAAATATTCGACGAGATCATTTTGATCCGGTTCGTCCAAGTCGCGATGTAGTCAAAGGCTATTCAGGGACTGATGAAACACAAGCGCAATACAGCGAACAAGTTGTCAGAGGAGCAAGACATTGGCGCAAACGCGAAGAAAGTCAGAGAGTTCAGCTCGATTTTGATCCCAGTATGCCGTTAGCTGCACGAGTTGATGGTTTGGCTTTTGTCGTTGATCGCTATATGCGTATGACCCCTACTTTAATGAGTGAGAGGAATATGTTAGGTAGGTCACGAACCAGAGATTACGATCTGATGAACATTTATCGTGATAGAGATGCTTTGCAAACACTTTTAAACAGAGTGGCTAGAACTGATATCGACATGAGTGGACGACCAGCCAATATGCCTCCACCGAATATTCCTGAACACGGAAGAGTCAGGTTTGAGTTTCGATCAAATGGGCGAAACATAAGAACCGCAGGTCCTGACCGAGGAACACAAGGTCGTAGGGAATCTACTTATGGAGCTTATGTTTGGATCAATGGGGTGGAGTACCAATTAAACCGTCAAGAGTTGCAAACTTTAGCAGACACGTATATTGCCAACCGTAGGATTATAGATAATATGCGCCATTAATTTATTTGTTAATACTTACTAAATTTGACGATCGGCTAAATTAGTAATATCAATCAAAGCATTAGCGAAAGCTAGTGTATTTTTTTAGCAAATAAAAAAGATCATTTATATACCGCCGCTGATTTGTTCAGCGTGATCTTTTGCGGTTGACGATTTAGGGTGTGACGATGACAGCGTCACGATGAGCATGGAACTCCGCGATCCACTTATCCTCGCAGGGACTGCCGATGTGGAGTGACCGGCCTGAGAACATCAGTTGCTTGACCCTGGTCTCAGCGGCATAGTGAAGCGGGTTACCGATGTCGATGTTGACTCCGTCGACATCGACCTCATCGACTCGCATATGCTGCTCGACTGCCCCCTCATCGTGGCAGTAGAAGCAGGGAGCTGGCCGTCCGTCGACGATGTCGAAGAAAACCGTGACCTCTTTCCCATCGATCTTGAAGTTGGCTTTCGCCATTTCAGAACCTCCTTGTTCGTTCTAGTTGTATTCATGAACGAACACAATATATTAGATTAAAAGCATGTCAAAGTCAAGAGTTCTAGGATAATGGCTACTAGCAAAAGCCAATGCTTTTTAAAAGTAGAGATTAGTCTCGTGACCTAGTTGCCCATATGGGCAACTAGGTAGTTGGTTTTACTTTTACTTGGTTGAGTTTTTTTATTTTACACTTCGGGTTAATACCTCGTGCTTTGCCGTGTATTCATCTCCTCGCCGGCTCGCTATATGGGTATTTTTATTTTTTGACAAAAGGGATTAAATTATTTATAATAAACACGAAATTTTGATTTTGAAGAAACAAAACCTTAATAAAAAATGGCATTTAATCAAACAGATTTAAAACGGGCGCTTGTTGCAAAAAATCTTGTTGCTGCGGACAAATGGGACGAGTTGGCTGATGAGGCGCTGAAGAAAAAACTGACGATGGAGGACTTGCTTGTTGAAAAAGCGATCGTTGATGAGGAAAAGCTGACCCAGATTGCTGCGGCTTTTTATGATGTGGAATATATAGATTTGCGACAGATCGGAGAAATGCGCAAAGATGTCTTACTTTTAGTTCCAGAACCGATCGCACGCCGACATAAAGTCATAGCATTTGCCAGAGAAGGCCGCAAGCTCAACTTAGCCATGATCGATCCCTCGGATCTGCAGACCTCGGATGCGATCAAGAAAAAAACTGATTTACAAGTCATTCCGTTTTTGATGAGTAAAACTTCCCTGGATTATGGTTTGAAGCAATACCATACCAGTTTGGAAGCTGAGTTTGCGAAAATCGTTTCGAAACAGGAAGACACATCAGAAAAAGCTGATGCGACTGTGGCGGACAAGCTCAAAGAGATGGCGCAAGAGATTCCCGTGGTCCGCGTCGTGGATACACTATTAGAATATGCTATTTTTGAACGAGCGAGCGATATTCACATTGAGCCGATGGAAAAGCAAGTTGTGGTGCGCTACCGTATCGATGGAGTACTTCACGATGTTATGACTTTGCCGAAAGTTATTCAGCCAGCACTGATCGCTCGCATCAAAGTCATTGGCAATCTAAAAATAGATGAGCACCGACTTCCCCAGGATGGCCGGTTCAAAGTTGAAAAGGATAATTATAATATTTCTTTTCGTGTCTCGACGATCCCTGTATTTGATGGTGAAAAAGTGGTTATGCGGTTGCTGGATGAATCGGCCAAAGCTATGTCTTTGGAAGAGCTGGGATTTTTGCACCGCAATTTAGAATACATCGTCCGCAATGTACGAAAACCCCACGGAGCCCTTTTGGTTACTGGACCTACCGGCAGTGGTAAATCCACGACTCTATATTCGGTTTTGACTATGTTGAATACGAAAAGTATCAATATTTCGACGATCGAAGATCCAATTGAATACCGACTGGAGGGAGTCAACCAGATGCAGGTCAACCCGAAAATTGGGCTGACCTTTGCCATGGGACTTCGTGCTCTCTTGCGGCAAGACCCAAACGTCATCATGATTGGTGAAATTCGGGACCGCGAAACCGCGGAAGAAGCCGTCCATGCGGCTTTAACAGGACACATCGTACTCTCAACCATTCACACCAATAATGCTTCTGGAGCCCTGCCGAGATTATTGGATATCGGGGTTGAGCCTTATTTAATCGCTTCAGTGGTCAATGCTGTGGTCGGCCAACGCTTGACCAGACAGATTTGCAGTGATTGCAAAACAGAATACAAAATTACCGCGGATTACGAAGTTGATTTGAAAAAAGATTACAACATCGATCATTTGTTGAAAGTTATGAAGGACGAGAAATTTATCGACGCCCAGGTTAAAAGTCTGACCGAGCTAACTTTTTATAAAGGCAAGGGTTGCGAGAAGTGCAATCACACCGGATACAGAGGCCGACGAGGAATTTATGAAGTCATGGAAGTGACTCCATCCATCCAAGATTTGATTATGAAACAAGCTCCGACTAACCAAATCCAAGACAAAGCGATTGATGAAGGAATGATCTTGATGTGGCAGGATGGATTTATCAAATGCATCAAAGGTGTAACAACTATCGAAGAAGTCGTTAGAGTAAGTAAGGAGTAGTATGCCCAGTAATACAACTTCGATGCTTTTGCTATTAATGGTTTTTGATAATTTAAAGCTTAATCTATATGATTTTTGTAAATAATAATATTAATGATGGTTTTATTCGCAAAAGCGAACTCAAAAACCATTATCGAAGTTGATATACTGGGTATGCCTGACTATAGTTATATTGCTAGAGACAAAACCGGAGCTATCGAACGCGGCACCATGCAAGCCATGAGTGAACGTGGTGTTGTGGATGCGCTGCGAACACAGGGATTAATGCCGACATCCATCAAACCCGCGCACAATGTTTTTGATTTTAATGTTTTGGCGAATTATTTGCGCTCGATCAAACTCATCGATAAAATCACGTTCATCAAAAACATGAGCGTCATGATTCGAGCTGGATTGCCTGTTTCCAAAGCACTCCGTATCCTTACTGTTCAGACCCCGAACCCGAGATTCGCAAAAATTATTGCTGACGTCTCGAGGCAAGTGGAGGGCGGCACCTCGCTGGCTGAATCCATGGAGAAGTATCCAAATGTTTTCCCGCAAATTTTTATCAGCATGGTCAAGGTCGGGGAAGTTTCCGGGAATTTGGAGCAGAATTTGACATATTTGGCTGAGCAGATGCAGCGGGACTATGATTTGATGTCAAAAGCCAAAGGTGCAATGACCTACCCGATAATCGTTCTGGTGGCCTTGGGGATTGTTGGCTTTCTAATGTTTACTTTGGTTTTGCCGAAACTGACCGCGACTTTTGTCGATCTCAATGTCCAACTGCCGTTTATGACACGGGTGGTTATTTTTATCGTTGATATTTTTGCTAATTACGGATTTTTCGTATTAATTGCAATCCTGGGTGTGGTATTTGGACTGCTTTACTGGCGCCGAACTGATTCAGGGAAAAAAGTTATCCATCGGGCCGTATTGTTTATGCCGGTTTTCGGGCAGATAGTCATTAAAATTAATTTAGCGAGATTCATACGAACATTTTCTTCGCTGATTAAAAGTGGTATGTCGATTGTCGAGGCACTGGATGCTTCAGCGCAGGTTGTCGGGAATATTTATTATAAAAAAGTCATAAACGATGCGGCCTCGAAAGTAAAGATAGGTTCTCCGCTGATGACAGCGTTTAAGAAAGAACCAAAATTATTTTCACATTTGGTTATTCAGATGATGGAAGTCGGGGAGGAGTCTGGAACCACTGATACAGTCTTGGCTGAAGTCGCGGCGTTTTACGAAACAGAGGTTGATCAAACCATGAAGAATTTGTCTTCCATTCTCGAGCCGGTGTTGATGATGATCATCGGAACCATCGTCGGATTTCTAGCAGTGGCTCTGATCACGCCAATTTATAGCATTACCCAAAGCATATAAGTCACATAACCCGTAACATGAATCACATAACAAGACAAAAAGGAACAAGCTTAGTCGAAGTCATTCTGGTCATGTTTGTTTTGTTTGTGTTAGTGATTTTTTATGCATCCGCACTCAATACAGTCGCACTGACCCGAAAATTACGCTATGAGAATTTAGCTTACCATGTCGCGAATAAGCAAATGGAAACATTACGGAATACAACTTTCGATACTTTGCCTGCAGGCGGTGTGGTAGTTGATCCGATGCTGGCCCAGATTCCATCAGGCAGCGGAGACTTTACAGTTGTCGATTATCCAGGGTTTGCTGGGATCAAAGAAATCACCATCACCGTGAACTGGAATGATGGGGTGAATAAGCAAATAATCCTGCGAACCTTAGCCGGGTTAGAAGGGATCAATCCATGATGAAGAGCCGTGGCTTTACTTTGGTTGAGATAGTAATCGTGATTTCGATCGTTGTAGTTTGTGGTGTAGTAATTGCAGATTTGTTTATCGGTCAAAACCGTCTTTATAAAGTGGAAACCGCAGAACTCAATGTCACCTCTGACGCCAGGGTTGCCCTGGATGATATTGACAACTATGTGCGTCAAGCCAACCGAGTTTTAGACAACTCCGGCGCCTATATAACCGGAGCCCAGGTACTAGTCCTCCAAATTCAATCGATCAACGCGTCGAATCAGTTGATCCCAGCGACCTTTGATAATGTGGTTTACTACTTAACTGGTCCAGAACTATATCGCGAGGTTTTTCCTCATAATGCTAGTTCGAGATTGGGGGGAACAAAGCAGTTAGCCAGCCATGTCAATGGGCTAGCTTTTACGTATAACAACGTCAGCAATGCTTTGGTGACCGAAGTCAGCACGAATATTACGACCCAGGAGGATGCTGGTATTCAAACGCGAGCGATTACGATTTCGTCCAAGTCAACATTAAGAAATTATTAATCACGTAACATGAAACAGGTAACACATAATCAGCAACAAGGGCAGATTTTATTATTTGCTTTAGTGATCTTGGTTATCGTAACCAGTATGGTTACCGCTTTGGTTAATTATGCAGGCGTCCAAATCAAAGCTCATCGTCAGGCTGTCAATCGGACCGTGGCTTTGGAAATCGCCGAGGCTGGAGCAGAGATGGCGATTTGGAAATTAAATAACCAAATTGGCTATATCGGCGAAACGGACGCCCCGTACGCCAGCGGTACGTACACGATTGCAATTACTGGGATTTCAGCAACGACTAAGTTAATCACTGTAGACAGTTACATCCCGAATGCTGCCAGTCCAATCGCTCACCGTAAAATTCAAGTTACAGCCACCACTGGGACTACAAATGTTGGATTTAATTACGGGGTCCAGGCCGGAGAAGGTGGAATTAAAATGGATAACAATTCCACCATTAATGGCAATGTTTTTTCCAACGGCGACATTATTGGCGATAATAACAATATTCGAATCACCGGGACTGCCATTGTCGCTGGAGCTTATAAAATTGATGAAGTTAAAGGAGCGGGCCTATCCGGGATCGGTGTCAATGCAATTGCAAAAGTTATTGAAGATAGTAAAGTTGCTGGAAATGTGGAAAGTTTTCATCTGCTTCGATCGAGTGCCGGTGGAGATGTCAAGACAACCTTATTATCCAATTGCACAGCTAATATTGGTGGCGATGCGATCTATGATGTCAATGCCGGCTGCATAGTTGATGGCCTTGAAACGACCCCAAACCCCGATGAATATGTCGAATTGCCTTCAGAGCCGCTTCCTGTCTCTGCCGCACAAATTGATGACTGGGAATCTGATGCTACGGCCGGCGGCACCTTGGTCGGCAACCAAACTATCGAAGTTGATACGTCTCTTGGACCGAAGAAAATTGTCGGCGATCTCATTTTGACCAACAATGTTACGCTAACCATGACCGGCACGATTTGGGTCACAGGGAATATTACTCTCAACAACGGAACTACTTTAAGATTGGCTGCGGGTTATGGGCCACAGAGCGGGGTCATTTTAGCCGGACTTGATGGGGATGCGACCGTGGGTTTGATTGACGCGCAAAATGGCGCTCAAATTCAAGGCAGCGGCACTGCAGGATCATACTTAATGTTGCTTTCGCAACGAAATAATGTAATTGATCCTGCGATTAACGTGGCGAACAATGCTGTTGGTGCTATATTTTATGCTGGTACAGGAGTTATCAATGTCGTAAATAACGCCAGTGGCAAGGAATTAACCGGCTATAAACTTCATCTCAACCAAAACACAACGATTACCTATGAAGCCGGGTTAGCCTCCACCCAGTTCGGATCATCTTCTTCCGGCGGCTGGGGAATTCAAGCCCAATCCTGGCAATTACTTCAATAAAATGGTATAATTATATTTAAATGAGCTTATTCGGAAACAAAAAAATTAAAGCATTTGGACTAGATATCTCTGACTCTTCCATTAAAGTGGCGGAATTGAGTTTGCATAAGAATCATCTGACTTCGGCCGTGTTTGCTGACGTGCCCTTGCTCGATAAAACAATTACGAATCACATGATTGTCAGTGAGCAGCGATTGGCTGGTAATATTATGAAAGCGCTCACCACTGCCAAAAATATCAAAAGCAAATTTGTCGTCTGTTCCATCCCCGAAGCCAAATCATTTGTCCGCGTGATTCATCTGCCGAAAATCCCACTTGCTGAAATTGAAGCAGCTATTCCTTATGAATTGGAGCAAGATATTCCGATTCCTATCGACCAAGTCTATATGGACTGGTTTATACTACGCGAACTTCCTGAGAAGATAGAATTATTAGTCACAGCTTCATCCAAAGATTATATTGACAGCTTGATCGCTACCCTGAAGTCGATCAAATTGCGCCCGGTAGCGTTAGAAATTGGCTCCCAGGCCACAGCCAGGGCACTGATAGGCCCAGAGGAAGCAACCAAGAGTGTATTGATAGTTGATATCGGAGCGCAGCAAACCAGCTTTATCATCGTTGATAAGGGATTACCGCTTTATACATCCAGTATTCCAATTGCTGGAAATTCTTTTACCGAGAGCATCGCTCGTAACATGGGTATCCCTAAAGGCGAAGCAGAAAAACTCAAATCCTCTCATGGCCTAACTTCACAGACCGAAGGGGAGGAGTTGGTGCGATCAGCAGTTCTGCCTATTCTGGACAACATTATCGACGAAATCAAAAACGTTATTCGGTTTTTCGAGGATCATTCGGAAACGAAAAATGTTATCGATACTATCATTTGCTGTGGGGGATCTGCTCAAGTGCCAGGATTGATTGATTATATTTCGACTCGGATCAACCTCGGTTCTGGCAAAACCAATCTCCGTGTCGGACAAGGTAATCCGTGGTCAAAGATGATCAGCGCTCAAAACCACCATCTTCCACTGGCCCCGGAAAAAGCTTTGGGATATACGACAGTCATTGGACTCGCTTTAAGAGGCAACGATTATGAAACCGAGTAATACAACTTCGATGCTTTTGCTGTTAATGGTTTTTGATAGATCTAAGATTAATCTATATGATTATAGTAAATAATATTATTAAAGATGGTTTAGTCGCAAAAGCGAACTCAAAAACCATTATCGAAGTTGATATACTCGGTGAAACAAATTAATTTACTCCCAAAAACTGAACAACGCGAGCTGCGATTAACGTTTTTTAATGATGAATTAATTAGATTTTGGGTTTGGATTTTAATCAGTCTCATGCTGTTTGTGTCTTTAACTTACATTGCCAAAGCTTATCTCTCAGCCCAAGTGGCTGATACGGAAGGTCAAATTGCGATTTCAGAGCAAGTCCTCAAATCATCCGATAACGAATTGTTAAAAGCCCAGGTCGAAACGCTCAATCAAGAAATTAATGCCATTAAGAATCTTCATAATCAACATCGGTTTTGGTCGATTGCTCTAGAGGAGCTAGCGAAAATGTTATCACCTGATATCAGTTTAGATTCGGTTATAATTGATCGGGCGACCGGTAAAGCGGAGATCATTGGGGTGGCGGGTAGTCGGGAAAGTGTTTTAAAATTTTGGGCCGACGTTCATAAATCTGAATATTTTTATAATATAAATTTTCCGCTGTCGAACTTAGAAAAACCGATTCTCGATCCATTTACATTCTCCTTTAGCATCAAAGAGGATAAAATCAAAAGCCCATGAAAATGATTACGAAAGTCTTAGCGAGTATGATTTTTGGAGCGGTGATTTTCATATTGGTAGTAGTTTTTTTAGCCTTACCGGGGTTAAATGATCTCGATGGGATTAATGCTGATGCGAAACAAAAGAAAATTGAACTCGAGATTTTAGAAAATCAAATTCGAGCATTCAAAACAGCCCAGTCAGACTTGGCGAAAGCCACGCGCAAGGAGGATATAAGGAATGCCTTTGTTGCCAAGGAAGATTTAGTGGTGACTGTGAAGGAATTTGAGCTAGCTGGTGCAGTTACGAACACCAAAACGACTTTAAATATCACAGAGCTTGGTTCAAAAGACAAACCGAGTAGTGTCACGAATAAACCTAAAGGGGTCGAAGAAATCCCATATACGATAGATACAGTAAATGACTATAATGGAATTGTTAAGTTTTTGGATTATCTCGAACATATCCCACACTTTACAGAAATCAGTAAAATTTCACTGTCTTCAGAAGTCACTAACATCGGTCTCGACAAGATTCGGACCGGAGTTGTGTTTGGGCAAATCAAAGGTGTGTTTTTCGTAAAATCTGTTATTAATCCACCAGCGACCAAATGAATAAATATTTAGCTATTGTAAAAAAATTCTTGCACCCAACTTTATTGTTAACAACAATCTTTGTAGTTTTGTTGCTCCTCGAAGTATATCTTTTGTACAGTAAAGTTTATACGAATTTGTATGTTTCAATCACCGGCGCTCCGATTGAGCAGAACATCGTGCGACTAGATGTTACCAATTATAATAAAATGTTAGATCTTTTGGATTCGCTAAAAACTTACCAAGGCCGACCAATCGACATCGAAAGCCCGTTTAATTAAAAAAGATCCGAAACAATTCCGGTCTTTTTTGGTGCGCCCACCAGGATTCGAACCTGGGACAAACTGATTAAGAGTCAGCTGCTCTACCAACTGAGCTATGGGCGCGCGTAGATAGTTTTATTATGAGATTGAAGTCGTCTTTTTCGGCGGTTTTATTTTTTTTGGTCAGACCACACTTTATGCATTTATGAATAATAATATATTCACCGTGATCGACTAGAATATTCATTGGCTGCATCAAACCACGACAAGATTCTGATCTGTCTCCAGGATTTACATCGACATGTTTGCTAAATAAACATTTCGGGCAATGGTTTGTGTATCCTGAGCCTTTGGCTTGATGGCCGCAATTCTCACATTTGAAATCTTCTTGGCGTCTTTGAAATAATTTCATTCTTTGGTGCGTCTGGAGGGAATCGAACCCCCATCAATGGTTCCGAAGACCATTGCTCTATCCGTTGAGCTACAGACGCCTATTAACCCTGATATTATAGCCTTGAACGGAAGACTTTTCAATGCTAAGCTGGGTACATGAATCCCGTTAGAAATTTAACATGGTTTTATCTTAAAAATAGAGATATTTCAGCGGGTTGATTATAAAAGCTTGTTTTTATTTAAACTAATCATTATTTCTAAACGGGATGAAAGCCGGTGACGATAAAATCTTAAATGTTGAGGAATTGTCGAAATTCTTCGGCGTTTCCAACCAAACGATCTGGCGGTGGTGCAAATCAGGAAAACTGCCGGCATTTAAGATTGGCAGTCAGTGGAAAATCCGACAATCCGACATCAACAAAATTATCAACCAAAAAATAGTCAAAAAAGATGACCGACAAATCCCAACCCTCTTCTAACGTTTTCTTATTCTACGGCGAAGATCAGTTTTCGGTTGTTCGAAAAATCGATCATTGGAAAAAAGAATTTGCCAAAAAATATTCAGTCCAAGCCCTAGTCCAAATCGAAGGTGCGGAACTGGCGGAATCAGATATTATAAAAAATTTGCAGACACATCTAAGCCCATCCCTGTTTGCGACCAAGAAGTTAATTATCGTCCGCGATGGACTACCGGCGAAGGCTACCCAGACCGAACTAGCTGATTTTTTGTTGAACACTGTCCCGAATGTTGCGAAAGATTTTTTTGTGGTTTTCTGGCAAACCACCAAACCTGACGGACGACTGGGATTTACCAAAAAATTTAACTCTAAAGTTACAGTCAATGAGTTCAATTTGCCTCAAGGAGCGATGCTCAACCAGTGGATCAAAGCCATGACTAAAACGCTGGGTGGAAGCATTACTGACCGAGCGGCAGATAAACTAGCCCAATACCTCGGTCGGGATCTATCAGAAGACAAAAAACCCGTTTATAATCTGTGGCAAGTTTATTCCGAGCTTTTGAAATTAACGACCATGACAGATCAAGTCGATATTGATCATGTAGAAAGCTTGGTCAAGCCAAAAATTCCTGATTCTGTATTTAATCTTTCAGATCAGGTTGTCCAAAAGAACCGAGCTGGAGCATTTCAAGCGTTGGAAAACTATCTGAATTCCCAAACTATGGAAGAAAAAACGGCACTGATTAAAGTAATCGGGCTGTTAGCCGAACAACTCCGAAGTTTGTTGATGGTTTCGCTGCTTAGCAGGGAAGGGTTAACGAATCAACAAATGGCCGAAAAGCTCGATTGGACCGAAGGACGGGTGTTTATCACAGCTCGAAATCTTCGCCAAACGTCAGAATCCGTTATTACGCGCTTACTTTCGCAATTATTGGTTATCGATTACAAAATCAAAACCTCGGATACTAACCAGAAGTTAGAATTGAACCTATTTCTGGCGACTATCTAACGAGTGTATTACAAAAATCCATTAATGGTAAAACTTAATCAAAATTTAAAGTATTTAGTACCTTTGGTAATATTTCTCACTGTTTTGAGTTTAAACCAAGCCTTAGCGATTACTGAGTCTTCTCTTTATATCCCTTTCTACTCTCGATTAGAGAGCCAGTTTAGTATTGCGAAAATATACTATGTCGCAACGAATGAACCGGGTGCGAGTAATGACAACAACGGACTCTATCCGACTTATCAGGGTGGTAACAATGGTCCATTTAAAGATCTGAATACGGAAAATATTAGAAATTTATTGTCAGGAAACCAAGGTGTAAAAATGGTTCTTCGACAGGGTACTTATTATATTGCCGCACTTGGGGATTTATCCCCAAGTGGCAATTCAGGTATTACACTCAACGGTTCGGGAGACGAATTCCATCCAGTAATTTTAACTAGTTATCCTGGCGAAACAGCCATTCTCGATGGCGGAGAAAATTTACCCTGGGATCAAATTCACAGGATTGCAACTGGGCAAGAGAGTTATCAGATAAGGATTAGACAACTAATTGATGTATTGGGCCAGAATAATATTGTTGAAAATCTTACGATCCGCTATGGGTTTCGGCATAATATTCAGATTGCCGGTAGGAGTTCGATTATCCGCAATAACACTTTGATCGGTGTTTATGAAGATTCAATTAAGATTCTTTCGTCCGCGAATAACGTTTATATTTACAACAACAACGTTTATGGATTTGGATCCCAAGGGGTGGATTATTTCGGTGGCGATAATATTATTATTGAAAAAAATGATTTTCATGATCCCGGGTTGGATCCTACAACGGACCAGATTGAAGCAAATGCTATTACTTCCAAAGGTGGAGTAAATGGATTGTTGATTAGAAATAATCAAATTCATGATTTCGACACCAATCTGACACCAGCGATTGGTTTGGGTTCTGGCAGTAGCGCTCCTAGCTTTCACGAGCGAGATCAGTTTGGGAATTATCTTCCTTCGGCGAGCAATGTCCTGGTTGTAGACAATACTATTTATAATTATCGTGGTCCAGCATTTTTATTTGTCTCGTGCGACACTTGCGGTGTTGAGGGAAATAAAATTTATAATACGCTGGGTTTATCCTTGATTGGTTATCCTCAACCTGAATTATACTTCGAGTCGCCAGCCGATCAATTACCTCCCTCCAGAAATATTAATATAAATAACAATCAATTTGCAGGAAATAATGGTAATTTAAGCTCGGTTTGCAGTAGCAGAAACAGTATTATCGTGGGAATGACATGTTATGTTTACAGTGTGGCTACCACTATTGAGCTAAATGGTTTTGTCTCAAGCAATAATACTTATTATACGGACACCCCGCCGAATTTCGTTTATCTTTCTAATTCTTCCTCACATCAGCAATTTATTTTATCAGTTAATACAGATAGTAGCTCTCAAATTCGACCCCGGAATGAATTTATTTCACCTACGGTTTTGGTAGGGGATTTGAATAATGATTTAATAGTTAATTCTATTGATTACTCAATCTTAAACTCGGATTGGTTTACTTCGAATTCCAGATCAGATTTAAACTCAGATGGCCTAGTTAATGCCATTGATTATTCATTATTAAACGCTAACTGGTTTAAAACATATTGACTTTTGGCCAAGCCGAAAATCTACTAACCAGAAGTTAGAATTGAACCTGTTTCTAGCGACTATCTAGTTATTCGCGATTGTCCCGGCCTGCAGAGCCACCTTTTTGGCCAGCTCTTTTAGCTTTATCTCGATCATTTGCGAAATTTCCTGGATTGTTGCGTTTGCCTTGAGCTTTACCGCCTTTGCGGCCAGCTTCAGCATGTCCTTTTGAATCTCCATACCATGCCATATATACTCCTTTCGTTACTTCAACGACATTGTACGTGTAGGAGTTACAAAAATCTATTGTATCATTGTATAATAATGTCATGGATATACTTGCACATGGTTTATGGACCAATTTAATGTACAAAACGATCCCGCAGACTCGCGATAACCGCAAAATTACTTATTGGGGAATTGCTTTTGGTGTTTTGCCGGATTTAGTTTCATTTACCCCAGTATTTTTCTACGCTTTTTACGCTTCTATTTTTTTGCAGCAGCCTTTTTTCGCCGGTCCTCCGGGGAATGACAACCCATTCTTCGAATATGCCGTGCAAACTTATAATTACTCTCACAGTATTGTCATTTGGGCCGCTGTTTTAATTTTGGTATGGTTAATCCCGCACCTTTTTTGGAAAAAAGGTGCGGGATTCCCATGGATATTACTCGGATGGGCTTTGCACATATTTATAGACATTTTTACTCACACTGAAGCTTTTTTCGCAACCCCGTTTTTGTTTCCACTGTCAGGGCTTAAAGTTTCTGTAATTTCTTGGGCGCATCCAGTGTTTATGGTTATCAATTATAGCTTACTTTTGATTTTATATTTTATCGTCATTCCAAAATTTCGAGCGACAAAATAATACACCTAGAATCTTAATACAATTTCATCCCATGGATCTTTCGAAACATCATTGTAGCGGACCCATTTCGGGACAATTTTAAAGTAAACGGCTTCGTGACTCGAAACATATTTGGCTGCGGTCGACATTTCTGATAAATGCGCTTTTTTAAATTCTTCTACGGCTTGTCCGTGCAATTCTTGAACCTCACCTTCATACTGAACAGTCCGTCCACTATCCCAGCCTATAACCAGAGCTACTTTGGGGTTTTTTTGAAGATTCAAGTATTTCCTGGAACTTTTAAACGTTCCGAAAAATAGTTCGAAATTTTTTCCTGCATATATACCAACAACTGCACAATGTGGTAAATAATCCGACGAAACTGAAGACAGCACCGCAATTTTGTGGTTCTTTATAAATTCACTGACTATTTCATCCTCTGTTTTCATAATATTTTATTAATTCTTTACATATTATAGCAGTTTGACTTTTTTGAGGAAAGTAGTACAATATATATTGTCCAATTCAGAATGGTTACGTATATGACACAGCATCTACGTTGCCGAAAATTCGGCTCCACCTGTGTGGAGTTTTTTCATTACTATGCCTAGCCTAGTGGTTCCGTAGTTCAATGGATAGAACTGGAGACTTCTAATCTCTCAATGAAGGTTCGATTCCTTCCGGAACCACCAGGGTGGACGTAGCTCAATGGTAGAGCATCGCTCTGTGGCAGCGAGGGCTGCGGGTTCGATCCCGCTTGAGCAATGACTTTCCTATGTGGAAGCAAATAAAGCTCTTGGGCTGTAGCCACTATGGTGTGTAGTTTGTTGGTTCAAGGTTGTATAATTTTATTATGGTGGGTTTAGCTCATTTGGTAGAGCGCCGCTCTGTGGCAGCGGAGGTAGCGGGATCGTAGCCCGTAACCCACCCCAGAATCAAATTTTCATACATGGAACCAATTACTGCGTTCACTAGAAGATGGTTTTATTGTAATTGGTTAATTCGTCAAATGCTACTATATTACCAAGTATGGTAGCAAATTGCTAAAATAAAAATTGCGAAGAGTTTTAAAGATCGTGAATAGATTAGTTAAATAATATGCAACATCAAGAGTTAGCCAATGGTCGATGGTTTACCATGAGCATTGCTGAACAACTAGGTAATGTCGGCAGTGAATACAGTCGCATGCTATCGGCGAAGAAAAGAAATGACGAGGTCAGATTTAATTCAGCTTTCGTCAGATTTCTAGAATTGCTAGATCTGACAATTTCCGATCCTAGATGGTCGATTCATCGAAAACGAGAGCTGCTTCGATTGTGCGAGTCATACGAAGGGTTCCCCTTAGATTTACAGAAGTACTTCGATCAGTTCGCTATATTAGCGAGAAAATAAAATGGATAAATACGTTCCGCTGCGACTCTATTTTCCCAAATCGGCACATATGTGATAATTTGGGAAAATAGCTAGAATTAAAGAAAGTACTATTGCAGGCTAAAATAGAGACTGATATATTTATCGTATGAGAAAAATTGTGGTTTTAACTTTCTATCTCTAGATGGTGTGATGCAGGCTCCTGGAGGGAAGGGTGAAGATTTTTCTGTTGGTTTTGACCTGGAAGGATGGACTGTGTTTTACTTTGTGGCGTGATCTTCGCTTCTTACAAAAGTGACGGGGAAATCAAACTCGGCTCATTCGCCTAGCATCAATTAGTCTTTTCTGTTATACTATATCTTGTAGGTAGGGCAATATTTATTTTGAGAGGTAGTCGAGCTTAATTTTATATTTCAGATCATTTAACACAAGGCAAATAACTATGAATGGTGTAATCAAGAAAAAGACTGACAAAGGTTTTGGTTTCATAACCGTTGAAGGTCAAGAGAAAGATTTATTCTTTCACAGCAATTCTTTAGTCGATGTTACATTCGACGAGCTTAAAGAAGGTGACAAAGTTACCTTTGATATCGCAGAATCGCAAAAAGGACCAAACGCGACCAACGTAAAGCGCGCCTAAGTCTTCCATCAAAAAACTCCCCCGATTTATCGGGGGAGTTTTTTGTATAACTATTTCTTTTCTTCTGTAGCAGGAGTTTCAGGTGTTTTATTTGTATCGTCCATTGTACTTTAGTCCTTTCTCGAATTATTGAGCCCGACCATAGCGATTTAGTATAGTTGAGTTTTAGACTTCTGTCAACTGTATATAGGCATAAGCAACCAGTTTTGTTATACTTAAAGCATGACAGCCAGGATATTGGAGTTTGAACCCGAAGAAGAATTCGAAAACGAAATTGAGTCAAGATCCACTCCCCATAGGCAGATGCCCGGATATGGAGAAGCAGTGGCGGAAGCGGCTAAATATGCCCGCGAGCACGGAGAACCGGAGATTGAGGAATTGAAAAAAATTCGGGAAATCGTGGAAGCGAACTGGTGGAAATCGGAAAAATTTGAAGATCGAATCGATGATCTATCGAAAGCTTTGGATATGGATCCAGCTTTGATCCGGCAAGCAATAGTCTCTGCAGTAACTCCGGAATGTCTGGTTAGCATCTCGACGGAAGACAGCCAAGAACCGTTGGCGAAAGCATTGAAGGATAAGGATTTTGAAACTTACTGTTTATTGCGGGTGCTGAAAGAAAAAGGTTTCGATATTTCCGTCTGGACTCTGGGAGATGAAGATTGGCAGCGGGAGAAATTCAGGTTGAGCGGCGCGGATAAATTTATCCGTCCCGATCACGTATTTGTCGCGGAAGGAAGCAAGATAGATAAGTTACGTGAAATTTTGGATAAACAGGATCCCTCCACGCATGTTTATGTAGTTGATGATAATCCTCAACGCTTGTCAGATGCGCTAGCCCTGCGATCCGAGTATGAATCTCGAGCTGTCCAAATTCATGATTATCAAATCAAGATCAAGGATAAAAATGCCGATGCTACAGCATTTTACCAATGGATCCTGAAAGAGCGCGAGAAAAACCCTAACCCGGTTTTGGTTATGGACTTCGATCAGACTATTGCAGAGACCGATGGCGCGTTGTCTGGCCAGGCGTGCGAAAATATATTGAGATACAAACTGGCCCCGCCTCGAGTTGAGTTGCGGAAGGCCGCATAAAGGTCGCAGAATTAATCAAGGAAAGAAAAATATGAATAATTTAAACCATCTTTTAAAAGTCACTGCTGCTTGGATCAGTATTGTCTATGTTATTTGTTATGCTGGAGTCGCGATGTTCCCAGGAGTTCGTCCAGGATTTATGAATTATGGACTGCACATGGGAATTGACATGGGCCGGAATATTTTGAACTTTGGCACATTCATCTCCGGGCTGATTATCTGGAACATCATCGCGCTGTTAGCAGTCTGGCTTTTTGTCGCACTTTATAACGGCATCAAGAAATAGCGCATAATATGGATCATAATCATTCGCATCATCAAGACCACGACAAACACGAAGGTCACTCCCCAGAAATGTTCCGTGATAAGTTTTGGTACAGTCTTTTGTTGACTGTCCCAACTTTATTGTATTCGGAAATGGTTCAGAACTGGCTGCATTTTTCTCCGCCAGCTGGCGGAGCCGATTTTGCAAAGTATATTCCGCTTGTATTTGGGACAGTTCTTTTCTTTTATTCGGGCACAGTCTTCATCAAAGGGGCCAAGGTAGAAATCAAAGCCCGGTTGCCTGGAATGATGACTTTGATTTCATTGGCCATCATCACGGCTTTTTTGTATAGTTTAGCCACCACATTTTTTATCAAAGGCACAGAATTTTTTTGGGAGCTTTCCACGTTGATTACAATCATGATTCTTGGGCATTGGGTGGAGATGAAATCAGTGTCCAATGCTCAAAGTGCTTTGAAGGAATTAGCAAAATTATTGCCAGATTTGGCTGAACTTGAGAATGGTGAGAAGGTTAAGGTCTCTCTGCTCAAAGTTGGCGATGTGGTCTTGGTTCGGCCAGGGGCAAAAGTGCCTGCTGATGGCGAGGTTGTCGACGGCAGTTCATCCGTGAATGAAAGTATGATTACAGGAGAGAGCGAGTTGGTTTTGAAAAATTCCGGTAATCAAGTTATTGCAGGCACGGTAAATGGTAACGGCTCATTGAAAGTCAAAGTCACTAAAATTGGGGAAAAAACAGCGCTGGCTGGGATTATGCGATTGGTGCGCGATGCTCAAGCTTCGCGCTCCAGAGCGCAGATTTTAGCAGACCAGGCGGCCTTCTATTTGACGATCATTGCGATTGTCTCAAGTACCCTGACACTGGTGGTGTGGTTGATTGCTGGGAAGGAAGTAGTATTTGCTCTGGAGAGAACCGTGACAGTTTTGGTGATTGCTTGTCCTCACGCTTTAGGGTTAGCCGTGCCATTAGTGACCGCTATTTCTACCAGTCTCGCGGCCAGAAATGGTCTGTTGATCAAAAATCGGTTAGCGCTAGAAGCTGCCAGAAATATCGATGTGGTTTTGTTTGATAAAACTGGAACTTTGACCAAGGGTGAACACGGGGTGGTAGATATCTGGTCAGTTAAAGGTTACAGCGAGGATTATTTACTCAAGATTGCAGCCGCATTGGAGGCTCGATCCGAACACGCCATTGCCCAAGCAGTTGTGGCTAAGGCCAAAGAAGTTGGGATTGGGATTGAAACTGTTCAAACTTTCAGAGCTATTCCTGGGCAAGGTGTTGAAGCCACAATCAATGGTAAACAATTTTTTGTGGGGAAGACAATGAATGTCCCCGAGGAACTGGCTGATCAAATCCAGCAGGCTGGCCAAGCCGGAAAAACTGTGGTCTATGTTTTAGAACAAAACAAAGTTATCGGAGCATTGGCCACCGCCGACGTCATCCGAGATCAATCACAGCAGGCTGTGGAGCAGCTGAAAAACAGCGGCGTCAGGGTCGCGATGCTCACCGGAGATAGCGAGGCCGTCGCTCAGTATGTCGCAGATAAACTGGGGATCACCGAATACTTCGCCCAAGTGCTACCAGAAAATAAATCAGAAAAAGTTAAAGAGCTGCAAAGAGATGGTAGCAGGGTGGCGATGGTGGGGGATGGGGTCAACGATGCGCCGGCGCTGGCCCAAGCCGATATCGGGATTGCTATTGGAGCTGGGACAGATGTGGCCATCGAATCAGCAGGGATCATTTTGGCCAAAAGCGATCCCAGAGACATTGCCAAAATAGTCAAGCTGTCTAAAGCCACGTACAAGAAAATGGTGCAAAATTTGGTTTGGGCCACAGGGTACAATGTTGTGGCAATTCCACTGGCAGCAGGATTATTTGGAATAATCCTACCTCCGGCTATTGGCGCAGTTTTGATGTCAGTCAGCACGATTATTGTGGCCTTTAACGCCCAGCTCCTTCGGAAACAGGAATTATAGTGAGCTGTACATTAGTACTATGTACTTTTCAATTGCTTGAGCTATAATAACTAGACATTAAATGAAAGGGCAAGTATGAACTTTATTATCTGGATTATCTTTGGAGGGTTAGCGGGGTGGATCGCGACTATGATCGTAGGCGCTGACGCGGCGTATGGGATCCCTGGTAATATTATTGTAGGTATTGTGGGAGCGTTCCTGGGCGGATGGATAGCTGATAAGATGGGCATGGGAGGCGCTCCTGGGGCAGAGAGACCATCGAGCATGATGAGTTTTGTTTGGGCAGTAGTGGGGGCTGTAATTCTGCTGGTTTTGTTAAATCTTATCTTTTAAATAAGTAAACAGAAAAACCGCTCGATCTGGAGCGGTTTTTTTGTTAGAATAAGTATATGGAATTGATATTATACAGCTTGTTGGGAAGTATAATTGCCCTCGTCGGAGGCTTATTTGTTTTGTGGCGATCAGAAGATGTCAAAAAAATTATGACATCGCTTTTGGCATTTGCCGCGGCCGCATTTTTGGGTGTGAGCTTTTTGGATTTGTTGCCCGAAGCTGTGGAAGTGGTTGAAGAGCCCCACTATATATTTATTGCATTTCTAGTTGGTGTTTTCTTTTTTCTTGTGTTGGAACGGACACTGATGAAGTATTCGCATCGACATAATTCAGAAGCCCAAGGCACGCATGAGGATCACACAGAAACCTTGCCAGCTTTGATCATTTTGGGCGACACCCTTCACAATTTTTTAGATGGCATAGCAATTGCTATCGCCTTTGTTGCGAGTCCAGCACTAGGCTTGACCACGGCCTTAGCAGTTGCCGCGCATGAAGTGCCCCAAGAAATCGGAGATTTCGCAATTTTACTTGATCGTGGCTGGTCCAAAACCAAAGTTTTTCTAGTCAATTTATTTTCGGCGGTTGGCGCCTTGATTGGTGTTTTAGTAGGCTATACTGCTGCGAGTTCATTTGTATCGATCATGCCGTATCTACTAGCTGGAGTTGCTGGAATTTTCTCTTACATTGCGCTCTCTGATTTGATCCCAGAAATCCATCACCGAGCCAGGCACAGGCACCTCTACCGCGTAATTTTGCCGTTTGGAGTAGGTTTAGTCCTGATCGGCTATCTTATTTTTTCAACTCACTAATTATCTGGCCCAGATCGCGGTGTAGGTCGTATCACCTGGTGCGGCATGAGGTCCAGGAGGGACACCAGCGCCATCGTCGTTAGTTGCGTGGATCGGAACCATAACATCTGGACCACCGATGGTATAGTGGCCAGTGTCGCCGAGAGTCCCGCCTCGCGGACTATTCAAAACGTTTTCCGTTTTGATCACCGGACAGACAAAACCTTCAGTCATATCCACACTAGCCGAAGCTGTGCCTGCGAGGGCGAAGCTTGCGACTAGAACCAAGCTTAGTACGGTACCTTGGAAGAAAAGTTTCATATTTTTCTCCTTGCTTAATGTTAAGTACACTTAACATAGTTGACTAAAAATTCTTTGTCAAGTATACTTTACATAGATAAATTATGAATTTAAGTAATAATGTAAAAAATATGCGCCAAAAACTGGGGATAACTCAAGAAGAATTAGCTGCGGCAACCTCTGTTTCTAGGCAAACGATTATCGCAATCGAAAAAGGGAATTACATCCCTTCTTTAGCTTTGGCAATTAATTTAGCAAAATTTTTTAAGGTTTCAGTTGAGGAGCTTTTCTATGTTAAATAATATGAAAGTTGTTGTTTACTATTTGGTGTTGTTGGTATTTATTGCGCTATTAACTGGATTTTTGTTGCAACCTCACCCGGATGGGATGTCCATGAATGCCATGATTTCAATTTCTCTGCTACTAGTCGTTTATGTCGTGGCAATGTCTTTGGTGGGTGAGGGAAAAAGTGTTGATGAAAGAGAAATTGCTCATCGGTATTCAGCAAATCGAATTGCTCTAATTGCTGGAACAATTGTCCTTTCCGTTGGGGTTTTATATCAATTATTTACTCACAATTTAGATTATTGGCTGTTGACGGGCTTGATTGTAATCAATTTAGCAAAAATATTGAGTTTGATTTATTCTAATTATCGTCATTAATAAAAAAATTATGTCAAAAAAAATTATTTTGCCGGTTATTTTGGTTGTAATTGCTCTAGGAATTTGGTTATTTCTCGATAATACCAATAGTGAGCCGACTAACTTAAAGACTGAAAGTAACCCAATTTCTTTTAACACACCAAAGAAAAGTGCGCATTATGAAACTAACACACCGGCACACGGATCGGTTTTAGCCGCTGCCCCAATAAATATTGTTATTGATTTTAATTTTGATCTGGCCCCGCCGTCGTCGATTTCCATCATCAAAGACGACGTGGAGTATGGTGTCGGGGATCTTCAAATTGATTCCGATAAATTAGCGATGCGGAGAAATTTTAATCCAGCAGCACCAAATGGACTATATAAAGTTAATTATACGGCTTGCTGGCCAGACCGATCCTGCCATGAGGGTCACTTTGAATTTGCGATTGATCATTTCCTTGCGCTTAACTATCAGGAAATTAACGAAAACGAAGTAACTATAAAAATGTCTGAATTAATGTTTAAGCCAAGGGATATAAAAATCAAACCCGGAACCAAAGTGACTTGGGTTAACGATGAGGTCGTCGAGCACTATGTAAACACTGACTCCCACCCCGATCATACTTATTATCCAGCTCAAAATTCCCAGGCATTGAAGACCGGGGAAAGTTATACCATTCTTTTTACAACTAATGGAATTTATCCATACCATTGCAGCGCCCATGCCTCGACCATGACCGGGAATATCTTGGTTTCAGACTAGGATTTAAACGCTTGGCTTAGCTTTACTGGTAGCTTCCCGCCCGCAACGCCTGAGCAAGAATTAAAGCAATACTATCAGGCTTGCGATGGCGGGCGGGCCTTTTTTTCGAAAAAATCTATAACTTTTTTGACTATTTCTTCGAGTGAGGTTTCGGCTTTGATCATGTAGCCTTCAGCACCTTCTTCGACGGCGCTGGCGATTTTGTCCAGCTGGTTGAGATTGGTAAAGAAAATCACGGGACTGATGGGGGATTTTTGCTGTTTGCGAAGTTCGGTGAGCATGGTCATACCATTCATTTTCGGCATCAGCATATCCAAAAGTATCAAGTCCGGATGGCTTTCTAACGCATACTTCAGACCTTCTTCACCATTGCCGCAAACTTTGACTTTGAATCCTTCGATCTCTAAAGTATCAGCCAAAACCTCGGCTAAGGCGTCTTCGTCTTCAACAATTAGTATTAATTTGTCCCCAAAAGTACTAGCCATGAAAAAATTAATTATGTATAAAGCAAATCACTATCGTCAGCAGTCAGTGAGACTCCTTCTTCTTTCGGTTTCCATTTAATGGGAAGGAGGACAGAGAAGGCGGTTCCAGGTTGTTCCGGAGTAGTATTGAATACTCCTGCGGGCATGGCTGCTGGTGATTCAAACCATATTTTTCCACCGGCGGCTTCGACGATGGCTTTGGTGATGTATAAACCCAATCCCGTACCGCCGAGTTTCAGGAGTTTAACGTTATCAGCCCGGAAGAGTTTTGTGTAAATTTTGTTCTGCGCTTCTTTCGGGATACCATAACCACTGTCTGTGATTTTAAACAAGATCATGTTGTTTTCAGCAAGGTTGGCTGTTATGAGGATGTTGCCATCTGGAGGAGTGTATTTCACAGAGTTGGTTAATAAGTTTTGGATAATCATAGTTAAAATATTCTGGTCCGCGGTCATTTCAGGCAAATTCGGATCAAACGTTTCCACGACATGGAGATTTTTAACTTTAATTTCTTCAGTTAGTTCTTCCATGACGTTTTTGCATTGTTCCAAAAAATCGAGCGGTTCTGGGATGACTGACATTTTCCCGAGTTCAACTCTGGAGGCGTTGAGTAAGGCCTTGACCAAAGCAATCATCCGTTTCGTTCCCTCGTCGATATGATCGAGGTTTTTTTTAATCACTCGTTCGTAGGGATGATTGAGCAGCTTTAGCCGCATGGCTTCGATGTGCCATTTGACGATGGTCAGGGGAGTGCGCAGCTGGTGGCTGGCCATACTCACGAATTCGGTTTTCGCCCGGTCGATTTGTTGTTCTTTGGTGATATCCTCGATCACCAGCACAGCGCCAATACTTTTGGCAGGATTGAGGGCAATCGGGCTGACAAAAACGGTCAATGATTTCTGGCCGTAAGGAATTTTTGCAGACAGAGTTTTTCGATTGGTAATCGCATCGTCAAACATTGATTTGAGATTGATTTTGTCACCGAGCTGATCGTCAATTTGTTCCACTGAATTATCAGCACTTACCCCCAGAATTTCGTTGAACATTCGGTTGCCCAAAAAAACCTTACCCTTTTCATCTAAAATCAAAAACCCGAGAGACAAACTTTCGATGGAAGCGATTAGTCGTGCCTGGGTTTTGCGAAGTTCTTGGGTCCGTTCATGGACGATTTCTTCAATTTTCGTTTTAGCTTCGACTAAATTTTTACTTTTCTCCAAAAATTCTTGAGAACTCAAACTCAAAGACCGATCGAGTAATTTCCGATCTTCGTCGAAATGGTCGTAAGTGTTACTGACCAGATCGAGTAATGATTTAACCTCCGGCGTCAGTTTTGAGACATCTTCGAAGGTTCGTTCAACTTGTCTTTTGAGGATTCGATGCATTTATGATTAGACTTCGCGAAATGTCGTGATGGTCATGGTTTGGTTGTGGAGCTGGCATTGTTTTTCCGTGGCTGCGGTGGGACAGAGTTCTCCATAAGAATAGAACCCAGTGATGGCTGAATTTTTACCAATCGCTGTGCGAACCGCTTCGATTTCTTCATCGATTCGTTCTTTCAGCACCAGTTTCCGGCCGACACAACTAATCAGGACCGCTAGTTCTGGTTCTTGTTTGCCTAGTTGTTCGACACTCATGTTGCCAGCGCCAGAAGCTCCATCGATTAAGCGTTCGAAATTTGCCTTCATTAGTGCCGCTGGTGTGCCTTCGGGCATGTCCCCGGCAAATGTCATACTTTGTTCTTTTTCATCCACTGCTAGAATCGTTCGGACAACTTCGGTCTGTTTGCCGTCATTTAAACGTAAGCGTAGAGGAAAGAGGAGGCCGGTCGAAGGCAGTCCTGCAGCTTGGTCGCCCAGATATTCTTTATAAAGTTTTAGGGCTGGCTGGCCATCCAATTCATATAGGATATTATTTTTAGCTTTGGTAATTACACGTTCTACACCAAACGCATCCCAACCTCCAAGGGACCCATAACCAATTTTGAGATTGGTTCCATAAAAGCCGACTAAAATAACCTTACCTTCCTGACCAGGTTCATTTAGTCCCAGTGAAGTTTTTTTGAAATTCGCCCCATCGCCGACCAAGCCTCCTGTCACTGATACCGTTGGCGGAAGTTTTTCATTTAGCCCATTGACTAGGGCCGTGCCGTTGACTTTCAAGCCATCGGAAAACACCATGGCGTGAACCAATCCTTCTTTCGGCAAAGTTTCTGCTAACTGGTTACCAACTTTTTTACTGTCATCGGCTTGTCCGATCACTGCTTGTTGGAACTGGAGTTGAGTTTTTTCGAATTCGATAGCACTGACCACGATAGAATTATCCGTAACTTTATCCCCTAAAATTTCACCAGCCGTGGAGCAGACGATAATGTTCGCGCTTGGGTAAAAGCTTTTGATCTGTTGAAAATTATTGGGGTCTTCGATAAGCGTCCGTTCGCCAAATGCCAAAACTAATTGGGGATTAATTCCAGCTTGAGTGGAAAGATTCTCCCAGCCTCCATCCTTCGTCCAGCGTTTTTGCTCAATTTTCATATTTTTTGTATCCTTTTTAAGGTTGATCTTTGTCTTATTATACCATAAAGTAACCCTATGTATACACCATCCCAGAAGATTTTGAAAAACTACGCCAATGTCTTAGTCAATTACGCCCTCAACGGCGGCAAGGGTATTCAGCATGGTGATGTAGTCATGCTTATTTGTCATGAATCGGCCAAACCCCTGTATTTGGAATTATACCGAGCTGTACTCAAAGCAGGTGGTCATGTTATCTCATCTTATCGACCAGATCAACATCATCCGTATAACTTTGAAAAAGAATTTTTCGTGAATGCCCAGGATCATCAGATCAAATTTTTTCCGAGCAAATACATGAAGGGGATAGTGGATGAGATTGATCATTCGATTTATGTATTAAGTGAGACAGATGTCAGGGCTCTCCACGGTGTCGATCCACAGAAAATTATGGCGAGAGGTGAATCACATAAACCATACATCGAGTGGCGCAATGCCAAAGAGCACAAAGGAAAATTTACTTGGACCCTAGCACTCTATGGGACAGAAGCCATGGCTCATGAAGCTGGGCTGAGTTTGAAAGAGTACTGGAATCAGATTATCAAAGCTTGTTTTCTCAATGAAAAAAATCCGATTGCCAAATGGAAATCGGTTGCCAATCAGTTGGAGTCTTACCGATTGAAATTGAATAAAATGAAAATTGATAAAGTGCATGTCACTGGCTCTGATGCGAATTTGTGGGTGACGATAGGTAAAACCCGGAATTGGCTGGGTGGAAGTGGCCGGAATATTCCGAGCTTTGAGATTTTTACTTCTCCAGACTGGCGAGGGACGAATGGTTGGATGCGATTCAATCAACCGCTGTATCGATATGGGAATATAGTCACTGGAATCTATCTAGAATTCAAAAACGGACTGGTGACCAAAGCGACTGCGAAAAAAAATGAAGCTCTCCTCAAACACATGATCGCTACCCCGAACGCAAATAAGCTAGGGGAATTCTCCATGACTGATCGCCGGTTTTCGAAAATTGATAAATTCATGGCCGAGACTTTGTTTGATGAAAATATCGGAGGCGAATATGGCAACTCTCACGTTGCCCTGGGCGCTTCCTACGTAGATACCTACGTAGGTAACCCAGCTAAACTTACGAAAGCTGATAAATTAAAATTGGGATACAACGAATCCACTGTGCACACTGATGTGGTTACGACTACACCTCGAACAATCACTGCGCATTGGAACAATGGCCGATCAAAGATTATCTACACCAATGGCCAATATAAATTTTAAAAAAAAGAACACCAAGCGAATTGCTCGCTTGATGCTTGCAGACTATGACGCTACTGAGGGATCACCGAAGTCGTTGCGCCAGTGCTGACCTCCTTCGAAGTGGATGCAGGCCGCTGCTCTGTTCAGTTTGTCGCGGAGTGCCTCAACGTTAGCATCAGAAGCATTGAGGTTGAGAACCCTGCCGCCGTCGACGACTAGTTCGTTGGCGTCGTTGAGTTTGGTGCCGCAATGTTCGACTTCCACACCTAGGGCTTCGGCTTCCTCGGTCCCAGTGATCTTTCCTCCCTTCTGAGAGGATTCCGGATAACCCGGGGCGGCAATGACGAGACAACCACCGACGCGATCGCTCATCTTGATTTCGACTGAATTGAGCTTGCCTGATTCCGTGCAAGCCCAGAGAATCGGAGCGAGGTCACTTTCGAGTCGCTCGAACGTGGCTTGCGCTTCCGGATCACCGAATCTGCCGTTGAATTCGACCACCGTAGGTGTCACAAGTCGTGGGAGATCTTCCATGGGTACGAGCTTCAGCGAGATATAGAGGCACCCTCGGAAAGGATGCCGCATTCGACGCATGAGTCTGATAACGTTTCGTGCATAGCCCATTACTTCTTCGTAAAGGAACTCATCCCATTCTGGGATGCTTGAAAGTCCCCACATGCCACCCGTGTTCGGTCCTGCAGGCTTGCCATCCTTGGCTGGCCAGGCGGCTTTGCAGTCACGTGCCGCTGCAAAAAATCGGATCGAGTCTTCGTGCCCGTCGCTGAGGACGAATACAGTGCACTCCGAGCCTGTCAGGTAGTCAGCGAGTCCGATCATGCGGCTGGCTTCTTTGTACTTATGATCAACCAGCATGTCCTTCAAGGCTTTTTTGCCAGTTGCCAGATCGTGTGCGACGATAACACCTTTCCCGGCAGTGGGACCTTGTGGCTTGATTACGAGCGGCAGGTCGAAGTTATCGAAGTGGGATTTGAGATCCCCGTAAGCGATATGGAAGTTCTCGTACCATCGGGTGAAGGCCTGTGGGATTTTGACATTCGTCATGATTTCGTAGGAGAACCGTTTGTCGGTTTCGAGTTTGACCGCTTCACGCGTCGGACCGAATACCCGGCAAACTCCTTCGAACTCGTTGACGATTCCTTGATCGAGTAGGTCCTCGGAACCTGGAACAGCCAAATCGATCGCGTGGTCCGATGCGAGTTGCCGCATCTTCTGGAAGTCCAGTTCCTTGAGATCGAATTTGATGCGCGAAGCATGTCGTTCAGTTCCAGGACAACCGGGCCCGGAAAAGAACACGTCGTGTCCGAACTTGTTGAGATGTCGTGCCATCTTGGCCAGCCGACCCTCAGTTCCTAGTAGCCAAATTCGCATGTCGTTTATCCTCTCACGAAACGCCGGCCGTTGATCATCCATTTGCCAGCGAGATGAATGTTGATTGCCTCTGGAAAGGCAATGTGTTCCTGTTCCAGTACCCGCGCTGCCAAAGTTTCTTCCGTGTCAGTGTCCCATACCGGACAGGTGCGCTGGACGATGATCGGACCGTCATCAGTCTTGTTGTTGACCAGATGAACTGTGCACCCGGAGACTTTCGCACCGTGTGCGAGAACGTCGCGATGAGCGTGCAGTCCTGGAAACGACGGAAGTAGAGAAGGGTGGATGTTCAAGATGTCGTTGCGAAAAGCCGCCAGCAACGGTTCTTTGACCAAGCGCATGAAGCCGGCAAGGATCACGATATTCACTTCATACTCGAGAAGTGTGCCGGCGAGTAGATTGTCGTAGTCGAGTTTTGGCATGCCTTTCGGGGAGAGGTGGAGGGTTTTGAGACCCAACCCTTTTGCCAGATCAAGCCCTGGAGCTTCAGCGACGTCTGAGATGACGATAGAGACTTTGGCATCAATGATGCCGGACTCAACTTTCCGAGCGATGTTAACCATGTTGCTCCCGCGACCAGAGATCAGAATACCCAGCCGCTTCTTATTAGCCATTTTTAAACTCCTCCGAGTTGAAAGTGAAGGGAACCAAGCCTTATAGATTACCAATTACTCGGGTATTTTACAAACGAATTTTTTAGGCATATGCTTACGTTAAGCATTAAATAAAGGAATAAAATATGCATATTCGAGGTTTACATACCGTGACTTTTACCTTAGCAATGATCGGAGCTTTGAATTGGGGACTGTATCTTTTTAACTGGGATGTCGCCCAATGGGGTCTACCGTCTGGTTTAGTTCGAACTGTTTATGCGCTGGTGGCACTATCAGCGATTTATGAAATTGCTACTCATGGTATGCGCTGTAAAGAATGTCGTGGTGAAATGAGTCACATGGGCCACGATCACTCGGCAAGTATGTAATTTTTGGGCATTTCAAAGCACTCCCCGAAAGGGGAGTTTTTTGTTATACTGCTATGAAAACCAAAACCGGGAGGAACCATGCGGATCAATGCTCAGAAGTTCGCGAAGGTGCGAGTAGAAATACTCGTCAAGCACAAAGGACACATACCGAACCCGGAAGGAGCTGCGAAGAAGGAACAGCTTTGCGATCTAGGGCTCCCTGTCACATCAGTCACGACAGGAAAGTACTTCCAAGTCGATCTTGAAAACGTGACCCTCCGCCAAGCCAAGGGGCGAGCGCCTGTTCTAGCCAGAAAGCTGCTGGCCAACCCCGTGTACGAGGAATTCATAATCCAACGGATTGAACCTTTGTAGGAGGCGTGATGGGAGAGCACTGTATGGTTAAGGACGACAAGCCGAAGAAGTGTCCGCGTTGTGGCAACGGACGGCCCTGGTATCGAATAGTATTGGGGTTATACGTCTGTGACAATTGCGGACGAATAGGCACAAGTCGACAATACCACTAAGAGCAATGGCTTGGTGGTTTTTTTTGTGCTAATATCTGGAAGTAACAATAATATTAGAGTTTCGCTAAAATAAAATGCCTAGAAAAGTCCCTACAAAGATACAAAATAGGATTTTAGATACACCATTAAGACCATCATCTACTATGAAAAAAGGAACCAAGGTTTTACTAACTATGTTAGTGGTTGCTGCGTTAGCTTTGGGTTTTGGATTTTATATTTTAAATCAAAGAGTCGAACCGCTGCAAGTGGAGCAAGATAATACCCAAACTCTAAATTCGCCTACAACACCTCCACCAACTCCTCCAGTACAGGAGGAAGAAGCGCCTGCAGTTTCTACCACAGGTTGGAAAGTTTACGAGAATGAGAAGCACGTTTTCAGTCTTCGACACCCGACCAATTTACAAGCCGGAGCTATTTCTGATAATTCTGTACTTGGAACCTTTCAAGCACCAGTTCATGGTTTCCATGTCGGACCATTAGTGCTCGTAGTTTTGAAAGACGCGACAATCAAAAAAGACGCGCAAGATTATTTCAACGGCGTTTACACAGCTGCCAGTAACCCACAACCGGCCCAACAGGGGATAGAAGTTGCGGTAGAGTGCAAACTCGAGACAGTGACAAATCCTGATGTCGTAAGCGTGAGAGCTGTTTCGTGTAATGGTGAAGGCGGTCCTGCGAAGTATGCATATATCGCTGGAGCAAACTATGATGTATTCGTTGACGGTTATTCGAAAGGTTACGGTGGAGCAAATTATGGCGAGCTCACAGCCGCTACAGATTTTGTCGGGATTCTCTCAACTTTCAAATTCTCAAAAGCTGAAGCTAGCTCTTCTGTTCAAGCGGCGAGTATAACGACCACGACTACAACCACTACTCCACCGCCACCAGCGATTCAGAGTTTTACCATCACAGCTGATGATGTGGCTTCTAATCCTGGTGAAATTACCGTAACGAAAGATGCGATAGTACAAGTTACTTTCAAAGTTCATGAGAGTATGAGCTCGGGATTGGATTTCAGAAGCTCGGTAGTGAATTCAGGTCTTGTCGCTCCAGGCAACAGCAAAACGATCTCGTTTAAAGCAGATCAATCGTTTGTGTTTACTCCGTATTCGGTTGCAAACCAATCATCTAAAAACTATAGTATAAAAGTCACCGTACAGTAATCTAGCTTAGTTTCTCTATTCGCTTAAGGGTGGTCGATAGGTCAATGCCTTTGCCCAGCACAGGCTTGAACAGATCACCTTTTTTGTTTAATCGAGTAAAAATATTTTTGATATGAAAATCTGTGGGCTTCAATCCTTTTTTGACTTCCCTCCATTCTAAGGGAGTAGCCACAGGAGCACCAGGCTTCGGGCGCAAGCTATAAGGAGCTGCTAATGTTTGTCCTTTACGATTCTGTAAATAATCCAAATAGATTTTCTTCTTTCGGTTAGCTGGCCTTCGCTCCAAACTGGTAATGTCCGGTAGTTTTTTATTTACGAGGGCTGCGATTAGTTGGATGAAGTGTTTTGCTTGTTCATAAGAATATTTCGCACCCAGTGGAATATAGATATGAAGTCCAGTGGCTCCTGACGTTTTGCAATAATTGAGGACTTTTAACTTTTCTAAAATATTATGCGTGGCCTGTGCGACCTCGATAACTTTGTCGAACCCAATTTCTTCCGGGTCTAAATCTAGCACTGCATAATCCGGTTTTTCTAAATGTTTGGTTGTAGAAAACCAGGGATTGATTTCGATGCAACCCAAATTGGCCATGTAAAGTAAGGTTTCTTTATCATTGCAGACCAGATAATTAATATCGGAATCTGTGGACTCTGAAAACACCTTTTGGGTTTTAACCCAAGCCGGTGGCATGTGGTCTACGTCTTTTTGAAAAAAACTTCCTCCATTAATTCCATTTGGATGACGATTTAGGGACTCTGGTCGGTCTTTGAGGTAGGGGAGGATGTAAGGAGATATTTTTTCATAATAATTAATCACATCACCCTTAGTAATTTTTTCTTTTGGCCAAAAAATTTTCTTAAGATTGGATAATTTTACTTCTTTTTTCATATTGGTCTTTCTCGTTTTACTTCTTTTGGACTTTTATCTGGTCGAATCCCGAGGAAAATCGGTTGTCGCATGTGCCCATCAGAGGTCCATTCACTGAAAGTAATCTCACAGACTAATTTGGGTTTGACCCAGGTTACCGGGGTATTGGTTTTGGGAGCTACATCAAAAGGGGATCGCTTCTGCACTATCGGTTTCAGCTTATTGTAAATCAGATTTAAACTTTCTTCATTAAAGCCACCACCAGTATGACCGATATAAACTAATTTGTCTCTGTTATAAACTCCTAAAACTAGAGCTCCGAATTTTTTGCGACCACCCCGGGGTTCGGTAAAGCCAGCTATAACAGCTTCTTGCTGCATGTGAACCTTGATTTTTTGCCATTCTAGGGTTCGTTTTCCAGGTCGATAGGGACTTGAAGCTTCTTTGGCTATGATTCCTTCCAACCCACTTTTCTTCGCAATTTTGAAAAAATTAATCCCGTTTTTTTCTATGTGATCCGAGTACTTAATTAGCTTATTTTTGGGCAAAATTTTCTTCAAAATTTTTTTTCGTTCCAGGAGGGGAGTGGTCATCAGATTTTTACCATTCAAGCTTAAAATGTCAAAGACGTAATAGGTTAGTTGTCCCTCCCCTGTTTCCTGAAAATTTTGAAGCAGCTGGAAATGCGATTTGCCGCGTTTGTCGAGGACGACAACTTCACCGTCAAAAATTGCCTGGAGTTTGAGTTTTTGCAAAGCTTGGACAATTGGCTGAAACTTTTCGTTAAAATTTAAAAAATTTCTGGAATAAAGCCGAACTTCGGAGCGATTAATATCAGCAACTGCACGGAAGCCATCCCATTTGATCTCAAAAATCCACCCCTCACGATTGAAGGGTTCTTTGACTAAAGTTGCTAGCATGGGTTTGATATATCGCATAAATGCGTTAATCGTTATTCGTCGGCGCTGCGCGTATCGTCTTACGTTAACCGATACGCGTGGCGCTGCCGATAAACTTAAGACGCTTTTTCTTATTGCTTTTCCAGATTCTATCGCCTTTAGATATCTGCGTCATAGATTTCCCAGTTAGTGCTGACCTAGCTTTCTTTGTCACATCAACATTTTTGACATACTGATCTTTTTCTTTGATCAGGAGCCAAGAATTTTTGGCTCCGCCAAATTTAGTTTTGATCAATGCAAATCCGCCCTGAAGTTTTTTGCCATTCAATATAAATTTCAATTCTCCTTTTTTCAGCCCGGCTTTGATCAATTTTTCGCTTTCTGCTAATGAATCCGCTCCAAGCGCTAAATAATTCCCAAAATCCCAAACCATGACGGTCCCAGCGCCATAATTCCCTTCTGGAATCGTGCCTTCAAATTTCATATAGTCGACCGGATGATCCTCGACCATCATAGCCAATCTTTTATCCTCTACTCTTAAAGCTGGACCTTTCGGTACGGCCCAACTCAAAAGTACGCCTCGGTGCTCGAGCCGAAAATCATAATGCAGCCGAGTTGCTTCGTGTTTTTGGATTACAAAGTGTAAAGCCTTTGCTGTTTTAACAGCTCTACCTTTTGGTTCCGGTGTCTCGTTAAATTTTCGTTTTTTGTGATAAGTTTTTAAACTCATGCCATTATTGTAACTGACCCTAGACAAGGTTTCAATCTGGTACTAGACTTTTATAAGGAATCAGTCCAAAAGGAGGAATACCATGGCTGATTGGACACATGTACTCGAGTCGGCGTTTCCTAATACCCATCTCGATGACATCGAAATCTCGCGTGACAAAGTCGTAGAAGCTATTCGTCCTTTTCAGCGACGCGGCCAAAATTCGAGGACTATTCTTCCCAGCATAGTCCCCGGCGCTTTTGTTATTTTTGCGAAGCAAAAATAACTCCGATCCGTAGCGTCGGAGTATTCTGGTTTTTAACCATTAATATACGATCGTGAACAAATGGTTAATTTTTGGACGTGGCAAGAAAGACAAATTGCCCTCATTTTGTAGCCTTTCATATTACAAATTATCTTACCTATATATTATAAATTAGTGGTTGAAAGTCCAAAAGAATAGCCAGTGGGCAGAAAAGTGCCCAGCTGGCTTGTGGTTGGGGTCTCATAGGCCCCCTAATTCATTCGCAGCGCTGGCTGACTCGGGATTGTGTCTTCCTCTTCGTCAGCCAGTTGGCTAATGGCGGTGTCGAAGTCCTGGCCCTCATGCTCGGTGGTGCAGGTCAGAACTGGGATGTCCTTAGTCGCAGGATCGAGTTTGAGCATAGTCAGGAGCTGGAAACCGTCGAGGTGCTCGATGCGGGTGCAGAGGATGACGAGACTCGGTAGCTGTTTTTTGATCTGCGAATAGGCATGTTCATCGGTTTCCACGAACACCATGTCGTAGCGACCGGCTTCCAGAATGGGCTCAACCATTCCAAGCACTTCGGTGTTGCCGTTGACGATCACGACTTTTTGCACGGCTGCCGCGCGACTGACGCTGGGAGTGTCGACCATGAGTGCCTCCGTGAATGACCTCGGGTGAGGTCTTGTAGGTTTCAGTATAGCCTACTTGCCTAATCGGTGGAAGTTTTCATAGACGTCGCGGAGACGCTTATTTGTAAGGTGAGTATAAATTTGTGTGGTAGAAATAGACGAGTGGCCAAGTAATTCTTGAACCGAGCGCAGGTCAGCGCCATTGGTTAGCAAATCTGTCGCAAAGGAATGTCTTAAAGTATGTGGTGTAATTTTTTTCGTAATACCAGCGAGTTTCGCATATTTTTTTATAATTCGCTGGATCGATCTGGGTGTTAAGCCAGTCCGCCAGCTGGCGGATTCGGACATTGACTCCATTTGTTTATCCACTGATTCTTTGGCATCATGGCGGATAAACAAGGCTTTTGAGTTATCTTTTCTTTCTTTTAGGTATTGATTCAGTGATTCGATGGCCTTGTGAGAGAGAAAGACCAGACGCATTTTGTCGCCTTTGCCGCGGACGGCAAACTCCCCCCTTTTCAGGTTCAAACCGTCTTTCTTAATGCTGACTAGCTCGGAAATTCGAAGACCGGTGGAAAAAAGCATTTCCAAAATTGCGCGGTCGCGTAGGCGAGTGAGTTTGCTTTTTTCTTCATCTGTAGATTTGATGAGCCGCTCGACGTCATCGATATCCAGAAATTCCACAGTACGGCCTGGTGTTTTAGGTAACTCAATTTTTTCGGCAGTTAAAGATTTTACATCACGTCTGGCTAAATATTTCAAAAAACTGCGTAGGGCAATGAGATGATAATTTTGGGTAATGATTTTTAGATTCTTATCTTTGGCAGTCATCCGGTTTAAAAAAAGTCGAAATGATCGAACTAATTCTAAATCTACATCTTCAGGATCATTTACACCGCGCGATGCGCAAAAATCTACGAAGCGCTTCAGATAATGATCGTAATTACGCAAAGTTAATTTCGATCGATTGCGTTCGATTTCTAAATATTCCAGGAATTGTTGGTAATATCTTTGGAGTTTTGATTTGGTTTCTGGCATAAAGTAGATGTTCGCACATCACGAAAAACTCAATATTGTACGACATAAGTATAACAGAAAAATAGTAATAAAAAAACGTCCGAAGAATCCAGGCTAGGAATTTTTCAGACGCAGATCCGTTATTGACCGAAGGCGTTGAAGGTCTTAAGTGCCTGTACTACTGCTCCCTGTAAACGTGTCAGGGTTGCCGAAGGCACTATGAGGTTTAGTTCTCCGAACGAATTGAGAACAGAGTCAGTAAACCCCTCTTCCGCATAGGCAGCGAATTCCTCAGTCAGCAGTTCAAAGTTCTCGACATTGAGTCCGATACGACCTAGGCGCTCTTTGATAGCAGCCTGCTCGGCCGGCAACATGGTTTTCCATATTTCGGCTACGGCCTGACGGAACCGCGGCTCTTGGAAAACCACTGCATGATTCAGCTCGTGGAGAATGACCGACTTCGGATCCAGATCGCGGAAAAAATTGAGTGGCTGGACCATGACTATCGACGCCGGCTTCAGGACTTCGTACTGACCACTGATCTCTTTGATCAAACCGAAGCGTTCGAGGTCAGAGAGAAACGACCTTTCTGCTCGACTCATAGAGACCTGGAGTGTCCTTCCTGCCGCGAGGTAAGCATTGAACGCTTTCATGGTATGCGCAAGATCGTAGGTGACTCCAGCGGCTTGTCCTCGAGCGCCCCATATAACGAGTACGGCGTAGAGGACATCCTTTTCGTCCAGCTTGCCATCATGGTTGTAGTCGTCGAGCTGGTTGATGACGCCGTCCCCCAGACCCTTGAGTTGGGTAGTTTGGAGATCGCTCCAGAGCAATACCCGGCCCAGGTAATCCAGCATCGTACTGAAAGAGGATACTTGAAAGTAGTAGATTTGGTAGCGGCCCCCGACCTTGTAAACGTCGTAGGTTTCGGTGTTGGTCGGCATCTCGGCGCCGATTCGTGATAAGTCCTCTATGTTGGTAATCGTCCGGGGTTGAATGAGCTGTGCGTGCGCAGTACCCACAGCAGTCGTTAGCAGTACAAGCAGGACCAGCTTTTTCACGGTGACTCCTCCTCTGTTCTGAGCCGTAAGCATAGCTTATTTTGTTTTGAAAAGCTATCTGTCTAGGTTCAGATAGATATCCGACAGTTAGTTAGTTTGTAATGCAACGTAATCTTTAGTGGCTAAAGTTTCAGTTTGATACTTTTTTAAATACTGAATCGGTGTTAAGTAGTTGAGCGATTGATGTGGTCTTTGGTGATTGTACTGATGTTCCCAAGCCTTAAGCCTTGGAAGCAATTGGCCCAAAGTATTATGCATGTTACCTTGCTGATAAAACTCAAGCTCATCAGTTAAGTGTGAGCGTTCGACGTAGCTGTTCTGCTGGGGACTGTGTGCCTCGATGTAATAATGGGTGTTTCCAAGCTTCTGGCACAAACGGTCAAAATGTTTGTTAAATTCTGAACCATTGTCTGTTTGAATATTCTCGATCTTAAAGGGGAAACTTCTAACACAGTGCCTTAAGAACTTTGCAGCCATGACAGATGATAAATGTGTACTCACCCAAAGCACTCGAACTTTGGTTAAAACATCAATAGCCGTGAACTGGTAGATCTTTACTCCCTGAAAGGTTCTCAGATGCTTAGTATCAATTTGGATTAGTTTTCCTGGCATATTTACGACTAACTCCCTTGGAAATCGCTTCTTGGGGTGCTTAGCTGCTTTAATTTTCTTTCTAGATACTTTGGGATTAATTAAATCTTTCTTTTTTAATATCCTACCGACAGTTGATGAACTAATTTTCGTTGAGAGCAAATGAACGATTTTGTATTTAGAGTAATACGGGAAAGCTTTTCTGAGTTTGACTACTTCATCTTGGACTGGCAAAGGCGTGCTCGTAGTTCTTAAATGTTTAGGTCTATGCGATCGATCCTCCAAGCCTTTGATGCCTTGAAGCTTGAACCGATCAAGCCAGATATCCAATGTCTCTCGGTTCATTCCAAAATACCTAGCTGTTAAGCTTTTGTTCTTGCCATGAGCTCTATACCAGTCAATGACTTTAATTCGATGTTTGGCTTTGGAGCTTAGACTAGTTGCTAATCTTGCAATCTTACTTGCTCCAGGAAGGATATATCCATATGTTGTCATAGTCCTACCAGAGTATCTGCCCCTCATAATTTCTTCCAGTCAATTGCAGGGTATCATATGAACCAGGACACTATCTTGTCAAAACAAACTGATTATGTTAGAATCAATGAGAATTAATCCACGGTTAGCTAATCTCTGGCTGACTCGTGCAGAAAGGAACTAGATGTTAACTCCTAAAGAGAAAGAGCAAATTATTAAGAAATTCCAGGTTCACAAAGACGACACTGGGAGTCCAGAAGTACAGGTTGCGATTTTGACTCGAGAAATTGAAAAAGTTTCCGAGCATCTCAATGAGCACAAAAAAGACAACCACTCTCGTCGAGGTCTTCTGAAAATGGTCGGCAATCGTCGTAGACTGCTTCGCTATTTGAAAGTCGAAGATGAAAAGCGCTGGGATAAGCTGACGGACAAGCTCAAGTTAAACAAGTAGTTGTCTTCTACGAAATACGAAATTGCGAAACTACCTGCCCGACATGCCGTCATGGCAGGCGGGCGAACAGTTCGTAATTCGAGAATTCGTACTTTCGTAGAAGTAATAATAATTAATTCCGTAGAGTGCTGATAGCAAAGAGGCTGTATTAGTTGGCCAAATATTGACCAACTGTTACAACTTCTGTGCTTTGCACAAATGCGGAAACAAAAAGGGTATACATGGGTATAGGAAAAGTAGAAAGTGATATCTCAGGGAAGAAACTTTCTCTGGAGACTGGTGTTTTGGCGAAACAAGCCAATGGTTCGGTGCTCGCAAAATTGGGCGATACTGTCGTACTGGCTACAGCAGTCATGGGAAAAATTAAGGACGGAATGGATTATTTCCCGCTGATGGTTGATTACGAGGAAAGATTGTACGCTGCTGGTAAAATTAAAGGCTCGAGATTTATAAAAAGAGAAGGGCGCGCGACTGACGAAGCGATTTTGTCAGGCCGCCTCATCGACCGTTCTATCCGTCCCCTCTTTCCAGATGGCATGCGGAATGAAGTGCAAGTCGTCGCAACGATATTGTCAGTAGATGAAATTAATGACCCAGATATTCTAGCTATCAACGCAGCTTCTACTGCTTTATCTATTTCAAACATCCCGTTTGAAGGGCCGATAGCTGCAGTCCGTGTTGGACGAGTAAATAATGAGTTTGTAATCAACCCGTCTTACGACGAACGTAAGAATGGGGATTTGGATTTGGTAGTCTCTGGAACTGGAGAGCACATCATGATGGTGGAAGCTGGCGCCGGACAAGTGACGGAAGAAGATATGACCGAGGCTTTGAAGTTCGCTATGCCACATCTTAAGGCTCTGATTGATTTACAAAACAATTTGCAGAAACAAGTGGGTGAAGCGAAAGCCGAAGTTGTTTTGCTAGCTGTCGATGCAGGGGTTATGAAAAAAGTAGAAGGCTACACTGAAAAAATCGAAACCGCACTTTATGGCACCTTTCCCAAAGAACAACGCGAAACAAACCTGGACACTGTCCGAGAACAAATTGAAAAAGAAGTAGCCGAAGCATTTGCCGGGAATACTGAACTTGATGCGGCGAAACATATTTTGTTAGCCTTCGAAAAGTTATTGAAAAAAATTATCCGTAAAAATATTCTCGATCATGAAAAACGGGTCGATATGCGCCCCTTAAATAAAACTCGGGAAGTCTCGGCTCAAGTCGGAGTCCTTCCTCGAACTCATGGCTCTGCCCTGTTTAATCGTGGCGAGACTCAAGTCCTGACTACTGTGACCCTCGGTTCAGCAGGCGATGCCCAGATTCTAGACGGGATGGAAGATTTCAATGCAGAGGGTACGACCAAACGTTATATTCATCATTACAATTTCCCAGGTTTTTCTGTGGGAGAAGTTGCTCCCATCCGTGGCCCTGGCCGACGTGAAGTCGGACATGGTGCTTTAGCTGAACGAGCCGTCGAAGTCGTGATACCGGAAAAAGAAAAGTTCCCCTACACCTTGCGATTAGTATCCGAAGTTTTGTCATCCAATGGCTCGACCTCTATGGCCTCGACATGTGGGTCGACCTTGGCGCTGATGGATGCTGGAGTCCCGATCGAAGCAATTATTGGCGGTGTAGCCATGGGTTTGGTTTTGGATAAAGAATCAGGCAACTTTAAAGTCCTGACTGATATCCAGGGTATCGAAGATGCCAACGGTGATATGGATTTTAAAGTCACTGGATCAGAAAAAGGAATTACCGCACTGCAAATGGACATCAAAGCCAAAGGCTTAACCGTGGAGATCATGGAGAAAGCCTTAATCCAGGCCAAAGAAGGCCGGATGCATATTATATCTGTGATGAAGAGCGCTATCGCTGAACCAAGGACAGAAATGTCACCACTGGCTCCACGAATCGTGACTATGCAGATTAATCCAGATAAAATTCGCGATGTCATCGGTACTGGCGGCAAAATCATCAACAAAATCATTGCTGAAACTGGAGTGAAGATTGATATTGAAGATTCTGGATTAGTTATGGTTGCATCTAATGACGCAGAAGGAATGAAAAAAGCTCTGAAATGGATTGAGGATCTCACTCGGGAAATTAAAGTTGGTGAAGTTTTTAAAGGCAAGGTTTCCAGGATCATGGATTTCGGCGCTTTCGTCGAACTCGTGCCGGGTCATGAAGGTTTGGTGCATATTTCAGAATTGGAATGGCATCGAGTAGGCCGAGTGGAAGATGTGGTCAATGTCGGGGATGAAATTGAAGTTAAAGTTATCGAAATTGATCACATGGGCAGAGTTAATCTTTCACGGAAAATTTTATTGTCGAAACCAGAAGGCGGAACATTTGACGATCGCCCAAGACCTCCAAGAGATAATGGTCATGGGGGTCCGAGACATAACGGTGGCGGTAGACACCTCGCCAGGCACTAAAAGTTCTTAAATGGACATCAAATTATTTTTCTTTATACTAGCCTCAATCTTCGGATTGGGGTTTAGTATTCCCTATTTTGTAGATATTTTTAAAAAGCGAACCCAGCCCCATCTTTATACATGGCTGATTTGGGCAATCACCCAGTACACTGCGGCATTCGCATCTCTTGCTGGCGGAGGTGGTTGGGGAGCTGGCGGAATGTTTATGGCCGCGACTGTAAACACTCTAGTTTTTTTACTTGCTCTCAAGTACGGCACGAAAAATATTACCAAAAGCGATACAATTATTTTAATTGGAGCACTAGCAGCGATAGTCGTCTGGTGGCAACTTGATCAGCCACTGATTGCAGTGATCATGGTTACCGTTATCGATTTTGTCGGTTACTTCCCCACGTATAGAAAATCCTGGCAAGAACCATGGAGCGAAACCGTAAAATCATGGATTGGATTTTTCATCGCGATGTGTTTTGCGCTTCTTTCGTTACAAGCTTACAATGCTTTAACTTTACCCTACGTGCTAATGGTTATAGTAAGCAATCTGACGGTCGCCGTAATTTGTCTGATCCGCCGCCAAAAAATCCCCAAGCCAATTTCTACACGCTGATTATTTGTCAGCCATTTGACAATAAAAATCTTGACAATAATCCTTAAGCAATAATATACTTTAAAAATTCTACCCTATTTTATCCAAATGTATAAAATAGGTAGCAATTTATATGACATATTTCAAAATAAATAAAGCCATTTCGCAAGCTATTCCCGAAGATAAGCAGTCAGTTTTCACTCCTGCTCAAATTGAGAAGATGAAAACAATTAGGAATATTGTCCTTGCGTCAGTCGCGATTACTGGGATTGTCGCAGTCGCGGTTGTTGCTCCAAATTTATTCTCAGCGGTTGGTCGATTAAATAAGAATAAATATCCTGGAAAAAAGTGGACGAAAAAAGAAAAAGCCGATCAAATTACCAGATCATTTTTCTATTTGAAAAAATCTGGACTAGTTAAATTTAAAAAAACAAACAAGGAAATTTTTGCATTTATAACTGATGAAGGAAAAAAGCGAGCACAAAAAATTAATATCGCGACGGCAGAAATCGAAAAACAAAAATTTTGGGATGGTAAATGGTGGCAAGTAGCAGCTGATATTCCCACCAAGCAGTATAGACAAAGTGCTGATTTATTACGAAGAAAATTGAAGGAGTTAGGTTTCTACCCATTACAGAGAACTTTGTGGTTTTATCCTTATGATCCCCGTAAGGTAGTAGAATATGTGGCCAGTTATTATTACATATCGCGATATGTGACTTTGATGGAGATAAATCGCATGGATATTGAAGACGAAAAGGTTTTGAAGAATTTTTTCAAGAAGAAAAATTTAATTTAAGAAAATTGCTACTCATTTTTTACATTTGTATAAAATAGGTAGCAATTCTTCAAATTGACAAACCCGAGCTTTGGGTTTATATTAATAAAAGCGGCGGATTGAGCCGTTTTATTTATTATATGTGGAACGCTGGAAACAATTATTCGCAAGAGGAACTGGAAGTTGTAAAAGAACTGGAGCAGGAGTTATTTAAATATAACCTCGGTTTTCGTGCCATGTGGCATGATAATTTTGAAGAGTATTTTAAAGGAACCTTGGATGAGGAATATTGGAATCAGAGAGAGCAGCAACGGTCTAAAGAGTTAGAAGAAATTGTTAGGAAAAAAATGATTGAGGACTTTGAGTATCTTAAATTTCGGCGAGAAATGGCTTTAATTGAGGATGAGTTATTTTCAGACCATAATTTTTCATTAGAATCAGAAATGCGGTTTCAAGAACGACGCGAGAAATGGAAAGATGATAAGTTATACAAAATCGCTAAAGTTTGGAGCATTGACATGCTAAAAAGGAGCTGTGATTTGTATGAGAGGCACAAGTTTATTCATTTATTTAGAATCTTAAAAAATTGCAATTATGTAGCGTCCAAAATTGTTTATGCCTCGAACGATTATGATTTTGAAGATGTAATTGAAAATTTTAATGATTTGGCTTGGAATATTTCATGGGTCGGCTATACACTATCTTTAACTTTTTTGAATCGATGTTTAGAATCCTTATCAAAGTTAGAGAATGAAAATAAAATTATTTTTAACTTTGGTGAATATATATCAACCGGGCTTCAGATTAAACGAGAGCTTATGGATCGATTAGAGACGCTTCATCAAAAAGCATTAAAAATTTATGGACAAACTTGATGATTTAGAATAATTTTACTCTATTTTTTACATTTGTATAAAATAGGTAGCAATTTAATTATTGCTTGCCAGTAAATTGCTATAGCAATATAATAAAAGAAGCAATTAATCTTAAAGAAAAAACATGAAACTATTTCGTATTTTGTCTCTGTTTGGCCTTTTTGCATTAGCTTTTAACATTAACTTGGCTTCTGCTAACCATGCTTGGGGTGGCTACCATTGGGCCAGAACTTCCAATCCTTTTACGCTTAAACTAGGCGATAATCTTAGCACTAGCTGGGACAGCTATTTGAATGTAGCTTCAGCCGATTGGAGTCAGTCTACAGTTTTGGACACCACAGTGGTTCCGGGCAGTGCCAATCCAAAAAACTGTAAGGCTGTGTCTGGTCAGGTGCAAGTTTGTAACAGCCGATACGGCAACAACGGCTGGCTCGGCATTGCTTCAATTTGGATTTCTGGATCTCATATTACTGCCGGCACCGTGAAAATGAATGATACTTATTTCAACACTTCTCGATACAACACTCCTGCCTGGAAACAATTTGTGGTCTGCCAGGAAGTCGGTCATACATTTGGGTTGGATCACCAAGATGAGAATTTTGATAACCCAAATATGAATACTTGCATGGACTACACTAGCAACCCTTCGACAAACCAACATCCAAATGCCCATGATTATGAAGAGCTGGAATTAATTTATGCGCATCTGGACAGCACTACAACTATCGGTTCATCCATACTTAATTCTAGAGGACAAGAATTCGGCGAAGAAGCTTCGGACTGGGGTCGTTCGATCCGAACCTCATCGGATGGCAAGCCGTCTCTGTTCGTCAAAGATTTAGGCAACGGTAACGCAGTCATCACCCATATCATTTGGGCTCAATGACGCTCGGGCAGGTTGTAAAATTATCGGCCATAAAATTCTGCTGAATTTTTGGCCTACGCGCTCGGTCCGTCGACCTGCGCGAGTTAATTTTACAACTATCCTCACTATAAAAATTATAGAGCATCCCGGCTTAGCCCGGGGTGTTTTTGTTTCCCAATTTTTCACATATGTGCCGAAATGGGAAAATTATCGCAGTTGGACATATTTAGTCCGATCGTACTTTTATGTACCCCATGCTATTAAACGTTAAGGGTAATTGCTATAATTGATTGAGAAAGGACATATATGGTAGAAAGAATTGAAAAAATTAGAATTCCGGATGATGATATCCCGGGTTGGTTAAATTTGCTCATGGAGATGGGTTTGGACCAAAGAGAGATTGATCATATATTGAGAGAGTTAAATAAAACTTATGCAGAACAATTAGATAAAAATTGGACTAAATCACCCGAATCTATTTACAAAATCATTGAAGAAGAACGTGGAATATCCTTGACTGAGGATGAGAAGTTACAAGTCAGACAAGCCTTTGGTGATAGCTGGGCAGAGACTTTAGACCAAATGAGAAGAGATGGAAAAACTCTCGAAGATTTAATAAAAGGTGGTAAAGAGGAAGAATAATCCAATTAATGTTTACTATTACGAAAAAAGATAGCAAGACAAAAGCCAGGACTGGAGTGTTGCAAACTGCTCATGGGCAAGTGCACACGCCAGTGTTTTTACCTATCGGAACGAAAGGGGCTATCAAATCCATTGCTGCCGAAGAATTAAAATTTTGGGGAGCAGAAATGATTTTGGCCAACACTTATCATCTATGGCAGCGGCCTGGAGATAGTTTGATTGCGAAAGCCGGCGGTTTACACAAATTCATGAATTGGAAGGGAGCGATATTTACCGACTCTGGTGGGTTCCAAGTTTTTTCATTGGCAAAAATGGTAAAAGTTACGGATCAAGGAGTGAAGTTTCAATCTGATTTGGACGGAACGTCTTTTGTGCTGACGCCTGAGTTATCAGTTCAGATACAACTTAATTTAGGCTCTGATATCGCTTTAGTTCTGGATGAATTTCCAGAAGCAGAAGCACCTAAGTCGACAGTGAAAGCGATGGTAAGAAGAACCACAGAGTGGGCGAAGCGCGCTGTAGCTGAGCACAAAAAATTATTAAATGGCTCCAGTAATCCAGGTCAGCAACAATGGGGTATAGTCCAGGGTGCTATTTTCAAAGATTTAAGAAAACAATCAGCAGAAGAAATCCAAAGTTTAGAATTTCCAGGATACTGTATTGGCGGTGTGGCCAATGGAGGCGAGTCAGCGGAGCTTATGTATCAAGCCGTGGATTTGGCCATACCGCATTTGGAAGAAGAAAAACCCAAACATCTTTTGGGAGTCGGGACACCGGAACAAATAGTCCAAGCAGTAGCACTTGGCTGTGATAGTTTTGATTGCGTCATTCCGACGCGTGAAGCTCGTCACGGAAAATTTTATGTGAATCTCAAACCTCAAGACGGTGATGGCTACATCACCATGAATCTGTATCATGAGAAATTTAAAGAAGATTTTACTCCGATTGATAATGCTTGCAACTGTTATGGCTGCCAAAATTACACCCGCGCCTATATTCGACATTTATTTATGTCCGAAGAACCGCTCGGCATCAGACTCGCCACTATGCACAACTTACGTTTTTATCTCAACCTCATGGCGCGCATCCGTGAGAGTATTGAAACCGAAAAGTTCCCCGCACTTTTAAAAGTATACAAAGAAAGAAAAGTTTAATTAACCACTTACCCCACGATCGTATGCGAAGTGGTTAATTTTTGACATGCGAGTTTTTTGTTTCTAGAATCATATCGGTATGAGGAGGTGTGGGGTCATGAAACAAAAAGCGAAACGGAGGTCGTGGCTGGTGCTTCTATTTGCTGTCATCGCGGTGTTTCTGTCACTCCAGGGAGCGACAGTTTCTGGAACCCAGAAAAAATCTCAAGGACCCCGGGTCAGTAATCGCATCGGCTGCTTCCGTGATCAGAAAGAGCTTCAAGTTTTTCTCGAGAAGGAAAAGCAAACCACTGTCCGCGTCAACGAAGCCAACCACTACGCGATTTGGCTGGTGGGCAAGACCAAACACAAGAATCCTGTTTTGATCTTTCATCGCCTCAACTTCGAGAAGACGACGCGTTGTAAAGAACAAAAGGGCTCTTATCTCTATGTAAGGACAAACGAATACGACATTTTCGACTTTGAACGAAAACTGTCCGTCCCCTAGGTAACCTTTTCTGCTGAGGGGACTTTTTTTTGGCTGAAATCTGTGCTAGTATGAATGAAAGAAAGGGCGGCGCAGCCAGGTATTGTCAGACAATGCCATCCAGCGACGCATAAAATAACATGAAGCAACAACATGATTTGATGGAGAAGATAATCTCGCTTAGTAAAAGGCGAGGTTTTATATTTCCCGGTTCAGAAATTTACGGCGGTTTGGCGAATAGTTATGATTATGGACCCTTGGGCGCTGAACTGTTCAACAACATCAGAAACCTTTGGTGGAAGAAAATAGTTCAAGAACGACCCGATATGGTCGGGATCCGCGGTCCGATTATTATGAATGCCAAAGTATGGGAAGCGTCAGGCCATGTCAAAAATTTCACTGATCCTTTAGTGGAATGTAAAATTTGTCATACCCGCATGCGTGCGGATAAAGCGAAAGATATCGAAGAGCATGAACGAACCCATGACGGCAAGAAAGTCGAATGGACTGAACCCAAAAATTTCAATCTCTTATTTAAAACCTTTATTGGAACCACTGAAGATAACAAATCCACGGTTTATCTAAGAGGCGAAACTGCTCAAACTATGTTTACTGATTTTAAGTTGGTCATGGAAACCATGCGACGCAAGCTACCATTTGGTATTGCCCAGATTGGTCGTTCTTTTCGCAATGAAATAACTACGGGTAATTTAACCTTTCGAATGAAAGAATTTACAATTGCCGAGCTCGAATATTTTGTGAAACCGGGTGAAGATGATGCCTCATTTGAGGATTGGTTAAATTATCAACAAGATTTTTTTATTAAAGATCTCGGTTTGAAAGCAGAGAACATCAAAAAAGTTGAATTACCGAAGGATGAGTTGGCTCATTATTCGAAACGAACCGTTGATACTTATTATCAGTTTCCGTTCGGCTGGGATGAAATTGCGGGGATTGCAAACAGAACCGATTATGATTTAAAAAATCACATCGAACTTTCGGGTGCCAATCTTCGAGTCAAAGACGAAAAGTCTAACGAAGAATTTATTCCTTATGTCGTCGAACCAACATTTGGGATGGATCGCATTATGCTAGCTGTCTTAGTTGATGCTTACTCTGAATCCGAAGCCAGGTCTGGGAAAGAAGATGCTGTGCATGAGATGGAAGTCACTTTGAAATTACCAAAAGTTTTAGCGCCAATTAAAATTGCTATCTTGCCCTTATCTAAGAAAGAACCGTTGACCCGCCAAGCTGAAGAAATTTTACACAGCTTGAACAAGAACTGGATGTGCCAGTACGACGAAACTGGATCTATTGGCAAAAGATATCGTCGACAAGACGAGATAGGCACGCCATACTGTATTACTGTGGACTTCGATACTGAAAAAGATCAGTCAGTGACAGTTCGAGATCGTGACACGATGGAGCAAGATCGAGTAAAGGTCAGTGAATTGCTTGATTATTTCAAAAATAAGTTGCAAGATTGTTAAGTTAACATGTCTATACATTCAGTCTACGAGAAAAAAATTCTAAAAAATGGGTTAACGGTTCTCATGGTCCCGATCGAAGATGCGTCTTCAATCACAATGTCGATATTCGTCAAAGCCGGAAGTCGTTACGAAGAAAAACCAATCAACGGCATTTCCCACTTTTTGGAACATTTACATTTCAAAGGCACGAAAAAATATCCGACAGCGAAAAAATTATCCGAAACCATAGATGGCATTGGCGGCGAATTTAACGCCAATACTGGAAAAGAGCACACCCAATATTTTATCCGGTCGGCATATGAGCATCTGCCTCTAGTTTTCGGGGTGCTGACAGATATGTTGCAGAATCCTCTGTTTGACGAAAAAGAAATGCAACGGGAAAAGGGTGTGATCATCGAAGAGATCAACATGTACAAAGATAACCCCCAAATTCATGTCGAATCTTTGTTTGAGGAAACGTTATGGCCGGAGCAATCATTGGGTCGGGATATCGCCGGCACCGCTGATGTCATTCGATCGATTACACGCGAAGATATTTTGAAGTACCGTAATCGCTTTTATCAACCATCAAACATTATCATTGCGATTTCCGGAAATTTTGACCAAAAACAATTTGAAGATTTGATCGAGGAACATTGGTCAGTCCAACCGAATAAAAAAACCAATGGCTTTAAAGCTGCATTCGAAAAACAATCCAAGCCCAGACTTTCTGTTCAAAACAAAGTTACAGAACAAGCGCACATGATCGTCGGTTTTGGAGCATATCCGTACCGACACAAACATAATTATCCGCTCCGAATTTTATCAACCATTTTAGGCGGCGGCATGAGTAGTCGGCTGTTTATTCGGATCCGCGAACGGATGGGGTTAGCATATTATGTTTCGACATCATTTAATAATTATTTAGACACTGGTGATTTTTTTGTGCAGTCAGGATTAAAAGTCGCTTCGGCCCCTACAGCATTAGAAATTATTTTGGATGAGTTGCGAAAAGTTCAAACTTCTGGGATCACCACGAAAGAACTGAAAAAAGCGCAAGAATACATCAAAGGTAAAATTGCTTTGGCTATGGAAGACCCACATGAAAAACTGGAATGGTACTTGGGTCAAGAAGCGTTTACAGGGCGCATCCGAACGATCAAACAAGCATTTGAAGAATTAGATAAGGTTACTGTGGAACAGGTAGAAGTCGTGACGAAAGATTTGATGTCAAACGAGAATCTAAATATGGCTATCGTTGGTCCATTTGCCGACAAAACAGTTTTTGAAAAAAAATTAAAACTCTAATGCGAATTGGTTCACATGTATCAATAGCCGGAGGGATTTGGAAAGCACCTGCAAATGCGGCGAAAGTTGGGGCGGAAGTTTTTCAAATTTTTTCCAGATCTCCTCACGGAGGTCCTTTCAAACCAATCACACCAGATGTGGTCAAAGAATTTCAAGCTGAAATGAAAAAACAGAAGCTTGATACTTTTTATATTCACACCCCATACTTTATTAATTTTGCCTCTACGAAAAATAATATTCGATACGGATCCATAAGCGTCGTTCGTCAGGAATTGGACCGTGGCTCGCTGCTTAGTTGTCGCGCGGTCATGACGCATTTGGGCAGCTTTGGAGAATTAACTGACAAAGAAGGGATAGAAATAGTCGCCAAATCGATTTCAAAAACCATGGAGAGATATGAGGGATCCACTCAATTACTCCTCGAAATTTCCGCCGGCGCTGGACGGATTGTTGGCGATACATTCGAAGAGATTGCGGCGATTTTAGAACATAAACTTCTCAAAAAATATAATATTGGGATTTGTTTTGATACTTGCCATGCGTTTGCTTCTGGTTATGATTTGCGGACAAAAAAAGACGTTGATGCAACCCTTAAACAATTTGATAAAGTAATTGGTCTTGAGAAATTAGTGATGATTCACGCCAATGATTCCTTGGCTGAATTAGGTAAGCATCTCGACCGGCACCAGCATATTGGTGATGGTCACATCGGGTTAGACGGGTTTAAAGCTCTAGTTAATCATAAGGCTTTGAGTAAGCTGGATTGGATTTTAGAAACGCCAAAAGATACTCCAAAAGATGACCCGAGGAATATAGCTATTTTACAGAAGCTTTGATATACTTGTGGTATGTCAGAGCGGAATAATACAGTAAATATCTCGACTTTAACGATACTAAAAGTAGCGCTGATTTTGCTATTCATATGGTTTTTGTTCGAGATTCGTGAAATCGTTTTACTCCTGATAATTTCCATTATTATTGCCTCCGCTATCGACCCGCTCGCAGATTTTTTACAACGCAATAAAATTCCTCGAGGCTTGAGCGTCTTGGTTGTTTATGCGCTATTCGTCGGAGTGGTTGTATTGGTAGTCTACCTGATGGTGCCGCCGATCAATCAACAATTTCAAGAATTAAGTCAGCAAGATTTTTATCAGAAATTCACAGAGAAAGTCGGTATCTATCGCGACTCACTGAACTCAACTGGGATCGGCAGAGAAATTTCGAATAGTATAAAAGGCTTGGCTGGCAGTTTCGCTGGGACATTGTTTCAAACCACCAAAGGTGTCTTTAGTGGGTTTGTTTCAGTAATTACGGTCTTGGCCGTTTCGTTCTATCTCACGGCAGAAGAAAACGGTATGAAAAATTTCGTGAAGCACCTGACTCCGTTTAAGCACCAAGCTTATGTATTGAAACTTGTTAACAAAATTCAAAGGAAAATGGGCGCTTGGGTTTTGGGACAGCTGATTTTATCCACTGTGATTTTTGGTTTAACTTTTGCGGGATTAACATTTCTAAAAATTGAATTTGCGTTGTTGCTCGCCCTAATTGCCGGCTTGTTAGAAGTTATTCCATTTATCGGTCCTGTGATCGCGGCGATCCCGGCGATATTTTTCGCTTTTTTGCAAAGCCCAGCTTTGGCCTTAGCAGTGCTGATTCTCTATGTCGTGGTTCAACAATTAGAAAATCACGTCATCGTACCTGTGGTTATGAGTCGGAGTGTAGGCTTAAATCCAGTGATAGTTATTTTGGGAGTTTTGATTGGTGGCACTTTGGGTGGAATCATGGGCGCGATTATCGCCATTCCGATTATTTCTGGAATTTCAGTATTTGTCGTTGATATGATGGAAGATAATCAGCAAAACCCCGAATCCACAGACTAGTTAAGTTTGGAATTAATTGCTATAATAAACAGGCCTGAATAAGGCTTTTTTGATTGAAAACTATGGAAAACGAGCAGAAAAAATTCTATGTCACGACCCCGATATTTTATGTGAATGATAAACCACATATCGGGTCAGCTTATCCGGCGATTGCGGCGGATGTTTTGGCTCGTCTGCATCGCCAATTAGGTGAAGAAGTATTTTTTCAAACTGGCACAGACGAACACGGCGCAAAAATTGAAGCCGCTGCTAAAAAAGCCGGTAAGGCACCAAAGGAATTTGCTGACACCGTTGCCGCACAATTTTCTTTGGCTTTTGACCAACTCGGCATAGCCCCAGATAAGTTTATCCGTACCACAGACCCAGAACATGAAGCGGCAGTGGAGATTTTTTTACATCAACTCAAAGCTTCGGGAAAAATTTATGAAGGCGAATACGAAGGATTGTATTGTGTCGGGCACGAGGCGTATATTAAAGAATCAGAATTAGTAAACGGACTTTGTCCAGATCATAAAACTAAACCGGAGAAGTTAAAAGAAAAAAATTGGTTTTTTAAACTGTCTGATTACCAGAAACAACTTGTAGAATTGATTGATTCAGATCAATTAGAAATTCGTCCATTCTCCCGAAAGAACGAAGTCTTGTCGTTTATCAAACAAGGCCTCGAAGATATTGCGATTTCCCGACCGAACGTCAAATGGGGAATTCCGATTCCCTGGGATAAGAACCAAACTGTGTATGTTTGGGTGGAAGCGTTATTCAATTATTGCTCTGGTGTCGGGTTTGGATCAGATCCTGAAAATTTTGCGAAATTTTGGCCAGCGGATTTACATATAGTGGGGAAAGATATTATCAAGTTCCACTGTATTATCTGGCCAGCACTACTTTTGGCGATAGGACTCGATACACCAAAAAGAGTTTTTGCGCATGGATTTTTTACGATCAATGGTGAGAAGATGTCGAAAAGTTTGGACAATGCCATCGACCCGAATGATTGGGTGGCGAAATACGGGAGCGAGGCAGTGCGATACTTTATGTTGCGGGAAATTCCATTTGGAGCTGACGGCGATGTCAGTGAAGAGAAATTGAAAGCTCGTTTCAATGGCGATTTGGCCAATGGCCTAGGAAATTTGTTTTCTCGTACCACAAACATGATAGAAAAATATCTGGATGGTCACATCGAAGAGTTTGTAGCGTCACCGAAGGATCTGTCCGCTGCGTCTGATGCTTTTTATAATTCTGATTTTGCCGGGGGATTAATTCGGATTTGGGAAGAGATTGCTTGGGCCAATCAATTGATCGATAAAGCCAAACCGTGGGAGTTGGTCAAAGAACACCCAGACAAAGTCAAAGAGTTGCTTTTGAATTTGGCCGCACTGCTTTATGACATAGCACTCAAGCTCGCACCAGTTCTACCCGAGACCGCCCAAAAAATTAAAGCAGTTTTGGAAAGTGGAGATATAAAGAAACCAGAGCCGTTGTTCCAAAAGATTGAATAAAGATTTGAAAAACGCAGCAGTTGTTCCTCCCCTTAATATAAGGGGAGGTTAGGAGGGGTTATCTATAAGGGTTAGGCTGCAGTTTAACGCTCTGACCGTAACTCCCCCTATCCCAGCCCCCGGCGGTTGATGAGGGAGTGAGCATCTCTTATCCTAAGAGGGGGAATAACTCGATAAACCTCATGAAATACTTTGACACCCATACCCACGTCAACTTCGCAGCATTTAAAGATGATCAATCCGAAACTATCAAACGAGCACTAGATGGAAATACTTGGATGATCAATGTCGGCACGCAAACTGATACATCTAAATTAGCAGTTGAAGTGGCGAAAATTTATCCGGAAGGAGTTTTTGCTGCGATTGGTCTACACCCAGTGCATACTTATCAGCAGATGTTGGACGAAGAAGAAAGTCATTTTCAATCCCGAACAGAAGTTTTCGTTGAGTCGGACTACGAGCAGATGCTGACAGAAAAAGTTGTTGCAGTAGGTGAGTGTGGATTGGATTATTTTCGATTGCCTTCAGATAGTGATCGAGAATCTGTTATCAAAAAACAGAAAGAGGAATTTGTAAAACAATTACACTTTGCGAAAAAGCACAAACTACCAGTGATTATTCATTGCAGAGACGCCTATGCCGATTTGTTAGAAATTTTGAAAAGTGAATATGCAGGATTGCAAGGTGTGGCACATTCATTTACGGATACTTGGGAAATAGCTAAAAAGTTTTTGGATTTAGGATTTTACATCGCTCTGAATGGCATTTTGACCTTTGATAAAACCGGGAAACTTGCAGAAGTGGTAGCGAACACGCCGGCTGATAGATTACTGACAGAGACTGACGCGCCATATTTAACACCTCCGCCATACCGTGGAAAACGCAACGAGCCGAGTTATGTGAGGTATATTGTCGAAAAAATTGCAGAGCTAAATAAGGTTGAACCTGAAGAGGTCGCATTCCAGACATTCTCAAATGCGAAGAAATTGTTTAATATAAGATAGTATGGAAGCTTATAATCACAAAGAAATAGAAAAGAAATGGCCCGCCCGCCATCGCAAGCCTGATTTTTTTGCTTGCGGTCTTGCTCAGGCGTTGCGGGCGGGCAGGAGAATTCATGTATAACCACAAAGAAATAGAATCAAAATGGCAAAAATTTTGGGCAGATAATAAACTTTATCAAGCCAAGGATGATTCAAAGAAGCCCAAGTTCTATCAATTAGAAACTTTCCCTTACCCATCAGCAGCAGGTCTTCATGTCGGGCATCCGAAAGGTTATATCGCGGAAGACATTCATGCTAGATTTACGCGTGCCAATGGTAAAGAAGTGCTCTACACCATGGGTTGGGATGCTTTTGGGTTGCCTACAGAAAATTATGCGATCAAGGTCGGGAAGAATCCAAAAGAAGTTGCAGCGGAAAATATTGCCAATTTCAAACGCCAAGTCCAGATGTTTGGACTGTCTTATGATTGGGATCGAGAAATCAATACATCGAGCCCGGATTATTACAAATGGACTCAGTGGTTATTTATCCAGCTCTATAAGAAAGGGTTAGCTTATCGCGCCAAAGCCAAAATCAACTGGTGTCCAAACGATCAAACAGTTCTGGCTAATGAACAGGTAATAGATGGTAAGTGCGATCGTTGTGGTACAGTGGTCATCCAGAAAGAAATGGAACAGTGGTTTCTCAAAATCACGGACTATGCGGACAGACTGCTCGCGGACTTAGACGGACTGGACTGGCCGGAAGCCACGAAGCAAATGCAAAAGAACTGGATCGGCCGGTCTGAAGGTGCTGATATTGATTTCAAAGTTGACTTTGAATCCGAGCCAAATTTTTTGATTCTGCACGGCTATACTGGTTTGCCAGGCAAAAATTTTATTCCTTGGTTGAAGCAAGAAATTGAGAGTAAAGGGTATAAAGTTCAAGCTCCTGAAATGCCAAATAGCAATGATCCTAAAGAGGAAGAGCAAGTTAATTTTGTTTTACAAAATTGTAAAATTGATAAGAATACAATTATCGTTGGTCATAGTTTAGGTTGTGTTGTCGCGCAAAAAGTGCTAATGAGACACAACAGTCGTATTATGGGATTAATTTTGATTGCTTCTGCTACTGATAAAACATTCCCAGGCTCTATAGAACGACCGTTTTGGAAAAACTTTAGTTGGGATATCGATTATGAGAAAGTAAAAGAGTTAACGAAATTTCGAACCGTGGTATCTGATTTGTTAGAGGACAAGAAACGGGGAGAGTATTTAAAATTCTTAAAAGAGAAGCTTGGTTCAGGGTTTTTTGAAACTACTGCGTCTAAACAACATTTTACTGATCTACAAGAACCAGAGTTGCTCAAAGTTGTTTTACCAAAAATAAAAGTTTTCACGACCCGGCCGGATACAATTTTTGGTGCGACGTATATGGTTTTGGCTCCAGAACATCCTCTAGTTAGCCAGATTACGACCAAAGAACAGAAAAACTACGTAGTTAACTACGTAGAAAGTGCAGCTAAGAAAACTGAACTAGAACGCACTGCTCTAGAAAAAGATAAAACCGGAGTATTCACTGGGGCTTTTGCGATTAACCCGGCAACGAAAGATAAAATTCAAATCTGGGTTGCGGATTATGTGTTGTCGACTTATGGATCAGGAGCGATTATGGCTGTCCCGGCACACGATGAGCGTGACTTTGAATTTGCGAAAAAATTTGAATTGCCAATTGTTCGGGTGGTGAATGATGAAGGTGATCGCAGACTACCTTATACTCGCGAAGGTCGGATTATGAATTCTGGGAAATACAATGATGTTAGTTCCTCGACGATTAGATCTCAAATGGCTAAAGATTTCGGTACACCTAAAGTTCAGTATCGACTCCGTGATTGGTCTATCTCCAGGCAGCGATATTGGGGCGTGCCCATCCCGATGATCAATTGCGAAAAATGTGGAATTCATCCAGTCCCTGAAAAAGATTTACCAGTGGTTCTGCCGGACGATGTCGATTTTCGCCCCAAAGGAATGCCTCCGCTCGCCAGTTCAGAACAATTCTTAAATGTTAGTTGTCCGAATTGTGGCGGACCTGCCAAAAGAGAACCAGAGACTCTCGATACTTTCTTTGATTCTTCTTGGTATTATTTGCGATATACTGATCCGCATAATGACCAAGAAATTTTTGAACAGTCAAAAGTCGATCATTGGATGCCAGTGGATCTTTATGTCATCGGACCCGAACACGCAACACTTCACTTACTTTATTCCCGGTTTTTAACAAAATTTTTGTTTGACGCTGGATTTGTGAAAGTTGCAGAACCCTTTAATAAACTTCGTCATCTCGGATTGATCCAAGGGGCGGATGGTCAGAAAATGAGTAAGAGTAGGGGTAATGTAGTCAATCCTGACGAAGTGGTGGAAAGTGTGGGTGCTGATTCCATGCGTATATATGAAATGTTCATGGGACCGTTTGAAGATGGTCAGCCTTGGAATACCAAAGGTCTAATCGGCGCTAGAAGGTTCTTAGATAAGGTTTTTAGAACCATTTCGAACGAAGTGAGAAATCCCTCTCAAGAGCGATCTCTCCCGTCGGTCGAGATGGGGTTACACAAACTCATCAAAAAAATCACTTCAGATATTCCGAATTTTAAATTCAACACATCAATTGCGGCGTTTATGGAATTCCTGAATGAAAATAAACAGATGTCGAAAGCAAACTGGGAAACATTTTTGATTTTACTAGCACCTTTCGCTCCCCACATCACAGAGGAATTATGGAGCCAACTTGGGCAGACAGATTCTATCCATACACAACCCTGGCCAAAGTTTGATGAAAAAATGACTGAAGATAAAAACGTAAAAATAGTTGTACAAGTTTTGGGCCGGGTTCGGGCGACTTTGGATTTTCCTGTAGGCACCTCCCAAGACGAAGTTCGATTAAAAGTGATAGTAGATCCAAACGTCAAGCGTCACCTGGAAGGCAAACAAATAGTCAAAGAGATTTTCGTTCAGGATAAATTGATAAATTTCGTGGTTAAGTAAATTACAAATCATCTTCTCCCTTGACGGGAGAAGATGTCCGATTGTAAGAATATATTTGTGCTCGGACAGATGAGGGTGTTATATGCCAAAGGCTAAGTTATCAAAAGAATTACGAAAGCAACAAACACCTGAAGAGAAGAGACTCTGGTTTTTAATTAAAGATCGTCAGCTGGGGTATAAGTTCAGAAGACAGGTTTGGATAGATAATTACATAGTTGATTTTTGTTGTTTTGAAAAAAGGTTAATTATTGAGCTGGACGGTAATCCTCACCGTCAAGCTGAAGCAAAAATAAAAGATACAACAAGGGGTAAGCATTTAGAATCTCAAGGTTTTATCGTTCTTAGGTTTTGGAATAGTGAACTTAAACATGAAAAACAGCTTATTAATAAAATCAAAGACTACCTCAACTCCCCCTCATCTGTCAGCCGGCTTGTCAAAAGCCGAAATGGCTGACATCTTCTCCCGCAAGGGGAGAAGAATAGCGGAAATAATTTTCGCTGTAAAAATCCTCAAAGCTGGTGGTATCGTCGTTTACCCAACTGACACCGCTTATGGTTTGGCTGTTGATGCGACAAATCCAGAAGCAGTGGCCAAACTTTATCGACTCAAGGGCCGTCACTTTCGAAAGCCAACTCATGTAATAATCCCTGGCGAATACTATCATACTACAGAGTATGGTAGTAAATGGCTAAGTCGGATTGTGAAGGTAACTCCTGATGCGAAGAAGTTAATCCGAAAGTTTTGGCCAGGCCCCTTGACGATTGTTTTGCCACTTAAGGCAAAAGGGAAGTCTTGGAAAAAATTATCAGCCGGAACTGGAACACTGGGCATCCGTTGGCCGAAGAACAAAATTGCATTAGAACTCGTGAAAAAGTTCGGTAAACCGATCACCACGACATCCGCCAATGTTTCTGGACAACCCAATACTTATTCGGTGGAGCAAGTAAAAAAGCAATTTCAAAGTTCAAATCCGCCAGCTGGCGGAAAGCCCGATTTCTACCTAGATGGTGGCAAACTCCGGAAAACTAAACCATCCACAGTGGTTTCTATGATTAAAGATGCTAAAATATTAAGAGTAGGCCCGATAACAGAGAAACAAATAGCAAATGCTCTTAATACCCAGAAGATATCATTACTTTTCCCATGAACTAAATCGTGAAGTAAAAGAACTTTACTGGAATACCGGTCTTTTTAATTTGGCCATAAATTTGGCATATATCTTCGAACCAATTTACCTAATTACTTTGGGCTATTCGGTGGTCGATATAATGTATTTTTATTTGATGGTTTATGTGGCGTATGCGTTGTTTGTTATTCCAATTACAAAAGTCACGAGCATCATTGGCTATAAGCACGCTATGCTTTATGCCGCGATTTTTCAAATCACTTATTGGTTAACGCTATATGGTATAGAATCCGAACCTTTGTTGTTTTATGTCGCCCCGATTTTATTTGCATTCCAGAAATCTTTGTTCTGGCCGCCTTACAATGCTGATGTTGCCTTGAACAATGTAAAAATTCAACGAGGGCGGGAAGTCGGCGTATTATTTTCAGTGATTGAATTCGCAGCGATCCTCGGACCGATATTGGGGGGATTTATTTCGTATCAATTTGGTTTTCTGATTTTGTTTGTATGCGCGGCCACTCTGACTGTGATTTCTGTATATCCGCTTTTTCTTTCTCCAGAAATTTATACCAGGCACGAATTTCGATTTAAAAATTTTTGGCGAATTTTCAGGTTATATCCACGGAACTTTTTTGGGTACTGGGGTTATGCTGAAGATTTAATGCTCATGACTTTGTGGCCGATTTTTATTTTTACAATTGTTCCGAAATTTTCATCAATTGGGATTATCGTGACGTTTGCCAGTGTGATTGCAGTCATGTTAATGTTATATTTAGGACGGATACTCGATCGATACCAGAAACTGAATTTACTGCCAACAGCTGCGGTATTCTATGGACTAACTTGGGTCTTCCGGATTTTCGCCAATTCGTTTAGTGGGGTCGTGATCTTCGATGTCCTCACCAGAGTCGGCAAGGCCTTTATAGGCGTACCACTTTTGCATCGGACTTTTCAAATCGCAGGAGCCAGAGGACCAGATTTTGCCATCGCCTACGGGGTATTTTTTGAGTTTAGTCTGGCTATCGGAAAAGTCGTCACGGCATTGTTGGCGATTTGGATTCTTACCTCAAATGGGTCAATCATCGAAGTTTTTATTGCTGTCGGCGCTCTGACAATGTTATATAGTTTAATTAAAAAATAATATGTCTCTTAAGCAAAACGATTCCGAACTGCATAGTTTGATTTTACAAGAACGCAAAAGGCAAGCGGATGTTTTGGAATTGATTGCTTCTGAAAATTATGTTTCCGACGAAGTTCTCGAAGCTCTGGGATCAGTGTTAACGAACAAATACGCCGAAGGTTATCCGCACAAACGATATTACGCCGGTAATGAAATAGTCGATCAAATCGAAGATTTGGCCATTGCCCGCACCAAGGCCGCATTTCATTTACCCGATGATTGGCATGTAAACGTCCAGCCATATTCGGGAAGTCCGATGAATTTGGAAGTCTATGCAGCACTACTTAGTCCTGGGGATACTGTCATGGCTATGAATTTGGACCATGGCGGACATCTCACTCACGGCAGTCCTGTGAATTTTTCTGGCAAACAGTATAAATTTGTTCACTACGGGGTTTCGCCGAAAAGTCATAAATTGGATTATGAAGAGATTGCCAAAATGGCTGACAAAGTTCGACCGAAATTAATTCTTTCCGGTTTTACCGCTTACCCTCGCGAAATTGATTTTAAACGATTTAAAGAAATCGCCCAAGATGTCAACGCTGTTTCCATGGCAGACATTTCTCACATCGGTGGGTTAGTGGCAGCCGGGGTACATGCTTCACCCATTCCATTTTTCGATGTCGTCACTACTACTACCCACAAAACATTGCGAGGTCCACGAGGCGGTTTGATCATGTGTAAAGAAAAACATGCAGTTGCCATCGATAAAGCGGTGTTTCCTGGGATGCAGGGCGGCCCACATGAAAACGCTATTGCTTCCATGGCCGTAGCGATGAAGGAAGTGAATACCGCTGCTTTTCGTAAATATGCAGAGCAGGTGGTAAAAAATTCGAAAGCATTGGCAAAATCCTTGATGGATTTTGGATTTAAATTAGTTTCAGGAGGTTCGGATAATCATATGTTGATTATGGATTTGACGAACAAAAATATTGGGGGTAAACAAGCCCAAGATTTACTTGATAGTGCTGGGATTGTTACGAACCGTAGCATGATCCCATTTGATACACGAAAACCATGGGATCCATCTGGTATACGAATTGGGACACCAGCAGTTACTTCACGCGGTATGAAAGAAAAAGATATGAGTAAAATTGCATCGTGGATTACAGCAGTAATTACTGAACCTTTAGTCGCGCCAAAAGTTAAAGACGAAATCAAAAAGTTCACTAAAAACTTCCCCGCACCTGGACTATAATGGACTACGCTATATTTGAAGCAATCAATGGGCTAGCTGGAAAATCTTCTTTTCTCGATGGCTTCGGGATTTTTCTAGCAACAGTTTTGATTTTTATTTTCTTAGGTTTCATCGGGGGGTTGTTAGCAAATAAACAATGGAACCTTCGCAAACGTGTCTACATCGCTTTTATTTCTGCTTTGATCTCGCGTGTCATACTTGTTGAAATTATTAAAAGATTAATCGATCGACCGAGACCATTTGAAGTCCTGGATGTCCATCAGTTGCTAGTGGATGAAGGGAGTGGTAAATCTTTTCCATCCGGCCACACTGTCATTTTTTTCAGTATAGCATTTGCGTTCTGGGGAACACGCTGGTTCTGGCCAATGTTCATAATCGCAACTTTAGGATCCATTGTTAGGATTTTTGTCGGAGTGCATTACCCATCTGATATTTTGGTCGGCGCTATTATCGGAGCCGCGGTGAGTTTGGTTCTGCTTAAATTACATAAAATTAAATTTCAACAAAAATAAAAAGGCCCCTTTTGGGTCTTTTTGGTGCCGGTGGAGGGAGTCGAACCCACATGAGGAAACCTCGCACGATTTTGAGTCGTGTGCGTCTGCCATTCCGCCACACCGGCCTAACTCGCAATATATTCTAACTTAAATCAAGGCTTTTGAAAAGCTTATAGTTTTTTAAACTTTATGCTATAATCGTTACGTAATATTTTGTAATCAAGAAACAAACGAATGGATGAACCAGCACAACAACCTTTAGAACCAATTTCTCAAATTGTAGAAACACCAGAGCTGCCACCTGCTAGCCCCATGGAATTGGCCGAGCCTCTGGCCGAACCGGTGAAGGAAGCCGTACCGGAGAATCTGCCCATGGTCAGCATGGCGGAAATTCCAGTCGAGATTATCAAACCCAATCCCTGGCAGCCGCGAAGAGTCTTTGACGATGAAAAGTTAGCTGAATTATCTGCTTCCATCAAAGAACACGGCATCCTGCAACCGTTGGTTGTGGTTCCACTTCCTGATGGCACTTTTCAGTTGATCGTCGGGGAACGCAGACTCCGTGCTTCAAAAATGGCCGGGTTGGCGAAAGTCCCTGTGGTGATTCGCGATTATCTGGAAGAGCAGAACAAATTGGAATTGGCTTTGATTGAAAACATTCAGCGTCATAACCTAGACCCGATCGAAGAAGCCCTGGCTTATAAACAATTGATTGATCAGTACAAACTGACTCAAGAAGAAGTTGCGAAGAAAGTGGGTAAGGGTCGCACAACTGTGACGAATATGTTGCGACTTTTGAATTTGCCACTGAAAATTCAAAATGCTCTCGCCGAAGGTAAAATCACTGAAGGGCATGCGCGGTCTATCCTGGCTTTACCAGGAATGGAGAAGCAGTTGGCTTTGTACGATATGATCGTCCTGCAACAAATGACTGTGCGCCAAGTCGAAGACAAAGTTCGAGAAATGCTGGAACGTCCGAAACAGGTCAAAGCGCCTCGAGGCCCAGTTGATCCTGAGTCTGCAGCTTTGGAAAGTGATCTACGCAGCAAATTTGGGACCAAAGTCAAGGTTCAAAAAAGCGGCCAAGCCGGAAAAATCACTATTGAATTTTTCTCCCAAGAAGAACTCCAAAATTTCTTGGACAAAGTGAAGAGACTTCAAGAGTAATAAAATGCGTTAATGATTGTACGGCAGCGCAGCGCGTATCGGTAACCGTCAGACGATACGCGTGGCGCCGACGAATAACGCCAGACGCGCCTATTGACACAAAGCTAAACTACATGTAAACTTACTCAAGGTTTGCAAATGCAAACACTGACCCAGTTGGCCGGTGTTTTTGTTTGCTTGATAGGAGGATTGATTGGCCAGAGCTGAAGAAACTGCCGCAAAATTCATCGAAGTTGGTGATCACAAAGAGGTCACCGTCATCAGGCAAGCGGGAGTCGACGTCCTGAGTTGTGCCTGCGTATCTAGCGGGACGACACCAAAGGCGTTATCGGACCAGACATGTTTCCTTGGATTGCGGCCTAAAGTCGATCGACGTAAGACGCCGAGGAATTAGCGTCGTACGTCTTGAGCCCAGTGCACCCTTCTCAGGGTGCCTGGGTCCTTTTTTATGCCTTGACTCTCTGGTTCCTAGGCATTATAATACTTTTGTTATGCAATCAATCAGACCGAATTTCTATTTTTGGTTTAGCCATCCCGAGGTGGTTGGTTGAGTTTGCATAGAAATTTTCGCAAACCGAACCCAGCCATCCGGCTGGTGTTTTTTTTATCTGCCGTAGCTTTAAGGGGGAATAACAATATGTCGTTGAAACCCGAGCAGGTTACCCGTCCTGTGGATCCCGATCCAGCTGTAGAGGGTAAGCAGCCCAAGGCTGTCCCGTCACCGACGGGCAGTCGCAAAACGGCAAGACCCATCGATGTCGGTTCGACCCCACCCGGAAGCAAAGCGTCAGAGTTTATGTCGTAGAGGAGATGCTAATGTTTGTGAAAACACCGGGCATTGCAATGCGGGATCCGCTCCTACGCACGATCAGCGGTCGTCAGAAGGAAATCAGAACGCTGCTAAGAAAGGTCCGACGCTTTGAATCCAAGCCGGAGCGGACGAGGCTTGAGGAAGATCAGCTGAGAGCTGCACAAACGCAGATCACCCATCTGACGTACCTCAACGACGTCAGACGTGAACGCGCCGAGGTGGCTAGGCGCCATCGTGCCTTCAATCGCACATGGCAGCCCACTCCGCTGTCACTCTGGCTGTAACCTGATTCAGTCCTTAGGTCAAGACCCGTTCTTGACCTTTTTTCTTTTCCGGTGAGTACCTATTTGCCCCATATGGGGCAAATAGGTAACTATTGTGATAGGCTTTGTTGACTTAGTTTTTTTGCTGCTATATAATATTACTAAGTTTATGAATACCGTTAGAAATTTTGACATAGTAAAAAGCTATTGTTAAAATATAATCTAGTGTGGCAATTATAAACGATTATTATCAAGCAACTAATCATTATTTCTAACGGGATGAATCGACTAACTATCCACAACTTGATCTCCTCTATCGCCCAAATCGTTTTGGGGATTATTAAGGTTGACCAAGTCCCAGTTCGAGTCGGTTCAGATAAGCGTCAATGATCACGTAACAACGATCAAAGATCAAGCTGAATGAACCGACCGAAGTGGTCGGATTTTTGTTGGCCAAGTCTGAATTCAGATTTTATGAAAAATAGGAACATGAGATGTGAATTCAGCAACACTACACTAGACAGCAAGACCAAGGTCACGGAGGAAACATATGTCCCAGCTGATACTGGAGGAAGGCCAGGTTATGGACGCACACCAGCAGTCGAACGATGAACGAATGACTCCACAGGAGGAAGAACTAAGGCACCCTCCGGTTCAATACGTTGATCCGGATGAAGACATCGTCAACGAACGCTACGCCGGATAGGCAGGTGAACATGGCGCCCACAACACTCGAACGCAATGCCGGATATGAGCCTGACCCATCTCACGACGAGGCTGGTCGTGAAGGAAAAATCTGTGGTCGGTGTCAGAAGGGAATGCCCATTACGATCCAACCCTGCAAACCCAAGACCCAGACATAGGAGTGTCCATGTCGAACATCCAGGGACGAAGAAAGAAGATTTGTGCACTATGCCGGCAGCCGGGTCACAATCGGAGGTGTTGTCCGCAGCGACAACTGCCGAGCCAGTCCTTCGAGCTTCAGGTGAATGTTGGGGCGCGCTTTGACCGATTTGGTCGACGATTGGCCGCCCGGTTTGAAACAGTAGAGAGAAGATGAGTATGTCGAGTCCCGAACCATTGGTACCTGAGCAGACTGAGTCTGACTCGAAATCCCCGCCAGATTTCGAGAGCGGTCCTGATCCTGGCGACGAGGACGATCCTCACGAAGAGGACCGAGGTTACAACTAGCAACTAGTTGGACCTCTTTTTTTATCTCTAAAAATTAACTATAATAGAGTCTGCGAAGAACGGGGTGTAGTATACCGGTAGTACGCGCCCATGGGGTGGGTGTAGACCGGGTTCAATTCCCGGCACCCCGACCAAGAACGCTCGGATTGAAATTTTTGTGAACGTAAAAATCTGCAACTGTTATGTACTTCAGAGTAGATTTTTACTCGCGTTGCGATTTCTGAAGAAATACGCAAAGCGTCCAAAAATTTAATCCTCGCTACAAGTTAATTTGATTTGTACCACTGATTATACCAATTTCTCATTTGATCAATTTCTTGATTTTGCGCAGTGACAATATTTTTTGCTAATTGTTTCATTTCCTCTCGATTTGTAGTGTTCCAAACCATTTGTGCCATCATTACCGCCATCTGGTGATGCGGGATCATTTCTTCGATAAACTTTTTATCAAACGGTTGGGCGTTTCCTAATTCTTCAAGGTCACTCTCATTACCCATCAGACCCATATTTAGCCCGTGCGACGTGCCGTGAGCTAAAGCTTTTGAAATAAACAAGCTACTAAACCAATCTTTTTGCCATCCTTGCATCTGCTCAATTTCTTTGGATTGAGAGGTGATAATGCTTTGGGCCAGAGTTTTTATCTCCTCATGTTCGGCTTTTTCCAAAGCCAATTCAGACATCGTGATGGCATCTTCGTGATGCGGGATCATTTGATTTATAAATTGATAATCCATACTAGAACTATCCATCATCATCGGCGTGGACGGACGAAGGAATTGCACAACCACAATGCCTAAGACCAAACCCACAACTCCAAACAAAAGTTTATCTTTCATGTAATTTATTTTTTTAATTGTCTAACATAAGTATATAACACTAGTAAGTAATTACAAATTCTGTTATGCTGGGGTTAACAAGTTTCCCCAACCACATCGGAGGAACCGATGAAAGTCTTTCTGCCCACCAAAACGATCAATCGCGACGACGCGCGGATCCTTATTCTCATTCACGGTGATGACGTCAAGGTCAAGCCTTATAACTTCGATCCAGTGGACACCAACTCCCTGATCGAATTTATCGAAGACTGTGATTGCGAAGATGAACGTGTCATCTATTGCGAAGACACGTACGGCATACACATCGCAAACGTCATGGTTCATCAGCTTTCCTTCGGCATCATCCGTCGCAATAAGGAAGGCAGGATCGCAGAAGTTACTCACGTCTACCCACCGGGATACGATACCGACAACGACTATCAACCATTGGTCACTATTTGGCCGAAATCGGGCAAGCCCACTATTCGGTCCCTGGTACAAGTCATCCATTAGCTCCAGTCATCGGGGCTTCTTTTTTTCCGACGATCGACGAAGTCGATGTCGGAACTCCGACCACTTCGTGCGTCGGAGTTGACCTTTTCGAATACCTCAAAATTAGCTATGATTCCTATAGATTATGTTTATCAAATCTTTCAAACAACTAAATAAGAAGAGTGTTTCTGAAGCCGGTGGTAAAGGGGCTTCGCTTGGTGAAATGACGAATGCTCGAATTCCAGTACCGCCAGGTTTCGTCGTGCTGGCATCTTCTTTTGAGCAGTTTCTAAAAGAAACTGATTTGGATGTGGAGATTGAATCGATTTTGAAAAAAGTTAATCACAAAGATATCAATAGTGTCGAGCGGGCTTCGGAAAAAATCAGAGCATTAATAGCTGGTGCAAAAATGCCGAGGGACATAGCCGAGAAAATTAAAAAGCACTTCAAACTTTTGAAAAGTCGTTTTGTTGCTGTGCGTTCATCGGCAACCGCAGAAGACAGCTCAACTGATGCATGGGCAGGGCAGCTGGAAACTTACCTCAATACTACTGAAAAAGATTTGCTGAAAAATGTCCAGAAATGCTGGTCATCACTATTTACTCCACGAGCTATTTTTTATCGGTTTGAGAAAAAACTCCACAAAAAATTTGTTTCTGTGGCAGTAGTCGTCCAAACCATGGTCCAATCCGAAGTTTCTGGAATTTGCTTTACGGTACACCCAGTGACCAAAGATTATAATCAAATGGTGATTGAAGCTGGTTTTGGTTTGGGCGAGGCGATTGTTTCAGGATCGGTAACTCCGGATACATATATCGTTCATAAAGATGATTTTTCTATTCTCGATATCAATGTCTCGGAGCAAAGCATGATGATAGTAAAATCCGGGAATAAGAATTTGCACAAAAAATTATCACCAAGAGCCGGTGGCAAACAGAAACTGACTGGTAAACAAATTGTAGAGTTTGCTAAAATTGCAAAAAATATTGAAAAACATTACAAACATCCTCAAGACATCGAGTGGGCTTATGTTAAGGGTAAGTTTTACATTACTCAAAGCAGACCAATAACAACACTATGATTAAACCGCACTCGATAAAAAACTTAATAATGGAAACAAATATGAACTTGTTTTCATGGACAATGATTGAGGATGGGTTTCTGTTCTCACCATCTGTAAAGCGATTTGTCGGTGACTATTTTAGTAACACCGTAATGCATGTCAGTCAGGATGAAGGTCAATGGGGTGTAGATATTAAATTGTGGAATAGACTCGGCCAAAAAATCCAAGATAGATTGACCAAAGGAAAACTAGATGCTCACGGCAATTTAGAAGAGCATATTTATCATGGCCAAATTGTCTTTAAACTTGCTCATCAAGTCATTGATCAAGATTTGAGAAGGTGGAATGATAAGAAATATCTTTCGTGGCTAAAACAAGTGTTCAAACATTACGTTGAGTTAAACGGATTGGGCTGCTTAGCTGTTGTAAGTGATTATGATCACAATTTTTTCAGCAATCGTCTCGCAGGAATTTTAGAGAAATATAGTACTCCCAAGAATCCCACGCAGAAGTATTTGGCAATATTGATTAGTCCCGATCAACCTGATTTAAATTGGGCAGAGCTATTGAGACTATTAGAAATAATAAAGCAGTATAAAACTCTCAATAAAATAGTTGTTTCCAAGAAATTTAAAGCCCATGCTAAAAAGTACAAGTGGTTAAATTTTGGTTATCAAGGTCCACTTTGGACAGATGAAGATTTTATTCAGAGAGTGAGGAAAATTCTCAAGAATGAAAAAACTGCTCAAGAGCAGTTGAATGAACATAGAAACTACTTCAGAAATTTAGAAAAAGAACAAAGGAGAATAGAAAAAGATCTTGGGTTATCCGACCACGAAATTTATATGTTTGATCAAGCGCGTACGCTTATGTTTACGAAAGCCTATCGGCTAAATGTTCGACATGTCATTCAATATGCTTTAGAGACAGTATTTCTTCAATTAGCAAAAAAACATGCGGTCCCTGTTTACTTTTTTCGCTATGCACTAAGGAACGAGATTTTAGATTTCGTTTCAGGTAAAAAAATAGATACGGTTGAAATTTTAAGGAGAAGGCACCGAGTGCTTAAAATTGTTTCGAATAGAAAAATTAAGTTTATTCCTGCAAATAAAATCGATGCGACCTTGGGTAGAATTCTTGAAAAAGCCATTGAGATTAAACAAGATTACATCGAGGGTCAATCTGCATTCCCGGGCAAAGCACGAGGACGGGCGAAATTAGTGTTTGGGATTCCAGATCTACAAAAAGTTACCCACGACGATATTCTCGTTGCGGTTACTACAACTCCAGATGTTTTACCCGCAATGGGCAGAGCGCGTGGGTTCGTTACCGATAGTGGAGGCATCACATCTCATGCTGCAATTGTTGCTCGCGAGATGAAGAAACCGTGTGTCATTGGTACTAAATTCGCAACTAAGCTTTTTAAAGATGGGGATATGATTGAAGTGGATGCAGACAAAGGAATCGTAAGAAAAGTATGAAGCCGAAGTTATTGTTTGATAAGGACAAGTGGCTTTTTGGAGAAAATATTCCGGATTGCGATATTTATTTTTTCCAAGTCCCGGCCTCTTGTTTTGCTTCTGATTGGAGTTACGATTTTATAAAAAGATACAAAAAGTTCTTGGGACTATACAAAGGTTTTACTTTGGATTTTTATGTTGGAGAAAAAGACTCCAATGAAGTTGCTGAATCAATTATAAGAGCATTGCTAGAAAGACCTAAATTCGGTAAAGAACTGGATAGAAACATTATTTCTTGGTCCCATAAGTTAATTTTGTTTTCCAAGAAATTAGATAAGTTACCGCTTGAGAAATATAATAATAAGCAGCTTTGGAAATTGTACAAGGATACCGATAAGCTTCAGACCAAACTTTATACCTATGGGTGGATACCGGTTGCCGCAGACTTATTTCATAATAATTTCACGAATAAATTAAAGAGCTATTTATACGCAGTTAGTAACAGTAAAGAAGAGGCAGAACAGGCATTTGTTGTTTTAACTACGCCCTCAAGGAAAACTATCGTCGCCGATGAGCGGAAAGATTTCCTAGTTATTCATGAGAAATACAAAAAATTTCTTAAAGCGAGAACTATACCTCAGCATTTGAAAGATGCCCTAACTAAGCATGCGCAAAAATGGGGTCATCTCGGCTACATTTACGCTGGGAATGTTGATCCCTTTGGAGTGGATCACTATCTCAAAGAATTATTCGAATTAGCGAAAACAGGAATCAATACCAAGAAAATATTGGCAAAGCAAGAACAATACTTGAAAACCGCTAGAGAGAAGCAGAAAAAGATCTATAAAAAATTAAAAGTCTCTGTGCAATATAAAAGGCTTTTCGAAAACGCCAAAGATTTTGCGTTGTCAAAACTAATTCGCAGAAACGCCCAGCTTTTAAATTTATATTTTGTTCATAAAACATTACTCAAGGAAATTGCAAAACGTCTTGGAATTTCTAGGTATCAACTCCAATTTATGCTTCAAGCAGAAGTCAAAGATGCTTTATTAAATGGCAGGATAGATAAAAATATTTTGTCTATAAGATTAAAACATTGTGTCCTTTATACTGAAGAGGGTTTTGAAACTGTATACATGGGAGCAATGGAAAAAAAGTTGAGATCAATGGTAGCCACGAAGATCAATAAAAATGTAAAAGAATTTACAGGCCAAACCGTTCAACCTGGTTATGCAAAAGGAACCGTGAAAATAATCATCAGGGCAAAGGACATGCCGAAGATGAAACAAGGCGATATTTTGGTTAGTATCGCTACAGATGTTGATGTAGTACCTGCGATGAAAAAAGCTGCGGCAATTATTACTGAACAAGGCGGCATTACTTCTCATGCAGCAATTGTTTCTCGCGAGCTAGGCACCCCGTGCATTATTGGTACCAAAATAGCAACGAAGGTTTTAAAAGATGGTGACAAAGTCGAAGTGGATGCAAATAAGGGTATCGTTCGAAAGTTATAAACGATAAAAACATAACAATGAAAAAAGGCGGGCAGTCCAGTCATATTGACCTGGAAATGCCCGCCTTTTGCGGTTGTGCCCCTTACGGGGGTGATCTCTACTACGCCGTCGCCGGCTGCTCGCGGTTCGCGCGGATGAGCTCCACGACGCGAATCTGACCGGCGTCATCCTGTTCGAGGACCAGCCCATCCATCTCATTGAGCTCATTCCAGCCGTCGGGCAGGCCGGACATGTTGCATACAGCCAGCTCGATGATCGGGCTGTGACCAAACGCGATTCCGACGTCGTTCTTGTCTTTCATCGCATCGAACATCTTGGTCACCGCTGCCATCGCCGTCCGTGAGAGGTCGCTGAGCTCCGTTGCACTGTGGGACGAGACGGTCGCCTGATAGTTGGACTCGCCCTTGGCGACCGCAGCCTTGAATGCATCGTTGACGATGAGAGCGACGATCGCGTCGTTGCCGATTTCTTCGATGATCGGCATTGCGTCCGGCGGCGTCACTGTCAGTGCGCAGCAGAAGGCGAGGGCGGTCTGAGCAGTACGAACGAATGGTCCGTGGAAAACGCAGCTGAATTCCACGGCGTCCGGCCTGCTCTCGTACACCTCAGCTTCATCCCGAGCCAGTTCGATGCCAGCCTTGCTGATGTAGTGGCCATCCTTCAAAGAATGGCGCCGATAGGTCAGAGTTTTCATGTCGCTCTCCAGAACGAAAGTGGAACGTGAGTAGTTGAGATCTTGGTATGGGTTCGTGTCCAAAGTCCTCTTGAGAACTTGAGGCATAAACCCATACCATTAGATTGTAAGGTACACAAGTTACAATCGATTTATTCACGCCTTGCGGCATTTATAAATACTTAATTATAACGATCAATTGTACACCATTTTAGCCAATTTGTCAATAGGTGGGGTTATTTGTCATAATAAAACCATGAAAAAGGAAATTAAATTAGCTTGGACGCGTGATTTTACACTAGCGTGGGCAGAATGGTGGTCAGTCCATATGAATCCTAGGCTTATTGAAGTTTTTGGCACTGGTGTTCCAAATCAACTTTCGGTTTACAATGGACGATTGCTAGAAACTTATCGATTGACGAAAGAGTCCAAAGCGTTTATAAAAGCTGTGGCTAACTCCAAACTTAGTGTGCTAAGCGAGCAAAGAATTAAAAGATATATCTTTCTTACGAAACAAATTAGAAAGTTACTTCAAAATGCGAACAAGGATAAAAATTTTAAAGATCATGGAAGGTTCAAAAAATTAAAAATTTATGTCGCAGAAATGTATCCGTGGTATACTGCGAGTTATTTACTACCCCAAGATCAATGGGCTCCAGAAATTCATAAGAAATATCCAAAACAAGCCAAAGAAATTTTGAAAAGATTGATACATGCAAGACATGTCTCTGAAGGAGTCATTGAGGAGCTTGTTGAATATTGGCGGAGTATAGGACATGAGCTTTTGCAAAAGAGAAATTTATCGACAAAGTATTCTGCTTTCATTACATTCAAAGAATTGGAGAAAATGCTTACGGATCAAACATTCTCTCCTAATCGAAAAGAGCTTCACTCAAGATTAAAAGGTTATATATTTTTTGGCAAAGCAGTTTTTACCGGAGTCTCCAGAGAAACCTTCTTTAAAAAGAAAGGTTTTGAATATTTGCCCGAAAAAGGCACTACCCATAACCAAATTGTAGGATCTGTCTCATCTCGAGGGCCAGCTTCGATTAAAGGAACAGTTTCGATCATTTTGAAAAATGAAGAAATTAATAATTTCAAACCTGGCAATATCTTAGTCACAGTAATGACCAATCCTTTTTTTGTTCCGATAATGAAAAAAGCAAAAGCTGTCATTACTGATGAAGGGGGTATTACGTGTCATGCAGCGATTGTTTCCCGCGAGCTGAAAATACCTTGTATTACTGGAACCAAATTAGCTTCTAAGCTTTTAAAAGACGGCGACAGAGTCGAAGTAGATGCGAATAAGGGGATAGTGAGAAAGATTAAATAAATAATGAGTAGAGCAATTTCGAAAGAACTGGAACAGTGGGGGCCGATTGATTCAAAGATTTTGTATCATTCTTTTTTTATATTGCCTTGGGCAGGAAAATTGAACTCTTATGATATTTTTTGGCCAGGGACCTTTGGAATATTAGATCATGATCGATTAACTTATCGTTGGGATAAAGTAGCTGTCGAACGTCACGGATTGCAGATTATTAAAAGATGGCTGTTACCTGCACAGATAAGAAGACAAGTTTGGAAAGTTTATATGAAAGCAAAAAAAGAATTAAATCAGTTCCAATCTGAATCTGTTAAGGAACTTTATGATAAATTCATACAATTTTGGAATATTGCATTAATCCCAGAAACTGCCAATTATAGCGCTCCAGTATTTCTAAGAAATCAAATCCGTAAATTTGTTCCGAAAAACAATTTGGATGAAGTATTGGAAGCGCTCTTAGCTTTGGATCGACCGAGCTTCCATCAGGAATCAGATTTAGAATTATTTAAAGCTGGACTAAGAGCCAGAAATAAAAAAAGTCTGACGACATTATTAGAAAAACATAGTCAAAACTGGGGATGGATTGAAAATAGTTATTACGAAACCAGAAGACTGACTAGAAATGACTTTTATCAGAGATTGAAAGGCCTGAATAAAAAACGGTTAAAATTCGAAATACAAAAAATTGAAAATTACATAAAGAGTGTTAAGAAAAGAAAAGCTGACATTATTAAGAAATTTAAGTTACCTAAATCTGTGATCAATCAGGCAGAGATTTTATCTTTTTCTATCTGGTGGCAGGATGATCGTAAGGCGGAAGTTTGGCGAACGCTTTACAAGATTGATAACTTGCTTCGGCTGACTAGCCGAAAATATCGAATATCTCTTAATGATTTACAATATTACACTGCTGAAGAATGGGTGGATCTGGATACCACTGGAAAAAAACTTTCTAATGATGAAATAAATCAGAGAAAAAAACTTTGTGTTATCTCGATGAAGAATAAAGAATACAAGATTCTGACCGGTAGAGCAGCAGCGAAAATCGCCAAAAAGTATCAAACTCGAAATAACGTGAATCAGGGTAGTGTCACAGGAATTACCGTCAGCCGAGGACCTTTAGTGATAGGTCGGGCCAGAATTATGTTATCAGCTCGTAATCCTGAAAAAATGAAAGCTGGTGAAGTTCTTATTACTACCATGACTGAACCGGATTATATTGTACTCATGCGTAAAGCCAAAGCGATTGTTACTGACGTTGGCGGATTAATGTCCCATGCCGCGGTAGTTTCCAGAGAGCTAGGCGTGCCATGTATAGTTGGAACCAAAATTGCTACCACAATTTTTAAAAATGGTGACAGGATCGAAGTAGATACAAGTAAAGGAATGGTAAGGAAAATTAAATGAAGCCGGCACAATTAGTTAAGAAATATGGGTTAAACAAACTAAACTGGTTTAGAAAAGGTTATCACGGTGTTTTACATTTCCACTATCCAGTGCATAGAGCGGCTTTCGAGTTTCGTAAGTTTTTTGGTACTTCCCATAATGTAATTATGGATTTTTTTGATAGTAAGGAACATGGAGAATGGAGTTGGTGTTATGAGGATTCGGTTAGAATAAGAGATTTGTTTATAAGAAAGTTGAAGGCAAATCCTAAATATTTAGACAAATTAGTCGATATTTGGGAAGAGAAAGTAATAATCTTAGATAGGGTTATTGCGAGGGTAATTCGTATAGATTTAAAAAAGCTTTCAAATCAAGAATTATTTGAATTTTACAAAAAATTTGATGATGCTTACGGAGAAGAATTTAGTTATGGAATAGCCATCCAGGACCCATTTACGATGACAACCGAGGAATTTTTGGTTCCTCATTTTGATAAAGTAATTTCTTCGCTTGGCTACAAAAATCGTTTTATAGAGCTTTATACTATTCTTATCCAGCCGGTGAACTTATCTTTTGTTAAAGCAGAAGCCCTTGACTTAGCAAAAATAAAATTAAAAAAAACAGACCCAAAACTCAAACAATCACTACTCAAAGAGCATTCTAAGAAATATTTTTGGATTCATAGTAATTATGCATATATTCCTTGGTTGGATGCGACTTACTTTGGTCAACAACTGAATAAATTAACTCTTCAAAAGGCTAAGGTGGCAATTGAAAATACTCAATATCAACTTAGAAAGAGTGGTACAAAGAAAAAAGACCTAATTAAAAAGCTCAAGCTAGATAGCTGGTCAAAGACTTTAATAAGAGTGGTAGAAGCGTTTGCTTATATGCAGGACGAAAGAAAAAAGTACTCAATGATGTCTAACAATATAATCGGTTTATTTATGAAAGAATATTCATCTCGTTTAAAAATTTCTTTTGAGGAGATGAAATATACCTATATTGATGAATTACCTCAATTAATATCTCTCGATAAAGTAAAATTGAAAGTTTTGATTAAAAAGCGCAAACAAGCAAGTGCAGTAGTGGCTACTCGTGGTTCAGGTATTTTTGTTTATGAAGGACCAGATGCTAAAAAATTAAAGAAGTTAATTTATCCCAAAACTTCGAATTCATTAGAAAAGATTTCCGGGATGGTGGCTTCAACTGGTATCGCAAAAGGGACAGTAAAGGTCATTCTTACTTTTCAAGATATGAAAAAGATGAAAAAGGGAAACATAATTATAGCTTCTATGACTAGACCAGAAATGATTTCCGCCATGAATAAGGCCTCGGCTATTGTTACCGATGAAGGTGGAATTACCTCACATGCTGCAATTATTTCAAGGGAACTAAAAATTCCCTGCATTATAGGAACTAAAGTGGCAACTCGAGTTTTTAAAGATGGCGATATGGTGGAGGTGGACGCGAACAATGGAATTGTGCGAAAATTAAGATAATTAATAAAAATATATGGAAACAAGAGATTTAGGTCGTGAAAGTCGAGAGTCATTACCCAAAGCTTCGATTCATTTGGAATTTTTTAGGCATGATGATAAAGCTAAGGCTGCAGAAGGGCAACCCGATACCACAGTGCGTTTAACAGAAAAAGGAAGAAAACATGCATCCGAAGTAGGCAAAGAAAAAAATCCCAATCCTGAAGTGGCTGTGGCATTCGGATCCTCCCGTGAACGTTCTGTGGAAACCGCGATGCGCCAGATGTTGGCTGACCAACCCGAAATCGGAGAAGATACAACTCTTGAAGACATCAAAGAGTTGGTGGCCGGATCGGTGAAAGTTGGAAGAAAGGACATGGTAGACGAAAGATTGAATTTTGTTTGGGAGGGTGAATTTAAAGATGCAGCTATGGATCATTATGTAAATAAAAAAGATTATTTATTATTTGCTGTAGAAGAAAGCGACGATCTTGTTCGAAAACTTAAAGATCATTCCTCCACCAGTTATAGCAGACAAGCGGCAGGAATTGCAGAGATAGTAAGGAGATATTTAGAAATTTTACCTAACTTTCAGCGGTTAGTTGCTGACAATCCAGATAAATATCTTAAATTTCAAAATGAATTACAACGATTTTTGGGTTCTCATGCTACGGTCACTGAAAGTTTTTTAATGAAAGTCATCGAAAAGACAAAGGGGCGAGACGATGTTATGAAATTTATAGAGTCCTTACCAGATAAAAATGGGTTTGGATTCAGCGAAGGGTTTAGTCTTGATTTGGTTGGGGATGAAACAGGCACTGATATAGTCTTGAAATATAAAGATCAACAGTGGGAGCTAACTCCGGAATTGATTGATGAAATAATTAAAGATAAAGAAGCATTAGACCTGACATAAAAAATGAGTAATCGAGAAGAATGGATAAAACATTGGGCTGGGCATTGGAAATTACTTAATAACTCCCATCTCGGTTATCAATATACTAAACTACTCAAAAAGTCTTTGGGGTATGGTTTTGATAGAGCGATATTCATTTCTCATTCTGGTTACAGTACTTGTTATCTCAACGCGGGTAACTATAAAAAATTCAGTCAGTATTTGGCTGATAAAATTGTAACGAATAAACGACAACTACTGCATTGGACCCAGGATTTAATTGCTAAAACCGATCAGATTCTAAATTTTATCAATGTCACTTCAAGAAAGAAAACTATAGATGCTGAAGACTATAATAAATTTGTTAAATATCTTTATGAGTACTGCGTCCCACATCGTGTAGTGAAGGTGGTTGTTGATAGTTTGCCTCCCGCTAAGTATAAAGAATTCTTGCCGCAGCTTCAAAAGGCGCGGTTATATGCAGAACCTGTTTTTGCCGAAACAGAAAAATTCATGGAATTAATGGCAAAGCAAATCGCAACAAAGACTCGCTACAAGAAAGAACATGTTTTATATGTCACGCGTGAGGAGATTGATCAGTACTGGAAAACTGGGAACCTTCCAGCAAAAAAGGAATTGGCGAGTAGATATAAGTCGTGCGCTATTATTTACAGGAATGGATTAGTTCAGCTTAAAGTGGGCAGAGATTCAGATAAATTTGAAAAAAGCATAGAAAAAACAGGAGAGGAGATAAAGGGTCAACCAGCATTTCCAGGATTAGTAAAGGGTAAGGCTTTAGTTATACTTGATCCTAAAGAATCAAAAGGGTTTAAAAAAGGAGATATTTTAGTCACCGGAATGACGAGGCCAGAATTTTTGCCGCTAATGAGAAAAGCTGCCGCTTTTGTAACAGATGCGGGAGGTATGCTTTCACATGCTGCAATTTCTGCCCGTGAGTTGAAGAAACCATGTATAGTAGGAACTAAGTATGCTACTAGAGTTCTAAAAGACGGAGATTCGGTAGAAGTAGATGCGAATAAGGGCACAGTTAGAAAAATTTAGACAAAAGCAAAAGGCGAGCGGGAATTCCACAATGGAATTCGGCCGATCGCCTTTTTGATTCGCACACCCTCCTTGAGTGTGACTCACGTTCGACTAGACCTTCGCTGTATCGTTCTCTTCGACTTTCGGCGCCGAGAGGTAGCGAGCGCTTTCGATGGTTGAGTGACCCTGGTCGTCGACGGAGACGTTATAGACGCAGATGTCTGCTTCCTTCAGTCGCGGGAAGCCCTTCGGCTCCGGTACTGCCGTGTCGATCGTCGGGGAATGGGAAACGACGAGAACATTGAGAGGACCTTCACGGTCGGCACCGGACCAGGCCACGATGCTGGACGCCAGATGCAACAGCGTCTGCATCACGCGACCTCTGGTCGCAAACGCCAGCGGAAACATGTTGTCGAAGTACTCGCCGATCGTCGCGTAGTTCAGCATCTCGACCTTCGGCATGTTAGGATCAGACCAGAACCATTCAAAGCTGAAACCTTCTTCGCGCTGCACATACAGCTCAGTAATTCCTAGCGCTCCGAGGATCAGGGCCGCGCTTTGGTTTGCTCGATGCATCCCACTGCTGAAGGTAGCGACGAAGTTGATGCCGCTGAGGTGCTCCTTCGCCGATGCCTCGACCTGCTTGTAGCCCAGTTTACTGAGTTCGTCGCCACCCTTGAGTCGGTGGCCATGCCGCATACAATAAAACGTCACTGTTCTCATCATCGTCTCCTGATTCGAGGTTGAACTGTTAGGTGAGTTATTGGTATGAGCCCGAGACTAGTTTTAAAAAATTAAAGCCAAACACAGACTCATACCTTAAAAAGAACTATTATAAACTATCCATAATAGCACAATTTGGCGCTTTTGTCAATAATAGCGCTATCTGGCATAATTAGTAGCATGAATATCAAATCGTTTAAACACGAGGATTGGACTAAAATCTACGATGGTCGGTGGAGTTTTTTAACGAGCACGCATTTTATCCAACAATACACCAAAGAACTTTTGTTTGGCGGAAAACCATTCAAATCCCAATCAATCATTTTTATATCTCACGGGCGCAGTAATGGATGGATGAGACAATCTGATCGCGATCGATTGGGAAATTATCTAGCGCAAAGAATTGTAAAGAATCCTAAGGAGGCTAAGGTTATTGCGAATAAATTAAAATTTCAAGCTAAAGGTATTTTGAAATTCATAGATCAATACGAAGGCAGACTAATTACAAAAACGTTATATGATGAATTTTGGAAAAGAGTATTGGCATACTATCATCCCCATATCAATGTGAAGTATGTTGTTGATTATTTGCATCCAGATCTCTTGAAACAGTATTTACCAAGTTTACAAGAAGCCAGACTAACTGCTGAGCCAGTTTTGAACCGCACAGAAGATTTTATGATTCGATTTGTTAAACTACTGAGTAAAGAAACTAAGTATTCTTATCAGTTGTTACTTTGTTTAATTAAAGAAGAAGTAAATGATTATTTTAATAAAAGGAAATTACCCAACAAACTCGAACTGAAGAAAAGAGACGCAGGAGCAGTTTTAATAAGAGAAAAAGATTCGTTTCAGTTCCTAATTGGTCCAGATATTTCTAAAATAGAAAGATTACTAAAACAAACCTCGAAAAAATCAGAACTTAAAGGGGCAATAGCCTTCCCGGGAAAAGTTACGGGAAAAGTAAGAATTGTATTAGATCCAAGTAAAGTTAAAGATTTTAAACCAGGAAGTATTCTGGTTACAGGGGCGACCAGACCAGAGTTTTTGCCGATCATGCATAAGGCGGCAGCATTTGTAACTGATGCAGGTGGGATTTTATCTCATGCTGCGATTACAGCTCGTGAAATGAAGAAACCTTGTGTAATTGGAACACAAATTGCTACAAAAGTTTTTAAAGATGGAGATTTTATTGAAGTTGATGCAAATAAGGGGATTGTGAGGAAGATAAAATAGTATGCTACCCAAAAAAGGATATTTAATTCCTCGAGCGAGAAATATAGATTATCTCCCCTCGGTCTGGAATACTATTTCTAAAAATCATCCCGAGATGCTAAAAATTCACGGGATTAAATTTAACTGCGATGTCTTATTCTTTGAAGATGGTAAGGGGATTTGGATTTATGAACAAAAGGAGTGGAATAAAATAGCTCAACACTTATTAAGATATTTTATTCATCATCCGAACTACTTTTCTCGAATACATAGGGACCAGTTAAAAACAGGACAAGCATTAGAAAAAGCCGTCTTAACATTTCTTGAACAATTAAAAACTGGAAATTTTACATTAACGAAATCTATCAAGTCTTTGTTTTATTTACAAAAACTTTGGTTTAAATATGATCGAATAAACACCTTGCCATGGTTTGTGGGAGCAGAAGCTTTAAAAGACTATTTATATTTGGAATTGGAAAAACTGAATATTCCTAGAGTAAAAATTGTTCGACTATTTCTTCCCAGAACTCTTTCTTTAACCACTCAGGAGGAGCTTGCGCGTTACAAATCAGCTCTTGCCGTCAAATCTGGAAAGAATAAGAAAAAATTAGCTCGAAATTTATCTGATAAATTTGGATGGATTCCGTTTGGTTACGATGGCCCATTATACTGGGACAATCAGTATTTTGAGGACACGCTCACATCATTGGAAGTTAAAAACAAAAAATGGTTGAAATCGAAAATTGATAAAATACTTTTGGAAAACTTTGAGTTAGCCAAAGAACAAAAAAATACAATTAATGAATATGAGTTAAATAAATATAGAAGATTGATTAATACTGTCCAGACTCTTATCACAACTGCTGACGAGAGAAAAAGTGTTCATTTCCGAATTCACTATGCCGTAGATTTGTTATTGAGAAATATTTCAAAGCAGACTCAGCTAACTTTAAAAGAATTAAAATATCTGGATTTGGTTGAAATTAATCTTTTAACAAAGAAAAAGAAAATGAATATTTTAAAAGATTTGGCCAGAAAACGGATTAACAACGTTATTTTTGTAAATTCAAAAAATGGAAAAATATTGGAAGTTATAATTGGAAAGAAAGCGAAACAGCATCTTTCAAAATATACAGAAAAGATCAGCAAAGCTAATGAAGTGAAAGGGATCGTGGGGAGCGTCGGTAGCAAATCTATACTGAAAGGTAGGATTAGAAGAATGTTAACCGCTGCAGAAGCATCTAAAATGAAAAAAGGAGAAATTCTTTTGACGGCAATGACTTCACCAGATTTCGTGCCAGCAATGCGTAAGGCCGCGGCTGTTGTGACAGATGAAGGTGGATTGACTTGTCACGCGGCCATAGTAAGCCGTGAGTTAGGCATCAGTTCGATAATAGGAACAAGAATAGCAACGTCGATTTTTAAGGATGGAGATTTAGTTGAGTTAGATACAAACAAGGGAATAGTCAAAAAAATTTAGACAAAAGCAAAAGGCGAGTGGCAACCAGTCGAGGATATAAATCCTCGGGGGTTGAACCAACTCGCCTTTCTGCATGCTAGACTTCACTGATAGTGAAGATCTGTACCCCGTCGTGCTCGACGAGATAGACGACACCCGATTTCGATTCTTCGAGCGTCAGCCCGAGGGCGATCACACTGAGACGACCCGAGCACAAGACCGCGTCGTCTTTCAGCCCGAGGACAAGCGCTCTCATGGACGGACCCAAATCCTTCTCGGTTGTGTCCATGTGGTAGGGAATCATCTTGCCACCGGGCAGAACGATCATATCCTCGCCGTCGTGCTTCACGGAGTCGAGTGCTTCGGCACCACCGATGACAGCCGAGTATCGGGTCGGTTCGAGATCGACCGCATCGCAAACCTCGATATGCCGATCGCCCGTTCCGACGACGACTTCAGAGGGTGTAGCCGGAAGCTTGGAACGCTGGCTCGCGACTTTCGCGAACCCTTCCGGTGTCATGCGAGGATTGGCACCATCGTACCGTTTACCGTGTGTGACAATGTAAGCCTTGAGCATGCTAATTTGCCCTCCCAGGCAAAAGTGTGAATGTCTGAATTGCTATGATTGCCAGTGTTGCCGAAATTTGGAATGTGCAATATGAACTAAATATGATAGCTTATTTTCGTACTTTTGTCAATACTAAGCCCTTCTAAAACACGTGATCTGATCGAAGTCGATGCGAATAAGGGGATAGTAAGAAAAATTTCTAATTAATCCCGTCGTCGCTGAAGCTTTGGCGGGCAGGCTAATTGGACCTAATTTCTAAAAGTGTTGATTGTTGTTGGATAATTGTCTATAGTTAATTAATGCGGAAGCGGTATAAAATCAAAAAACATTCCTGTGCTTTATGTAAGCCAAATAAAATGGGTTGGAGTTTGCGTTGGAAAGCAAAAGAAATAGTATCCTTACGAGAATTTGAAAGCGTAAAAAGAGTATATGAAAATCTACGCGTTCATTGATAGTCAAAATTTAAATTTAGCAATTAAAGATAGCGGCTGGACCTTGGATTTCAGTAGATTTTTCATTTATTTAAAAGATAAATATAAAGTCAGCAAAACCTTTTTATTTATAGGATACGTTGCTGGGAACGAAGCACTGTATACTTATTTGCAAAAAATTGGATACGTGTTAGTTTTCAAGCCAACTTTGGAATACAAAAAGGAAGGTGAAAGATTCACGAAAGGAAATGTTGATGCTGAGCTAGTTCTTCACTCTATGATTGAATACCCTAATTATGATAAGGCAATTATTGTTACTGGTGATGGCGATTTCCACTGTTTAATTGAATATTTAGAGAAGCAGGAAAAACTATTAAAATTATTCATACCAAATTCGAGAAAATTCTCGGCTCTGCTAAGAAGGTTTCGAAGATATTTTATTTTTGTTTCAAATTTAGAAAATAAGCTAAGCAAATTAAAAGAGCGGGAGTAACCTTCGGACGAACCTTAGGTGTGCCCGCTCATCGTGATTGATACTATTATAACAGATTTTGGAGACTTGTCAAGATGAAAAAGGTAATGGTGTTTGGGGTTTTTGATTTATTACATCCTGGTCATATTTCATTTTTGAAACAAGCGAAGAAGCTTGGAAATTATTTGATTGTTTCAATAGCGCGAGACGTGAATGTCAAAAAGACAAAAGGATTTAGTCCGGTCTTTAGTGAAAAGTTACGATTGAAGCATGTGAAAGATTTGAAAATTGCCAAAAAAGTAATACTGGGAGCATTAAAAAATCCGATGGATCATATTCAAAAAGAAAAGCCAGACGTTATAGCATTAGGCTACGACCAACGAGACTACATAAAAAATTTGAAGGTTCAATTGCATAGAAATGGATTAAAGACTAAAGTGGTGAGACTGAAGGCGTTTAGACCAGATAGGTTTAAGAGCAGTATAATGAGAAAGAAGAGAAACAATTAGTATTAATTGATGTAATAGATCCCGGATCACCCTTCGTGGTGTCCGGGATGGGTTAACGGAGAATTGCACAAATGAGTAAGTACAAAGTTATCGTTTATGTTCCAGTGGAGGAAGCTGATAAGATTCGGCAAGTCATGGGAGAAGCGGGTGGTGGTAAAATCGGGAATTATGATTTTTGTTCATTTTCTGTGCGCGGTGTCGGACGATTTCGACCGCTAGCTGGAGCAAACCCTACAATTGGAGAAGTCGGGAAGCTGGAAGAAGTTGAAGAAGAGCGGATTGAAACAGTGGTCGGTGAGGCATATCTTAAAGATTTAATTGAGAGAGTCAGAGCGGCGCATCCATACGAGGAACCCGTAATTAATGTAACAAAGCTCCATGAAATTTAAAGGCAAAGTGTTAAAAGGTAAAGGGCGGGGAAAAGAGATGGGTTTTCCGACAGCGAATTTAAAAATTCCTGTCGAAATTGAGAACGGATTGTATTTCGGGCTGGCCGATACTAAACCCTCTTTGGTTTTTGTCGGGGCCGCAGAAACTTTTGGAGAAATAAAGCAGAAAGTGGAAGTGTATATTTTGGACTTTGAAGGCAACTTATATGATCGAGAGCTAGAAGTGGAGCTGATCAAAAAAACACGGCCGAGTATAAAATTCAAAACCAAAGAAGAGTTGATAGAGCAGATGAAAGAAGACGAAAAGATGGCTCGAGAGTTCTTTAAGAGTAATAAGTAAGAAGTAATTAGTAATAAGAGCTAGAATTCTTATTACTCTTTACTAATTACTATTTACTAAATATAATAAAAGCAATAAGTAACCTTCAGGGCGGGGAGAATGTCCCCACCGGCGGTAAACCCCGCGAGTCCCGATTCGGGACATGATCCGGTGTAATTCCGGGGGCGACAGTATAGTCTGGATGAAAGAAGGCTTGTGTTTTTTGCCAATGCCCTGAAATAAGGCATTTTATTTTTTATGAATAAATTAAATAATATGGGTCCTTGGTTTGTGACTCTGGCCGCAGTGCTTTGGGCGATAGATGCTCCGTTTCGGAAATTTCTAACTACAGATTTGTCTTCGACTGCAATTGTTTTGATGGAGCATATTTTGATTGCAGTTTTGGTATTATTTCTATTCATCCCGAGAGTATCTGAACTGAAAAATTTATCTGGGCGCGAATGGGTCTCGGTATTATTTATCGGTTTCGGAGGTTCGGCACTGGCTACTGTTTTATTTACACAAAGTTTTCATTATCTAAACCCGACAGTTGCGATTCTCCTTCAAAAATTGCAGCCCTTGATTGCCATTGGGTTAGCAACTTTTGTTTTGGGTGAAAGATTGTCCAAGAATTTTTGGATGTGGGCAATAGTCGCAATTTTTGGGGCATACGTAATTTCTTTCCCAAATTTGAAGCCAACAGGATTTACCTGGGATTCAAACATGATTGGTGTTGTCTTGGCTCTCGGTGCAGCATTTTTCTGGGGTGGATCTACCGTGTTTGGACGTTATGTTTTGCGCAAAGCTAGTTTCCAGATGATGACGAGTTTGAGATTTATATCAGCGCTAATATTTTTGTTTTTCATGAACATTTACTATGGTACTTTAAATCAGATCACGACTGCATCATCAAAAGATTGGTTTTATGTGTTCATGACAGCGATTATAGCTGGATTTGTATCACTGCTTATTTATTACTATGGTTTGAAATCGACGAAAGCATCTGTCGCGACTTTGTGTGAATTGGCTTTTCCTCTGGCTGCTGTACTCGTGAACTGGATTTTTTTGGGTGCGACATTGTCGGGCATGCAAATCGTCGGAGGTTTGATATTGTTATTTGCCATTACTCGTCTCACGATTGTCAACGAAACAGAAATCAGCGAGAAAGTGGTTGAAGCAGAAGCCCGGACGGTTTAACCCCATCCCGGACGCCACAACGGGCGATCCGGGATCCACTTCATGGACCCCGGATCAAGTCCGGGGTGGTTAGGGTTTGTGGTACAATAAATCAATGACCATCGGCGAAGAATCAATTAAGCAGCATAAAAAAACGGAGCTATAAAATAATATGTTTCAAGAATTTAAAAAGTTTGCTATTAGAGGTAACGCACTTGATCTCGCAGTAGGAGTTGTGATTGGTGCTGCATTTACCACGGTTGTGAATTCGATAGTCAATGATATATTCACTCCGGTCTTAAACATTTTTACTGGTTTAGTAGAATTTCGAAATATTTCGATCGGCCTGCCAGGTCCGGGAGTCCTGCGCATCGGATCATTTATTAATGCAGTTATTAATTTTTTAGTGGTCGCGTTTGCGGTATTTATTTTGGTCAAGCAAATCAATCGGTTTCGATCGAAGGAAGAAGGGAAAACCAAAGAGTGTCCGTTTTGTTTCACTGATATCCCTAAACAATCGACCCGTTGCCCACATTGTACGAGTCAGTTGCAATAATAAAAATCCCTGATTGATCCATCAGGGATTTTTAAACGGCGAGAGCCATCTTTTTACTTCGAGTCTTGATACACTTGGTACAAGCTTTGATCCGTCCGTGTTCGATTTTCAACCATTGAAGATTCGGGTAGAGTCGAACTTTAGTCTTACGCATCGAGTGAGATCGAGTAAAAGTATTGAGGTAGCCTTTGCCACAGATCTGACATTTTCTCATATGTGATACAATTAATGTACCAAAAAAGTTTAGCATAATCTGCTGATTTGGTCAACCCCGTTAGAAGTTGGCCAATTTGATTAACTTCTAACGGGGTCAACCCTGTATGGAAATTCTTATTTTTATCATCATTTTGTTGTTTTCGGTGATCTTTCATGAAGTGGCACATGGAATCATGGCCGAAAGGTTGGGGGATCCAACTGCTCGATTTGCGGGTAGACTGACGCTTAACCCCATCCCGCATATCGATTTATTTGGATCAATTTTACTTCCTGGCTTTTTACTTTTTATAGGATCCCCGATAATTTTTGGTTCAGCCAAACCTGTCCCTGTGGATTACAGGAACTTTCGCAATGTCCGTCGAGATATGATTTTGGTGTCTCTGGCTGGTGTTGCTACGAATTTTGTATTGGCATTGCTGGCAGCTGTAGTTTACCGTCTGACACCCAATCTATCGGATATGGGAGAATATTTGTTGCTCCAAACCATAATTTTGAATTTAGTTTTATGTTTTTTTAATTTAGTTCCAATTCCACCATTGGATGGTTCCAAAGTTCTCGCAAGTATCTTAGGTTATATCAATCATAACTGGATGCATTCGTTCCTAGAACTTGAGCGTTATGGATTTTTTATCCTAATATTATTTTTGTATACTGGTTTAGTCCAGTTACTAATTTTTCCGCCAGTAAAATATTTCTTGGAATTTTTCGTCGGGAGCGGAGTAAGGCTGGGTTTTTAACGGGGTTGACATATACTCGGATTCCTGTTAATATTTGCCAGTAAACTTAATTTATTAAAAAATCTTTAATTTACTGCGTTAGAGTTGCACGCGGTCAAAAGACCGCTTTAAATTTGTTAAGTTTTACGAAAGACGCCTGTTCCTCCATCCGTATGTCCGTAACAATTCGTAAATCCGTAAATTATGCCTACAATCAATCAACTCGTCCGTAAAGGACGAACTAAATTATCCTCAAAACTCAAAGCCCCGGCTCTGCACCGTGGATTTAACCTATTGGAAGGCCGTCCTTATTATGTATCCAAGGGTCGCCCATTTCTTCGTGGTGTCTGCATCAAAGTTTCGACACAGACTCCGAAAAAACCAAACTCTGCGTTGCGTAAAATCGCCAGGGTCCGTCTATCCAATGGTATGGAAGTCACAGCCTACATCCCGGGTATCGGACATAACTTACAAGAACACAGTGTGGTCATGATTCGTGGCGGTAGGGTCAAAGATTTGCCGGGTGTGCGTTATCACATTGTCCGCGGCAAATTAGATGCTGGCGGAGTTGAAGGTCGCCGACGCGGTCGAAGTAAATATGGTGCGAAAAGAGGAGAATAAATATGCCACGTAAAGCTAAGTCATATAAAAAACATCCAGCAGCTGCTGATTACAAATACAATAGTATTAAAATCGGCAAATTTATAAATTACATCATGGAGCGCGGTAAAAAAACTGTCGCCACCAAACTTGTTTATGGTGCGTTTGATCAAATTGAAAAAGAAATGAAGACTGATCCGAAAGCAGTATTTGAACAAGCGATCCGAAATGTATCACCGATCCTCGAAGTCAAAGGACGAAGAATTGGTGGAGCGAACTATCAGGTCCCGATGGAAGTCCAGGAACCACGAAAAACTTCCCTCGGTATGAAATGGATTATTGATGCTGCCCGAAATAAAAAAGGCAAACCCATGGCTTTTAAATTAGCTGCCGAGTTGATGGAAGCCTACAACAAATTGGGTGCTGCTATAAAGAAACGAGAAGATGTCCACAAAATGGCAGAAGCTAACAAAGCCTTTGCTCATTTTGCACGATTCCAGAGACGATAAGTAAAATAGGTCTAATAGGTCCAATAGGACTTATAAGACTTATACGACCTATTTATGCCAAGAGAATATTCTTTAGAAAAAACCAGAAACATTGGGATCATAGCCCATATCGATGCCGGTAAGACCACCACTACCGAGTCGATTTTGTATTACTCAGGAAAAATTCATAAAATTGGTGCGGTCCACGAAGGTAACACTGCCATGGACTGGATGGAACAAGAACGTGAACGCGGAATCACAATTACTGCGGCTGCGACAACTTCTTTTTGGTCTAAGACTCTCCAGAGTGGAGCAAAAGCAGAAGATACTCATCGCATCAACATCATTGATACTCCAGGTCACGTGGACTTCACTGTTGAAGTTGAACGATCCCTACGCGTATTGGACGGAGCAGTGGTAGTATTTGACGGCAAAATGGGAGTCGAGCCTCAATCAGAAACTGTCTGGCGTCAAGCTGATAAATATTTAGTTCCTCGGATGTGTTTTATCAACAAAATCAACCAAACTGGGGGCGATTTCTATAAATCCTTAGATGCTATTCATAAACGATTGTCACCAAACGCATTCCCAATCCAATTGCCGATCGGATTTGAAAAAGACATCAATGGTGTGGTGGATTTGGTGAAAATGAAATCCTATACCTACAAAGAGCACAAAGATAAAGGGTTTACTGAAGGCGAAGTCCCAGCTTCTATGTTAGAAAAAGCCAAAGAATATCGTTTGAAATTGATTGAAAAAGCAGTTGAATCTGATGATGTATTGATGGAAAAATATTTGGCTGGTACTGAATTGACTGAAGAAGAATTAATGCGAGCTATACGATCTTCAACTTTAACTGGTAAATTTTATCCAGTTGTTGGCGGCGACGGTCGCGGACTTATAGTCACGACGATTTTAGACGCGGTGGTAAATTATCTGCCATCTCCGATGGACAAACCACCGGTAAAAGGAATTAATACCAAGACCAAAGAAGAAATATTGTTGACTCCAGTAGATGATGAAAAATTCGTGGCCTTAGCTTTCAAAATCGCGACAGATCCATTTGTCGGGAAATTAGCTTTCTTCCGAGTTTATACAGGAGTATTGCAAACAGGATCATATATTTTGAATACCCGATCAGGAAATAAAGAACGTGTCGGACGTCTAGTCAGACTTCATGCTGATTCCCGCGAGGAAGTAAAAGAAGTTTATTCTGGCGATATTGCTGCTTTGGTAGGTCCGAAAGATACTTTCACCGGAGACACGCTAACGAACGTAGATTATCCAGTTCAGCTCGAATCTATCAAATTCCCAGAACCGGTTATTTCAGTGGCGATTGAACCCAAGACCAAACAAGATCAAGAAAAGATGGGATTGGCTTTACAGAAATTAGCTGAAGAAGATCCAACTTTTCGGATCAAGTCTGATGAAGAAACCAACCAGACTTTGATTTCTGGAATGGGCGAACTGCATTTGGATATTATCGTCGACCGCATGAAGCGCGAATTCAAAGTGGAAGCCAATGTCGGCCGCCCACAAGTTGCTTATAAAGAAACGATCAAAGGTAAATCTGAAGCTGAAGGAAAATATATTCGTCAGACAGGTGGTCGTGGACAGTATGGCCATGTCTATATCAGACTCGAACCCCAGGATGATCCAACCAAAGGCAATGAATTTGTAAACGAAGTCGTGGGTGGTACTATTCCTCGCGAATACATCCCAGCTGTTGATAAGGGGATTAAAGAAGCCGAAGACCGTGGTGTTATCGCAGGATTTCCTCTGATCAATGCTAAAGTTACGCTTTATGATGGTTCTTACCACGAAGTTGACTCATCTGAAATTGCTTTCAAAATTGCCGGTTCCATGGCTTTCCAGGATGCTGTGAAAAAAGCGCAACCAATTTTACTTGAACCGATCATGAAAGTAGAAGTGCTCACTCCGGAATCATCTCTCGGAGATGTCATCGGAGATCTGAATGCCAAACGCGGAAAAATTCTCGAGATGGGTGAGCGAGGTAACATCAAAGTCGTCGATGCCGAAGTTCCACTCGCTGAAATGTTTGGTTATGCGACGCAAATTCGCTCCATGTCCCAGGGTCAGGCATCTTACTCCATGGAATTTCATCACTATGAAGAAGTTCCTCGCAACGTCGCGGAGAAAATTATCGGGGAAACAGGAAAAATCCGCGTAGGCCAGAATAAGTAAATTTTTAGACCGCCGAAAGGCGGTTTTTCTTTTATAAATAAATAGTCGTAAAAATACTGTAATTACATTGTTTTTGCGACTAATTTGAAAATAAAAAAAGAACGGTAGTCGGGGACTTACCGTTTTCGCTTCGCTTTCGTTCTCGCTTGAGCGTTTCGTTGATTAAGGGTTTCAAGTTCTTGGTTCGCTTCAGGATTGTTTCGAATCCGATCGAGCATGGTCTCGAAATCACCACGTTGGATAGCAGCGTCCCGAAAATACTTGTAGTACACAGTTGCAAGTGCTCCAACTGATATCAGGATTTCCGGATGAGCCTCATAGAACGGTTGTGCAAGCTTGTAACCACGAAGGGCTCGTAGACCCCAATCATGACGAAGTGCCAATAGTTTTCCTCCTGGTTAGTCATCGTTTTTTTTGAACTGCTTTGCCAGCACGGTCACGTCTACGTCGAGAATGTCCTTTCGCTTTTTTTCGTGTGACTTTGGACTCTAATTTGTGGAACGCTTTGCAAGACTGGCAGCAACTCTTGTGGCTATCCACTACGCGTCGTGTAGTGAGATCTGCTGTGCCTTGGAAGTACGAACTCCACGTATAACGACTGAAGACACCACAACCATAGCCCCGATACAAGTCGCTTCTCACTTCATTTGATGCAGTGTATGTTTTGCTGGGGTAGTTGACCTCGGTCTTAGGGTTTCTTTTGACAGTTCCTTTCATTTGATTCCCTCCGGATTCGAGTTCAATGGATTATAGCAATTTGCCATAAAAAAAGCCACCTAGGCATTTGGGGAATGCTTTGGTGGAGGGGGAGCGTGGTCGAGAGTCGACTTCAGCCGACAAATAGAGAGACCCACGACGAGATGAGCAGGGCGACGGCGATCATTTTTCCAATCGACATAGCAACCTCCTGAATGTTTAGCCGGTTAGATCGCGTCTAAGCTACTATTCATTCCTCCCGATTACATTATAAGCATACAGTTTAGAAATAAAAAAAGCCACCGCTGCGTTTGATCACGTGTTGGTGGTTATAGATTGAGCTCCGGTCTGAACCGGTTGAAATAGATATGGATTCCTACGAGGATCGCCATGAAGGCAGCAATCGCAAGTGCTGCTGCAATTCTACCCTCGGATAGGAATATCAGAGAGAAGATGGTGAAGGAGCCCCACCCTGAAGCGATTCTTCGGAAGCAGCCGGGGAATGCACCTGCATTCAAACACAAATGCATCGCCGAGTCATGAAGCTCACTCGAGTAATCCCATGTGCCAGTGGCGAAACGCAACGCACAGTGGTACCCGAAAGCGTAGAGGCCAGTTAGTACAGCAAGCACAAACCAGATCCACTCCATGATTTCCTCCTTAAAGTTACTTTGTTAACGGATTCCGTCCCAATCTTTATGGACTTTCGCGATGAGTCCTAAGACCACCACGATGCTGACTGTTCCAATTCCTGCAACGAGCCAGAAGTATTTGGGCAGATTGTTGAGAAGCTCGGTCAGTGTCACTAGCAATATAGTCCTCTCCTAGTCATAAGATTACTCCTATTTGCATATAAAAAAAAGCCACCGAGGCGTGGATTCATGCTTTGGTGGATGGCGGACAGAGTTGGCGGTTTACTCTCCAAAGCCGAAGATCGGCCAGCCGTTCTTGGGCTTTTTCTTTCCCGTTTTTCTCATAGTTCCTCCCGATTTTTCTAGTTGCTGATTGCGGCTACACCGGCGATCAGCTGATGTACCCAATCTCGCCCGATGAGAGCAGTTGCGATGATCGCCGCAATCGCAATAATTCCGAGCCACCATTGTCCTTCATCATCGGCCATTAAACCCTCCCAATAAGATAAGAATATCTGATTTATAGAATTTAAGCTAGTTTATCCACAGACACCTAAACCCTTTACAAACTGCCCCAAATCCTCTATAATCGTTAGGCATGTAAATTAATTATTGGCGGTTTTTGAGTCAGGCGTCATCCTGAACTTGGCTAAACCCCCGCAAAATGGGGTTTTTGTTAAGGCTCGGGAGGACTGGATACCACTTAAAAATCACCGGAAAGGCCAGTAAAATGGCAGAAAAATTCGATCGTTCCAAGCCTCACGTCAACGTCGGAACCATCGGTCACGTTGACCACGGCAAAACCACTTTGACTGCTGCTATCACCACAGTTTTAGCAAAATCAGGCAAAGCCAAAGCACGCGCCTACGATTCTATCGACAACGCTCCTGAAGAAAAGGCCCGTGGTATTACTATTAATACTTCTCACGCAGAATACGAATCTGACAAGCGTCACTACGCCCACGTCGACTGTCCGGGACACGCTGACTATGTCAAAAACATGATCACCGGTGCCGCCCAGATGGATGGTGCGATTTTGGTCGTGTCAGCAGCTGACGGCCCTATGCCTCAAACTCGAGAACACATTCTTCTGGCCAAACAGGTCGGAGTTCCTTACATCGTCGTCTACATGAACAAAGTAGATATGGTTGATGATAAAGAATTACTAGACTTAGTCGAAGAAGAAATCCGAGATTTACTGACCAAATACGGTTTTCCAGGAAAAGATACCCCTATCGTTCGAGGATCAGCTTTGAAAGCTTTGGAAGGTGATACTTCCGAAATCGGCGAAGCTTCAATTCTCAAATTGATTGAAAATTTGGATTCTTACATCCCTGAACCAGTTCGTGAAATTGATAAACCATTTTTGATGCCTATCGAAGACATCTTCTCCATCGAAGGACGAGGAACTGTAGTCACCGGAAGAATCGAACGTGGAATGATCAAAATCAACGAAGAAATTGAAATCGTCGGTATCCGCCCAACTGTCAAAACAGTGGTCACTGGTATTGAGATGTTCAACAAGCAATTGGATGAAGGACGCGCTGGTGACAACGCAGGTATCTTGCTCCGCGGAACCAAAAAAGATGAAGTAGAACGCGGACAAGTCTTGTGTAAACCAGGATCAGTTACTCCTCACACTGAATTTGATGCAGAAGTTTATATTTTGACCAAAGAAGAAGGCGGACGTCATACTCCATTCTTCAAAGGTTATAAGCCTCAATTCTACATCCGAACTACAGACGTAACCGGAGAAGTTGAATTGCCAGCAGGTCAAGAAATGGTCATGCCTGGAGACACTGTTTCCCTCAAAGTCAAGTTGATTACCCCAGTTGCTTTGGAAGAAAAGATGCGCTTCGCTATTCGCGAAGGTGGACACACTGTCGGTGCTGGAGTTGTAAACAAAATCACGAAGTAAATACGTAAACGGAAGCCTCTTTACAGGGGCTTCCGTTTCGTGTAGTATTAGTGGGTTGTGTAATTAAGTTCATTATATAAGATGGCTCAAGAAGTTGCTGCAGTCAGCAGAATAAGAATCAAAATTCGAGGATATGATCACAAGTTGATTGATCAATCAGCCCGCCAAATTGTCGATACAGCAAAGCGGACTGGTGCAGGTGTATTGGGTCCAGTTCCTCTTCCAACGGAAAAGACAAAATACACAGTCAACAAATCGACTTTTGTGCACAAGAATGCACGTGAGCAATTCGAGATGCGCATCCATAAACGATTGATTGATATCTCTTCTCCGACTCCGAAAACCATAGATGCATTGAGTAATCTCAATTTGCCAGCTGGTGTCGACGTCGAGATTAAGATGTAGAACTTTACGAATTACTAATCAGTACGAATATACGAATAGATTGGGTCAAGATCCCCCAGGATATCGCCAATCTTGAAGAACCGACCAGGTTTCTTTATTAAAGGGGATCTGGTCGGTTTTTTAAAAACCCATTCGTATATTGGTAAAAATTCGTAATTAGTAAAGTCATGGCCAAATTCATAATTGCTCAAAAATTGAAGATGTCTCAGATGTTTACCGACAAAGGTATCGTAGTTCCGGTAACTATTTTGAAGGCGGGTCCAGTTAAAGTGACATTGGTTCGAACCATGGACAAAGATAAATACACTGCTGTTCAGGTTGGATTTGGTAAAAAGAAAACCGGCAATAAATTTAAAAAGTTAGTTGAATTCCGAACTGATGATAAAGATAGCTACAGCACTGGTGATGAGATCAAAGCTGATACGTTTATTATTGGTGATAAGGTTAAAGTTACCGCAGAGATGAAAGGAAAGGGGTTTGCAGGCCCAGTTAAACGATGGCACTTCCACGGAGCGCCAGCATCTCACGGACATGATCACCCTCGCGCAGTCGGAGCTATCGGAGGCCGTTTCCCACAGCACGTCAGAAAAGGTTTGCACATGGCCGGACGTATGGGCGGCACTAGAACAGTGACGAATTTGGAAGTAGTGGATGTCGACGCAGCACGGAATTTAATAGCAATAAAAGGAGCAGTTCCAGGCGCAAATGGTGGAATAGTTAAGATTCAGGCGATGCGTAAATAACCGGATTTATGCTAGTAATCGGGCACAGAGGAGCATCAGGGTTTGAACCGGAGAACACAATCCGTTCTTTGAAAAAAGCAATTGAGCATGGGGTGAAAATGGTCGAGCTCGATATACGGGTAACAAGAGATGGAGAACTAGTACTTTTCCACGACCGAACATTGAAAAGATTGTTCGATGATGGACAAGCCATTGCCAAAAGTACTTTGGCAGAATTGCGAGCCATTTCTCGGTATCGATTGATTCCAACTCTCGACGAAGCCTTAGCCGCCATCGACGTTGATGTTAATATCGAAATCAAAGTCCAAGGCATCGAGCAAAAAGTTCTAAACAAAATTAAAAATTTTCCGCACAGGGTTCTGATTTCCTCATTTTATCCGGGGGTTCTCAAGAAAATCAGAGCTTTGGATGGAAAAGTCCATCTGGGATTAATTATTCCGGTGAGAAAATTTTATTTCTTGCCGATTATGATGCAGCTTACTAGAAATTTGCAGTTGTATTCGATCCATCCAAGAAATTTGTTCGTGACTGATCAGGTTGTTAAATATTTACGCAAGTTTGCGAAAAATATCTACGTCTGGACAGTCAATTCCGAGAAGGAATTAAAACGAATGAAAAAGATCGGTGTCGATGGAATTTTCACCGATTATCCAGGGTTAATTAAATAACATATGCCCAAAGTCGTCGTCTATAACCAAACAGGTGACAAAGTTACAGATTTGGATCTCAATCCAAAGATTTTTGGCGTGGAAAAAATCGACGCGAATTTGGTGCATTCGGCTGTTCGAATCCAACTATCCAACGCAAGATCAGCACTAGCTCATACCAAAAACCGAGGTGAAGTCGCAGGTAGTGGCCGAAAGCCTTGGAAGCAAAAAGGTACTGGACGCGCTCGAGCTGGTTCTATCCGATCTCCAATTTGGCGACACGGTGGAATTACATTTGGACCACGATCAGATCGAAATTGGTCTTTGAAAATGAACCGCTCTGCATGGCGTAAAGCTTTGTTTACTATTTTGACTGATAAATTAAATGATAAGAAATTAGTTGTGCTCGAAAATTTGGATAAAACTGCGAAGACTAAAGAAATTTCGAAAAGATTGAATGATTTCGCGACCAAAGCTGGTTTGGGTAAAAAATATTTGGTAGTGATGGATGCGAAAAATGCTGAATTGGAACGCGCTGTCAGAAACCTTGCCAATGTGAAAATTTTATACGCAAATCAGTTGAATGTTGTTGATTTGATGAAGTACGATGTGGTGGTTTTGAAAGATGCCTTAACTGTAATAGAAAAAACATATGGGACTTCTCGATAGAATAAAAGGGAATAAAGGGGACAAGGGGAGTAAGAAGAAGAAAGAAGAGAATGTCTTGGATATGGTCCAAGAGCCCTCCTCCGCTAAAGCTACGGAGGGCAAGCCGGTTGTACTGAAAGAGGACACCGGTTCAGCACACAGAATTTTGAAAAACCATCATTTGTCGGAAAAGACTAATATGTTTTCGACTACCGGCAGATATGTATTCCGAGTTGATCGCAACGCGAATAAAATTGAAGTTAAGAAAGCTATAGAAAAAGTTTATGATGTCCATGTCGTTAAAGTAAATATCGCGAATGTTCAAGGTAAATCCCGCCGACAGGGACGAGTCATGGGCCGCACTCAAGATTGGAAGAAGGCCATCGTGACATTAAAACAAGGTGAAAAAATTTCCGGCTTAGCCGAAGGAATCTAGTATGGCTATCAAAATCTACAAACCAACTTCACCAGGACGCAGAATTCATTCAGTTACGGATTATTCTGTTCTAAGAAAACGAGTCAAAGCTCCGAATGCTTTGATTGTGTCTAAGAAAAAAACCGGCGGCCGAAACAATCGCGGTTTGATTACCACCAGACACCAAGGTGGTGGACACAAGCAAAAAGTCCGGATGATTGATTTTATGCGTGAAAAGTTGAATATTCCTGCAAAAGTTCAGACTCTCGAATATGATCCAGGACGAAGTGCTTTTATTTCCCTGCTTGCATACCGTGATGGTGAGAAGCGATACATCCTCGCTCCAGATGGAGTGAAAGTCGGAACTATTTTACTCACAGCTCCTCGAACTGAAGTGAAAGTCGGGAATCGTATGATGCTCAAAAATATCCCGGTAGGAACCAATGTCCACAGTATAGAAATTTTGGCTGGACGTGGTGGTCAAATCGCTAGAGCCGCAGGGAACTACGCTATTATTTCCGCTAGTGAAGGCGAGCACGTTTTATTGAAAATGCCATCAGGCGAAATTCGAAAAGTTGCTGGCAATGCTTATGCTACACTCGGGCAAGTTTCAAATGTCGACTGGATGTATGTTAGAATCGGTAAAGCTGGACGCACTCGACACATGGGAATTCGTCCATCTGTACGCGGTAAAGCTATGAACCCTGTGGATCACCCTCATGGTGGTGGAGAAGGTCATAACCCAATTGGGCTTAAATATCCGAAAACTCCTTGGGGTAAACACGCACTTGGTGTCCGCACCCGTAACCCAAAGAGAGCAAGTTCTAGATTTATAGTTAAGAGACGAAGCAAATAATATGTCACGATCACTGAAAAAAGGACCTTTTATCGATCCAAAATTATTAGAGAAAGTTCAGAAGAACAAACCAGGTTCTAAAGTTCAAATTAAAACTTGGTCACGTGATTCTACGATTTTTCCTGAAATGGTTGGCATGACTTTCCTCGTCCACCAGGGTAAGAATTTTATTACAGTTATTCCTTCAGAAAACATGGTTGGCCACAAACTCGGTGAGTTTGCTCCAACTCGGAAATTTACTAGACATGGTGGTAAGATGGCAAAAGATGAAGCATTGGCAGCTGCTGACGCTGAAAGACGTGCCACAACTGCTGCTAAAGAGGAGCCCAAAAAGTAATGGCTACGAAAGTACGAAAAGAATACGAACATACGAAAATAGCTTTCTTTCGTATTTTCGTAAAAATTTCGTAAGTTCGTAGATAAATTTATGGCTGAAAAGAATCCCAAACTGCATACCGAGGTTAAAGCGTTCGCAAGATACATTCATGTCTCTCCGCGAAAGCTTCGACTTGTCGCTGATTTGGTTAGAAAAATGCATGTTTCTGATGCATTGGAACAGCTTAGATTTTCTTCGAAGAACGCTGCTCTTCCACTAAGCAAAGCGATCAATTCTGCTATTGCCAATGGCGTGCATAATTTCAATATGAATAAAGATGATATGTTTATTAAATCTCTAACTGTAGATGGCGGACCAGTTTATAAAAGATATGCGCCAAGAGCACAAGGACGAGCATTCGTAGAACGAAAGAGAACTAGTCATATTAGTGTCGTATTAGAATCCAGAGCTGGTAAATCCAAGAAAAAATCTAGATCAGTTTTCTCACTTCGACCAAAAGCCGTAGCTCTTCCTGAAGCTGGTCAAGCGTCAGAAAAGCAGAATGTCCCGAAACAAGCTCCGAAATCTGATGAAAAGATGAAGCAGCAAAAGATTAGTTTGAAACGTCGATTATTTAACAGGAGATCGGGTCAATAATTTTATGGGACATAAAGTAAACGCAAATAGTTTAAGACTGAAAATTACAGACACTTGGAAGTCACGATGGCTGACCAAGACTGGTTTTGCAACTCTTCTTGCTGAAGATACGAAAATTCGAGCTTTCCTTGGTAATGCTTTGAAAAAGTCCGGATTGGTTCGCGTCGATATCGAACGATACAGCAACAGACTTTATATAAATATCAAAACCACGAAACCTGGAATGATTATCGGAAAAGGTGGTGGCGGGATCGAAGAGTTGAAAAAGAAGATTTTGAAGCATTTGAAACTTGATAAATTGGAAATGAAGATCAATATCGAAGAAATCAAGGATGTAAATCTTCAAGCCCAAGTTATAGCCCAAGACATTGCAGACCAGATTGAACGACGTATTGCTTTCCGACGTGCGATGAAAGCTTCGATTGAGAAAGTTATGGAATCCGGAGCGATTGGTGTTCGTATCGAATGTTCAGGCCGATTAGGTGGAGCTGAAATTGCCCGATCCGAAAGATTGTTCAAAGGTAAGCTTCCTTTGCATACTTTGAGAGCGAATATTGATTTTGCTAGAGTTACAGCATTTACTACATACGGCACGATCGGTATTAAAGTTTGGATCAACAAAGGCGAAGTTTTTGAAGGCAACAAGTTAAAGCTTAAAGTTTAAGGATTATTTATGCTTATTCCAAAGAAAGTTAAACATCGAAAGCATCATCGCGGATCATCTAAAGGCAAGGCCATGTCTGGAAATTTTGTCGCCTTCGGCAGCTTTGGACTGAAATCGCTGGAAAACAGCTGGGTGACTTCGCGTCAGATCGAAGCAGCTAGGCGCGCTATGACTCGATACATCCAACGTGGTGGTAAAATTTGGATTCGAATTTTCCCGGATAAACCAATTACTGCTCATGGTAATGAATCACCGATGGGAGCTGGAAAAGGTGCTGTAGATCACTTTGTTGCTGTAGTTCAAAAAGGACGAATTTTATTTGAAATGGATGGCGTAACCCCGGTTCAGGCTGAAGAAGCTATGCGGTTGGCATCTCACAAGTTGCCGGTCAAAACTCGATTCGTGACAAAGGAGCAGAAGTGATTTACGAAATACGAATCAGTACGAATATACGAATAGCCAATGCTTTAACGATTAGTAAATTAGTAATAATTAGTAATTAGTAAAGTTTATGAAGATGAAAGAATTAGAAAACATGACACCGAACGAATTGACCAGACAACTGGGTGTATTGCGTGAACAAGTTCGCGATCTGACATTCAAGATTCATTCACGGGAAGTGAAAAATAATCACATGCTGAAGAACATCAGACAAGATATAGCAAGAATTTTAACATTTATCGGTAAGAAGAAATAATATGGATAAAGTAAACCCCGTTAGATTTTTATAAAAATCAACGCGGGAAAGTAAATTTTATGACAAACGATAATAACACTGTAAAATCTAACGGGGTAAAGCGACAACTTACAGGATTTGTAACTTCAAACAAGATGACTCAAACCATCGTTGTTAAAGTTGAATCAGTAAAAGTCCATCCGAAATATCACAAGCGCTACAAGGTGTTTAAAAAATATGCAGCTCACACCGATGGCGATGCTAAAGTATATACAGTTGGCCAGAAAGTTACGATCGAAGAAGTTAAACCTTACAGTAAAACAGTTAACTGGAGAGTAGTCTAATATGATTCAATTACGTACCAGATTAATAGTTGCTGACAATACCGGTGCGAAAGAGATCGCAGCTTTTTCTGTGAATGGAAAGAACAAACGACGCTGGGCCAGATTGGGCGATGTCATCTCCGCTTCAGTGAAGATTGCCAGCCCGAAAGGCCAAGTCAAAAAAGGTGATAAAGTTTATGCAGTTATCGTCCGTACGCGCAAAGAAGTCCGCAGAGCCGATGGTTCATATATTCGATTTGATGATAATGCCGCAGTATTGGTAACTAAAGACAGCCAAGACCCAAGAGGCACCCGTATTTTTGGTCCGATGCCCCGTGAACTTCGCGACTTGGGGTTTACCAAGATTATATCTTTAGCAGAGGAAGTAGTATGATCTACGAACTACGAAAAAGTTACGAAAATACGAAAGAACTCGGTTCAGTTCGTACTTTCGTAAAAATTCGTAATTTCGTAGAAAGTTTAATTAACTAAAGCATATGGCTTCATTAAACATTAAAAAAGGCGATACAGTCAAAGTTCTATCCGGAAAAGAAAAAGGAAAGTCCGGAAAAGTTTTGGAAGTGTTTCCAAAAAACGCCCGATTATCCATCGAAGGATTGAATGTTCATGTTAGATTTTCGAAAGCGAAGCGAAAAGGTGAAAAAGGTCAACGACTGGAACTTCCGTCTCCGATGAATGTCTCGAATGTAATTTTGCTCTGTCCGAATTGTGGTAAACCAACCAGAGTCGCTCATGAAGTCACAGAGAATGGTAATTTGCGCAAGTGTAAGAAATGCGGAAAGGTAATGTAATCATATGCAACTGAAAACTATCTACAAAGAAAAATCAGCACCTGCACTCAAGCAACAGTTCAATTTGAAGAATTCTATGGCTGTGCCTAAAATTCAGAAAGTCGTAGTTAATGTTGGAGTGGGAAAAACTCTGAAAGATGCGAAAATGCTGGATGCAATTATTGAAGACATTCGACGCATCACCGGGCAAGCACCTGTTAAAACTATTGCCAAGAAATCGATTGCAGGATTTAAGATCCGCGAAGGACAAGTGGTGGGAGTTATGGTGACACTGCGAGGAAACCGGATGTATGATTTCTTAGAAAAGCTAGTTCGAGTAGCTCTCCCTCGTGTTCGAGACTTCCGAGGACTGGATCCTAAAAAATTTGACCGTCACGGTAATTACAATGTTGGGATAAAAGAACAGATTGTATTTCCAGAAACCATCCGCGAGCACGTTGACTACTCATTCGGTCTGGAAGTAAATATTCAGACTTCTACAGATGACGACAAGCAAGCTCTCGAGTTATTAAAATCATTAGGTTTCCCGTTCCAGAAAGAATAATCTATGTCAACGAAGGCGCAATACATAAAATCCCATAGATCACGGACCCAAGCGAAGTATTCGACTCGAATAGTCAGGCGTTGTTGGCGTTGTGGTCGCAAACATGGATATATGAGAGATTTTGATATTTGCAGAATTTGTTTTAGAGAATTAGCCTCCAACGGAGAAATCCCTGGAGTATCGAAAGCGTCCTGGTAAATATATGACAATGTCTGACACAATTTCCGATATGTTAACCCGCATCCGCAACGGACTTATGGCACAGAAGCCAGAAGTGGTTTTGCCTTACTCCAAATTTAAGCACAATCTGGCGAAAGTTTTGCAAGGTGAAGGCTGGCTGGCTCAAGTGGATGTAAAAGAAGTGGATGGCTTTAAAACATTGTCTTTGATTTTGAAATACGATACTAAGGGTCAACCCACGATTACAGGCATCAAGAGAGTCAGTAAACCAGGACAGAGAATTTACAGTAACCGCACCCAGATTCCGAAATCTTTGGGAGGCCTCGGGACCACGATTATTTCGACTTCGAAAGGATTAATGACAGACAAAGAAGCCCGCAAGCAAAAAGTCGGCGGAGAAGTCGTTTGTCAAATTTGGTAAAACTATGTCAAGAATCGGTAAAAAACCAGTTACAATTCCATCGGGTGTCAATGTTGATCTAACCTCTGAAGTCCTAAAAGTTAAAGGGCCAAAAGGTGAGCTGACTTTGAATTTGCATCCAAAAGTTCAGATAGAAAAAGGTGAAAATGAAGTTGTGGTTAAAGTTTCCAATGAAGAGAATAAGCAACAACGAGCGTTGTGGGGATTATACCGGGCATTGATTAACAACATGGTTGCTGGAGTCAGCACAGGTTTCAGTAAAGTTCTCGAAATCAATGGCGTCGGTTATAAAGTAGAATTACAGGGCAAGAAATTAGTGTTGCAATTAGGATATTCTCATCCAGTTGAATTAGAAATTCCTGCAGGGTTGGAAGCGAAAGTTGAAAAGAACACGATCACAATTTCCGGAATCGATCGCCAATCAGTAGGCCAATTTGCGGCGGTGATCCGATCAAAGCGTGAACCTGAACCATACAAAGGCAAAGGAATTAAATACCAAGGTGAAGTTATCCGACGCAAAGCTGGTAAAGTCGTTAAAGCCGTAGGTGGCGGGAAATAACTTTACGAAGTACGAATCGGTACGAATATACGAATAGCTAAAGCTTTACCGATTAGTAAATTAGTAACAATTAGTATTTAGTAAAACTATGAATAAAAGAGCACAACGAAAATTGCGACATAACAGAGTTCGAGCGAAAGTTGTTGGTACCATGGACCGCCCGAGATTAAATGTTTTCCGATCCCTGAACCATATCTATGTTCAGCTGATTAATGATGAAGAAGGAAAAACATTGGCCGCTGCTTCCAGTAAAGAAGTTAAAGCCAAGGGTAACAAGACGACAATCGCTGCTGAAGTTGGAAAATTATTGGCCAAAAAAGCGGTGGAAGCTGGATTTAAGAAAGTTCAGTTTGATCGCGGTGGATATCAATATCATGGACGTGTCAAAGAATTAGCAGAAGCAGCCAGAGCTGCGGGATTGGAGTTCTAATATTATGAAACAACAGCGTAGAGGCGGTCGGGGTGGTGGGGATCAGGCCAAACGAGAATTCGATCAAAAGATTGTAGAAATCAAGCGTGTTACGCGTGTGACCGGTGGTGGTAAGCGTATGCGTTTTCGGGCTTTGGTAGTAATTGGTGATCGTAAAGGTAGAGTTGGCATGGGTATTCGCAAGGGTCCTGACGTTTCAGAAGCCGTAAATAAGGCTGTGAACAGTGCCAAAAAGAATATGATAACTGTGAAAATCGTCAACGATACCATTCCTCACGAAATTAAGCTAAAATATAAGTCTGCAGTTGTCTTTTTGAAACCAGCTATGCCTGGAACCGGAGTGATTGCTGGTGGAGCTATCCGATCAGTACTTGATTTAGTGGGTATTAAGAATGTTTTGTCTAAAATGATTGGCTCCAGCAATAAAGTTAATAATGTTATGGCCACTTATCTAGCTTTGAATAAACTTCGATCAAAGGAAGAATATGCTCAAATTAAATGAGTTAAAACCATATAAAGGAGCAACAAAACGCCGAAAAGTAGTCGGACGCGGTGTTGGATCTGGGCATGGAACTTTTTCCGGACGAGGCGCGAAGGGTCAAAAAGCACGATCGGGTGGAAATATTCCCGCTGGATTCGAAGGTGGACGAATGCCACTGCAACGACAGATCCCGAAGCAACGAGGATTCAAAAGCATTCATATCAAGGCCACTGTTTTGAGTCTGGATGATTTAAATAATAAATTTAACTCTGGCGAAACTGTCAATCCAAAAATTCTAAAGAATAAAGGATTGGTTAAGTCCGCTAGCGAAGAAATTAAAATTTTGGGGGTCGGCGAGATTAAAAAAGCGTTGACTTTGGAAAAGGTAATCGTTTCTGGTGCTGCTCGAGAAAAAATAGAAAAAGCTGGCGGCAAGATTTCATAAAAATTATGTCTCGTATTTCCCAAATTTGGAAGGTCAAAGAGCTGCGGAATAAAATTATTATCGTGGGGCTTTTGCTTTTGGTCACTCGAATTTTAGCCCACATCCCTATCCCAGGAATTGAATTAGCAAATTTGCGATCACTGCTTAGTGAAAATACTTTATTGGGATTGTTTGATATTTTTTCAGGCGGTGGATTGCGTAATTTTTCCATTGTTATGCTGGGAGTCGGGCCATACATCACCGCTTCGATTATTATGCAGCTTTTGACCGTAATTATTCCGAAGCTCGGAGAATTACAGAAAGAAGGCGGAGAGGCTGGGCGAGCAAAAATCAACCAGTATATGCGCTATCTGACCGTGCCATTAACAGCAATCCAAGGCTACGGCACAATCGTATTATTAAGCCGAAGCACCCAAGTAGGTATTGGGGATTTTACCTCATTTGAATGGTTTATTATTTTACTCTCAATCACTGCTGGAACCATGATTTTGCTCTGGATAGGTGAAATGATTTCCGAGTTTAAAATCGGGAACGGTATCTCTTTAATCATTTTTGCTGGTATCGTGGCAGGGTTGCCAACCGCAGCTCAGCAAGCCTACGTCAGTTTGACTTCATCTGGTAATACGATTACCGGGCAGAACTTGGTTACTCTGATATCATATTTGGCTGTAGCTTTGGTCGTCATAGGCGGAGTTGTATTAATTACCGAAGCGCAGCGGAATATCCCAGTTTCATATGCGAAGCGTGTTCGTGGTAATAAAATGTATGGCGGAGTCAATACTCATCTGCCATTGCGGGTGAACCAAGCCGGTGTTATTCCAATCATTTTTGCAATCTCGATTCTATTGTTTCCTGGATTGATAGCGAATTTCTTTTCTCATGCAAAAACTGAAGCCGTAGCCAACGCCGCCACTGCGATCAACAACTTTTTCCAGAATCAAACTTATCAAGCGATTATTTATTTCATATTGGTCGTAGCTTTCACTTATTTCTACACAGCAATTGTTTTCAATCCTGATGAAATTTCTGACAATATCCAGAAACAGGGTGGATTCGTCCCTGGCCTTCGTCCTGGTCGCCAGACTGCAGACTTTTTGTATAAAGTTTTGAATCGAATCACTCTAGTCGGAGCTCTATTTTTGGGACTGATAGCCGTGTTACCAAACATCATACAAGGATTTACGCATACACAAGCGCTTACTTTGGGCGGCACTAGTTTGTTGATTGCGGTATCAGTCGTTATCGAAGTGATGAAGCAAGTCCAAGCCCAAATGGTCATGCGCGACTACGAGGATTTTTAAATTTATATTTTATAAAGAGCTCTCCGAAAGGCGAGCTCTTTTTTTTGCTTTGCTAACTTTCTTAATTATGTTAGTCTATAGTTCTTACAAGGGGGACCATATGAGTGACCGTTCAGACGATGAAAAGGTCGCGCAAGATGTGTTTTCGGAGATCACAGAAGGAAAGAAGAGCTTCTGGACGACGGCCTATCCGACGTACATGAACCGAGACATGACCAGGGGTCAGATGCGAGAGCTGGTGTCCATCGCGCTGCGAGAAACCGGAGGGTGCTACAAGCGCGTAGTCGAGATTTTGAACATGCCTCCTGGAGACTACAAGCGCTTTATGAATTTCGTTACACAACACGGGGTCAAATTACCCTTCAGGGACTTTCGGCCCAGTGCGCTTTTAAAGGCTTCGTAATTCCTGCCGGGGATCACAGCGTCCTGCCCTCGGCTTTTTTTTTGCACCAATTTTCGCTATAATATCATCATGGGACTACAGAAAATTATTGTGTTTATGGGAGCGCCTGGTAGTGGTAAAGGCACTCAAACCAAACTCCTTAGTAGTAAATTAGGCTACGAGTTTTTTAGCACTGGAGAATTGTCTCGGGAATATGCCAAGCAAGATTCGGAACTTGGCCAAAAAATTAAATCAATTATTGATCAGGGAATTATTCTTCCGATTGAAATTATACGGCAGATTTTTATTAAAAAATTTGAAAGTATTTTGAATGCATCTGGAGTCATACTTGATGGTTACCCTCGAACCATTGAGCAAGTACAGCTTTTAGAGGAACTCATGAAAAAATATAATATTCAAAATATTCTAGCAGTATTTCTAGATGCTGATAGAGAGAAATTAGTAAAACGACTTTTGTTGCGATCAGAACTAGAAAAACGGGCGGATGATGACATTAATGCAATGACAACACGATTTGACGAATATATGACTAAAACTGCCCCTGTGAAGGATTATTACGAAAGGAAAGGCTTATTAGTTCACATCAATGGCGATCAACCAATAGAAGCAGTCCAGCAAGAAATTTTGGAGAAAATTAAGTAGCAGTTTCACCCCTCCTCTTTGAGGAGGGGCTGGGGGAGGAGTCATGAGGGTTAGCTCTCCGACCCTCCCCTAACCCCTCCCTTCCAGGGAGGGGGACAGCTGCGGAGGAATTGTTATGAAAAAACTCGGATTTGATTTGATTTTATTAGGCGATCCGACGGCTGGGAAAGATACGCACGCGGAAATTTTAAAGAAAAAGTACTCTTTAAAAGCAGTTGAATCGGGCAAGCATTGGCGAGCGATGGCCAAGAAAAAGAATGCGGATGGCGCTTGGCTGCGTCGAACAATGTCTTTGGGCCACCCAACACCAGTAGTGTTGATGAAAAAATTTTTGATTTCAAATCTATCTAATGCACCTAAGAACAAAGATTTAATATTTATCGGCAATCCCAGGCTGAAACCAGAAGCTCAATTGCTCGTTAAATTATTTAAGCAAAAAAGACGGGATTTTTTTGTGATCTATATACAAATTCCGACCAAAGAAATTTTAGCGAGGACTAAAGCTCGGGCCCGTCTCCAATCTGAAGATCAGGGTGTTTGGAATCGAATTGATTATACGAAGAATCAAGTTAGTAAAACAGTAAAGTATTTCCGATCACTTAAAAAGTTAAGAATGATTAATGGTGATCAAACCATTCCTAATGTTTCTAAAGATATTCAGAAAGCTATAAGTGATTACAAAAAAACAGCCCATTAAGGCTGCTTTCGTATGGCTATTTTATATGCAGAGCTTCTTTAATCTTGGTCATGTCGTTCTCTAGTTGGGCCACCCGTTCCGAAACGTCCAATTTTTCAATTAAGAAATCCTGTTGTGCTTGGAAGCCATCGTTTATTACTTTCGCTAGATTTTCTACAGCACTATCAACAGCGGTGTTGACAATAGTATCAACTTCCTGTTTTGTCGGCAGGTTTTTTAGGCTTTTGTCGAGGTATTCTTTAGTTAAATCAGTCATATATAAATTATATCGAGCCTTGACAAGAGTGTCAAAAAAGGAACGGCCTTATCTAGGGTTGCTAAGGCATGGAAATACATATAAAATATTAAAGACCATATGATTACCAAAGATCCAAACGAAATTAAAATTCTCCGCCAAGGTGGCAAAATTCTTGCCACTGTTTTAAACATGGTCGCAAGTAAGGTTAAGCCTGGAGTTTCAGCAGCAGAGTTAGATGAGTTGGCGGAAACAGAAATAATTAAAATGGGCGGTAAACCCTCTTTTAAGAATTATCGATCGCAGGTGGGCGATCCCGCTTTCCCTGCGAGTCTGTGTGTTAGTCGAAATAATGAAGTTGTCCATGGTGTTCCAGGGAAAGATAAAATTTTACAAGACGGGGACATTGTTGGTTTAGATCTCGGAGTAATTTACCAGGGATTATATACAGACTCCGCGATTACAGTCCCAGTTGGTAACGTTTCAGAGAAGAAATTAAAGCTTATAGAAGCAGCTGAAAGAAGCTTGGAAGCCGGATTATCCGAAGTTAAACCCGGGAAATTCACTGGAGACATAGGATTTGCCATAGAATCAACTACTAAGAAATATAATTTTCAAGTTGTACGAGAATTAGTCGGTCACGGCGTAGGAAAAGCTGTACATGAAGAACCAGAAGTTCCTTGTTTCGGGAAAAAGGGCACCGGGACTAAATTAGTTCAAGGAATGGTCTTGGCGATAGAGCCCATGGTGAATGAAAATGGATGGAAAATCAATTTTGCACCTGATAATTGGACTATAGTCACTGAAGATGGCGGTTGGTCTGCACATAGAGAACACACAATATTGGTCACGGAGGATGGATTTGAGATCCTGACCTAAAATATGGTATAATATAGGCACGATGAGCAATTCTAACGAGGATAAAAGTTTACTTCCGAGCTTTTCGGAAGTTTCGGATAAATCAGACCAGAACCACCTGAAATTATTGGGCGTGGTGGCTTTATTGAGTTTTCTTTTTGGGATAGCAGGCGCGGTTTTTGGATCAGCTTTCCTCGGTGAGAGAGGACTTTCTATAACATCTTTGGGCGATGTACGAACCGTGTCTGTCGACGAGAGCTCCGCAGTGATCGATGTCGTAAATAAATCTTCACCAGCGGTGGTTTCGATCATAGTCTCGAAAGATTTAAATAAAATTCCAGGTTATTCTACTTCGCCGTTCAATTTTGGGCCGATACCCGACGTTCAAGAAATCGGAGGTGGTACCGGATTTATTATAACTGATGACGGATTGATCATGACCAACAAACATGTGGTCGAAGATACGACAGCAACGTACACAGTTCTAACCACTGATGGAAAAAAATACGACGCGACAGTTCTTTCCAGGGATCCGGTAAATGATATTGCTTTAGTCAAGATTGACGCCAGCGGGTTGCCGACTTTAATACTCGGAGATTCCGCCAACTTAGAAATCGGCCAATCAGTTATTGCGATTGGTAATTCACTGGGCCAATACCAAAATACAGTTACGACTGGAGTGGTTTCTGGGATTGGGAGGTCTATAACAGCGAGTGGAGGCAGTACTGCAGAACAGCTAGAAGGAGTAATTCAAACAGATGCTGCCATTAATCCAGGGAATTCTGGTGGACCATTATTAGATATCGGCGGCTCTGTGATTGGGATTAATACTGCCATTGATTCTCAAGGCCAGCTCTTGGGATTTGCGATACCGATTAATGATGCGAAACGAGACTTAGATAGTTTTCGAAAATTTGGACGAATTGTTAAACCTTTCTTAGGAATCCGCTATGTTTTGATTAATCAGACTCTGAAGGAAGAAAATAATTTAGAAGTCGATTATGGAGCTTTAATTGTATCTGGAGGCACTCCTTCCAACCCAGCAGTCATACCCGGTTCAGCTGCTGATAAAGCCGGGCTTCGCGAGAATGACATTATTTTGGAAATCAACGGCAAAAAGATCGAGCAGGAAAACAGTTTAGCTGCTGAATTAAAGAATTTTAACCCTGATGATCAGGTCACAATGAAGATTTTGAGCCGTGGTGAAGAAAAAACAATCACGGTAACATTGGGTGAGTCTAAATGAGAATTTTAGCGTTAGATTGGGGTGATGTAAGAATCGGTGCTGCTATTTCTGATCCAGAAGCTACAATCGCATTTCCTTTAGATAAAGTGATTGATGCAAAAGTCGCAGTATCTGAAATTAAAAAAATTATTACGGATCTAGATGTAGAAAAAATCATAATCGGGAACCCGAAAAATTTATCGGGCGACCGAGCCGCCAGCGCTACCCGAGTTGAAGATTTTGTAAGAATCCTAAAGGAGTACACCAGTTGCAAATTTGAATTAGTCGATGAAAGGTTTTCGTCAGTTCAAGCAAGGAATAAATTACACGAGGCTGGAATGAAAGAAAAGAAACAGAGGACAATTAAAGATAATATCGCAGCCCAAATTATGCTGCAGCAATATTTAGACACAAATAAATGATAGATATACTTTTTCTGTTCATCCTAGCGACATTCGCCCGCTATATCGATGAAAATAGACTGGTGTGGCTTGCAGTTGGTTACTTCTTTGTTAACATATTTTTGGCATTTATTTTTGACGAAAAAGTCAATGCCGGTCTCCTGATCGGATTAGCAATTTTATCATTTATTATATATTTCTGGACCAAATTATTACATCGAGCCCAAAGCAATATTTTTACATATTTCATTATTCTTTTAGGAGGGACTGTAGGATTATATTTGATTAGTGTTAAATTTACATAATAATTAATTAATCCGCCAGCTGGCGGAAAACAAAATGGCAAAAAGAAAACTATACCATCTACATAAAATAAAAATCCATCATAACCGGTGGTTGATCTGGGCGCTGGCTTATGCCTTGATCGTTGCTTTAGCTTTGATTAGTTATATCAAGATTTCTGATCTAAACATTTCCAGTGAAGCTGATAGTGTTTTTTCTTCCTTCCATAGTTACAGCGATTCCAGATTGGGATTTGGAGTCAGGTACCCGGCAGACTGGGCTATTGAGGCTGAAGCCTCTAGCGTGACATTCCTACCTCCAGAATTATCAGACAGTGGTGTCACGGTGACCGTCGCAGATCCGAGTTCATCTGTCGGAATCCGAAAAAATCTTAAAATAATATCTGAAACTAACACGACACTTGGTGGGATTATTGCGACGCGATTAGTAAATGATTTGGGCGGAGGACACAGTGAGATCATAATCATGGCAACGCACAACAAGAAATTGTATGTTGTGAACGGCACAGAAAATTTGATGCGACCAGTTTTGTTAACATTTCATTTTATAACTAAGTAAACATTTGTCTGAATTTCGACAAGATATCGTCTCCCAACACTGGGTATTATTTGCTCCAAATAGAGCCTCAAGACCAGAGGATTTTAAGCATGCCCCGGCGACTCCAAATCCAAAAACCGTTCCCGAACACGACATAACTTGTCCGTTTTGTGCTGGGAAAGAAGAATTTAATTTGGAAGTTGCCGCTCATCCGAAGGGCAAGAACTGGAAAGTGAGAGTAATCCTGAATAAGTTTGAAGCACTAGGGCATTCGGGTGGTCGTGAACGATCGGACTTTTATCGAGTCCGTGAAGGAATTGGAGATCACGAAGTGGTCGTTACTCGTCCACACAATGTTTTGACCGGTTTTTTATCTGATGAACTTATGGATTTAAATTTGAAAGTCTATCAAGAGCGAATGACAGAATTATCCAATCATTCCGAAGTCGAATATGTGCATATCTTGCAAAATCACGGTTTCGCTGGAGGAGCTTCGCTTATTCATCCTCATTCACAAATTTTTGCGACACCTTTTGTTCCGGAACATTTACATGACGAGGTTACTGGATGTTATGTTTTTTTTAAATCTGAAGGGGCATGCATTTATTGCGAAATGATTCTCAAAGAAATTTCGGATCGGGAACGAATTATTTTGGACAATGAAGACTTTCTGGTATTTGCGCCGTTTGCCGCTAGAGTGCCGTACGCGATGCGAATTATCCCGAAACGTCACCAAGCCAGTTTTATGGAAATTACGGCTAAAGAAAGAAAATCGTTGGGTTTAGTTTTAAAAATTGTACTCCAGAAGCTTCACTATAAACTGAATAATCCAGCATATAATTACTACATTCATTCTTTGCCAATTTCGCATTCATTACTTTCTCGCTATGACGAGCGAAGCTATCATTGGCATCTAGAAATATTGCCTCGATTAAACGTTTGGGGTGGATTTGAACTCGGAAGTGACGTCTACGTAAACACAGTATTGCCCGAAATGTCCGCCGACATATTTAGGCAGAAATAAGATGAAGAAATTAATTATTGCCAACTGGAAAATGAACCCGCAGACTGTGGAAGAGGCTAGGCATTTGGTGTCTGCGATTGAGCACCGTATGTCTTCAGTGGTTGATAATGTTGAAGTAGTGATTTGCGCGCCATTTGTATATTTGCCAGCATTAAGCCACTACACGCACCACCTTTCGCTAGGAGCCCAAAATATCAGTTGGGTCGAACATGGGGCCATGACGGGTGAGATTTCAGCGTCTCAAGTCAAACAATGGAAAGCTAATTATGTTATACTGGGCCACTCCGAGAGGCGGTTAAATTTAGGCGAAACAGACTCAATAGTCAATGCGAAAATTTTTACTGCCCTGAAATATAAACTGACCCCTATAGTATGTTTGGGTGCAGAAGAAGATGCAACGAAGGACGAAATGAAAGCTATCGTGACCAAACAATTTAATAAAGTTACGAAACATTTAGAACCGAAAGAATTAGAAAATATTATTTATGTTTATGAACCGACTTGGAGTATATCCACTTCCAGGCATTCGTATCCTGCAACAGGTGAACACGCTTTGGAATTAATTAATCACATCTATAGTTTACTGGAGAAAAAATTGGCCAAAGGAGTTGCGAGAAACATCAGAGTGTTGTACGGTGGTACTGTAAACAAAGATAACGTTCACGAGTATGCTAAATATCCGGAAATTGATGGTGCATTGGTCGGGGCAGCCAGTTTGGATTCAGATAATTTCTGGCAAGTAGTCACGGAATTTAATCGAGAAAGTGTACATAAATGAAAGTTTACCTAGGAGCTGATCATGGGGGTTACAAATTAAAAGAAGAAATCAAAAATTGGCTGAAAGAATGGGGGCACAGCTATGAGGATTTTGGAAATGACAAGTTTGACCCCGAGGATGATTATCCGGATTTTGCCTGGCCTGTGGCAGTGAAAGTCGGGCACGAACATGGTTCATTTGGAATTTTGATTTGCCGATCAGGTCAGGGGGAATGTATCGTTGCCAACAAGGCGAAGGGCGCTCGAGCCGCAGTGGCCTGGAACGAAAAATCAGCTCATGCAGCGCGGAATGACGATGATGTCAATATTTTGTGTCTGGCGGCAGATTATACAACTCTTGATTTAGCTAAAAATATTGTCCAAACTTTCTTAACCACGCCATTTGCAAAAGAAGAACGGTTCTTGCGACGAGTCAACAAAGTCCGAAAGATCGATATTAATTTATGACAGAATTAGCACCAGCGATACTCACTAATGATATATCAGATTTCAGAAAAAAGTATTCAGATCTATTTGGATTAAGTCAGTATTTTCGGATTCTACACGTGGACTTTATGGATGATGTGTTTGTCGATCGAACCACTGTCATGCCCGATGCATTGGATTTCCTAAAATCTTCGCCTTTGATTCTCATGGCTCATTTTATGACCATGATGCCACAACAATATTTTGAGAAAGCTAAAGAAATAGGATTCAAGCAAGTTATATTTCATTATGAAGCAGTGGATGAACCAGATATGGATCAAGTCATTGCGCACGGAAAAAATTTGGGTTTTCAGATCGGAATAGCGATCAATCCCGAAACAGCGGTCCACCGATTAGGAAAATATTTACAGAAAGTAGACATGGTCCAGGTCATGGGAATTCATCCAGGGGCACAGGGGCGGGAGTTTATTCCTTCAATAATAGATAAGGTTGAGGAATTAAGATCTTTGTCTAAAACTTTAATTATAGTTGTAGATGGCGGCGTGAAAGTTGGTGTTGCGCATGATGTGGCTGAAGCCGGAGCAAATATTATAGTGGCTGGTTCCAGTATTTTACAAAGCCCGAATGAGCAAGAAGCTTTGGAAAGTCTTAGAAAAGATATAGAATTATAATATTCCCCTTATGAACTTAGAACAGCTCGAACTCAAAGCGAATGAAATCAGACAAGACATCATCAGGATGCTTGTCTCCGCCAAATCAGGACATGTTGCCGGGCCTTTGGATATGGCCGACGTATTTACTGCGCTTTACTTCGGAGTAATGAACTATGATCCGAAGAACCCTCAGATGGAGAGTCGGGACAGATTTGTACTTTCTTGCGGGCATATTAACCCTGTGTGGTATGCGACTATGGCACATGCCGGATTTTTCCCCACTAGTGAATTAGCGACACTTCGAAAATTAGGCACACGCCTTCATGGGCATCCACACAATGAAGCTCTACCTGGGATTGAAAACTCTTCTGGCCCGCTGGGCCAAGGTTTATCGCAAGCAGCAGCCATGGCTTATGCAGGTTTGATTTTAAAAAAACAGCCCTGGCGAGTTTACTGCGTCATGAGTGACGGGGAACAAGAAGAAGGACAAACTTGGGAAGCAGCGATGTTTGCATCGAAATACAAACTGCGAAATCTAACAGGACTTATCGATCGCAACAACATTCAAATTGACGGTCATACCGAAGACATCATGCCGCTGGAGCCGTTTGCTGATAAATGGAGGGCATTTGGTTGGCATGTCCTGGAAATTGATGGTCACAATATCCGCGAAATTATCGATGCTTGCAATCAAGCCAAAGCGATTTATGAAAAACCCACAGTAATTATTTGCCACACTATTCCCGGCAAAGGTGTGGACTTCATGGAGTATCGATACGAATGGCATAGTAAAGTTTTTGAAAAAGATGAAGCCAAAAAAGCCTTGGATGAATTAAGAACACTTGGAGGGAAGATAAGGAGTGAGCATGAATAATCTACGAAATACGAAATTGCGAAACTACGAACAGTTCGTAATTCGAGAATTCGTACTTTCGTAGAACTAATATGACAGTCAAACTCATAGACAATTTATTTGCTCCTGATATCAAACAAGTCCCGATCCGAAATGGATACGGGGAAGGCCTTTTGATATTAGGCAAAGAAAATCCGAAAGTTATCGGACTTTGTTGCGACCTTACCGAATCCACTAGAATGCTTGAATTTTCTAAACAGTACCCTGATCGGTTTATCGAAGTCGGAGTAGCAGAACAGAATTTAGCCGGACTGGGTGCTGGATTTGCTCACGAAGGCTATATTCCGTTTATAACTTCCTACGCGACATTTTCTCCGGGAAGAAATTGGGACCAAATTCGCGTTTCGATTTGTTATTCTGGCAACAATGTCAAAATCGTCGGTTCGCACGCAGGTATTTCTGTGGGTCCAGATGGAGCTACTCATCAAGGAATGGAAGATATCGCGATCACGCGCGTATTGCCGCGAATGACGGTATTAGTCCCAGCAGACGCAATTGAAGCTCGCAAAGCGACTTTAGCAGCTGCCAAACATAATGGGCCTGTTTATATTCGATTGGCCAGAGAAAAAACTCCTCAATTCACTACTGAAGAAACCCCGTTTGAAATCGGAAAAGCTTTTGTTTACCGCGAAGGCAAAGATGTGACGATCGCTGCAGCTGGCGCTCAAGTTTACTATGCCCTGCAAGCCGCTGATCAATTAACCAAAGAAGGAATTGAATGCGAAGTCATCAACGTGGCATCTGTTAAGCCCCTAGACGAACAAACCCTCGTTGAATCAGTTAAAAAAACCAAATGCATTGTCACAGCAGAAGAACATCAGATTACAGGTGGAGTTGGCTCAGCGGTGGCCGAAGCTTTAAGTAGAAATTTGCCAGTACCCCAAGAGTTTGTGGGCATGCCTGACAAATTCGGGGAATCCGGCGAACCTAATGAACTGATCGCCAAATGGGGAATGGACGCGAAGGCTATAGTTGCTGCTGTAAAGAGAGTAGTAAAAAGAAAATAGCGTGCAGTTGTTCCTCCCCTGGAGCAGGGGAGGTTAGGTGGGGTAGATACTAGAATTAGACAGCAGTTTTTATTCTCGAACCGAGGAGGGGAATTTTCTTGCCAAAAAGATAAGTTTTCATTATAATAAAGACGTAAAATAAGCTTTTAGAAACCAAAAATGGCTAAATTTGATATTGTTTCCATAGGTGATACAACCATCGATGCTTTTATTGAAGTTCATGAGGCTTCGGTGCATTGCAATATTAATCATGGGGATTGCCAGATCTGTTTTTCTTATGCTAATAAAATTCCTTACGAGAATTTAATCGTCCTTCCTGCTTGCGGTAATTCAGCCAACAATGCTATTGGTTCGTCCAGACTCGGAATGAAAGGTACCTATATTGGTGCCATCGGTCAAGACGCCCATGGTCAAGATATTCTCAACGAATTTAAGAAAGAAAAAGTCGATACATCCCATATTAGTATCAACAAAGGTGTAGCGACTAATTATCATTTTGTTTTGGTGTTCAAAGGCGAACGAACCATACTACTCAAGCACAATAAATTTAAATATACACTGCCGAATTTGAGCACAGAATGGGTTTATTTTTCGTCCATGGCTCAAGGAACCGAAAAATTCCACAAAGAAGTTGATCGGTACTTACAAAAAAATAAATCGGTGAAATTAGCCTTTAATCCCGGAACATTCCAAATGCGGATGGGCAAAAAAGCTCTAGGCGGCATTTATAAACGCACTGAAATTTTATTTTTGAACCGCGAAGAAGCACAGCTGGTGACCCAACAAACAACCAGAGCTATTCGATCACTTGCGCATGGTATGCACAAAATGGGCGTGAAAATTGCTGTCATCACTGATGGTCGCGCAGGTGCTTATGCTTCGAACGGAACCAATATTTGGTTCTTAGATCATTTCCCCGGCCCACTTATAGAAGCAACGGGCGCTGGAGATGCCTTTGGTACAGCATTTACTGCTGCGATTTTTCATGGGAAAACAGTTCCTGAAGCTATAGCCTGGGGGACGATCAATGGCGGTAATGTAGCACTGTATACAGGACCGCACAAAGGATTACAGACGAAATCTCAAATAGAATCCTGGCTACGTAAGCATCCAAAATTTAAAGCGAAAGAATACAATAAATAAAATGTTACTCCGCAAAAGATACCGAACAAAATTAATTTTAGTCATCGTCGCTGTTTTACTATTTTTATACTGGCGTGGAATAAAAAATGTGGAAGCGGATAAAAAATGGGATTGCGAGTATCACATCGCGTATGCAGTTTGTGATACCAAAGGAGCAAAATCCATCCCAGGCATCTTCGAAGTTCTCAAAGCAGGAGCCAGGTTTTAGATGCTGGTACATATTGGCCGAATTGTAACTCCAAATATGCTTGGGAAATATGCGATCCCAGCATTCAATACTTCTGATCTCGAAATGACGCAAGGGATAATCAGAGCTGCAGAGAAGCAAAAAGCGCCGGTGATCGTTCAAACTTCTGTCGGTGCTCTCGAGTATGCAGGGATTGATGAATTAGTGGGTTTAAATAAAGCTTTTGCTAGAGAAGCGAAGATTCCAGTCGCACTCCACCAAGATCATTGTCATGATTTTAATCTGATAAAAAAATTGATCAGTCTCGGGTATAGTTCAGTGATGGTTGATGCCTCGCATTTACCGTACAAAGAAAATTTGAAGTTAACGAAAGCCGTGGTTAGCTACGCGCATCGCCGAGGAGTCTGGGTCCAGGCTGAACTAGGAAGAATTTTAGGCAATGAAGATTGGCAGAACGTAAAAAGTGGGGATGATCTCATGACTGATCCTGACCAAGCTGCCGAATTTGTCAGAGACACTCGTATCGATACGTTGGCGATAGCAGTCGGATCCGTTCACGGTATTCCGGTAGATCCTCGGATCAAAAAAGTTTTAAGCACCCTTAAAGAACATGTCGACATCGACCGAGTAAAAGCAATTAGAAAAAAAGTAAAAATTCCTCTTGTCATGCATGGAGCTTCCGGTGTCCCAGATAAACAGATTCGAGCCGCGATTAAGCATGGAGTAGCTGTGTTTAACATCGACACTGATTTGCGAGTAGCGTTTAATAAAGCGCTTCGAGATAATTTAAAAAAACATGTCGAGGTTTATGATCCGAGAAAGATACTTGCCCCTGCCACTGAAGCTTTGAGTAAAGCCGCGGAAGCTAAGCTGAAGTTAATGTATACGAGTGGAAAAGCAAAAGGTTTTAGAGTTAACCCATCTCGACCCCGGACTTGATCCGGGGGAGAGATCCCTCCTACGAGGGTCACCCTCGGAGAGCGATTTCTCCCTCGCATCGCTCGCTCGAAATGGTTATAAAAATATTATTAATTAAAATCAAATGGCCAAAAAGAAAAACAATGTGCAGGGAATATACAAATGGATCACGAACGATACAGAATATTTTATCGTTTTGATCTGGGCAACCCTTGTCACCGTATTCTTAACTCAATATATATAAAACCGATGGAAAAAATTCGAATTGCCATCAATGGCTTTGGTCGAATCGGCCGCCAAGCTTTTAAAATCGCACTCACCAAACCGGAATTAGAAGTGGTCGGGATCAATGATTTAACTGAACCAAAAGTTCTGGCGCATTTGTTGCGCTTTGATTCCAATTACGGTCCATACGATAAAAAAGTTGGAAGTGATGATAAGCAGGAAAAAGCAAACCAAACGATTTCTTCCATGGGTAGTATTATCGTTGATGGTAAACGCTATCCCATTTTTGCAGAAAAAGACCCAGCTACCTTACCATGGCGAGACTTGAGTGTCGATGTCGTGCTGGAATCTACTGGCCGGTTTATTACGACTGAAGCATCTAGTGCTCATCTCAAGGCTGGTGCAAAAAAAGTAATTATTTCAGCTCCAGCGAAGGATGAGGGTATTACCCCGACATTTATCATTGGAGTAAACCATAATAAATATAATGAAGAAAAAATTATCTCTAACGCTTCATGCACGACTAACAATATTACACCTGTAATCGCAATTTTACATTCTAAATTTGGAGTAAAGAAAATGATGATGTCGACTATTCATTCGTACACAGCTGAACAAAATTTGGTGGACGGACCACCTCCCGGTGGCAAATCGAATGATATGAGGCGTGCTCGGGCCGCTGCGGAAAACATTATCCCGACAAGCAGTGGGGCTTCAATCGCTACAACAGAAGCACTCCCAGAACTTAAGGGCCTTTTGACGGCTATGGCTTTCCGTGTTCCAACTCCTGTCGGTTCACTTTCGGATTTTACTTTTATTTTGAACAAGAAAGTGACCGTTGCGGAAGTCAACCAAGTTTTTATTGACGCAGCGAAAAATCCAATATGGCAAAATATCTTGCAGGTAACTCATGATCCGATTGTTTCCACTGATATTATTGGCAACCCCCATTCATCGATTGTTGATCTCGAACTGACTCAAGTAGTAGACGGAGATATGGTAAAGGTGGTCGCTTGGTATGATAACGAATTTGGGTATGCGAATCGGTTTGTCGAACAAGCAATAATGATCGGAAAGGAGTAGTTAGAATCGATGGACGAACAGAAACCCGAAATAATATATAGAACACCTGCTTCAGATCTCCAATCTATTAGCCATAAATCTTGGTTTGCCAGGCATTTGCTGGCTGAAATTTTAGGGATTGTATTAGCAGGCGCTGTCTTGGCTGCCGGATATTATTTTTTTATAGCCAAATCAAATTCCGAAGAAACATCGAATGACGGCCAGGTTTGTATCCAGGTCATCGCTGAAGCCAGAAATCCTCAAACAGGCGAGATTAAGCAATTCCCAACACCCTGTGATGTCCCAGAAGGTTGGGTAAGAGAATAATTAAGATCTACGTAGTTAACTACGTAGAAAAAATATGGCAAAAAATTCAAATATCAAAAAGGTCACCAGAATCGGCAAAGGGTCACTGGGAATTATGCTTCCAGCTTCAGGTGTAAGGAGTTTGGGTTGGCGCGAGAGACAACGAGTGATCGTAAAAAGAATTCCTCGCGGATTCATGATTTTGGATGCGGTGACAAAGAAAAGAAAGAGATAAATTATTAGAACGGGTTCTCTGTAGCGTGCCGATTCACCTGCCCGCCATGCCGGCGTGGCAGGCGGGTCGGCTCTAGAGTAGCCGAGCCCTCGAGCCCATAAATGGGCGCGCTACAATATATTAAAGAATAACCGCCGAATGATAAAATCAATCAAGGATGTAAAAGTAGCTGGTCGACGAGTAATTGTCAGGGCTGGTTTTGATGTGCCACTAATAAAGAAAGAAGAATGGGAAGTAGCTGATGACACCCGGATCAAAGATTCGCTGGTTACTTTGAAATATCTGATAGAACAAAAAGCAAAAATCATAATTGTGGCGCATTTGGGCCGTCCAGATAACTGGGATAATGATAAAAGTATGTGGCCAGTCGCTCAAAAGCTGGGCGAATTTTTAAATATCAAAGTGGTAAAAATAGAAGACCGGCTCCCAGATTACAAAGTTCCTCATATCAACTTTTTGGAATCGAATATTATCAAAAATGATTGTTCGGAATTAAGCAAAGAGATAAATGGAGGGGATATTTTATTTTTGGAAAATTTGCGGTTCTATCCAGGAGAACAAAAAAACGACACGAAGTTTGTAAAAGTCCTTGCCCAATATGGCGATATTTACGTGGAGGAAGGATTTCCATCAGCGCATCGTAAATCCGCTTCGCATTATGGTTTGGCGGAAAAACTTCCGGCTTATGCAGGGATAGCCCTGCTGCGCGAGATCAAAGCTTTGAAAAAAGTTATCACCAAACCACAGCAACCCATGATCGTAATTATGGGCGGGGCCAAAATTGACGACAAAGTCGAAACGCTGACTAATTTGGCGAAGCATGCAACAAAAATAATTTTAGGCGGGGCGATCGCGAATACTTTTTTGAAAGCCTTGGGTTATGAAGTGGGCAAATCAAAAGTTACAGATGTCTCTATTGCTAAAAAACTCCTAAGACATTACAAAGACAAAATTGTTTTGCCGTTGGATGTCGTGGTCGCTACGGATGAAGAATCAAAGCCCAGACTGTCCAAAATTGAAAAGGTTCGACCGAACGAAGCAATTTTCGATATCGGTCCTGAATCGATTAGGCAGTTTGCGAAAATTATCAAAACTGGAAAAACTTTGGTTTGGAACGGTCCGTTTGGTTTATTTGAAAACAAAAGATATGCGTTTGGGAGTAAAGCGATTGCAATGTCTTTTGCCGCCAGATCCAGAGGTGCGGCCTTTGGAGTCGTCGGGGGTGGGGAGACAGTAGAACTTGTGAATCAAGCAAAAGTGGGAAATTTCGTGGATCATTTATCAACTGGCGGTGGGGCGATGTTGGAATTTTTAGCAGGTAAAGAGCTTCCAGGAATCGAAGTTTTGGAGAAATAATGGAATTTAAACCTTATAAAAAAATGGTTTTGGTTGTTTTGGATGGCTTCGGAATCGCGACTGATTCGAGAGGGAATGCGGTGACACAGGCTCATCCGGCGAATTTTGATTATTTAGTGAATAATTTTCCAGCTTGCACATTGCAGGCTTCGGGAGCCACTGTGGGATTGCCCTGGGGAGAGATGGGCAATTCTGAAGTCGGGCATTTAAATTTGGGTGCTGGTCGAATTGTGGCCCAAGATTTGGCTCGGATTACATTATCGATTGATGACCGGAGTTTTTTTACGAATCCGGTATTGTTGGCCGCCGCCGAGCATGTCAAAAAAAATAATTCGGCCTTGCATCTGATGGGACTGGCGAGCACTGGCGGGGTTCACAGTCATATCGAACATTTGTACGCTCTGATGGGGCTGGCTGCTGAACAGGGACTGACCCAAGTTTTTATTCACATGTTTCTGGATGGACGCGACACTCCACCGCAAATCGCCCTTGAAACAATTCAGAAACTCAACCAAAAAATTGAAGAATTGGGAGTAGGAAAGATAGCTACAATCACTGGTAGATTTTATGCAATGGATCGTGGTGAGCATTGGAATTTAACCGAACAAACTTATCGAGCTATGGCTTATGGGATCGGTAAAACCGCCTACTCGGCGCTGGAGGCAATTCAGGATAGCTACAGTCAGGATATTTATGATGAGATGGTGGTCCCGACTGTAATAGTTCAATCAGGAGGCAAGCCTGTGCTTATTGAAAGTAATGACGCAGTGATTTGTTTTAATTTTCGTCCCGACCGAGTCCAGCAAATTACAAGAGCGTTCGTTTCTCCGGATTTAGACAAATTTAAACAACCCCGAAAATACCTAGAAAATTTATTATTTGTGACGATGACAGAATTTGGTCGGGATTATCCCGTACAAGTTGCTTTCCAGACTAAAGATGTAACCAATACCATGTCTGAAATAATTAGTCAGCAGGGGTTGCGTCAGTTCCATATCGCAGAGTCAGAAAAATATGCGCACGTTTCATTATTTTTTAATGGTGGTAAAACTACACCTTTTCCTGGAGAAGACTGGCGAATAGTGAGTTCTCCGGCTTCGAATTATCAGAATTATTTGGATGTGCCAGAAATGTCAGCGCGGCAAGTCACTGAAGAATTGATTGCAAAGTTTTCGGAAAATTACAGTTTCTATCTGATTAATTTTGCCAATGGTGACATGGTCGGGCACACGGGTGATTTGAATGCATCAATTCAATCAATCACAGTTCTTGATGAATGTATTAAGAAAATTGCCGACGCTTGTTTGAAAGAAGATATTTGTTTAATCATCACTGCCGACCATGGAAATGTCGAAGAGTTGATTGATCATCGTTCGGGTGGTATAGATAAAGAGCATTCGACTAGTCCGGTGCCATTTATTTTAGTCTCTGAACAATTTCGCTTGAAAAATGCGAAGCAGGATGGAGTTGCGGGTTTAGCGAGTATGATCCCGGTCGGGGTACTTTCCGACGTGGCCCCAACAATGCTAGAATTAATGGGCACCCAGAAACCGCCAGAAATGACAGGTGTAAGTTTGCTTGATCAATTAGTAAAAAGCGAAGATTATGACAAAAAAGAAGATATTAGTGGTGGATGATGATTTGGTTCAGAAAGATTTGTACCTCCAGGTTTTTAAAGACAAAGGATATGATGTAACTGGAGCCAATGACGGGCTAGAAGGACTAGACATCGCGCTAAAGTTTAAACCGGACTTGGTTTTTAGCGGGATCATCATGCCTCGGATGGATGGATTTGAATTTGTGCGGAATCTTCGCAATAATGCGATAATGGCAGAAGTTCCTGTAATTCTATTTTCGCATTTGGGCCGCGAAGAAGATAAGAAAAAAGCAGAAAAGTTTACAAAGGTTACTTTTATGATTAAGGGCTTGGCCGGACCAAATGTTATTTTAACTAAGGTGAAGGAATTACTAGATAAAAAAAATGAAAAATTGGAAGATAAAACAACTTGAAACTTCACAGGCAATACTTCCTGAATATCCGAGCTTAATTATTAAGTTGTTAGCCTTGCGAGGACTGACCGAACCTGAAGCAATTCGGGATTTTTTAAATCCGGATTTTGGCAAATTATATGATCCTTTCTTGTTTCGCGAGATGCAGCGAGCCGTGACCAGAATCGAGGAAGCGATTGCAAAAAAAGAAAAAGTCACGATTTATGCGGACTATGATGCTGACGCCATTACAGCAGCTACTGTGATGTATCAAGGTTTAAAAAAATTAGGGTTAGTGGCAGAGTGTTATATTCCTGATCGGTTTTCAGAAGGCTACGGCATAAACAAGGACGCGATTAATCAAATTGCTGCGAACGACACGAATTTGATTATTACAGTCGATTGTGGAACGAACGCGGTGGAAGAAGCTTTGCTCTGTAAAGAACTGGGGGTAGATTTAATTATTACTGATCATCATGAATTAACTGGGGAATTGCCCAAAGCTTTTGCTTTAATTAATCCCAAAAATCCACACGATGAATATCCGTTTCCATTTTTAACAGGTGTTGGAGTCGCATTTAAGTTAATTTCTGCCCTGTTTAAAAATAATGGTTGGGAAAAGTGGCTTTTGGATTTAGTCGCGATAGGAACAGTGGCTGATTGTCATAGTTTAACTTCTGAAAACCGGATTTTGGTTGGTTTTGGACTTAAGGTCTTGACCAAAACTCGCTGGCCAGGTTTGCGCTCGATGTTGGAGTTAGGCGGATTGAAGGATCGGAAATATGACACGTTTACGTTAGGATTTATTTTAGCTCCGAGAATTAACGCTGCTGGCCGGATCCGACACGGCGACACGGCGTTCAAGTTACTGGTGGCAGAGAACGAAGCAGAAGCCAAAAGTTTGGCAGTAGAATTAAACGAGCTCAATCAGCATCGACAGTTTTTGACTGATCAAGTTTTAAGTGAAGCCAAGGCTCAAGTTGAACTTTCTTTAGACAAGAAGGTTTTGTTGGCGGTCGGTAAGGATTGGCCGAAAGGCGTAGTTGGGTTAGTGGCCGGGCGACTCGCAGAGGAATATAACCGGCCGGTTTTAGCTATCAGTAGCATCGAAGGCGTGGCAACTGGGTCAGCGAGGTCTACGCCCGAATTTGATATCGTGGCAGCGCTAACTGCTTCAAAAGATCTGCTGCAAAAATATGGTGGGCACACTCAAGCCGCTGGATTTACTTTGTCGAGCGACAATTTACTTAGTTTTCATCAGCGGCTTTTGGAGTATGCCGAGAGTCTGAATTTAACTTTATCTGACCCTGTACTTTTAGCGGATGCCGAAGTGGAACCCGGTGATATTTCTTGGGAGAATTATGGATATTTGGAAAAGTTAGCGCCATTCGGTTACGGCAATCCCATTCCCAAATTCATTGGTAGAAATCTTGAGGTACTAGAATGCCGGACAGTTGGCAATAATAATAATCATGCCAAATTGAAATTGAAATTTGGAGAACATAATTTAGAGGCGATCGCTTTTGGTCAAGGATTTTTGAACAATTCACTAAAGCCCAATAATAAAATAGACTGTTTATTTGAGCTAACAGCCAATGAATGGAATGGCAACAAATCATTACAATTAAAAATTTTGGATACGAAAATTCTATGAACGATAAAGTGATTCTTTACTCTGACGGGGGTGCCAGGGGCAATCCTGGTGTAGCAGCGATTGGGTTTGTTATTTATGATTTGGGAGGGAAAGAAATGGTGAGATTTAAACATTATCTCGGAATTACTACCAATAACCAAGCCGAGTACAAAGCATTGATTGCGGGGATGGAAGAAGCATTGAAAATAGGTGCTAAAGACCTGGTTTGCCACTTGGATTCGGAACTGGTGGTCAGGCAACTAACGGGTAAATACAAAGTCCGAGAAGAAGGATTAAAACCCTTAACGGCAGATACTTTGCGCTTGACTGCGAAATTTAATCGAGTGGAATTTGTCCATGTCCCTCGCGAAAAAAATAAACTAGCTGACCAGCTAGTCAATGAAGCCCTGGATGAGATCGTTACCTGATTTGGTAAGATTTGATTTCTAATTCGTTTTTGGTATAAAGTTTGGTGCCGTCTTCTGAAATTCTATAATCATCGGAAGAATTTAGAATCGTATAATTATTACGAAGATCGCGGCTGTCCAATTCGACAGCTTTTATTTTATTCTCATTTTGGTAGAATAAATATCCAGTTTCAGGATTTAAAATCGGGATTTGGATCGGGGTGATACTGCGCAAAATGAGATCAGAGTTGTTCCCATCAGCTTGGTATAAATAAATTTCATTAGTATTGGAGTAGAGAAGTTGTCTTGTTTCATTGTTCCAATTCGCAAAATTCACTGGAGAATATATTTTTTCTAAGCTGTCGTTTAAAAAGTATAAAGTATCATCGAGAATTAAGTAAATTTGATTCTCGGTGCGAATAATTTTTTGAGTGGTAAAATTAGGCACAGATATATTGAGGTCGATGAGGATTTTTTGAAGTTCTTCCGGATTCAGATCGTCCTCGACTTTAAATAGTTTTTCTGCTTCATCGGTGTCAATATGATCGAGCAGCGTTGGATTTTTTAAAAATAAAGTTATGAACTCTCTGTCATTATTTGCCCAAGTGACTAGTTGGGAACGGACATTTAGTCGTTTCATCCAGGGCTGATAACCGTCTTTTTCGATCCGAATGTCATAATCTTTAGGTGGTAAAAATCGGATATTAACTGGAGTTGTTTGATCAATCTTTTCATTATTCAGGTAGATGTCCGCTTTATTCGGTTCTGTTTTGATGACAAGTGCCCCGGTTTTAACTATTGATTTATTTTCCCAATCAATCTTAAATCCGCGGGCATACAACACCAAAATCGGGGTAATTAGAACAAATACCACCACTCCGCTCCCAACCAATAAAAATCGATTCCGTAATCTCATGACTAACATGTATTTTACCTGAAAAGTAAGGCATTTTCAATATTCTGGCTTTCTGGTAAAATATTCAGGCCCTATGAACATGAAGCAAAACCAATTATTAGCTGATTTAACAACCTTCCAAATCGGTGGGCCGGCTTTGTATTTAGCTGAAGTTACGACAGAAGTAGAACTGAAAGAGGCTTTGGATTTTGCTCGCGCCAAGAAGTTGCCAGTGTTTATAATCGGCGGTGGAAGCAATATTTTGGTTTCCGACCAAGGCTTTAATGGAGTTGTAATTCACAACCAGCTCAAACGTTTAACTATAGATGAATCAGGATTGGTAACTGTCGGGGCAGGAGAAAACTGGGATGATGTGGTCGCTAGTGCAGTTCAACAGGGCTTGGCTGGGATTGAGTGTCTCTCTGGAGTGCCGGGGAGCGCTGCTGGGGCCATCGTTCAAAATATAGGAGCTTATGGTCAGACGATTGGAGATTTAGTATCAAGCGTCTACGCGGTTGAAGTCGCAACTGGAAATGTTAAAGAATTTTCAGCTGCCGAATGTGAGTTTGAATATCGTAATAGTTGGTTCAAAAGGCACCCAAACAAATTTATAATAACTAAATTTGAATTGCAATTACATCCAGGATCGGCTGCAACTGCAATTTACCCAGAAATCCAGAAAAGATTTGCAGGGCAAGTGCCAACTTTAGCTGAAGTGAGGCGTGCTGTAATTGAAATTCGTGCGAGTAAAGGATATGTGATTATGCCAGGATTTGAGAGCTATAAAACAGCTGGATCATTTTTCAAAAATCCGATTATCAGTAAAGAGCAGTTTGAAAAAATTAAAGCCATGTTTGGTGATTCCACATCGAACCAATTTTGGGAAATGCCCGATAGTGTGAAATTATCCGCAGCTTATTTGATAGAGCAATCAGGATTTGGTAAGGGTTATAGAGAAGGGAATGTCGGTATTTCGCCCAAACACTCGCTGGGGTTGATGAATTATGGAGGAGCGAGCGCCGAAGAAATTAAGTCTTTGGCAGACAAAATTAAGCAATCCGTACTGATGAAATTTGGCGTTAAGTTAGAAGAAGAAGTATTATATATCTAAGCTCATGGCTAAATTTATAATCAATGGGGGTAAAAAATTATCAGGTGAGATTAAAGTCTCCGGATCCAAGAACGCCTTGTTTCCTATTTTTGCGGCGAGTTTGCTAACCGAACAACCCTGCAGGATTTCCAATGTTCCAGAGATTGTTGATAAACAAGTCATGGTTCATTTATTGGCTGATTTGGGGGTCCAGATGAATGTCTCCCCTCACGAAGTGTTGATTACTGCAGCCAATATTAACAAAACAGACCTTAACCCAGAACTAACTTCAAAACTTCGTGGCAGTGTTGTTTTACTTGGGGCATTGCTAGCGCGGATGAAAAGAGTCACCATGTCTTTCCCTGGTGGGGATTCGATCGGGAAGCGGCCTATTGATTCACATTTGCAGGCATTTGAAGCTTTGGGAGCTATTACCCAAGCCAATGGAGTTATCGAAATTTCTGCAGAGAAATTAGTCGGAAATAAAATTATATTAGAAGAATCGTCAGTTACCGCGACCGAGAATGCCATATTAGCTGGGGCAATGGCCGAAGGCCAAACTGTGATCAAACTCGCGGCTATGGAACCGCATGTCCAGCAGTTGTGTGAATTTTTGAATAAGATGGGAGCAAAAATCACAGGTATCGGCACGACCACAATTAATATTACTGGAGTCCCTAAACTTCATGGAGCTGAAATTGATTTGATTCCAGATTCAAACGAAGCAGCCAGTTTTATAACTCTGGCCGCAGCGACTAAGAGTACTGTTACCGTTACCGGGATTAATCCAGAATATCTAGATGATTTTTTACTGAAGCTAAAAAATATGGCGGTGAATTTCGAAGTTGGAAAAGATTTTATTGAAGTAAATGCCCCAACCGTGGATTATCAGGCGATAAAAATTCAGGGCGGACTTTATCCCAAACTCGCATCAGATGACATACCGGCCATGGCGATTCTGGCCACTCAAGCTGTTGGGAAAAGCACTATGAATGAATGGATGTACGAGAACAGATTGGGTTATGCCACGGAATTGATGAAGATGGGAGCATCAGTGGAAGCGGTAGATTCTCACAATGTGATTTTTACTGGCCCTACACCCCTGAAGGGTGATAAGATGACTAGCTCTGACATCCGTATGGGTATAACACTTGTTATAGCGGCCCTAGTGGCTCAAGGCCAATCAGAAATCGAAGGAGTCGAGCATATCGATCGAGGGTATGAGAATTTGGAAGAGAGGTTAAGTAAACTTGGAGCGGAGATAAGACGCGCATAATGTTTTTACAAAGAATAGGGATTGATTTAGGAACTGCCAATACTTTGGTATTTGTTCCGAAAAAAGGGATAGTCATAAACGAACCCACAGTTGTGGCTATTTCGGTCGTGGATAATAGAATCATGGCAGTAGGGCAGGAAGCCAAAGAAATGCTGGGTCGCACGCCAGATACGATCGTAGCCCACCGACCGATGAAAGACGGAGTCATTGCTGATTATCGGGTGACGGAAGCCATGCTGCGATATTTTATTAATAAAACTACTGGTAATGTCAGATTTTTCCGGCCAGAAGTTATGATTTCTGTACCAGGAGGAATTACTTCGACTGAACGGCGTGCGGTGATTGACGCGGCGCAAGCAGCCGGGGCAAAAGCGGCCTTTGTTATCAAAGAGACAGTAGCCGCAGCTATTGGAGCTGGAATTGATATCTCTGCTCCATCCGGCAACATGATTATAGACATTGGCGGTGGAACCACGGATGTAGCCGTGCTTTCGCTGGGAGGAATTGTGACCCAAACTTCAGTTCGGGTAGCGGGGAATAGATTAGATCAAGCCATTGCAGATTTTATCAAACGCAAATATGGGTTAGCTGTTGGGGATCGTACGGCCGAAGAAATTAAAATCAAAATCGGTTCAGCGATTCCTGTTGATAAAGAAACGAAAATTGAAATTCGAGGTCGCGACATGGTTCAGGGTTTACCGAAAACTATTCAAATCAGCACAAATGAAGTGGTCGAAGCAATTCAGGAAGAATTGCGAGAAATAATTAAAGCCATTCGATCAGTGCTCCAAGAAACACCTCCCGAACTAGCCGCTGATATTATCGATAAGGGCATGGTGCTAACTGGCGGCGGCGCGTTGCTTCGCAATCTCGATAAATTAATTGGCCAAACCACTGGAGTACCTGCATATGTCGCAGATGATGCGATATTGTGTGTGGTCAAAGGCACTGGAATCGCCTTGGATAATTTGGAAAGTTATAAGAAAAGTATTTTGGCTTCGAGATAGTCACAAATAATTTACAGGATATACACACGTAATACACAGTGCGTTAAAAAACCCAGTAAAATCGTAAGTTTATAGGATTTTTTTTAGAGCTTGACCCCGTTAATTTCAATTTCTATAATGCCGTTACCATGGTCTTCGGAAAGAGTAATCTTTACGGAGCCGGGCGGCTCTAAAAGGCTGTTCGATGGATCAGGAGATGTGATCGAAGAATTGGTACGCTCGAGTAAGAAACGATTCGGGTGTAGAACAAGTAAGGGCAACCTCTTGGACCAGTTCCTAGGCTTGGGGAGTTCGTAAGTGCAATCCAAGTTTCATCGCAGCACACCGGTCTTTATCAAAAAAACCTCCTAACGGTGGTTTTTTTGTTGCGGTAGCAACTCCGGACCGGAGCGTCGGAGTTTGCTTCATCACAGATTACTCACGTGTTACACACAAGTTCTGCACACATCGAAAGAAAACCCTTTTAGTTACACTGTTTTTTTGATCCGCCAGCTGGCGGATTGACGCGAATATTTACTCTTTGTAGACTACTTGAGGTTAAGCCTATTAAACGTTTAGAAAATCTCAAGAGATAAAAAACAGTGGATTGTAATCGACACTTCGCAAAGTAGTTGCAGGATCGATTAAAAAAATCCACTGTTTTTTGTTTAAGAACAAGTCTTTTTAATAAGTGAACAACTGGGTACACCCGTAACCTAGTTGCCCATATGGGCAACTAGGTATAGAATTTGTGTATGGCTAAACGCTCGGAAATTGCTAAAGATATTTTATACGTCCTGTCCAAGGTCGGGATTTTAGCAGTGGTCATAGTGGCACCAGGTATGGCAGAAATTTTTCGTCAGTATGATTTATATAAGAAATATAGCAAGACTCAAATAGATCGATCTTTTAAGGGTTTAGAAAATTCAAGGATGGTCAGTATAGGTCAGGAAGGAGATAAAACCGTTATTAAATTAACGAAAAAAGGGAAGGAGAAATGGTTGAAATTTAAAATTGACGATATGAAAATTAAACCACAGAAAAAATGGGATAGAAAATGGCGATTAGTAACGTACGATATACCAGTCGAATTTAATAATAACCGAAAAGAGTTTACTAGGAAGTTGGGGGAGATTGGTTTTGAGCTCGTCCAGAAAAGTCTTTGGGCATGTCCTTATCCTTGTGAGGATGAAGTTGATTTTTTAAAAGAGATCTATGAGATAAGGCCTTTTGTACGATTAATAACTGCTGAAGAAATAGATATAAAAGCCGATTTAATAAAAAGATTTAAACTTGGCTGACTTTACCTAAATGCCCATATGGCCAACTAGGTAAAAAGGTTGGTATGTGTAAGGAATTGGGGAAAAGAAAAACCCGGGGACACTGCGTGTCGCCCGGGTGTTTATTCTAACAGTACCCCCAAGTACTCCTAGAACGTTGCCCCTGCAAGAATGTCCACAATGCGCCCGACCCTTTGTCGTCGCATCGTTCACATCCCTCGCAGTCGAAGAGTTTGGCGATCAAGAGCTTATTCAGCTCGATCACCGTCGTCTTCTCGCTCCAGGTTTCCCCGGGGCGCTTATCGAATCTCTCGACCACCTTTAGGCAGTCCTCAGAGACTTCGACAAGTACGGATGTCCACGGGTGGAACCGTAGCATCCGGGGCGTCCCATCCACACTGAGGTAGTGAACCTCAGCGTGGCACTGGGTGTACTTCAGGTCCTCAGCGAACTGAGCGACCGTGGGGTCCATGTCCTGTGGGTCAGGCATGGTTGACCTCCTGTCCGCGAGCGGACGGGTAAACTTGCGGCGAAGTTGCCGCGAAGCTGCATTCAATTAGAGTTACTTGTTTGATATGATCTTGCGTTCGCTCTTTTTGAGTTGCTTTTCCCGTTTCGCTTAGCAGACAGGGCTAACGAAACTTTCTCCGTTTAAAGCTTAACAGTATATAAGATTTTGAGGCCACTGTCAACCCTAACCTGGAAATGAAAAAGGGGCGGGCACCTGTGTGCCACACCCCTAGGGACCCCCTAAGCTCCGAAGAGCTCGTCGAACTGCTTCGCGCGTTCCTCGCGCGCCGCAGCCTCAGCAGCCTCCTGTTGCTGCTTCGCTCGAACGCGATCGGCCTCGGCTTCTTCCTCCCGACGCCGCCGACGTTCGTGTTGCTCCCGTTCAGCGCGTTCCTGCGCCAGCTTCTCGCGGTGCTCGATGCGCCGCTGCTGCTCCGTGCGCGCGCCGTTGACCACGGTCGCGAGTTTTTTGTATGCGGTGAGTCGTACCTCGAAGCTGCTGGCTTCGCCGACGCGCACTGCTTCCTCGTACTCGCGCAACCTAGCCTGCATGTTCTCGACGATGTCGCGGTCGAGCGACATGTAGGAGAGCTCGTAGATGCGGTCGCCGAAGAACTCGACCGCACCGCGCAAGAACTTCCCGGCGATCCCGATCAGCCACTGCCTTGCATTGTCCACCTCTTTCACGGCTGACGCCTCGTCACCCAGTTCCGCGTAGAGCCGCCGCGCTTCCTCGATGTGGGCTTTCACGCCCTTCGGCTCTACGAATTCGCGCTCGGCCGCCGCGAAGACCTCGCGGCAGGCGTTGACGGCGTTGTGGTACTGTTCTGACGCGTCTGCGATGTTCCTGATCATGACCCTCTCCTCTGCTGTTAGCAGAAGAGTGGATCAGACAGGATTATCTGAAGTTATAAGCACTCTTCTGCAGTGAGTTCAAAATCTAACTACGTAAAGGTTGCATCTTATCCTCCTTGTGCACGAAATGTGCAACGTATAAGTATACTGTTTTTTGGGTGTTTTTGTCAATACTGGGGTGAAATGGTATAATTAATCCATGTTTGAATCAATTTCAGGACACAAAAGACAATTAGAATTACTGGAAAAAGCTCTACGGAATGGCAAACTAGCTCATGCTTATGTGTTTGCTGGACCTGAAGGTGTAGGGAAAAAAACTGTCGCGAAAAAATTAGCCCTGGAGTTAATCGAGGCATCTTCATTCAGCGATCTACCCAAACTTTCGCCCGACTATTTCCATCCAGATCTATTAGAGATAAATGGCGCTGAAGGAATAAAAATTGAACAAATTCGAGAGTTGGCGTACAAATTGTCACTGAAGCCTTACCAAGCCAAACACAAAGTGGCACTGATCGATCATGCTGACCAGATGACCACTGAAGCGGCGAACGCGCTTTTGAAAGTTCTCGAAGAACCCAAAAGTTATACTTTTTTATTCTTGATCACAAGCAATCCGAATAAGTTGCCAAAGACTATTTTGTCTCGTTGTCAGAAAATTACATTTGGCCCGATTGAAAGAATACCCGAAGTTACTGATGAAACTCTCGAAGCAGATCGTCTCTATAAAATTTTTATGAGTAATTCAAAAGTGGATCGGTTGATTTCTGCTTATGATATGGCTGGTTTTGAAACAGAGGAAATAAAAAAGATTTTTGATTTATGGCTAAATCAATTACAACAGAATTTGCAGACCCAAGCCTCTAAAGCTTTGGCGAAAAAAGTTAGCCAAGTAATGTTGGCTCGAAAATTTTTGGACCAGAACGTCAATTCGAAGTTGCTTTTGACTAATTTAATGCTTAAGACTTGAAACAGCAGCCTAATCCTTATGAATAACCCCTCCTAACCTCCCCTTATATTAAGGGGAGGAACAACTGCGAAAGTATGCAAAGATTTTTCATCTTAATTTTAGGGCTTTCACTGACTGCAGCCAGCTGCAATGTTTTTGATTTGGGTGGTGGGACTCGTGGTGTATTCAAATCCGAGGACGGAGGCCAGACATATTCGGCTAGCAATGCTTTGTTGCCCAAAGGAGATATAAATAGTTTACCGATTACAGCTTTGGCTTTTGATCCGAATAATTCCGAAATAGTTTATGCAGCGGCTGGAGCAGGGATGTATAAATCTGAAGATGGGGCGAAATCTTGGAAGTATATTTTATCTGGAATTTCTGTAGGGGACCTGGTTCTGGACCCAGCCAATGGGAGCACGGTTTATGCTTCGGGAATCGTCGGTAAAAGTGGGAAAATTATCAAAAGCGTGGACGGCGGAACGTCCTGGGTGGATATTTATTCTGAACCGTCAGATAGCAACACAGTTTTATCGATTACTCTCGCTCGCAATAATTCTTCGACAATTTTGGCTGGTTTAAATAATGGTGAGATCATCCGTTCCACTGATGCGGGCCGGACCTGGCAAACAGTAAAAGATTTAACTAATCGCGTAGTCGATATCGAATTCGATTCCTCGAATATCGCGTATGCTTTGGCCGTGCAAGCTGGATTGTACAAAAGTCCTGATGCCGGATTGTCTTGGATTGAAGTATCGTCAGTCCTTACTGAAGACAATTTGTTTAGCTCCAACAATGCACTTCCTTCTGTGAGTGCCTTTAATGATTTGGCAATAGATCCGAAGCAAGCCGGAGTCGTCTATCTCGGTACTGAAGAAGGTTTGTATCGAACCGTGGACTCTGCTTCGAATTGGTCGTTTTTATCCCTTCCAGTACGTAATGGTGCGCTTAGTGTTTCCTCCATCACTGTAGAGCCAAATAATTCCAATGCAGTATACGCTAGTGTGGCATCTACAATTTACAAATCAGTAAATGGCGGGTTAACTTGGGAGACGAAGGTCTTGCCGACATCTTCGATAATCGATAGTATACTAATTAACCCCAGTAGTTCAAATATTATTTATATAGGATTAAGGTAGTATGACGATGTTACCAGTATTAGATAAAAAACAAGTTGAGTTTGAAAAAATTGTTCAGCATCTCCAATCTGAACTCGCCACCCTGCGTACTGGCCGAGCCAATGGTGGATTAGTTGAAAATATTACTGTTGATTATTATGGTGCACCGACACAGTTGCTAACCATTGCGCAAATTTCTGTGCCTGAACCGAGACAAATCGCTATCCAGCCTTATGATAAAAATGCTTTGAAGGATATAGAGAAAGCCATCCAGGCTTCTAACCTCGGCATCAATCCGGTAAACGATGGGAACTATATTCGACTAATTATTCCGCAGATGACCGAAGAACGAAGAAAAGAGTTGGTAAAAGTAGTCGCCCAGATGGCCGAGAAGTCTCGAGTAGCCATCCGCAACGTCAGAGAAGAAATTTGGAAAGAAATTCAGAAAATGGAAAAAGATGGGAAAATTTCCGAAGATGATTTGAGAGCAGGGAAGGATGAGATGCAGAAAGTAATAGATGGGTTTAATGAACAGATCAAGCAAATCGCCGAAGCTAAAGAAAAAGAAGTAATGACGATATGATAACAAGGAAAATTTTGGTCGGTATCTTAAGTTTTTGTATACCAATTGCCATTATTTCTTTAATTGTTGCCGCCAATACGAGCTGTGATATTTTATTCACAACGCCAGATAATAATTGCAATCTTCAATTTATAAGTTTCGCTATTTTTATTGTTACTGTTGTTTTATCTTTCTTATCTTTATTTATAACAGCATTTATTTTTTTAAAGGAAAGGGTGAAAGCAGCTGATATTTCAGGGTCCAAAGTTAATCCTTGGAGGATTATTTTAACCTTCTTTTGGATAATCTTTATTGGAGTTTTGGGTTTAATTTCTGCTATGATAGTTTTATGATTTTACTTACGATAATAGTTTTTATTATAGTTCTGGGTCTCCTGGTGTTCGTGCACGAACTAGGGCACTTTGTCATGGCCAAACGGGCGGGGATGAAAGTGGATGAATTTGGATTTGGGTTCCCACCTCGAATTTTTGGAATCAAGAAAGGTGACACGGTTTATAGCGTGAATGCGATACCTCTTGGGGGCTTTGTCAAAATCGTTGGTGAAGATGGATCAGATACTCAAGATCCGAAGAGCTTTGGGAATAAAACTGGCTGGCAGCGATTCGCGGTACTTGTAGCGGGGGTGACGATGAATGTGATTTTTGCCTGGGTTTTGATTTCAATCGGGATGGGACTGGGACTACCAACCGTTTTAGCGGACGGAGAAGAGTTGCCATCATATGCAAAACTGCGAGATGTACGGGTGGGAATCCTGGAAGTAGCTCCAGATAGCCCAGCTGCTCAAGCTGGAGTTAAGGTCGGAGATTTTATTACTCGTATCGATGGACAGGATGTGGCCTCAATCGATCATGCGAGAGAAATAACTCAAATAAAGGGTGGTCAGCCAACGATTTATACCATCAAGCACGGCGATGACTTTGTCGAAAAAACTATTATTCCGAGAGCAAATCCACCGGAAGGCCAAGGGCCATTAGGAGTTGCTCTAGGTAGTGTAGGATTTGTTTCTTATCCTTGGTATATGGCCCCGATCAAAGGATTCGAAGCCACAGTTAATATTTTGTGGCTAACGCTTTCTGCATTCGGAGCTTTAATAGCGGGCTTGTTTCAAGGACAAAATGTCGGGGCCGCACTTTCAGGTCCAGTGGGTATAGCAGTATTAACCAGGGATGTGACACAGCTTGGAATAATTTATTTACTGCAATTCACAGCAGTGCTATCGATTAATCTGGCTATTTTAAACGCCATGCCATTTCCAGCGCTGGATGGTGGACGGATTCTATTTCTAGCAATTGAAAAAATTCGAAGAAAGAAATTGAACATCAAAGCCGAGCAGTATGCCAATGCTGCTGGCTTTGCCTTGCTTATTTTGTTAATGATTTTCGTGACAGTGAAAGATGTAACGAGATACAGCGAAGGCTTTAAGCGATTATTTAGCAATATTTTTTAAATTTGCTATAATACGTAAAATGCGCGATCGCGTAAAATACGTATGAAACGTACTACCAAAAGAAAAATCAAGAAGCGTCTAAAGACAATTACTGGAGAATTGCTTTGGTTTTTGCGCGATATGGGGGAGCTGATTCCTTATCCTTTTGAAGGCAAGTATCAATATATCAAAAGGCTTAAATATTATGATCGCTATAAAATTTCCAGAGCTTTTTGGGAACTAGACAGAGATGGCTTAGTAAAAAAAATCAAAAAAGAAAGAAAAACATACTATCAGATAACGAATTTAGGGCGGGCAAGGAGTTTGAAATATATATACTCAAGAAAGTTGAGAAGGGCAAAGAATAACGGATTTTCAACTCTAGTTATGTTTGATATCCCCGAAGAAAAGAAAAAAGCCAGACAATTTTTAAGACGATTTTTAATTCAAAACGGCTTTATGATGTTGCAAAAGAGTGTTTTTATCGGACCTTGGGAGCTACTACCAGAATTTAAAGAGCTATTAAAAGAATTACAAGTAGAATTAAATGTTAATATCCTAGAAGGCAGAATGCTGTTTGATTCTACGCAAAATACACGATCGCACAATTAGGCGTAGTGAGACTCTATTTTATGTTCAGAAAACTTGTTTACGGTCCTCCAAATTCGGCAAAAGATACTGTGGCCATTACTATGAAGGCAATAAAGTCAGCTTTTGACTTATTTCGAAATATAGATTTTAGAAGCGAAATTAATTTTGACTCGTTATCCCAAACTGAACAAGATCGGATCTTTAATGAATTAGTAGTCACGGCGCTCTGTTTAGTCTATTTTCAAACTGAAACACTGATTAATTTTCACGAAGATTTTTTTAGGGAGTATTTGAAAGAAGTAAAAAATGGAATTCTCACTGCATACAAAGAAATTTTAAAATCTTTCGGGATTGAGGAGAAATTCTTGATCGATTGGGATAAATTACTGCAGTTACGGTTAGATGAATACCGTCGGGATTTCAATGAGCACCGGCATGAATTACCTGATGTGGAAGAGCACAATCCTTGGATTTTAGTGACTGCAGTAGGAGGCTTCGATCATATAACGAGAGGAAGAGGCCAATCCGATGATCCTGCATACAGAAGAATAGTGCGAGGGCTCATAATTGTATCTGACGATACTAACAAAATGTTCATTGAAGCTGTAAAAAGAATATAATACGTAAAATGCGCGATCGCATAAAATACGTAGAATGGCAAAAGAAAACGCGGGGAGTAGAAGATTTTGAGTCTTTAAACCCTCCGCGTTTTTCACGTCCTAGTGCGTTTCAACCGTGGCAGGCGCTTGTTTGGCTCCCGCTATCGTTGGAGTTGTTCACCTCGGCGTGAGTAGTTGAGCTGGGTAGTGACTGAAATCGTTGTGGGAGATCGAGTAGCCTTCGTTCGCCATTCGTGTGATGCAAACCACGAATTCACGCCACTCTTCGTCCAGGAAAATGTCGGCGTACACCCTATCGACAGTAGCGGACACAGTTGCCGGTACGCTCCAGACGCAAGTCACGGGCCAGCTGTTGCTGTACTCAAGATCAAGAACGTGAATGTGGGCCAAACTTGGAGTTTTACGTATCCGTGCGTTGATTGCCAGCGCAAAAGCCTTCTTTGCCAGTTCTGCTCGCTCGGTTTTGTTCACCCTTACCCTCCTTGAATTTTTGCTTCCGCAGCAATGATTTGGTCACTGTTGCCGAATACAACTACTAATTATTCTCATTTTTAAGTCTTTTGTCAATAGATCGCTCGGCACTGTTGTAAAATTACCGGCCGTAAAATTCTGCTGAATTTTCGGCCTACGCGCTCGGTCCGTCGACCTGCGCGAGTTAATTTTACAAAGTGCCTCGCTAGACACTGTTTTTGAATAATTGCTATAATTGCTTCATATGTTACAAAGCGAACTATTTACTAAGACGTTAAAACAAGCTCCAAAAGATGAAGAAGCGATAAATGCGCAGCTTTTGATTCGGGCCGGGTTCATTCACAAAGAAATGGCCGGGGTCTATTCGTATTTACCGCTGGGCTTAATGGTTATCGAAAAAATCAAGCAAATTATCCGAGAGGAAATGAATGCGATCGGTGGCAAAGAATTGATCATGACAACTCTGCAATCGAAAGAACTTTGGGAAAAAACTGACCGTTGGGATGATAAAAAAGTCGATATTTGGTTTAAATCCAAACTCAAAAGTGGCACCGAAGTTGGCCTAGGTTGGTCTCACGAAGAACAGATCACAGAGATGATGAAAGAATATATCCAAAGCTATCGTGACTTGCCAATTTTTGTTTACCAATTTCAAACTAAACTACGTAATGAGTTACGTGCAAAGAGCGGGATTTTGCGCGGTCGTGAGTTTTTGATGAAGGACATGTATTCATATACTACAGATCCCGCAGCACACGAAGATTTTTACAACCAAGCCATCCAATCCTATCTCAAAGTTTTTGAAAGAGTCGGGTTGGGTAATGATACGTTCTTAACATTTGCATCTGGCGGGGCATTTACGCAATTTAGTCACGAGTTTCAAACATTACTTCCAGGTGGCGAGGATACAATATATTTGTCACGAGAGAAAAACGTCGCAGTCAATAAAGAAGTGATGGATGATAAAGTTTTGGATCAACTCGGCTTAAAAAAGAATGATCTGGAAGAAGTGCAAGCATCTGAAACGGGAAACATTTTCAATTTTGGCTCGATTAAATCCGAGCAGATGAAATTGTATTATAAAGACGAACAAGGCAACAGTGTCCCGGTGATTTTGGGTTCCTACGGCATCGGAATCACCCGATTGATGGGAGTAATTGTGGAAAAATTCCACGATGAAAAGGGGATCATTTGGCCAAAATCAGTGTCACCTTTTGATTTACATCTGATAAATATTGCCAAAGATCAAAAAGATTCGGATAAAATTTACAATGCTTTACAGGAACAGGGCTTTTCAGTACTATATGATCAGCGAGATACCCGAGCTGGAGAAAAATTCGCGGATGCTGACTTAATTGGTATACCTACTCGAATTTTGGTCTCGGATAAAACCTTAGAAAGCGATTCTGTTGAAATTAAAGATCGAAACAGTGAGCGAACATCAATCGTTAAAGTAAAGGACCTCACGAAGAGTCTAAAATAAAACAATTTAAAACAAAATCTGCCTATAATTAAATTTCCCCAGCCGTGGCGATACTTGATTTAGTTTACGATAAATTTTCAAAAGATATAGGCATTGATTTAGGAACTGCCAATACTCTTGTCTATGTTAAGGGCAAGGGTATTGTTATTAATGAACCATCTGTTGTTGCGATTAATCAAAAAACCAGACAAATATTGGCAATCGGTGACGAAGCCAAACGAATGGTCGGGCGCACGCCGGCACATATCGTAGCACATCGACCGCTGGTTGATGGAGTCATTTCGGACTTTGAAATCACTGAACAGATGTTGAAGTATTTTATAGAAAAAGTTAACAAAGCCGCGCTTGGTTTTTTGTCTCGGCCACGTGTCGTGATCGGGATTCCTTCTGGTGTTACCGAAGTCGAGAAAAGAGCTGTCCAGGATGCTACTCTAAACGCTGGAGCGAGAATGGCTTTTTTGATTGAAGAGCCGATGGCTGCCGCTATTGGGGCTAGATTACCGGTCCAGGATCCGCAAGGCTCATTTATTGTGGATATTGGTGGTGGGACTGCAGAAATAGCTGTGATCTCTTTAGGTGGGATTGTGGTATCCAGATCCATTCGAATCGCGGGTGATGAAATGAATGAAAATATTATTCAATTTGCGCGAGATGAATTTAATTTATTATTGGGCGAGCGTACTGCAGAAGATGTAAAAATAAAAATCGGTTCAGCGCTTCCGATGCGAGAACGATTAAAAACCGCTATTCGCGGGCGGGATTTAGTTACTGGTCTGCCCAAAGAAATTCAAGTCAATGATGAACAGATTCGAACCGCGATTTTGCGTTCAGTTCGAGTAATAGTCAATAATATCAAATCTGTGGTTGAAGAAACTCCACCAGAGTTGATTGCCGATATTATGGATCGGGGTATTACATTAGCTGGCGGAGGCGCACTACTTCGAGGGTTTGATAAATTGGTTGCAGAAGAAACTGGAATGCCAGTTGTAGTGACAGACGACCCACTCACCGCTGTGGTCCGAGGAACTGGCATAGTCCTAGAAGATTTATCCAGCCTGAAAGATGTTTTAGTGCTTACTGAATTTGAGCAAATTCCAAGGTAGCGTATGAGATTTATTTATTCGAAAACTTTTACGAAGATTTTTATAGTCTTTGTACTCATTGCATTGCTTATAATTTCCGATGCAACTGGGTACATTGGGTGGGCGAAGGATGGTTTTTTTCGCGGTTTTAGTTTTGTTACCTCGAAGTTAAAGGCGGCGACAACCAGTGTTAAAGTTACTTTTAGTACCTTATTTACAATTCGCAAATTGGTTTCAGAGAATGCGAAATTAAGCGCTGAAGTCGATCAACTGGCTTTTGAAAATGCTCGGTTAAAATCCGCTCAAAATGAAAATGCAGCACTTCGGAATGCTTTGAATTTTAGCGAGCAAGGGCCTTTTAATTTGTTGCCCGTGGAAGCGCTGACCCTCGATACCACCGGTTTTTCACAAGTCGTAATTGTCGATAAAGGCAAAAATCATAATATTGAAATAGGGCAACCTGTGGTTGTGCAGCCAGGAATTTTGGTCGGCAAAGTTACAAATGTCAGTGAACGCTCGGCAGAGGTGCTTTTGATTACTGACCCGGGAATTGTGGTCAATTCTGAAGTCGTTGACTCTACTGCGAAAGGGTTGATAAAAGGCGAGCATGGTTTGGGATTGAGTTTGGATTTAGTAACCCAGAATGAATTAATCAAAACCGGAGATGCCGTGATTACCTCTGGTCTTTCAGAAGAATTTCCCCGCGGCTTATTGATTGGGCGCATCAGCTCTATTCGTTCATCATCCACAGACTTGTTCCAGAAAGCGTTTGTGACACCAGCGGCTGATCTTCGAAATATTAAATTTTTGTTTATTATCCAATAACCCAGTAATACAACTTCGATGCTTTTGCCCAATGGTTTTTGAATAACTAACTTTAACTCAATGATTTTTGAAAATAATATATTTAAACTGGTTTTGTTCGCAAAAGCGAACTCAAAAACCATTATCGAAGTTGATATACTGGGATGAGAAATATTATTTGGTTTTTCGCCTTAATACTTTTGCTGGTTTTGCAAAATGGTATTTTAGTCCCGCTTCATATAATCTCCGTGAATTTGGTATTGATTGTCGTGGCGATAGCAACTTTGCTGTCAGAGTTTAATCAAGGGCTGATCATTACACTTATGGGTGGACTGATCACTGACTTTATGTCAGGGCTGCCGGACGGCGTAATGACCATTAGTTTTTTATTAGCATTTTTGATTCTCCACTTTATTTTAAATGAAATATTGGCCAGAGAAGCGAATCGATTCATATTAGGCGTTGCGGTTTTGGGTTCGACATTGGTTTATTTTTTCTCTGTAATCTTTGTCAGTTATATTTTTTCCTGGTTTAATTTAGTCACTCAAATCGACTTTATGTATTTACTTAGCTCGAGATTACCATTGCTTCTACTCTGGAATTTGATTTTTACTTATCCAATTTTAATGTATTACACTTGGATTCAAAATTTAGCTTCGAGATTACCAATTTATGAAAAATCCATTCGTTTATAGTTCGACTAACAAATTTTTGAACCGTGGCAAGAATTTAGCTTTCGATGAAGCTTTTTTGGGCTTGGAAATGGAAGAGGCGGAAGTTATGGACGAAGAGCGGGAGCAGATAAATTATCGAGTTTTGGGATTAATAATTTTTTTGTGCTTGTCAGTTTTGTCTATCCGAATTCTTTATCTTCAGGGGGTGAAAGGTTCGGAATACCGGGCACTCGCGGAAGGTAATAAACTTCGGACTCAATTTCTACTCGCACCTCGAGGGTTATTACTCGATCGAAATGACAAAATAATAGCTAGCAACAGGCCCAGCTTTGAGTTAGTCGCCATCACAGCTGATTTTCCGAAAGACAAAATTGAATTTGATGGTCGCCTCACACAAATTGCTTCAATTCTTGGAGTGGATACCAATTTGTTGAGTCAAACGGTACAAAACCTCACTCCTGATTTATTCTCTGCGCAAACCTTGGTCCAAAATATTAGTAAGGAGCAGGCATTAGTTTTGATCGCGAAACAAGAGGATCTAAAGGGGTTTGCAGTTCAAAACAATCCTATTCGTGACTATAAAGATCCAGCTGCTGTTGCACATTTAACTGGATACACCGGTAAAATTACCGCTGACGAACTGAAAGAAAATTCTGGAAAGGATTATATTTTGAACGACTACATCGGGAAAACAGGAATCGAAGTTCAATACGAAGAATATTTACGGGGAATTTTGGGAAAAAAACAAGCAGAAGTCGATGCCGAAGGAGTATATAAAAAAACCTTGGCCGAGGTCCCAGCAATTCCTGGGAGCAATGTTAAATTAAATATCGATTTTGATTTGCAAAAAGTTATTTATGATAGCATGGTTGCTATGTTAGGCAAGACTGGCACGAAACGAGGAGCTGCAGTTGCGACTAATCCCCAGACTGGTGAAATTTTAGCTCTGATTTCATTGCCTGGATTTGATACGAACCTTTTTGCTCACGGCATAAAAAACAACGAGTATAGTGCGCTTATCAACGATGAAAACAATCCGCTTTTGAATCGAGTGGTTAGTGGGACATATCCACCGGGCTCTACGATTAAACCAGCGATGGCTTTAGCTGCTCTTTCTGAAGGAACAGTGAACACAGAAACAAAAATTCTCGATAATGGTGTAATCCGGGTCGGAGCATTTACATTTTATGGTTATGAGCGTGAAGGTTTGGGTCTGATGGATATTTATTCAGCCATTGCCAGATCTTCTGATATTTATTTTTATACCGTGGGCGGTGGAAATACCGCCACAGGATTTAAAGGTATGGGACCAGATAAGATAGCTAGTTGGTTTCGAAAATTAAACTTAGGTTCAACTCTAGGTATAGATCTGCCTAGTGAAAAGCCGGGGCTCGTTCCTGATCCGGCATGGAAAGAACGAGTAAAAAAAGAACCGTGGTATTTGGGGAATACCTATCACATGTCGATCGGACAGGGTGATGTTTTAACCACTCCACTTCAAGTCAATAATTGGACTGCGACAATCGCGAACGGTGGAAAAATTATGCAACCTTATCTTTTGAATGAAGTAGTAGAACATAATACAGGCAAAGTTTTAGCCAAAGGAGAACCGAAAATATTGTCGGAAAATATTTTTAATTCGGATATTGTGAAAGTGGTTCAAGAAGGCATGCGTCAGACAGTTTTGATTGGTTCTGGACGGGGACTATTAAACGTTGGCGTGGAAGTCGCTGGCAAGACCGGTACTGCACAGTTCGATGCCAGGGATCTTAATCGAACCCATGCTTGGTGGACATCGTATGCGCCATATAGTGATCCTCAAATCGCTTTTACAGTGATTATGGAAGGGGCAGGTGAAGGTCACGCCGTTGCAGTGCCAATCGCGAAAGACATGTACACCTGGTGGGCGCAGAATCGTTTTCACCCTTAACCATCCCGGACGCTACGTTCTCGAGGGCTAAGAAAAGGCGAAGGGCGATCCGGGATCCATTTCTATTCTATAATTAATACTAATATTATTATTCACTTTTTGTATTTAACCTAGTTGCCCATATGGGCAACTAGGTAGGTGTGAGAAATAAAAAAAGTCTCTCCGAGCGGAGAGACGCTGCCCATCGCCGCGATCGAATATTCAGCTTGACGGGCTGACCCCTAGTTCCTTCAGCGCCGTTTCAATGCCGCTGTCGAAAACTTCCTGGATCTGTTCAGAATCTGACTCCACTGAACACTCGAAACAACCGTCGTACAGTCCATCACCGTTGCGGTCAGGAATTTCAACTTGACCATTGAGGTTGACGAGGATTTCGTACTTGTTCATCCCAACACCGACATAAGTCGGACCCTCCAGCTGGAGCAGGATGGCATCGTCTATAGTCCTTATCCTGATAGTCTGACCGCTTTTGAGCTGTTCCGGATGCTGATTGACGAAGCGCAACCGTTCAATCAGTGCTGCTGCTCGAACACGTCGTGAAGACGATCCCTCCACTTTCTCGTGAGGCACTATCAGCAAGAGAAATGCCGCAGATGCCAGGACAAACAGCACCGCAACCACAACGAGAACTTTGATTAATGGGTCGCGCATGAATCCTCCTTAAAGAAATACTAGCTGACATGGCGAAAATGTCAAACCTAATGGTATAATATAGCCATGCATGAACTCTTTCGAAAAATTGCACATTTTGCTTCTGAACAAGTTGGGAGGCCATGGGTCTTTGTTCTCGCATTACTGATAGTTATCATTTGGGGATTTTCTGGACCCAAATTCGATTATTCTGATACCTGGCAGCTATTTATCAATACTACGACCACAGTGCTGACTTTCCTGATGGTATTTTTGATCCAGAACACCCAGAACAGAGAAACGAAAGCTATTCACATCAAACTTGATGAGTTATTGCACGCCCTTAAACGAGCCAGAGACACCTTGATTGATGCTGAAGATTTGCCAGACAAAGAATTGGATAGTTTGCAAACCGAGTTTGAGAAGATTGAGAAAAAAGCCAAAAGACGGGCTTGAATTGACATTGTTTAGAAAATAGCATAGTATTGTTCCTGCCTGCTCAACCGCAGGTATTATTGTCGGATATTAATAAATAGAATATGAATCCCGTTAGAAATTTCCAGTAATTTTAAATGTTATTGGAATAAACGGGCAATTGTGGAAGCTTAAAGATATAATTAATTAAAATAAGGATTTCTAACGGGATGAATAGACAAGTTTTACTTACTGAAGAAGGTTTGAAAAAGCTGCAAGACGAATTAAAAGTGTTGAAAGAAGAACGACGACATGAAGTCATAGAACGCATCCAGGAAGCTGTTTCGCACGGCGATCTGTCTGAAAACGCGGATTATGCCCAGGCCAAAGAAGAACAGGCCTTCATCGAGGGTCGGATCATGGAACTGGAAGAAATGATTAAGAACGCAGAAATCATTTCCCACGCCACAAATCATAATATTGTCAGCATTGGTTCTACTGTAACCGCCAGTGTTAGTGGACGCGAAGTAAAATATACAATTGTCGGGGCAAACGAAGCCAACCCAGCTCAAGGTAAAATTTCTAACGAATCATTGGTAGGCAAAGCTTTACTTGGTGCCAAAAAAGGAACGAAAGTTATGGTCGATAGCCCAGCTGGTAAATCAGAATACGAAGTCACGAGTATAGACTAATGAAGACTTGTGAGTTTGTAACTCCAAAGCATCCTGATAAAATTTGCGATTTAATCGCGGATTCGATCCTGGATGCTTATTTAGTTTCAGATCGTAATTCTCGAGTAGCGGTAGAAGTCATGGGAGGCCACAATCAGATATCTGTGAGTGGAGAAATTCGGAGCAATACCAATGTTGACATAGCGGCGATAGTTAAAAAAATTGTCGGTGAAAATTTCCAAGTGAATGTTCACGTTGTCCCACAAAGTAGTTTTATCGCCGCAGGAGTTGACCTCGGTGGTGCTGGAGATCAGGGGATCATGATTGGTTATGCTCTCAATCAGACACCAAATTTTATGCCTTTGGAGTATGAACTCGCCAGAAACTTGTGCGAACGAATTTATGACAAGCACCCTTTTGATGGAAAAGTCCAAGTAACGGTTGAAGGTACGAAAGTAATTACTGTGGTGGCTAGTTTCCAGAATATCAAATCAGACGAATTATTGAGTTTGGTAAAAACATTGCTGCCAGCGGAAAATTATTTAATTAACCCAGCCGGCGATTGGAGTATTGGTGGTTTTGACGCGGATTCAGGAATTTCCGGTCGCAAAATAGTGATTGATAATTACGGTCCAGAGTACAGTGTCGGGGGAGGCTCGTTTTCAGGAAAAGATTTTACGAAAGTTGACCGGTCAGGGGCTTACATGGCGAGGAAGATTGCAGTCGATTTTTTGAAAAAAAAATCTGCACAGTCCGTGCAAGTTAAACTAGCTTATGCCATTGGAAAATCCGTTCCAGTTATGGCTCAAGCTTTAATTGAAGGACATGAAGAATCTATAACGGGCTATGATTTAAGTCCGGAAGGAATTCGGAAATTTTTATTGCTCGATCAAATCCGATTTGCCCATACAGCGACTTGGGGTCACTTTGGCCGAGGTTTTAATTGGGATTTGTGACTGTTACTTTATGAATTCATCTACGTATAAAGATATTGAAGACTGGTACGAGCAGTATTTACCGAAGATTTATCGGTATATTTACTATCGGACCGGGCATAAGCAAACTGCTGAAGACCTAACGTCTACAGTATTCCTCAAAGCAGTCTCCAAATTGAGTTCTTTCGACGAAAGTAAATCCTCTTTTAGCACTTGGATCTACACCATCGCGCGCAACAGCCTCATCGACCATATGCGCACCGATAAGAAAATCCTTGATTTGGACCTTGCGTTTGATCTGTCGACGGATCAAAACATTGAGGCAGATACTGATCAAGCCCTTAATCTTCAAGCCGTTCGCCAAGCGGTGGCTAAGTTGGATGAGGTTCAGAGAGAAGTCGTAATTATGCGGGCATGGGACGAATTATCGCATCAAGAAATCGGAGACATTTTAGGAATCAGTGAGGCCAATTCCAAAATGACTTATTCGCGAGCGGTTACTAATCTTAAGCAAGCTCTAAATAGAGGAGAAACTATATGAGTATCAATGACATCGAAAATCTTCTATCAAAAGCAAAACCAAATACTCAAGTTGATCCTCGTTTCAAAAATAATTTATACGTTCTACTCACGAAAGGAAAATTTATGGATCGGTTCAATTTAAAAATGCTTTTGCCGATTTCGGCGATAGCTGTCGTTGCGGTCATTATGTTAGTGGTCAAACCTAACAACCAAAATACTACCCAGCAATTGCTTGGCGGTAAACAAGAAATCATTCGAGTCGGCAGCAATGCTTTCGGTCAACTCAATACTTTGAATGCAGTTGGACGCGGCCAGGGTGGCGGCGGAGGGGCTGAGAATATGTCGCTTTCTGCTGATGCCAAAATGATGGCACCCGGTACAGAACCGGCTGTGGGAATGGGCGGTGGTGGGACAGGAGTTGCAACTCCAGCGATTTGGTATCCTACTTATTTCAAATATGTGTACAACGGCGAACCTATCACTGTGGATTCAGATCAAATGGATGTTTATGAACGACAAAAAGGGTTTGGGGCAGGCGCAGATTTAGCCTCATTCCTGGAACGATTTGATATTGGACTATTCAATATTTCCAAATTTCAGAGTGCCACTGTCGATTATCTTCGGGCTTCCGAGAATCGTGACCAAGGATACGCGATAGATATGGATCTAAAACAGGGAACCTTATACATTAGTCAAAATTGGGAGAGATGGCCGATGCTTGATTATTCTCAACCAACATCAATGGGGGAAGTGCCTTCCGATGAAGAAGCAATCGCTATCGCTGATCAATTTTTGAACGAATATGGAATCTCTAAAGAAAACTATGGCACTCCAGTTGTTCAAAATTATTGGCGCATAATGTATGAGCGTGCTACTGATAAAAATTCACTCTATGTTCCTGACGCGGTTTCGGTGGTCTATCCGATAAAAATTGAAGGCAACGAAGTCATGGACGAAGGTGGAAATAAAACTGGAATGTTTGTTTCTATCAATGCTCGAACCAAACAAGTAACTTCTGTCGGTGAGATAACCTCCCAACGATTTCAAGCATCTGCTTATCCAACTGAAAAAGATACAGCACGGTTGATGAAAATTGCTGAAAATGGCGGATTCCGCTCTTATATGCCACTCGCTAACGAAGTAATAGAACCTGATGCGAAAACAGTTACTGTAGAATTGGGTACACCCAAAATCGAGTACGTCCGAATGTGGCAAACGATCAATAATCAAACAAAAGATTTGTACGTTCCTAGTCTCGTGTTCCCAGTCACAAATCAACCAACTGATTATTACACCCAAAACGTTATCGTGCCGTTGATCAAAGAAGTTTTGGATGCGCAGCAACCAATCATGGATATCATGCCCATGGAAAAATCGATTAGATAATGAATGAATTAGTTTGGGCAGTAATTTGTGGTTTCTTAATTGTACTCGGTACTCTTGGGGCAGTCCTACCGTTCTTGCCAGGACTGCCTTTGGCATTAGGGGCGCTGATTTTGTTTGCTATAATTACTAAATCGATTCCAGTTTGGGGGATCGTGGTATTTGGGGTATTAATTCTCCTCACAATTATAGTGGACGTGATTGCCCCAGCGATTGCGGCCAAAGGCCGGAAAGCATCGAAATTAGGAGTTATGGGCGCATTGATCGGCGGCATTCTTGGGATTTTTGTCCTAGGTCCAATCGGCATTTTGCTCGGGCCCTTTGTAGGAGCGTTTATAGGGGAGATGATGAACGCGGCGACCACGGATCACGCTCTGAAAGTTGCCATCGCATCCATGTTTGGATTGGTTATTGGTTCAGCATTTAAGCTAATTGTTGGGGTAAGTATGTTTATATATTTTCTAGTGGAGGTTATACGATAATGGAAACAGCAGTATTTGGAGGTGGATGTTTTTGGTGCACGGAAGCGATTTTTAGTCGTTTGAAAGGAGTTGAAGCAGTTGAATCCGGGTATGCTGGAGGAGCTACTGCCAATCCGACATACGAAGAGGTTTCCGGGGGTAATACTGGACACGCGGAAGCGATCGAGATACGTTTTGATGATTCTATCGTTAAATATAAAGATTTGCTGAATGTCTTCTTTGCTACACATGATCCAACCACTCTAAATAGACAGGGTAATGATGTCGGGACGCAGTATCGTTCAGCAGTTTTTTACACCAACGAAACACAACGCAATGTGGCTCTAGCTTTTATCAAACAGTTAGAAGACGATGAAGTATACGATGACCCTGTTGTCACAGAAGTCTCGGCTTTAAACAAATTTTGGCCAGCAGAAAGTTACCATCGACGATATTATGATCAAAATCAAAATAAACCTTATTGCCAGCTCGTGATCAGTCCAAAGATTGCTAAGCTTCGAACAAAGTTCGCACCATTACTTAAATGAAAAAAGTTATAGGTAGTTTAATTATAGTCGCTGTACTCGGAGGCGTGGTTTATTATGGCCAGGCCTATTTCGGTTTGTTTACAAAACCCTGTAGTAAACCGATTGAATATAGTATCGGTACGATTGATTCTGGGTTTGGATTGTCACAAACAGAATATTTGCAAGTTATCGACCAAGCCGTAAATATTTGGGAATCGTCAGTCAATAAGGATTTATTTGCTTATAATGCCCAAGGCCGTTTGAAAATAAATCTGATTTACGATTATCGCCAGCAAGCCACAGATAAATTAAGAGATTTAGGATACAATATTGACAATACGCAAAGCTCTTATGATTTATTGAAACAGCGCTATAATCAAATGACATCAGATTATTCTTTTCTGAAAGTAAATTTAGAATCCCAAATTGCTTCTTATAATGTCAGAAAAAAAGCGTACGAAGATGAAGTAAAAAAATGGAATGATCAAGGAGGTGCTCCAAGTAATGTCGTGACCAAGCTTAATAAAGAACGAGATGCGCTTAATGCACTTGCTGCAAAAATAAATAGCGATCAAGCGATTGTGAATAGTTTGGTCAATGACATTAATGCCGTAGTAGATGTGCTAAATAGGATGGCAGCAAGTTTGAATTTGAATGTCGATACCTATAATAACATCGGCGAGTCCCGCGGCGGGGAGTTTGAAGAGGGTGTATATATCGAAAGCGGGCGCAACAAACAAATTGATATTTATGAATTTGATTCCAAAGAACGACTGGTTAGGGTTTTAGCTCACGAACTAGGCCATGCACTGGGGCTAGAACACATCGACTCGAATCCAGATGCTATAATGTATAGACTAAATAGCGGGGATAACGAAAGAGCAACATCACAAGATATATTTGAAGTTAAAAAACTATGCGGAATCTAAAGGAAAAAGGTTTTGGACTAATAGGGCTTTTGATAGCCATCGCGATTATTGCACTCATTGTTTTCGGTGGCAAAAGTTTTTTTGGTCGCGACAAAAACCAGATTGAAGCAGGGAATGATGCTGTGAAGCAAGCAGAGGATGCCGCGAAATCAGAGCGCGAACATGAAATCGAGATCCAAAACGAACTTAATAGTTCCACTGACGTAAACTATCAAGGCGTTTATGATAAGCTAAAATGAAATAAAATAAGAAGTGAACATAAAAGGTGCGATCGCACCTTTTATGTTGCAGGGGTACCTATTTGTCCCATATGGGGCAAATAGGTACATGACCGCGGCAAGTTAAAATTGTGAAGCTTAAAAGAAAAATCGCGTCGAGCTGGCGCCCAACGCGATTTCGGCAGCGAAGTAGAGTGGATACTACTTCGAGAGGGGGCGGGAGTGAAGCGACTTCGTCCCTGTCTTGCGGAGCTTGCGCACCTTCCTCTTCCCCAGAGGTTTAGCGCAGAAAGGGCAGAAGTGGATTCTGACCAATTTAGGCAGCCACGTCGTGCCGTTGTAGTAGGCCACGCTGAGGTAGGCCCTGGATCCACGTAACTCGACGTGACAGACCCCCGTGTTCCGCATACTCAACCACGAACTGTGGTCTTCACAGATGTGGTTTTTTCCTTTTCGTCTCATGAAAATCCTCCAATTTTCAGCAGTAGAACACAATATAATACATTCTTCTTGGCAATTTGTCAATACTAGGGGTTTATTGTATAATTATTGAGCTTTACTAATTACTAATTGGTACGAATTTACTAATTTCGTAAATTATGACTGAGAAGATCGAAGAGCTCCGACAAGTTCGGATACAAAAATTAGAACAACTTAAAAAATCAGGGATTGATCCCTATCCAGTCGAATCACATCGCACGCATTTGATAGGTTCTGCATTGGAACAGTTCGATTTACTTTCGAGTACAAAAAAAGAGATCACCATCACCGGGAGAATTCGATCAATTCGCACTCATGGCAAATTAACTTTTGGCAATCTCGAAGATTCATCGGACTCGATCCAATTCATGCTCCGTTCCGAAACTCTCGGTGAGCAAATGTTCGGTGATTTCCGAAACTTTTTTGATATAGGGGATTTTATCGAAGTCACTGGGTTTTTGGAGCTGTCAAAAACCGGCGAAAAAACTCTTCAGACATTAGATTACAAATTACTCACGAAATCGATCCGCCCGATTTCACAAGAATATTTCGGATTGAAAGATACTGAAACTCGTCTCCGCAAACGATATTTGGATTTGCTCATGAATCCAGAAACCAAAGAAATGTTTCGGAAAAAAGCGCTTTTCTGGCAAACTATCCGAAACTTTATGATCAAAAAAGATTTTTTGGAAGTCTGGACACCAGTTTTGGAAAACGTACCTGGAGGAGCAGATGCGGAACCGTTCATGACCCATCATAATGCACTTGATCGAGATTTTTATTTACGGATCTCTTTGGAGTTACCACTCAAAAGATTACTGGTCGGGGGTTATGAAAAAGTTTTTGAAATTGGTAGATTGTTCCGGAACGAAGGGATTGATCGGGAACATTTGCAGGAATACGATGACATGGAATTCTATTGGGCATTTGCTGATCATGAAAAAGGGATGAAGTTAGTCGAAGAAATGTTTAAAGAAGTGATTAAAAACGTTACGGGCGGACTCGTGACAGAATATGAGGAGCAAAAAATTGATTGGGGAAATCCGCCAGCTGGCGGATGGCCTAGACTAGATTACTTCGAGGTGTTTAAAAAAGAGACTGGATTGGATTTGAATTCTGCTACAATCGCGGATTTACAAAAAAAAGCAGATGCACTTGGTGCTCCGTATGATAAGAATTGGGGCAGAGGAAAATTGATTGATTCTATATATAAGCGAACAGTGCGCCAAAAGCTGGTTCAACCATGTTTCTTAGTCGGGCATCCGTTTGAATTATCCCCATTGGCCAAAGTTGACCCTGTAAATTCCAAGAAAAGTTTGCGCTTTCAAGTGTTAGCGGCGAAAACTGAATTGGGCAATGGCTTCTCCGAAGTCAACGATCCGCTATATCAAATGCAGAGATTCCAAGAGCAAATGAAATTACGCGAAGCGGGAGACAAGGAAGCCCAGATGTTGGACGCTGATTATGTCGAAGCTCTCGAGTATGGCATGCCACCGGCTGTCGGGTTTGGGATGAGCGAAAGATTTTTTTCAGTAATTATGAATAAACCAATGCGGGAAACCGTAATTTTCCCACCAATGAAAGAGCAATAATATGGATGAAAACCGTCCAAAAGTTGGAATTGGCGTTATGATTTTTAAGGATCGAATGGTTTTGATGGGTAAGAGAAAAAACGCCCATGGATCAGGTGAGTACGCTTGGCCAGGTGGGCATTTGGAATATACAGAATCCTTTGAAGGATGTGCAATTAGAGAAGTTAAAGAGGAAACGGGAATTGAAATTGAAAATATTAGATTTCAATTTTTAGCGAATATAAAAAAATATGCCAATAAGCACTATTGCCATATTGGGTTGATAGCTGATTGGAAAAGTGGAGAGCCAAAAGTTTTAGAGCCAGACAAATGCGAAGAATGGAATTGGTACGAGATTGATAAATTGCCGACCCCAATGTTTTATATGTGTGAGCTTTCTGTAGAATCTTATAAAACCGGAAGAAATTATTTCGATAGTTAAAATAATCGTATGAATAAACTATTAATAGGCACTGGCAATAGTGCGAAACTGGATACTTATCGGGAATTTCTCAAAGATTTCGATTTTGAAGTTGTAACATCGAAAGATTTAAAAATTCCATCACCTGAAGAAGTTGGCAGAAATTTCGAGGAACAAGCTATAGCCAAAGCTAAATATTATTTTCAAAAATCGGGATTACCGTCTTTAGTAGATGACGGGGGTATGGAAATTGTCGCACTGAATATGGAACCAGGAATCAAAAGTAAAAGATGGATCGGTAGAGAAATGACTGACCATGAAATCGTGTCAGAAGTTATCAAAAGAATGAAAGATGTACCGAAAGAAGAACGAGGTTGTCGATTCACGGTTGTGCTGGCCCTAGCCACACCATTTGGGATTTTTACCTCGGATGCGACTGTGGAAGGAGTAGTAGGCGAGCAGCACTCTAGTAAAATAACAGAAGGTTATCCGTACGATTCTGTGATCTACCTTCCGAACTATGGAAAATTTGTGTGTGAATTGAAAGATTCCGAATACGACATCATGAACGTGCGTCGCCATGCGTTTGAGAAGATTAAAAATATTTTTAAGGAAATAAAGAAAGAATATGCTTGATATCAAATTTATAAGAGAAAATCTAGATAAAGTCAGGGCAGCTATAAAAAACAAAAATTCCAACGCAAATTTGGACCATGCTTTAACTTTGGATGATCAACGCCGGAAACTGATTATCGAATCCGAAGCTATTCGGAGCAGACGAAATGAAATTACCGCGGACCTGCAGAAAGAAAAGAAAGAAGATCTGATCGAGGAAAGCAAAAAGCTAAAAGAGATGCTGGGCATGAAAGAAACGGAACTGAAAGAAATAGAAGCCCAGTGGTTGGTTGCGATGCAGGAAATTCCAAACATTCCGCTGCCTGATGTGCCAGTGGGAGCGGATGAAACAGAGAATCAAGTTTTGAAAAAATGGGGCGAGCCCACTGAATTTAAATTTGAGCCGAAAGATCACCTGCAACTCGGTGAAGCTTTGGATATTATCGACATGACCCGGGCTGTGAAAATTTCTGGAGCCAGATTTGGATTCAAAAAAGGTGGTGCAGCCATGCTGGATGCAGCGCTGATGCAGTTTGCATTTAAAGCTTTAACTGATCCCCAAATAATTCAACAGATTGCAGGATCAGTCGGGGTCAGCCCGAAACCATTTATCCCAGTCTTGCCGCCAGTCATGATCAAACCCGATGTCTATACTAGAACTGGACGCTTGAGCCCCCAGGACGAAGATGAGAAATACAAAATGGCGAAGGACGAACTTTATCTCATCGGCAGCGCTGAACATACACTGGTCGCCATGCACATGGACGAATCGATCAATGAAAAAGACATCCCGCTGCGCTATGTCGGATTTTCGACTTGTTTTCGACGCGAGGCTGGGTCATACGGAAAAGATACGAAAGGCATGCTCCGCGTCCATCAATTCGATAAAGTCGAAATGGAATCATTTACCTCTGCAGCGAATTCTTTGGCAGAACACAAATTTTTGGTAGCGGTTCAGGAGTATTTGATGCAACAATTAGAATTACCCTACCAGGTTGTGATCAATTCCACAGGCGACATGGGTAAACCAAATGCCAGACAGGTTGATATCGAAACATGGCTGCCTGGGCAAAAAAAATATCGAGAAACGCACAGCGCTGATTACATGACAGATTATCAAGCCAGAAGGTTGAATATCCGAATCAAACGAGCAGACGGGTCTAGCGAGTATGCGCATACCAATGATGCGACCGGGATTGCTATGTCTCGCATCCCGATTGCGATTATGGAAAACAATCAAATGGAAGATGGTTCAATCCGGGTGCCAAAAGTCCTGATTCCATTTATCGGTTCTGATGTAATCAAAAAGCAATAATGTCATCCTCCTCTCAAGTAGTCATCAGCAAGCAAAACTTGCTGCATAATTTGCGGCAATTTAAAAACATTACCAAAGGTTCTCAAATCATGTCTGTGGTTAAAAGTAATGCCTACGGCCACGGCATTGTTGAAGTTGCCCGAGCTATTGAGCAAACAACGGATTGGTTTGCGACTGTGAATCTCGATGAAGCTTTGGTTTTGCGCAAAGCGGGGATAAAAAAACCAATTTTGGTTTTGAGCTACTATGATTTGGATTTAGTCGGTGAGGCTATCAAACATAATATTTCACTGATCGTTTACGATTTGAAACAAGCGAAAGTTATTGACCAGAGCGCGCGAAAACTAAAAAAGAAAGCCAAAATTCATCTCAAGGTTGATATCGGCACTCACAGGCTTGGAGTGCTAGAAAATCAAATTATCCAATTTGCTCTAGCGGTCGGAAAGTTTTCAAACATAGAAGTCGAGGGAGTATTTAGTCACTTGGCAGCATCAGAAGAAGACATTGATTTTACTACTGAGCAAATAAACTTATTTGACCAAATTCTGTTCGAGCTTTATCGAGCCGGGTTAGAGCCTAAAATCAGCCACATTGCCTGCTCTGCAGCATCCCTAGTGTTCAAAACTAGCCACAGGAGTGCGATTCGATTGGGGATAGGGCTCTATGGGCTTTGGCCATCAGAACAGGCTAAACGCCATACTTTAAAAAGCTATCCTAACTTCGAATTGAAAGCTGCTCTTAGCTGGAAAACGAAAATAATTCAACTGAAGAAGATTGGTGCTAAGGTGTATATTGGTTATGGTAAATCTTACCAAACTCATCGAACCACTACGCTAGCCGTGCTACCAATTGGCTATGCTGAAGGCTATGATCGTGGACTCTCAAACATAGGACATGTGTTAATCGGTGGTAAACGCTGTAAGATTTTGGGTCGGGTCTGTATGAATTTAACCATGGTAGATGTGACTGATGTAAAGAAAGTTAAGGTTGGAGACGAAGTGGTTTTGATTGGATCACAAGCGAAAGAAGTGATATCTGCTGATGAAATCGCTAAACAAATCGGGACGATAAATTATGAAGTGGTAGCGAGAATTAATCCGGAAATTTCGAGAACAATAAAATAATGGCAAAGAAAAAATTAAAAATTGCTGTAATCTTTGGTGGGACTTCACAGGAACGTGAAGTGTCTTTAGAGTCAGGTAAAAATGTTGCACAAAATTTGAATAAGAATAAATATGAATTGATTCCAGTAGAAATATCCGCAGCAGGCAGATGGTTAATCAGCAGCCCAACGATCAAACAGTTAGAGCATTCAGTTTCCACAAAAAAAGTTGCGAATAATCGAGCAATTGTCCCGATAGATAAAAATTCTGAATCGAATATAGATTTAGCTTTTCTGGCCTTACATGGACCAGGTGGAGAGGATGGGACAATCCAAGGAGTTTTAGAATCGTTAAAGATAAAATATACCGGTTCTGGAGTTCTGGCCTCTGCTTTAGCCATGGATAAAGCCAAAACTAAAAGAATGGTTGCTTCAGAGGGAATTTTGGTCGCACCGCATATCGTTGTTTCCAAACAAGATTACAAAAAAAATCCTCAGAAGTATCTTAAAAATCTCAAAGGAAAAATTGTTATCAAGCCCAATCGGATTGGTTCATCTATCGGAATCACAATTTCGGATAAAAAAGATCAAATAAAAAAAGGGTTAGAAGACGCTTTTAAGCATGATCTGGAAGTTATTGTAGAACCGTACATCAAAGGACGGGAGTTAACTGTCCCGGTCTTAGGGAATAAGCATCTGCAAGCGTTACCGGTAATTGAAATTGTGCCGAAAGGTGGTTCGGAATTTTTTGATTTTCGAGCCAAATATAATTCGAACTTTAGTGACGAAATAGTTCCTGCTCCAATCCCCAAAAAGTTAGCAGAAAATTTACAGATAATTGCCATGGAAGTCCATGAGTTACTCGGTTGCCGAGGAGTCACTCGGTCTGATTTTATTGTCACGCAGAAAGGCCAAATATATTTTTTGGAGATCAATACGATTCCTGGAATGACTGAAAATTCTCTAGTTCCGAAATCAGCCAAAGCTGCCGGGATTTCGTATTCCAAATTGTTAGATAAATTAATCCAATTGGCGTTAGATAAAGAATAATGCGGATATTTTCAGGACACAGGAAAAAAGTTGAGGCGAAAAAACGATTTGGATCGATGGAATTTCGGAATAAAATCAAAGCCGCCGGTAATTATAAGCGGGTTTATTTAAAGAATGAAGGTAAATCCAAGTTTTCTATAATTCGCATAATTTGTGTAATTACATTGTTTTTGCTAATTTATTTTTTGATTATTTCAGATGCACTGTTGATTAAAGAAGTTACCGTGAGAGGTAATACTCAGGTTTCTACTGCACAAATTGATGAAGTCTTAAGTGCCAATGCCAATTCTCGATTATTTTTTATTAAAAAGAATCATTTTTTATTGATGAGCGAGGGAAGAGTTAACAAACTTCTAACCAAAGGCATACCGACGATTAAATCAATTACGAACTCTGACCGGAAGTGGCCAAATAAAATTACTATTGAGATCGTCGAACATACCCCAGGATTTGTCATCGAATCCAATGGAAATTATTTTTTGATTGATGACGAAGGCGTGATCGTCGAAGAGGTCCAAGATCCGAAAAGTTTCTTAGTCGTGCATGATCAGTTAACCGAGAGCTTTGCTCGTGGCGATCGATTGCCAAATCAGAAGTTGGTTCCATTTATTATGACCATGAATAAATCCTGGAATAGTAAAATTACAACTCCGATTGATACTATTAAATTTCCGGGCAAAAGCAGCACCGAAGTTCAATTTATTACCACCACAGGCTGGGCAGTACTTTTTGATACTGGCCGTTCTGTGGCTGTACAGCTCTCTGATTTGTCTGTTATTCTATCGAAACAGATTAGAGCCTCGGAACTGCCGAATTTAGCGTATATAGATTTGCGATTAAATAAATGGGCATATTATTGCTTCAAACAGAGTCCTTGTGAACAACAACCGATTCCGACTGAAGCGGGAGCGAGTACAACAAATGAGTAATAGGTATATTATTTCTTTGGGTGGTTCGTTAATTGTTCCTGACGAAGTTGATGTTAATTTTTTGTTACAGTTCAAAAAGTTAATTGAATCGGAAATTAAAAAAGGTAAGAAATTTATTTTAATAACCGGTGGCGGCAGAACTAGTAGAAGATATTCCGAAGCCGCAAAAAAATTAGGAGATCTGGAGTCCGTTGATTTAGATTGGTTAGGAATACATTCAACCAGACTCAATGGACATTTGCTGCGAACAATATTCCGAAAGCATGCACATGAAAGAATTATCAAGAACCCCAACAAAATTGAAAATGCGAACGAGCCGATAATTGTATCAGCTGGTTTTCGGCCAGGCTGGTCAACAGATTATGTCGCTGTACTTTTGGCCAAAAAATATGGAGCCGAGGCTATGATTAATTTGAGCAATATCGATTATGTTTACGACAAAAATCCGAAAAAATTCAAAGGGGCTAAACCTTTAAAAAATATTTCCTGGAAAGATTTTCGCAAAATTGTGGGAAACAAATGGGACCCAGGATTAAACTTGCCATTTGATCCTGTCGCCTCGAAACTGGCTGAGAAGCTGAAATTAAAAGTTGTAGTGATGAATGGTAAACCCTTATCGAATTTAAAAAACCTGCTTTCAGGCAGATCTTTCAAGGGTACGGTCATTGAATAAAACAAGGAGTTAATCCACCCGGTACTCGGTAACGATTATTTCACCTTTAAACCCGGGGGTGTCAGTCCATTGCTTCTCGGTGACTATACTCCAATTTCCTGGAACGTTTGGCTTGGAACCGCTAAATCCTGTTGTCCACAGCAACCAGACATTGCTGTTTTTTTCTGTTGGTTTAAAATCCAGAATTAAATCATCATTGGTGAGAATTGCAGTGCCGGAAAAATGTGGAATTGTTTCAAGTGAACCTGAAGAATAGAGAAGTGGCCTGATTTCGGTTTGGTTATAATATTTGAAAGTAAAGTAGATAAAACTGGAGCCGACATAAATTTTATCAGTTGATTGGGCACCATCATTGATAAATTCCGCCGCCGCGGCCATCCCCGGTTTGTAATTGACCTGTCGATTAAAAATTAAATTTTTCACACCAAGGTCCTGCCAGTTTTTGAAAAATAGAATAAGACTGATCAGTGCAAAGACGATCGTGAGCGTTCTGCGAGTGGTATATTTAGGCACATAAAACAAAGCTGCCGCTATAAGGATAGTGAAAAAGAGTGAAGCAAAGACAAAGTATCGATCCAGGTAGATAGCTTGCTTAAAAGATAACAGGATGGCTGCGAGAAATGGGATAGCCACACCTGAAATAATTAACCATCGAATTGGAGGCTTGGTTTCTTTAAAAAAATAATAGATGACAAAAATTGCGACAATCAAAATAACGATCAAAGTTAAGTGATCATTACCCTGGCCTCCAAAAATCATTTTGAAAATTGTACTGGGTACGCTCCATCGATCAGGTTCTGGAATCCAAAAAGCTGAAGTGACGCGCTTGATTTGGATCAGGAATGTCGGTAGCCACGGCAAAAAGAGGATAGCGGCCAAAATATAACTCCCGACCGCTTTGTAGTTGATTTTTCGATTTCGGATAAATAAATAGAGGACATAAAGCCCTTGAGCCATGATTGAAAACACGATGTAGTAATGGGTGAGTAGTCCTGCTGCAGTAGCTACTCCATACCAGGCCCAAGTTGAGTACTTGTTATCTTCTAATGCTTTCAGTAGCAACCAGGTGCTTATCAAAACCAGAAAAGTTCCGAGTGTATACATTCTCGCTTCCAGTGAGTACTGAATTTGAAAAGGGTTGATCGCCAGAAAGAACGCGGCAATCAAAGCCAGCTTCGGATTACCTGCCCGCAACGCTCCCGCTTGCGGGGCGGGCGGGTTAAAAGCCTTTTTAACGAACAGATAGCCAGCGTAGATCGTGAGGACTCCAAAGAGTATCGACAAGAACCGTAACGAAAGTAGTCCGTCACCGAAGACATAGCTCCACAAACGCAAGACCCAATAGTAGAGGGGAGGGTGCACATCCAGGCCGATTCGATGCATCATTTCTGACCAAGAGTACTTGATGTAAAGAGCAGAAAAGGCTTCATCGTGCCAGAGTGCTACAGCAGTATTGTTGTAAAATCGAAGCAAACCGCCGAGGATTAAAATACCCAGGAGTTTAAATATTCCAGAATTGTCGCGAGTAATTATTTCTTTACTTTTGCTCATAGACCAACATAATTAGCTCATTGAATTGGTTGAAGTATTCACCAACTAATTGAGCGTTTGGATGAAATTCTGTAAATTTTATCCGATCGTAGATCGTGCTCATGGTGAAGACAACCTGGTCACCTTTTTTTAATTTTACTTCATAAGTGTGCGCGGGATCAACTAGAATAAATGGCTGGTTTTTTTCCGTGGTCAGATAATCAACAGTTTGCACGGAAAACTTATCCAGTGATAAATAAGTTCGATCTTTGAGATTGCGTTGATTCAAATATTCCGAAACCGAGGTTAAGTCTGATCGGAACGAATAATAGTATTCGGGAGACCCAGCAGCAACGACAAAGTATAAATAAAAATTAAATACTGCGACAATTGATAAAAATAAGGTTGCGAAATAATATTTCGGCCAGCCATGATGATTGACGGTAAGTTTTTTCCAAACCCAGTAAATACCCCAAGCTGAAATAATAAACACAACTGGGATGACCCCTATCAGTCGCAGTCCATGCGGAATGCCTTCTGCGGTTGTCACTTCAGGGGCTAACATAAACCAAAACCAAGTGCCGCAGAGGGCCATGTAGACAGTTTCGGCTTTGAGTTTTTGTTCCCAAACTTGTTTCAGCAGAACAAACATCGCTATTGTAAACAAAATCAAGCCTACAGCAAAAAATGGGCTGATGTACGGCGAGAGAAACGGTTGTCCCGAGACATTATGTCGCCAATTCAGATCACCTTCAGTGAAAAACCCAACCATAGTTTTAATGAAAACGTCGAAGAAAGTGCCAAGAATGTTACCGTTGTTTAAATCTTTGTTGAAAATTGAAACGTGGCCAGCTCTGCCAACGAAACTTCCTGGATGCTGATAAAAGTAATTAGCGATCCAGCTAATCCCAAGGATGAATGCTCCAGCAAACACCAGTTTGTATTTTGTATAAACCCTGAACACTTCTTTCCAGTTGCTTCGTTTGGCTAAAAACAGGAGGGCTCCAAACCCGACGAGGAGCGGGACCATCATTCGGAAAGAAATGTAGGTGTAAAACCCTAAAGCAAAAAATAAGCCGGAGGCAGCAGCTGACCAATACTTTGTTTTTTTATCTTCGGCCTGAAAAAATTTGACTAAGAAAAAAAGAGTCAGAGTTGCCATCAGGGGCACAGTGTTGGCTCGAAACGCGGTTCGAGACACGATTACAGCATAGCTCGATACTGCCATGAAAAAAGAGGAGAGCAGAGCCACATTTTTTCCAAACATTCGTTTGGCCAAAAAATAAGTGGCAATCACAGTGGCGACACTAAATCCCGCGGAGATCACATGATGTTGCCAGGCCCCGCGACCAAAAAACTCTACGACCGCTGCCAAAAAGTAAAAAAACAAGGCTTCGCGACCATTGCCCCGTTCATAAAAGGGCTGAATTTCACCCTTTAAAATATTATTAACATCTAAGCCGTTGGCGGCTTCGTCAGGGAATAATCCACCCGGCAAACTCGTGATTTGCCAGTATCGAAAAAAAACAGCCAGGGCAGCAATTAAAAGCAGAATCCAGTTGTCTTTTAGGAACTTTTTCATTATAATTTGATAGATGTTTTCGACCAAACTTCATGAGGCATTAGCCTCCAAAAAACCGTTTATTTCTGACCGAATGAATTCAGTGGGAATTTCAGTCGCGTTCTTAATCAATATTATACATTGGATAACCCTCTATATCAAGATCAAACCGACTGAAGAACAACTGTTGCTGCACTACAATGTCATACTCGGCGCTGACTTTATTGGGAGAAGTTTGTATCTATATTGGATCCCCCTGTTAGCACTGGTTTTGCTTTTTGTTAATTTAATTTTGGCTATCCGATTTTATCGGAAGGAAAAACTTGCCTCATATTTTATAAGTTTCAGCAGCATTCCGGTTCAGCTGGTATTTTTTGCTGCCACGATTGTGCTCATTTTTGTCAATGAATAAACGGACTTTTGGAATCAGGTTGCTCGAAATTTTACCGGGATTTTTAACTTGGGTCACTTTGATTGGTGCTCCTCTTTTGTCATATTACCACCCAGTGTGGATTTCTGTTTATATTATTCTTTTTGATTTGTATTGGTTTTTGAAAGGTGGTAATGTGGCCACCCATTTAATGCATTCTTATTATCGTTTGAAAGTTCACGACAAAATTGATTGGAAGGATTGGTGTCAGCGCCTGATCGACACGGATGGTTTTAAAAAATATTTAAACCAACAAGTACTCGAAGCGAATAAAAGAGTTACCAAAAGAACTTTTAAAGAACATCTAGCAAGAATCGAAGCTATAAATGACAATCGAGATTTGGATTGGACCAAAATTTATCATTTAATAATTGTCCCGTTATATCAAGAAGGGCTGGATGTTCTGGAACCAGCCATTCGTTCTTACTCAAACGCTGATTATCCCAATGAGAAACTAATTTTTGTTTTGGCTGTGGAAGAACGGGCCGGAACTGAAGCGTTGCAGAGAGCACAAATTTTAAAAGAAAAGTTCTCAAAAGAATTTCATTCATTTTCTATTGTCGTTCATCCAGATGGGTTGCTAGGGGAAGCTCGGGGCAAAGGCGCGAACTGTGCTTTCGCAGCTGAAAAAATTGCACAAGACCTGATCAACTGGGGGATTCCATACGAGAATGTTATTGTTTCTAATTTTGATTGTGATACTTCTGTCGCAACGAATTATTTTGCTCACTTAACGTTTGATTTCCTAACCATTGATAAACCTCATCAAGCGAGTTATCAGCCCATGCCCATGTTCCATAATAATATTTGGGATACTCCAGCAATTGCGCGCGTAATCGCTATCTCATCTTCGTTTTGGCAGCTGGTTGAAGCTTCGAGGCCTGATCGATTGGTAACTTTTTCATCTCATTCCATGAGTTTTAAAACTTTAGTCGAAGTCGGGTTTTGGCGTCGAGATTTAATTCCAGAAGATTCCTATATTTTTTGGCAGTGCTTCAATTATTTTAATGGTGACTATCGAACCCACCCATTGTTTACAGTAGTTTCGATGGATGCAGTCTTAGGACAATCATACTGGGGAACTTTGGTCGCGCAGTACAAACAGAAACGACGCTGGGCCTGGGGTGCAATTCAAATTTCGATCGTTTTCCCACAGTTCGCGCGCAATAAAAAAATGCCCCTTTGGAAAAAATTACTTTATGGTTATCGGATGGTCGAAGGATATTATTTTTGGGCGACGGCTTCGATCATGATTGCGTTGCTGGGGTGGTTGCCTTTGATTTTTGGCGGAGACAGATTTGGGACCACAGTTTTGGCACTCAATTTACCTCTCATGACCAGAGCGATTATGAGTATTGCGACTTTCTTTTTGATTTTTTCAGTTTACGTGAGTTTGGTTTTGTTACCCAAAAGGCCAGCCGGGTACAGTAAATGGAAATCATTTTCCATGATCTGGCAGTGGATTTTTTCGCCAATTGTGTCTTCGGTGTTTGGATCATTTCCAGCCATAGACGCTCAAACCCGATTAATGTTCGGCAAATATATGGAATTTTGGGTGACCCCGAAATTTAGGAAGGATAAAACTCTGTGAGATCTATTTATTTTGTTTCTTTTGCTCTGGCATTTCTAATTTCATTTATCGCGACATTTCTAGTTTCGAGAATTGCTGTTCGAAGAAAAATTCTGGACGTCCCGGATACCGAAAGACGTTTTCATGAAGGCCCTGTTCCACAGCTCGGAGGAATTGCAATTTTTTCGAGTTTCTTTTTAGTGACGTTAGCGATCGGAATTTTCGGAGGATATCTACTCAATGGCCACATCCCGCTGGAAGCATTGATGGGAATTTGGATCGGGGGCGCGATTTTGATGATCGGAGGCTATCTCGATGATCGCTATCGACTGCCGGCAAAGCTTTCGATTATTTTTCCGATTATGGCGTGCTTGGCCATTATTACTTCTGGAATCCAGGCGGTCAGTGTTCATCACCCGTTGACCAATGCGATCATCGAACTTAGCCCATTACTTTCTGGGGTTATAGTTTTTTTGTGGACCATGACCATGACCTATACAACCAAACTTTTAGATGGGATGGATGGATTAGTCACTGGCATTTCCGCAATTGCAGCACTCTCGATTTTTGCTCTTTCGTTATCCCCGCAAGTGATGCAACCACAAACTGCTATTCTCGCTATTACTTTTGCCGGTAGCCTTTTGGGATTTTTGATTTTGAATTTTCATCCCGCGAAAATATTTTTGGGGGAAGGCGGCTCAACTTTTGCCGGGTTTATGCTGGCCGTGCTCGCTATTATTTCCGGAGGAAAAATGGCCACGACATTATTGGTTATGGGTATTCCACTTCTGGATATGGCTTGGGTTATCGTGCAGCGACTAGCCAATAAACAATCGCCGTTTTCAGGGGATCGGAAACATTTGCATTTCAGGCTAACCGAAATTGGATTTTCTGTGCCTCAAGCGGTGTTATTCCTCTACGCCTTGGCTGGGATATTTGGGGGAGTCGGATTATTTCTTCAATCCCGAGGTAAATTTATCGCTTTGATTATATTATTTCTGGTCATGCTCTCGATCATCGCTTCTTTGTATTCAGTATTAAGGGCCAAAGGAAGAACCCATGAGTAAGATAGCAATTGTTTTTATCTCTTTAGTTTTTATGGCGGTGAGTTGCAACCGAGTTCCGACTATGAGTGTAGGCAATGAAAGAGTTGAGATTGAAATTGCACAGACTCCAGATGCACGAAATCAGGGGCTATCTGGTAGAGAAAGCCTAGGCGAAAATAGTGGCATGTTATTCATTTTCGAGTCCCCAGACGCTTATGGATTCTGGATGAAGGACATGAAATTCCCGCTTGATTTTATCTGGATCAAAGATGGCAAGGTCATAGAGATAACTCCGAATGTCGGGTTTAGGGACCAGACGACTATATATACGCCCAAAAGCGCTGTTGATAGCGTATTAGAGGTAAATGCTGGCTGGGCGTCCAAAAATGGGATTAAAGTCGGGGATCAGGCAATTGTTGACTAGCGTGCAGTTTTTTGCTAAACTGTCTTAGTTATAAGATTCGTAAAATCATGCAAGCAGTAATTGAAACCGGCGGGAAGCAGTATCTGGTCTCCCCAAAGGACAAACTCATAATCGAAAAACTCACCGCCCAAGAAGGCGACACTGTGACCTTTGATAAGGTTCTTTTAGTCGCGTCTGATGATAGCGTTAATTTAGGTAAACCATATTTGTCAGGAGCTAAGGTTACTGGCAAAGTTTTGAAGCAACAAAAAGGTGAAAAATTAGTGGTGTTTAAATATCGAGCGAAGTCTCGGTACCGAAGAAAAACTGGGCACCGCCAGCAACAAACAGTGGTCGAAATCCAAAGCATCGCTTAAAATCCGAAACTAGGTCACAAGCTTTTTGTGATTTGCTTTTGGCTGTTAAGTTCGCCGACCGCTTCCCCAAGGAGGTAGCCCCGTGCCTGAATCCCGCCACATCCTGCCACTCGAAGAGTTCGAGCAGCAGCAGTTTGAAACTTACATCCGTGAAAGGAAGCTCGATCCCCAGGTCATCCTGGAAAGCCAGGATCCTGCGATGAAGGAGTTGGTTCAACAGGCGCGTCGGTTCGCTTCGAACCAACTCGCTACTGCAGAGAGCCGGCACCAGCTCCTGAGACGTATTCACGGATAGGTCCCGCCGCGTCGGTTATAATGGGCACCTACCAATGTCGGGTAGGTTTAACTGACGCAAAAAGGCCACCGCGAGCATGCTCGCGGTGGCCTCCTTTTTAATTAATACTCCCTTCGGCCCTCCAAGGCTTTGGATAAAGTATACTCATCCGCATACTCGAGATCAGCACCAGTGGGCAATCCTCTCGCGATTCGGGTGATTTTGATATTTTTGATATTTTTGAATTTTGAATTTTGAATTTTGATTTGTTTAGTGATATACATAGCTGTCGCTTCGCCTTCAAGCGAAGGATTTGTCGCCAGAACGATTTCACCTAGATCCAACTGCTCTAATCGATTGAGCAGTTCTTTGATTTTCAGATTTTCAGGACTAACTCCATTTAGCGGAGAGATAACACCACCTAAGACGTGGTAGACACCATTGAAATCAGCGATCTGATCCATGGCCACGACATCGAGAGCATCTTCTACCACACAGATCAGTTTCTGGTCTCTTTTCGGATCAGAACAAATTTTACATGGACTAGTCTCGGCCATATTGAAGCAAGTCGAACAATAGATGACATCTTTTTTGAGATTGGCGATGGCAGTAGAAAATCCTTGTAAATCAATCTCCGGATTTTTGAGTAAATAAAAAGTCAGCCGGGAAGCGCTTTTGGGTCCGATCCCAGGAAGTTTGGAAAATTCATTGATTAAATTATGAATCGATTTTGGTAGAGTGGACATAGCCTACATATTCTACTAAATCATGACTTTTTTTACCATCCCAGCGAAAGCGTTTTACCATCTCGAACGAAGTGAGAGATCCCTCCTCCAAGCGCTAACCCTTGTAGGAGCGACTTCTCACTAATCGTTCGAAGTGGTAAAAAACCACCCAGATCAAGTCTGGGGTGGGACTATATTGCGAATAGACTGGACTTGAAATTCTGACAAGAGTTTCATTTTTTCAACCTTTTCTTTAAGCGTTTCCAGAAGCTCATTGGCTTCGCGAAGCAGTGCCAATTTATCATAATCTGGGGTAACAGATTTGTAATAATATGATTTCAGCGAATAGATGAGTTGATCGTCATCGTACAGGACATTCATGTAAGAAATTAAACCCTGAAGTCTCAACCCAACCTCATTCAAATATTTTCGCCAACGGCTGTAAGCATCGCGGCGGATAAGCTCAAATTTCACTAAGGTATAGACTAGGCTGGCGAGCTGGGTGGTTTTGGTCCCGACTGATTCCAAATTCAACCCAACTTTAAGCACAGGCTCTTCGTCCTTACTGAACCCAAAGATATATGGCTTCACCCTCACCCGACTTTTGCTTATTATTGTCATAAATTTTTTATTAATATTCAATTAAACCTTGAGCGAGGAATAAATTTTTAGCAACTCGCGCAGGTCGACGGACCGAGCGCGTAGGCCAAAAATTCAGCAGAATTTTATGGCCGGTGCATAAAAATTTTATTCCGAGCGCTATTCCATTATTTGTTCCATCATAGCTTCCTCGATTGGAGGAGGGGATTTAGCCAGATTCTTAAACGATGTCTTTTCAGCATCGAAGAACAATTCCACGTCGCCAGTCGGTCCATTGCGGTGCTTACGGATCAAAATTTCAGCGATATGAGGCTTTTTCGAGTCTTTGCCCGAGTACATTTCATCACGGTAAATAAACATTACCACATCAGCGTCCTGTTCGATCGATCCTGATTCGCGTAAATCAGAGAGCTGTGGTTTTTTGTCGCCGCCGCGCTGTTCAACTGCACGAGATAACTGGGACAGTGCAAGCACCGGTACGTTTAATTCTTTGGCCAGGATTTTCAGAGATCGGGAAATTTCAGATACTTCTTGGACACGATTCTCTGTGCTACGGCCTTGCATTAACTGCAGATAATCAACCACGATTAGATCGAGATCGTGTTCTGCTTGTAGTCTCCGAGCTTTGGTGCGCAGCTCCATTATATTTAATGCTCCCGAGTCATCTATGTAAATAGGTGCTTCAGACAGTCTGCCGAGCGCGTGCCCGATGCGTTCAAAGTCGTTATCGGGACCTAAATCATTGAGTTTGCCAGTGCGCATTTTCCAAAGATCAACATCAGCTTCAGCAGCCAACAATCGGTCCACTAATTGATCTTTACTCATTTCCAGAGAAAATATGGCCACAGCTTTGTTTTCATTCATAGCGACTTGGCGGACGATGTCGAGAGCCAATGAAGTTTTACCCATTGATGGACGAGCGGCGAGAATCACCAAATCGGATTTTTGTAAGCCGCCCAATTTATTATCGAGGTCAGTGAACCCAGTCGGCACGCCGCGTAATTTTCCTTTTTCCCTGTGTAGTTCATCGATACGATCAAAAGTTTCATGCAGAATTTCTGATAAAGCGATGAAGTTTTGTTTGAGGTATTTTTGGGATACTGAAAATAATTTTTGTTCAGCTTGATCAAGCAGCGACTCGAGATCCAGATCTTCTTGGTAACCCAGGCCCACGATATCTGTAGAAGCCGAGATCAGTCTTCGGAGAGTGCCTTTTCGACGGATGATGTTGGCATAGTGCACTATGTGAGCGCTAGAAGGGACAGAGTTGACCAGAGTCGTAAGGTAACTCATACCTCCGATTTTATCTAAACTGTGACCTTCATCGAGCTTGTTTGATACAGTTAAAATATCGATGGAAGACCGTTCGTCATAAAGCGCTAAGATCGCCAGATAGATTACCTTGTGTTTATCTTCGTAAAAATCATCAGCAGTGATTAAATCCGCGATTTTGATCACAGCATCACGATCTAGCAATAAAGAGCCCAAAACAGATTGTTCGGCTTCTTTATTTTGTGGCGGGATACGATTGATGTAATTTTCCGTCGGTTTGATTTCGGCTGACTTTTTAGGCATGCTTGACTTTAAAACGTACTCTAATTATTAGATTGTACAAAAATATTTAGCAACCCTGTGGAAACTGTGGACAGTGGGGATAAAGTCGAAGCTTTGCTCGCATTTTGGCAAAAAACTAACGGCTGTCAAAAATCGGCATTGGAAAGCCAATTTTTGCAGCCTGCGTTCTCGGTCGCCCCACGCGACCTGCGAAAGCTAGTTTTCTTGCCAAAGTGCTCGCCCCTTCGACTTAAAGAAGATGAAGAAAAGAAAATGAAAACATAAAAACGGCCCTGGGCCGCCTAGTTGATACAAATTATTAAAATAATTATACACCCAAGCTCAATTTTTGTCAAATTTTTTCTTGACTCGAAAGCCATCGAGAGTATCCTCGACGATGTAACCATTGGATTCGATGGCTCGGCGTAATTCATCGGAGCGGACGAAATCTTTTGATTTGCGCGCTACTTCACGCTCGTCGATTAATTTGTGGACCACATCGGGTATGACTTTGGCTGCTTCCCAGACTGCTTTCATTTTCAGACCTAAAATCTCATCAAATTTAAACAAGGTTTGAGCTTTCGCCGAGGTTGGGAACTCGTCAGTTTTGATAAGATCCCACATAATTGCCAGGGCTTTCGGCGTATCCAGATCATTATTAACAGCATTTAAAAAATCTTCTTCAAACTGGGCGCAACCAACTTTGGGTTCGTCGTAATTAGAAATCTCTTGGTAAAGATTATTTAACGCATGTTGGGCGCCAGTCAGACTTTCTTCAGTAAAATTTAATTTACTGCGATAATGAGAGGTCAAAACTAAATATCGATAGGCGAGAGGGTTAAAGCCTTTGTCTACCAAAGCTGACAAAGTTAAGATATTACCTTCAGATTTTCCCATTCTACCTTCACGGATCAAAAGGTGCTCACCATGGAGCCAATAATTAGCTAAGGGCTTATCGTTAGCTCCTTCGCTTTGAGCTATCTCATTTGTGTGATGTGGAAAAAGATGGTCGATGCCCCCAGTATGAATATCAAAAGGTTGTCCCAAAAAATGTTCAGAAATAGCAGAACATTCTATATGCCAGCCAGGAAAGCCTTGCCCCCACGGCGAATCCCATCGTAAAAGATGATTTTTGTACTTCCCAGCTAGTTTAAACCAGAGTGCAAAATCCGCAGGGTGTTTTTTATTTTTATCTACTACAACATCTGATCTGGCCCCAACTTTTTTATCTTCCATTTTTTGACCAGTGAGTTGTCCGTAATTTTCAAATTTTGAAACGTCAAAATAAATAGCCAATTCAGTCTCGTAAGCGATTTCTTTTTGAAAAAGTTTTTCAATTAATTTAATTTGTTGCGGGATATATTCAGTTGCTGGAGCCAGTGTTTCAGCTTGCAAGATATTCAGCGTTTTGAGATCAGCCAGAAAGGCATCCGTATATTTTTTTGCCAAGTTTAGAATCTCCTCCACTGACCCACCTTCTTTTTCCATCTTATCTTCCCCAAAGTCTTGATCGCCGGTTAAGTGTCCAACGTCAGTAATATTCATTACGTGTTTAACTGTGTAACCATTATATTCCAAAGCGCGTCTCAAGAAGTCTTCAAACAGATATGTCCGAAGATTGCCTACATGCGCATAGTTATAAACTGTGGGACCACAAGTATAAAGACCGACTGCTTTGTCGGTTATGGGCTTAAATTCTTCAATTTTTCGTGTTAGGGAATTAAATAGCTTCAACATTGCTCTATTATAACAAATTTTAAATAAATTTTAATTAATTCGATGAACTAGCTAAATGCTCTCATACTACCAAGTATGGTAGCAAATTGCTAAATTAGAGTTGAGCGCTTTTGAGAATATGTTCCAACTCTTTACTTAAACCGGTTTTTTCTTTTTGCTTTGCCAATACAGCCAAAAGTTTTTGCTTTTGTTTTTTATTCGATGATTTTATTATCTCATCTAATAGTAATTCCGGCCAAAAGTATAAAGGATATCGGCGCTTAACCTTTTTCCAGTCAGAGACATCTTTTGTAGGGTCATATTTTTTTCGGCTGACTCGTTCAAGAACTGTCCGATAGCCCTCCCCGTATATTTGCATCCAAGTCTGAACTCTAGCAATTGTGCCGAAACTGACCTTCAACTCTTCTTTTATCTCTCGGTAATTCAAACCTTTATAGAGCAATTTTGCTATTTGCAATCTTCGTGCCAACATCATTGTTTCTGGTTCCGATAATAGATCTTTGATAAAATTTGCCATTTCTACAGCCGAATGCAAACTCGCGAGGGCTTGCGCAAATTCTATAAAGAGTTCTTCTTGTTCTTTTTTAGTTAAAACTCGTGGAAACTTTGACATTTGTTTAGCTTTTAATACTTGAGCAAAATGCTACCATACTACCAAGTATGGTAGCAAATAACTAATTTTACAACCAGCGGCGTTTACGGAAGTAATAAAGCATGGTTATGGTAACAACAAACATGAAGCCAGTGATGAAGCTGATTAAGTATAAATCGTTCGACAGACCGTAGTTTTCTTCGATGTTGGTTCGTTCCATAAATACCAAAATATTTGTAATCAAATTTAGTGCTGCTAAAACAACAGAGAGGACTGTTAAGACTTGCAAAATATCATTGATACGATGCGTGCCTAGAGATTGGTTGGTTTCTTCGAAGCTCTCCACACTTTCTTTGTCAGAAGACAGCACGTTCCAAATGTTTTCTCCGTATTCGATCAAATCCTGAAAATAAGTTTTGTGGTCTTTGAATTTCAGATAGTCATTTGAAGAGTGCAGAATTTTGTTTAAAACATAACGGTGCATTTTTACGATACGGCGGTAGATGATGATGTTTTTTTTAAGTTCAGATAATTTTTCCAAAGTTTTGATGTCAAGTTGGAACACATTTTTCTCGGCACTTAGGACTTCTCGATTGATGTGGTCCAGAATCGGAGAGCTTCTTTTGAACAATGCTTCCAAAATAGTAAACAGCAAAAATCCTGATCCTTGCATCATCATCGCATTCCGGGTCTGGTCGTACTGCTGCGCGTTGTGTACCAGGTTGTTCAGAGTTTTCATTTTGCCATTGTGAATAGTGATCACATAATCCGGACCGATCAAAAAATCAACCTCCACTGAACGGATTTCATTGTTTTCTTTACTATAGTATGGAAAAAGCAAAACGATGAAATGGTAGGCCGGATATTCGTCGATTTTTGTCCGGATCGATGGCGTGATGATATCTTCAAAATCAAGCGGGTGAAATTTGAAGTGTTCTTTGAGATAGGTGAGATCGCTGTCTTCAGGTCCGACGATGTCGATCCAACGTAAATTTTTGGTATGAATTATTTTCAGGCTCATGTTGAAGCTTTTGTTTCTGTCTACGAAGTACGAAAACTTACGAAAATACGAAAAACTTTGCTTAAAGCATACCAATTATGTTATAATTTAGCAAATATCATGGGGTTGCCAGAAACCAAAAATTAGTATATAATTCTCCGTTATGGCCGAAAAATTACCATTTAAACGCCCTGATTCTGAATTGAGTCCAGAGGCTATAGAAGCTATGAAAAAGCAGCAAGAAACCGCTGCTGAATTTGCTAATGTCAAAGAAAAAGAGGGGGCTGGGGTAAGTCGCGGTTGGTCTACAGAGGCAGAAATGCAAAGATTAAAAGATGATGTAGATAGTAATGCTTTGAAAGTTGAGCCAAAATTCGAGCAAGTCAAGAAGGTGAAAAGCCCAGATGAGGATGTAATAGATAAAATGATTGCCGAACTTGAAGCAGCCAAAACCTCGGATGAAAAAAACGTAGTTTTAACTAGTTGGATGCAAGGAGTAACAACTGGTAAATTCACTCCTAATCAAGCAATGGAGGCTCGTGCCCGAATAGATGAAATAGGAAAAGGCGAAATTCCGAAGGCAGCCTAAACTTGCAGTTGTTCCTCCCCTTAATATAAGGGGAGGTTAGGAGGGGTTATATCCTAAGCCTTAGACTGCAGTTGAATTCTTGGTTCTGTCTCCCCCTCGAGGGGGAGAATAAAATTGAAATAAACACAATGGAAAATAAAAACAAACTCGACGAAATACTAAAACTATTTACAACGAAAGTTCTCTGGACCACTATCGGGGTCCTGCTTTTTGTCGTGGTGATTGGCTCTGTCGATTGGTGGTATGAGTTAAAGAAGGAAGCAGCGATCACTCAGATTGCTCCGACGCTTCGGTCGGAGCAATCTGACGTTCCGTCAGATTGGAAAACTTATACGAATACCGAATATGGATTTGAGTTTAAATATCCCAATGACTGGGAAATTTATCTTGATCCTCACGCAGTAGGTTTTATTTCAGCCGAGACTAAACAAAAGATGGAAAATCCTCTGTTCGAGGGAGATATAGACCTTTGGTTTAGTTGGGAATCATATTTAAATACGGCTGACCCACAAAGTGTAAACAAAGAGGCAATAAACGGTTATGAATTTACTTATTATTCGGGAGGTCAAGGTGGACATGAAACAGGAAATTATGAAATTAAATCTGGTGAAAATGTTTTGACATTTTCTGGTAACCCTAAAATTATACTGCCAGTCCTTTCGACTATTAAGATTAATGAGTACTCGATAGTTACTACAGGTTTTTATAAAAAGTTTATTAGTTATAAATATGGGTATGAATTTATTTTTCCCAATGAATATTGGCAGGTAAGATCAGTTGGCGACAGAACGAGTGCTTACTTGGCTAACGAAGAAAATGGTACCGTGTACGTAGAATTTGAAATTGCCGCAGAAAATATTGGAAGAGAAAGTGTTTTCGACATAGGAGCGAATGTTCCTATCGAAGAAACTAAATTTGCAGGATTTTCAGCAAAGCGCTACGAATGCCCGCGAATGATTAAGTGCCCGAACCAGCTCATAGAGACCATTTCAATTCAACTAACGAATTACCCATCAAGTTGGGGAGAAGATAATGAGATTAACTTAGATGTTTATAATGGTGGAGAGGGCGCATTAATTGATGCAAATAAATTGCTTTCGACTTTTAAATTCGCGAATTAATGTGCAAATAGAAAAACAAAATTTATTACGTAGTTAACTACGTAGATTCCCATCTCGAACGAAGAGAGAGATCCCTCCCAAGAGCGATTTCTCCCCCGGATCAAGTCCGGGGTCGAAATGGTTAAAATAATAAACAATGCAAATAGAAAACCAAAACCCAATTCCACCAAACCATCCAGTATTAAACCACAAGGTTTTGTATACCGTCCTTGGAGTTTTGCTTTTAGTATTAATCGCAGGTTCATATTTCTGGTGGCAGGAGATAAAAAAGTCAGAGATCAGTCAAGAAGCTCCGACGCTTCGGTCGGAGCAATCTGACGTTCCGTCAGATTGGAAAACTTATACAAATACAGATTATGGATTTGAGTTTAAATATCCAAGTTATTTTATAATTTCCTCTGATGATAAAACTATAATATTTGATATTGATGAGTTTTCGGGATTAGAGATCAGTACAGAAAATAATTTGTCGAATTTAAATCTAACTCAATGGCTTACAAGTTCTGAACAATATAATTCAAAAGATGAAATAGACAAAATACTCAATGAAAGTGAAGTCGGTTTTTCCTTTCAGCAAAATGAGCTTAGAGTAGATGATAAAATTGGCCTTAAACAGAAATATGATGGTGAAGGAGGTGCAGTTATTTATGTTTTTTTACCAAACAATAATAAAATTTATATCCTAAGACTAGGGTCTGATTCGCATTTTTATAATCAGGAGAACTTAATACTGGATTTTGATCAAATCCTTTCGACTTTTAAGTTTACAAACTGATGTCTAGTCCAGCAATGATAATTTTTTGGGTGATACTGATCGCCATCCTAGGAATGGGTGGGTTGCTTTTGTATTACGTTTTTATCGATGTCTTACGGAAAAAAACCTGGGCGCCAAGAGTTTTGAAATCAGTATTCCTCGAAGTATCGATCCCAAAAGAAAATTCTGATCCGGAAAAAGAGCCACAGAAGCAAGAAAAAGAAATGATAGCCATCGCCGAGCAGTTCTTCACGACTATCACGACCCACCAAGATCGCGGAGTTAGTAGTTTTTTGGGGATCAATGAATATATCAGTGTCGAAATCGCGGCCCATGCCAAGAAAATTTCATTTTTTATTAATACGCCCAAGCACTTGCAAGATTTAATCGAGAAACAGTTACATGCTCAATATTCAAAAGCGAATATTGAAGTTATCAAACCCTATAATATTTTCGGCAAAGATTCTGTAGTGACTGCCGCGGAGTTATCGTTGCAGAAAGATTACGCTTTTCCAGTTCGGACATACAAAGTCATGGAAACTGATCCTTTGAATGCTCTGACGAACAGTTTATCCAAACTTACAGAAACCGAAGGTGCTGCGATCCAGCTTCTGATCAGTCCTTCCACTGATCATTGGCAATCTAAACCTCGGCATTATGCATTGGAAATTCAACAAGGTCGCAATCCTGATGTGGTTACATCGTCGATGGCAATGAAAGGCATGAATGGATTTTTCAAACTTTTCAGCGAAGCATTTAATTCATTTATGAATTCTGGTAAACCGCAGCAACAACAAATGGGGTACATGGATCGTTCAGGGATGAACAAACCGCTGCATCTGACCCCGATGCAGCAGGAAATGATAAAAAAGTTTGAAGAAAAAGCGTCGCGTCCTGGTTACAAATTTAATTTGCGCGTGGTCAGCTCTGCGCCCAGCCAAGAAATGGCCCAGAGTAACCTCCGAAATATTCTATCTTCATTTATGCAGTACTCTATGCCGCCGTTCAATGGCTTTCAAGTGTTGCGACGCAAACCTCAACAAGTAATCTCTGATTATATTTTCCGAGTTTTCCGAAACACTTCCGCGATTCTCAATACCGAAGAATTGGCGTCTATCTGGCATCTGCCTACAGCATATCTGGAAACTCCGAATATCAAGTGGGTCGCAGCCAAAAAAGCACCGGCCCCGACCAATGTCCCGGCTGAAGGTGTGTTGCTCGGCCACAACCTCTATCGCGGCGTAGATACGAAAATTCGGATCCAGAGAGAGGATCGGACGAGACACATGTATATTATTGGGCGCACTGGTACTGGTAAAACTGAATTACTCAAAAACATGGCCATCCAAGATATTCGAAATGGCGAAGGGATCTGTATCGTGGACCCACACGGTGATCTGGTGGAAGATGTACTGCAATATATTCCGAAAGAACGGGCTGAAGATGTGATTTTGTTTGAACCGTTTGATATGGATCGTCCGCTCGGATTAAATATGCTCGAAGCCAAGGATCCATCCCAAAAAGATTTCATGATTCAGGAAATGATTGCGATTTTCTACAAACTTTTCCCACCAGAGACTATCGGACCGATGTTTGAGCATAATATGCGCAATGTCATGCTGACTCTGATGGAAGATCAGCAATATCCGGGGACAATTGCTGATATTCCACGGATGTTTACTGATGTGAATTTCCAGAAATACAAAGTCGCAAAAGTCAAAGATCCGATAGTGAGAAGTTTTTGGGAAAAAGAAATGGCGAAAACTTCTGATTTCCATAAATCAGAGATGCTGGGTTATTTGATTTCTAAAGTCGGTCGGTTCGTGGAAAACGAAATGATGCGAAATATCATTGGCCAGCCGCATTCAGCATTTGATTTCCGGCAAGTCATGGATGAAGGTAAAATTTTGCTGATCAATTTATCGAAAGGCAAAACCGGAGAAGTCAATGCCAAATTGCTGGGATTGATAATTGTTTCGAAACTCCAGATGGCCGCGCTTTCTAGAGCTGATATTCCAGAACAAAATCGACGAGACTTTTATCTCTATGTCGATGAATTTCAAAACTTTGTGACGGATAGCTTCGCGACTATTCTATCAGAGGCTCGTAAGTACAGGCTCAATTTGATCATGGCTCATCAGTTTATTTCTCAACTTGCCCAGGAAAAAGAAGGTTCCTCCGCTCTGGATACTCGCATGAAAGACGCGGTGTTTGGCAATACCGGCACGATTACTGCTTTCCGGATCGGTGTCGAAGATGCGGAAATTATGGCTAAAGAATTTGCACCGGTGTTTAATCAGTTTGATGTTATCAACATTGATCGATTTAATGCCTATGTGAAATTGATGATCAATGGCACAGCTTCCCGCCCATTTAATATGGAGACTTATCCAAAACCAGATGGAGCTGATAAGCAATCCGCCCAGGTTATTCGTAATTTGTCGCGTTTGAAATACGGAAAACCTCGATCTGAAGTGTATGATGAAATTCTCAAACGGACACAATTGGGGTCTCCTGCAGAGACTGGCCCAGCCGCAGTAGAACGGTCTCTCTAACCTGAAGCGGGCTCTCCTACCCCATCTCGAACGAAGTGAGAGATCCCTCCTAAGAGGAGTCACTCTCGGAAAATCGATTTCTCGCTAACCGGTCAATTGACCGGCCCTCGAAATGGTTAAAATAAAAAATAATAGTCTGTAACGTTATGCCACCAGCCAACGATAATAATAAGAATGAGTTTGCAAAACATGTCGCCTTGTTTTTGGCGGAATTAATTCGTTCACGTCGGATAGATTTACAGCGTGCGGCTGACATTGCGCAGAAAGTTGTTCAAAATATCAATCTTATCGATTCCGAAAGTCAGTTTTTGGAGTTTGTGAAAGAACTGCATCGAGACTTTGATGAATTACACGCGCTGGTGGATATAGTTCATATGCACGTACACATGTCAGCGCGTAAAGATTTGGAAAATAAAGTCAGTATGTATGTAGCAAGTATCATGCCATCGGATATGGGTCTAGCGGTTAAGATTTTAGAGGAAGCCATCGTCGATGGTGTGACCGAAGAAGCGTTATGTCAAAAATTTCCTGGGTTTAAAGAGTATGTAGAAATTAATCCAAAATTATGGAACAAGAACCACGCATAAAAGACGAGCAGGGAGTCGCGGGTAGAGTAGAACAGCCAGAGAAAGATGTAGAAAAAGCTGTGGAATTACTCGAAAATCCACCCGATGGCGACTTTGTGGCAGGCCTCCGAGCGTTTATTGTTTGGGTTCAGAGTTTAATAGGCAAAAAATAGCTGCCACCCCGGACCGAGATCCGGGGTCCACTGCATGGATCCCGGATCGCCCGCGCTTCGCTTGTAGCGTCCGTGATGGTGCTATTAGGGTTTGCACAAAAAACCTTTTCCATGTTATAATAATTTAGCTTTAAATAAAGCTTTCCCCGAAACAAAAGACAATTGACAAACTGTGGATAAATAGGTTAAAATTGCAAAATCGTGCGATTTTAGCCAGTGACACCAACAACAATGGATAACATTTCAAATATAGCGCTGATAGCGCAAATGATCGAATCGGCAGAAAAAAACATCCAATCAGCCAGACAACTCCTCCGCGAAATGATGGGCGGTGGCGTTGTTAGCAATGCAGATATAATGAAAAAAGCTCAAGTTTTGTCTGTCTCCGAAGGTGGCAAAATTATAGAAGGAGTTTTCGATGGCCAGAACATGATCGGTCCGGATAGTAAGCAATACCCAGTGCCATCAAACTATGCCTCGAAAAGTAAATTAGTCGAGGGCGACGTGTTGAAATTGACAATTGCCGAAGACGGTTCGTTTATCTATAAGCAAATAGGACCAGTGGAACGAAGAAAAGTTTTGGGCAATTTGGTACAGGACGAAAAAGGTGAATACAAAGTCGTGGCAGAAGGTAAGCCATTTAAAGTGTTGTTGGCATCCCTGACTTACTTTAAAGCTGAACCAGGGGACCAAGTTACTATAGTTTTACCGAAAGATAAAGATGCGAATTGGGGAGCTGTCGAGAACGTCATCAAGGCCGGTGAAGCCGCTGCTAACATGGCCAGTGTCTCCAGAAATGACAGCTCAGATGAGACTGAGCTTGAGGAACTGTAAAAAGTAATTAGTAATAAGCCTGCCTGCCGGCAGGCAGGTAAAAAGTAATAAGTACAGAGGCACAAATACCGAAAGCTGAAATTAAAAGAACCGTAGCGCAATTCTCACGGTTTTTTGTTGTTGGGTTAATCAATACTGGAATCGATTACATCGTTTTGTTTATTCTTTCTAAAGTCACAGGCATCACAGGTGGTGCTGACTTGATTCCGTTGAATGTTGTTTCGTTCACTATCGCGACGACGAACAGTTATTTTTTGAACAAGAATTGGGCCTTCCATGATCATAGCCATGCTCACGAAGGTAGGAAAGCGAGCATGTTTTTATTCGTGAGTATTATCGGAGTCGCAATTAATACTGGAGTAGTAGTTGCGATCACGACGTTTGTGGATCCAATGTTTGGAGTGGAGGCCCGACCATGGCTATTCGGGGCCAAAGTTATCGCCACAGGTGTTAGTCTGGTCTGGAATTTCACTGGGTATAAATTATTCGTGTTTAAAAAGTAGTAATTAGTAAACAGTAAGAAGTAAACAGAAGAACTGATTTAGTTCTTTTTTGATTTGTGGTAAACTATCTACGAAATACGAACTTACGAAACTACGAACAGTTCGTAATTCGAGAATTCGTACTTTCGTAGAAATCTTATGAACTTAGTATTGTATAGAAAATATCGGCCACTGAATTTCGGTTCCGTGGTCAATCAGGAACACATCAAAACCACGCTCGCCAATGCGGTCGCCAATAATCGCGTGGGCCACGCTTATTTATTCACCGGACCCAGAGGGGTCGGGAAAACGACGCTAGCTCGGATTTTTGCGCGGGCTATTAATTGTCAGAATAGAACAGGCTCGGAACCCTGCAACGAATGCGAGATCTGTAAACCATTTCTAGAGAATACCAGTTTAGATTTGCTGGAAATAGATGCGGCGTCGCACACTGGCGTGGATAATATTCGAGAATTGATCGATCATTTGCAATTTGCCCCAACTAAGGCCACATATAAAGTGATTATTGTCGATGAAGTGCACATGCTTTCAAAAGGCGCTTTTAATGCATTACTTAAGACTTTGGAAGAACCACCGAGTCATGCCGTATTTATTTTGGCCACGACCGAAATTCATAAAGTTCCAGCCACGATTATTTCGCGGACGCAACGATTTGATTTTAAAAAAGTCGGCATTGCAGATTTAAGCAAGCATCTCGCATATGTGGCTTCCGATAATCAGATCAAAGTTAGTGAAGGAGCCCTGATGGAAATCGCGACTGCTGCGGATGGCAGTTTTCGAGATGGGCTATCACTACTCGATCAAGTTATGAATTACGCCGAAGGCGAGATTACTGAAGAATTAGTCGAAACAGTCCTCGGTTTAACAGGCGTGAAGACTTTGAGTAAATTCCTAGATCTGCTCGTAGAAAATCAAACCCAAGAAGCGGTGAGTTTTATTTCAGATCTGACTTATGGGGGCAAAGATTTATATCAATTTGAAAAAGATTTTTTAGAGTATTTGCGAAAAATATTGTTGACGAAAGTGGGGACAACTTCTGATTTTGGTTATACCGAAGAAATTTCACAGAAGATGAAGGATCAAGCCCAAGCTTTGGAATTGCCAAGAATTATGCAGATCATTCAGATATTCCAGAAAGCTGAAGGTGAAATCAAATGGTCATCGATCCAGAGTCTGCCACTTGAATTAGCCGCAGTAGAGGCGACCGAGGAGAATAACCCCCCTCAATCCCCCCTTATATTAAGGGGGGATGAAGCAGCAGAGGAACCCCCTCTTAATGTAAGAGAGGGCGAGGGGGAGTTATTTGCCAAAGTCCAAGCTCACTGGCCGCAGATTCTGGAAAAACTAAAAGAATATAACCACTCGCTTATCTCGAGTTTAAAACTAGCTCAGCCTATTTCTATAGAAGGAAAAGAACTGGTAGTGATATTTCCATATAAATTTCATAAAGATGCGATCGAAGCGCGTAAGAATCGAATCGTTGTCGATCAAGTAATCGAAGAAGTGACGGGACTGAAACTGATGGTAAAACCTACGTTACAAAAAGGTGAGGCTCAAGTGGAGCAAAAAGATGAGTTAGTGGAGTCCGCCCTCAAAATTATGGGCGGGGAAGTAGAGAACTAGTTCCTCTAATTTCAGCGATCGCTGAAATTAGAGGCAAGTAAAAAAAGAGATTACCTAGTTGCCCATATGGGCAACTAGGTAAGACAGGTGTCACAGATAATAGAACAAAAGAAAAACGGCGGGCCCAGTGTTGGGCTCGCCGTTTGTGCGTCCTGACGACGCGGGTGATTAGTGCGTCCGTGCCGCGAAGCCGTCGTTGCTATCCGTCGTTGGAACCGGCGGGGGAGGAGCGAACGAGGTCGAGCTCGAGCGCATGGCCTCCTCGTAACGCTGGATTGCGTCCATCACTTTCTCGGGTCCGTACTCTGCGCCGGCGTAGAGCGTCCGGAAGAGGGACTCGAATTCGATCTTGATGCTCGTCCGTCGCGTCATTTCAGCCCGGATGGCCGTGGCGATGTCAGAACCGAATGCCGTCTTCTGGTTGGCCTCGTCCACGTACTTGAGCTTGTTGAGCTGCTCAAGCGACAGCGGCACGATTCCGATCTTGCCGATGATCGTCGTGTGATGCAGCTCTTCGTTTCGGATGACACCGAGCATCCCTTTCAGGACCCCCTCAGTGTACTTCGTCCGATCTGTCAGGTCACCCAGCAACTCGGCAACCGCCGAGGCTCCCATTGCGTTGACTGCCATCTGCGTATCCTCCAAGCCTAGTAGGTTTGCGTCTTATCCTTCTTCAGAAACCCGATGGGAATATCTCGGTCTCGAGCGGCTCTTGCTAGCGCGACCATGGTCGTCTGAGTGTCCGACGTGTAGACTCGAACTTCCTGGACCGATCGGTTTTGCCGAACGGTCATAAGAAGCCCCCCCCCTTCATCCAAGCGAATTTCACACGCTGGGATCCGCCGGATTTGTTGGGGTTTACCTGAAGCATGCCCGGACTAATAGTTTTTACTTCAGAGTACTTGGCCGCGATGTCTACCATCGTCACGGCCAAATCTAGAAGGGTAGTGTGATTACCCCCGAACTTTTCGCCGTCTCGATGGTTCTTGGTCATCGCGCTATTCCTCCTTAAGAACAAATTACTGTACTCCTTTTTGGCTATTTTGTCAAGAGTTAAGCTATAATAACCCTATGCTTATTGAGGTTTTGATAATCATAGTTGTCCTTGTTGTGACGTATTTTTTAGGGGTTATTCGAGGCGCTCCATTTGTACCGACCAATATAGAAACAGTGGATCAAATGATCCAGGCAGCCGAGCTGAAAACTGGAGATAGATTAGCAGACATCGGTTCTGGGGATGGGCGCATACTAATTGCCGCAGCTAAACTAGGAATCGAATCTCATGGATTTGAAATCAACCCACTACTGGTTTGGTGGTCGAGATATAAAATAAAAAAAGCTGGATTACAGAATCTAGCTTTCGTGCACTGGAAAAACTTTTGGTTTCAGGACTTTTCGGATTACAACGTCGTTATGCTTTTTGGAATTACTAAAATTATGGGCAAGCTTGAGCAAAAATTAAAAACCGAGCTTCCGCCCGGCAGTCGTGTGGTCTCGAACATTTTTCACTTTCCGAATTGGGAATCAACTAAGATTGGAAGTGTTTTTGTATATCAAAAGAGTTGAAAAAAACTCCAAAAAATGCTATATTTACATGGCTAAATTAATTCTCTGTGATTGGTTGGGGAGTCGCCAAGCGGTAAGGCACCGCCCTTTGGAGGCGGCATTCGAAGGTTCGAATCCTTCCTCCCCAGCCAATTGCAGGGAATTTTTGTTATAATGAGTTATGACCGTTCCATACATAGATAGCTTTTTGAATAAGATTACTATGTACAGAGCCATGCTGTACTTTTTGCTTATATTGATCAGCTTAGCGATTATTTTTTCATTTTTTGGTTGGGTGCCGTATGATACTTTAGATATTATTCAAACGTCGCTAATTTTATTTGCCGTTTGTTTGGTTACAAACTGGATTTTTTCGAAAATATTTCGAGTACCCACGAATAATGAATCTGCATATATCACTGCAGCGATTTTGACTCTGATTATTACGCCAGGGGCTGATTTGCTGTTCGTAGTTTTGGCCGCTGTTTTTTCTCAAGCCGCGAAATACATTATTAATTTTCGTGGGAAGCACATATTCAATCCAGCTGCGATTGCTGTAATTGCCACGCTATTAGTTATCCAGCAAGGTGCTAGTTGGTGGGTCGGCAATATCTATTTAGTTCCGTTTGTCATAGTCGGAGGATTGCTGATTGCTCGGAAACTCCAGCATTTTGATTTAGTTATATCTTTTTTGATAGTCTATTTGATTCGTTTAGTTTTTTCTCTTCCCGATGGTGCCAATTCTTGGTCGGCAATAAAAAGCACCTTAATCAATTCCTCGACACTGTACTTTGCATTTGTGATGTTAACCGAACCGCTGACTACACCCCCGAACAGAAAACTTCGAATTACTTATGGAGCCATAGTTGGGTTTATTGCTGGAACCAATTTTATCATAGGCCCATTGTATTCTAGTCCAGAGTTAGCTCTAGTCTTAGGAAACATTTTCTCGTTTTTAGTTTCTGACAAGGGAAGATATAAAATGACGCTGAAAGAAAAAAAAGAAATCGCTCCAGCGACATTTGGGTTTGAATTTACTCCAAATCGAAAAATTAATTTCCAACCCGGTCAGTATTTAGAATGGACTTTGAAAACCAAAAAAGATGATTTGCGAGGAAACCGGCGTTATTTCACCATTGCATCATCACCGACAGAGGATCATATCGATTTAGGAATTAAATTTTATGATAAACCCAGTACTTTTAAGCAAACCCTAACGTCACTTAATGCAGGTGAAACCGTCCTCGCTGGACAATTGGCCGGAGATTTTACACTACCCAAAGATACAACTAAAAAATTAGTATTTATCGCAGGTGGAATAGGTATTACCCCGTTTCGGAGTATGGTGAAGTACCTCATAGATAAAAAAGAAAAAAGAGATATTGTCTTATTCTATTCAGTGAAGACAGAGAGCGAAATTGCATATAAAGATATTTTGTCAGAGGCTGCAAATAAGCTTGGAATTAAAATTATCTATGTCGTCACTGATCGTGATGGATTACTTGACCGTAAGCGATTAGAAGCAGAATTACCTATTTGGTCCGATCGGACCTTTTATGTCTCAGGGCCGCGAGGCATGGTTGTTGCATTCGAGAAGCTGTTAAAATCAATGGGTGTATCCAAGAGACATATCAAAAGTGATTTCTTTCCGGGATATGTTTAGCAATTTACTCCAATACTATAGAGTATTGGAGTATTTTACTCCGTATGAATAAATTAAAAAAGCTAAAAAATGAATTAAACAAAGCGGGGAGTCCACGGCGAGCAAAGGCTAGTATGTGGTTTTTTAAGACTGAAAAAGGGAGTTATGGTCATGGCGACGTATTTTTGGGAATAAGAGTACCAGTCCAGCGTGTAATCGCGAAGAAATATCTAGATTTAAGTTTGAAAGATCTGCAAGTTTTATTGAATAGTAAAATTCACGAGCATCGCTTGGTTGCATTGATTATTCTGGTTACTCAATTTAATAAAGCGGGTGAAAATGCGAGGAAACGGATTTTTGATTTTTATATCAAGAATACAACCAGGGTTAATAATTGGGATCTGGTGGACACTTCTGCCGGTTATATTGTGGGTGGATATTTGCTGCAGCGACCAAAGGGTTTATTGACTAAATTAGCTAAATCCAAACTTTTGTGGGATCGTCGAATTGCAATGATTGCGACGCACCGGTTTATTTATGAGAAGCAATTTGATGAAGCGTTCAAAATTGCCAAAATATTGTTAAATGATCAGCATGATTTAATTCACAAAGCAGTTGGGTGGATGTTGCGCGAAGTTGGGAATCGTGATCAAAGAGCGGAGGAAAAATTTTTAAGAAAGTATTACAAAAAGATGCCCCGAACCGCACTCCGTTATGCCATCGAGAAATTCCCGAAGGGATTGCAAAAAAACTATTTGTCAGGCAAAATATAACAGATGAATAAAATGAATTCCCTACATTTTAACGATTTTCGAAGCCCGACTCATGGTCAATTAGATTTTGACCAAGTTTTGGAAAAACTTTTAGAATATGTCGGAAATGAGCCGGGCTTGGAATACGAACTGATTATCGGCACGGATTCTATGCCTACTGGTATCGAAGCTGAATTCGTATCAGCTATAGTCGTGCATCGTAAAAGTCGTGGTGGAATATATTTCTGGTCCAAACGCCACGAAACAAGTCTCCACACGCTGCGCCAGCGAATATTTCAGGAAGCATTATTTTCACTAAGATTGGCCGAGCAGTTAATTGAACGTTTGAAAGAAAAAAATATTTCAGATTTTAATTTGACGATTCACGTCGATGTTGGTCCCAACGGCGAAACTAAAAAAATGTTACATGAAATAGTGGGGATGATTAAAGGAAATGGATTTGCTGTAAAAACCAAGCCCGATTCATATGGCGCTTCGTCTATTGCCGATCGGCATACATAAGCCCCATGTCAATTAACAAAAAAACCGCTCCAAATAGGGCGGTTTTTTTGTCAGATCATCCAGTTGAGATTAAGTGGATTATTGCTAGAATTTTAGGAAGAAAGGAGAAATATATGAATATAATCTTATGGATCGTGTTCGGAGCTATAGTTGGTTGGGCTGCTAGCATCATCATGAAAACTGATGCTGAAATGGGAATTGGCTCAAATATCATCGTGGGAATTCTAGGGGCATTGCTCGGAGGATGGGTCGTGACGTTATTTGGAGGTCCTGATATCACCGGATTTAATCTGTCGAGTTTTTTGGTCGCGATCCTCGGTGCTGTAATTCTGCTTTGGATTGTCCGAGGGTTCCGTAGCCCCTTAAAGGGAAGAATGTAATACAATTAATAACTAAAAAAGCCCCCAATTGGGGGCTTTTTTGTATTCATGTTTAGATTCCGAGTATTCCGCGAATAGTTTTTTCGATCATTGATTTAGGGGCAGCACCAACCATTTCTCCGATAATTTTTCCACCCTTATAAATCTTCAATGACGGGATGCTGAATATTTGATAGTTCTGCGTGGTTTGAGGATTTTCGTCCACGTTTAATTTGCCCACCTTCATGTGGTCTTTAAGTTCTTCGGCCAGCTGTGTGACTGCAGGGGAGACCATTTTACATGGACCGCACCATTCCGCCCAAAAATCTACGAGTACGGGCTTGTCTGATTTCAAAACTTCTGCTTCAAAGTTTGCGTCTGTGAGTGTTAATTCCATATTTTTCTTTCCTCCGCCGTTAATGCGCTTGGTTATTATACTAAATATGTTAAAATAAAGGCAAGTAATTTCCTTAAATGCTCCACAAGATTGTTTATGTCATTCTCGGAATAGGGATTGCCTTTATCTTTTTTCCGCATACGGCCAGAGACACCACCCATAAGCCTGCTCTTTCTGGGGTAGCCCTGCAAACCGCATCAGCTAAACCAGAGCATGCAGCCCCTGAAATAGCGCTTACATTAAGTGCACCCACTCTAACCGCTAAATCAGCGGTAGCTTATGATCTAAATTCCGGGACTGTTCTTTATTCGAAAAATTTAGACCAGAAATTACCTATCGCGAGTCTGACTAAATTAATAACCGCAGTTGTGGTGATGGAGCGAGTTGATCTAAACGCCGTAGTCACTGTGAGAAAAGAGGATTTATTGGGGATTGGCAATACCGTAGGATTAGTCGAAGGCGAAAAGATCAGAGTTTCGGACCTTTTGAAAGGAATGCTGATTCCATCTGGTAACGATGCGGCCTTGGCATTGGCTTCTTTTGTCAGCGGCTCGCCAGAAAAATTCGCGGAATTGATGAATACGAAAGCCAAGGAATTAAATTTGGTGGCAACCAATTTTTCAAATCCCGCTGGTTGGGATTTGTGGGCAGAACAAGAAAATTTTTCTAATTCTTTGGATTTGCTGAAAATTGTTCAAGAGTTTATAAAGCATGAAGAACTTTTGGAAGTTGTTAAGATAAAAGAAACTGCAGTGGCTTCAGTTGATAACAAATATATTCATCGGCTTAAATCGACGAATCAGTTACTTCTGGATGACGAACACGTGGAAGGATTAAAAACCGGATTTACTTCCAAAGCATTAGGTAATCTGATCACGCTGTATAATCGCGATGGTACTTATGTTCTGACGATTATTTTGAATAGTGAAAACAGAGAAGACGATTCGCGGAAGCTATTAGATTGGGTGTTTACGGTTTATCGTTGGTAAAGGTTGGCAATAACAAGGCATTTGTGGTATAATTAGGACCATGAATCCCGTTAGAAGTACAGAAAAATCGTTATTGTATTCTGAAAATTTATATTTTTATATTTTTAGGCTGCAATGCTTTTTAAGACATCAACTTCTAACGGGATGAAGGTCCTAATTTCAATTCAGAAACCCAAATAAAATGACATCGGCGGACGCTTTAATAAAAATATTTTCACTTGCTGCAATTAGCTTCGCGGTGGCGATCAGTTTGACGCCAATTTTTACTAATTTTGTCTACAAACACAAATTTGGGAAAAAAATTCGAGCCGAAGGCGACACTCCGTTTTATACCAAGCTTCACGAGAAGAAAAATGGCACGCCAACCATGGGCGGTGTTTTGATTTGGTTTACAACGCTAGCTCTGGCTGCAATTTTTTGGTTTTTGGATCGAGTTTTAGGTTTTGAACTATTTCACAAACTGAATTTTTTGACGAGGCAGCAAACCTTACTGCCTTTGGGAGTATTAGGTGCGGCTGCGGTTCTGGGACTCCTAGATGATTATTTGGGAATAAAAGGAGCGGGAGGTGGGAAGGGCGGGGGACTCCGAATGCGTCACCGATTACTGTTTTATACGCTGATTGCCATCATCGGGGCTTACTGGTTTTACTATAAACTTCAATTCGATATTTTACATATTCCAGGAGTTGGTGATTTAGTGATTGGTGCCTGGATTGTGCCATTGTTTATTTTTGTCGTGATTGCAACGAGTTTTTCAGTTAACCAAACTGACGGGTTAGATGGATTGGCAGGTGGAGTCTTAGCTGTCGCTTTTTTGTCGTACGGATTGATCGCATTTTTACAAGGACGTTTCGAGTTAGCCGCACTGGCTGGAGTCATTGGTGGCGCTTTGTTAGCATTTCTGTGGTTTAACATTTTCCCAGCCAGGTTTTTTATGGGTGATACGGGTTCGATGTCACTCGGGACAGTACTGGCAGTAATTGCGTTTTTGACTAATTCCGTCATTGTTCTACCTTTGATCGGATTTGTTTTAGTTTTGGAATCCATATCCACTCTTTTGCAGTGGACGTGGCGCCACACGACAGGTCGAAAATTATTTTTATCTTCACCACTACATCACCATTTCGAAGCTAAGGGCTGGCCAGAAACAAAAGTCACGATGCGACTCTGGGTAGTCTCCGTGGTGTTCGCAATCGTAGGAGTTGCAGTTAACTTGATAGGACGATAATGCTCGACATTCTCATAAAAAATGGGACTGTAATTGATGGGATGGGGAAACCAGCAAATAAAGCTGATATTGCAATCCAGGATGGCAAAATCACGGCGATTGAGTCGGTAATTAAAGCCAAGTCTTTACAAACCATCGATGCCAGTGATCGAATCGTTAGTCCAGGATTTATCGATATCCAAAACCACTCAGATTCTTACTGGACTATTTTGGATCAGCCTAGTCAGTTTAGTTTGCTTTCGCAAGGAATCACGACCATCGTCATGGGGAATTGCGGAGCATCATTAGCGCCACTGCTTTCAAAAGAATCTATTAAGTCTATACAAAAGTGGCATAATTTGAGTGGGGTGAATGTTGACTGGATGACCATGGCAGAATTTTTGCAATACCTCGGCAATGTGCCGCATGGAGTCAATGTCGGAACTTTAGTAGGCCACTCTACGATCAGGCGAGGAATTTTGGGTGATTCGACCCGGCCGGTTTCTGATGACGAAATCAAAATAATGAAGAACATTTTAACAAATGCTCTCGATCAAGGAGCGTTTGGAATGTCTATGGGATTGGTTTACGCGCACGAAGTTAATTCTTCAGAACAAGAGTTAAGGACACTGGCTACCGTTCTTAATCCAAAACAGAAATATTTAAGTGTTCATTTGCGGTCCGAAGATTCCCATATTCTGGAAAGCCTCGATGAAGTTATAGATTTGGCCTTGATCGCTTCTGTGCCTATAAAAATTTCCCATTTAAAAGTTCGCGGTAAGAAAAATTGGCCATTGTTTGAACGCCTGATGACCAAGTTAGAAATTGCTTACCATCAAGGTATTAACATTTCATTTGATGTCTATCCGTATGACACTTCATGGTCAGTGCTTTATACGTATTTACCGAAATGGACTTACGAAGGTGGCCGCGACCAGATTCTAAAAATGATCGGTGATCCAGTGACCAGACGAAAAATTTGGGATTATCTGAAAGCCCAAGAATATGACTTTGATAAGGTTATTGTTTCGGAGGCTTCGTCTGCCCCAAACTTTGTGGGGAAAAGTTTGAAGCAAATTGGAGATAATCAATCAGTCAGCGCTGAAGAAGCGACGTTGAATGTTTTGTTGGCTGGTGGAGCTCAAGTTATGGTTTTTGATCATAATCTATCAAATGAGCACGTAGAATTACTCTGCGCATCCCCCCTGTCTATGATCGCGACTGATGGCGCTGGGCACTCGACAGAACATCCACATTTGATTCACCCACGATGTTTCGGGACCATGCCCAGATTTTTACGAATGATTCGAGAAAATAAGCTGCTCAAATGGGAACAAGCGATTATGAAAATTACTTCAGAGCCAGCAAAACTTCTTGGACTTCCCAACTTAGGACAATTAGCCAAAGATAAACTCGCTGATGTGGTAATTTTCGACCCCAAAACCATAACTGATAAAGCTGATTATAAAAATGCCAGTTTGGTTTCAGTCGGGATCGATGGAGTTATTGTCAACGGAAAATTATCTTATACAAACCAAGAAGTCGTTGGCCTTAATGGCATGGTTATAAAACGATAATGTTTTCGAAGTTAACAGGAAAAAAAATTGGCATCATCGGCTATGGTACCAACAATCAAAAATTAGCCGATTTTTTTAACAAAAACGAACTTAGTTTTACGATTGTCCATGATTGGAAATCGGAAGCCGAGCTAATCGATCAACTGACAAAGTTCGACATAATTTTTCGCACACCCGGACTGCCGTATCTGTCAAAATCAATACAGAAAGCGAAAGAAGCTGGAGTCGAAATTTCCAGTCAGACGAAACTTTTTTTTGAGCTTTGTCCAGCTCCAATCATTGGTGTGACCGGAACGAAAGGAAAAGGGACTACAACAGTTTTGATTGCAGAAATGCTATCCACCGGTAGTAAAAAAGCCAGCCCGCAACGCCAGCAACCTGCCCGCTCGCAAGCTCGCGTTGCAGGCGGGGCTGTCTTGCGTGGCGGGCGGGTTTGGGTTGCTGGGAATATCGGCCAAGATCCTTTTGAATTTCTTGAACAAATTCAATCCGATGACTTGGTGGTCTTAGAATTATCTAGTTTTCAGTTACAAGATTTAGAACAATCCCCGCACATTGCGGTTGTGTTATCGATTTCACCGGATCATTTAAATCATCATAAAAATTTGGAAGAGTACCTCCGAGCGAAGTCGAACATTATAGCTCATCAAAAGCAGGATGATTACGCGGTAATTCATAAAAGTCTTCCCGAATGGTTCCAAAAACTGGGATTAGGTCAAAAGGTTTTCATAGATCCAAATTCGGCATCAAATTACCAGACTAAGCTTTTAGGAAGTCACAATTGGGACAATATTGCAGCCGCAATTGAAGTCGCCAAAATTTTTAAAATTGCGGATGAATCGATAAGAAAATCTGTGGCAGAATTTCAACCGTTACCTCACCGGTTAAACGTCGTTGCAGTGAAAAATGGAATTACATATGTCGATGATTCAATCAGCACGAATGAAGAATCCACTATCGCGGCGATTAAAACTTTTACGCAATCAGAAATATTGATTGTCGGAGGTGCTAGCAAAGGACTTCAGTACAAAGTTTTAGCTAACGTCATAAAAACATCTCCAAGTGTGAAGGCAGTGATTGTGATTGGTGAGGAAGCGTCAAAAATTACCAAGCAGTTAGAAGGGTTTCAAGGCAAGTTGTTGACGGGAGCTGTGAATATGAAAGAAATTTTCGATCAAATAGAGAACGTGGCTGTGTCTGGGGATTTGGTCTTACTTTCTCCCGGAGCATCAAGTTTCGACATGTTTAAAGATTATAAGGATCGCGGAGAGCAGTTTATCAAGATGGTTAATGGTTTATGACCCAGTAATACAACTTCGATGCTTTTGCCCAATGGTTTTTGATTAATTAACTTTAACTCGATGATTTTTGAAAATAATATATTTAAACTGGTTTTGTTCGCAAAAGCGAACTCAAAAACCATTATCGAAGTTGATATACTGGGATGAAAAAGCAAACTTTTGAACAATCAGTCGATAAATATTTATTTTGGTCTGTGTTAATAATGCTGGGCTTTGGTTTAATCATGCTTTTTTCGGCTTCGAGCGTACTTTCATATCAAAGGTTTGAGAATAATTATTATTACTTTGTTCGGCAATTATTATTTGGCGCGATTCCCGGATTAATATTTTTATATTTTTTTTCTAAATTTGATTATCATAATTTACAAAAATTTGCACCGCTGTTTGTGCTAGCCGGGATAGGAATGTTGATTGCAGTTTTAATTCCGGGTATCGGCTTTGAAGTCGGTGGAGCTAAACGATGGATCAACTTTGGTGCATTTCTTTTTCAGCCAGCCGAATTTGTAAAATTGGCCATTATTTTATATTTAGCAAGTTGGTATGATAAACGACAACACCATGTTCATGATTTGTACTATGGATTTTTACCGACCTTGGCCGTTGCTGGGATTGTGGCGGGATTAATTATTATGGAGCCTGATATCGGATCAATGTTAGTTTTGGCCCTGATCTCGGCAGTCATGTTTTTTATTGCTGGCGTGAGACTTCGATATATAGCAGCCACCGCTGGTGCAGGCCTTTTAGTTTTTTGGCTGCTGGTCAAAGCCGCGCCTTACCGAATGCACCGCTTTTTAGCATTTTTGGATCCATCGGTTGATGCCAAAGGAATTTCCTATCAAATCAATCAAGCATTATTGGCTATTGGGAGTGGTGGCTGGTGGGGGAAGGGATTTGGGCAATCATTACAAAAACACAGCTATTTACCAGAAACTATAGGTGACTCGATTTTTGCAGTTATTGCCGAAGAGCTGGGATTTATCAGAGTTTGTTTAATTCTATTTCTGTATTTATTTATTGCTTACCGAGGATTTAGAATTGCCAAAGCCGCACCCGATACGTTTGGTCAATTAGTTGCTGGTGGAATTACTGCTTGGATTATAATTCAGGCTGTGATTAATATTGGAGGGATTACCGCCCTCATTCCTTTGACAGGAATTCCATTAATTTTTATTTCTTATGGTTCGACATCATTAGCTATCAGTCTGGCAGCGGTCGGGATACTGCTGAATATTTCCCGTCAGCGAGTAGTTGAAAAATGAAACAATTTTCCAAACACAATTTTATAATCATGCCGAAGCTCTCAAAACGTGGGAAAATTTTTGGCGGTCTGCTTTTTGCCTTGGTTTCGGCAGGTTTAGTTTTCGTTCTGCAAAGTGGATTGTATTTATCGAATGCAAAATCCGATTCCGGAGAAATTCTGGGAGTCGCAACTGTGGCTTACGAGGAATTGAATAATGCCACCAGGAATTTAAGCGAAGAAAAGTTTGATGAAGCAGCACAGTTATTTGAATCCGCTTCAAACAATGTTCAAGTCGCACAAGACAAACTAGATGCATATAAACCTTTGACATGGGTTCACCCCGAAGCGAATAGTGCGAACCATTTACTGGAAGGCGCGCAGTATTTAGCTCAAGCCGGAGAGAAATTAACCCAGTCTTTGAATTTACTGAATGAATTGAAGGTTAGCAGCAAAGGAGTAGAGACTGTTCTTTTAAACCAAAAATTAATTTCGAACATTCAGTTGTTTAAAGAAACCAAAGATCTGCTGGATAAATCTGCTACTGCGTTTGATGATGTCGGCAGCATTCCACTAGATTATGAAGATACGTTGTCGCAAGCAAAAAAGCAGGTCAGTCAGCTAAGTAGCGTTTTAGATAAATTGATCGGGCTGGAGAGCCTGTATTTGAATATTTTTGGTAATGCCAAAACTTATCTTTTGATTTTCCAGAACTACGACGAGCAGCGCGCCACTGGTGGTTTTATCGGAACTTACGGAGTACTCAAAACCGAAAATGGATCGATAGCGCAATTAAAGATTGATAGCATCTACGATTTGGATGGAAAAATTTATGAATTGGTCGCAGCACCTGGTCCGTTTCAACCTGACATCAAACGTTGGGGGATCCGGGATGCTAATTGGTTCGTAGATTTTCCGACATCTGCCAGAAAACTTTTAGATTTTTATGAAAAAGGGGAGCAGACAGCTGATGGTGTGATGTCATTTACACCTAAAATATTTGAAAATTTACTAGAACTGACCGGTCCGATTGAAATGAAGGACTATGGAGTGACACTGACCGCGGAAAATTTTCAAGAGATTGTTCAGTATAAAACTTCTATAGATTATGACGTCGTCGAAAATGAACCAAAGAAAATGTTAGCTGATTTCGCACCGATTTTGTTAGATCGATTGTCGGGATTTTCCAACGAGACTTGGTTAAATTTTATGCAGATTATGCAAAACAATTTGGACCAAAGACACATAATGGTTTATAGCAAAGAAGCTGAAACCCAGAAAATAATTGAGAACCTAGGATTCAGTGGTAAGGTTTTATCCACCCAATATGATTATCTATCGATCAATAATTCGAATTTGGGTGGTACTAAAACTGATCTAGAAATAGACCAGAAGGCAAATTTGCGATCTAAAATATTATCCGATGGTTCGGTTTTGAATACGCTCTCGATAACTAGAACGAACCCGACAACACAGATGAACCGGAGTTTTGTTCGAATCCTAGTACCCATTGGCAGTGATTTAATTGCCAGTGAGGGATTTGATAATGATCCGGTGCACTCTTCCTCCGCTGATGGTTTAGAGATGGATCCTGATCTAGCAGCATGGGATAATCGTATCGAAGCTGGAAAAACTGAATTCGTCGGTTGGTTTAAAGTAGATGGTAACAATGAAAAAACTATCTCTTTAACCTATATGTTGCCGTTTAAAGTCAGCTCTACCTATAGTTTATTAGTTCAAAAACAAGCAGGAAGTAAGCCTGTGAATTTCGAAGCCAACCTGAATCTGGGTAATCGACAACCAGCCTGGATCAGTCCTCGAGTTTATGAATCCATAAATGCCCTAGGATATCAATCAGATACAAATACTGATGATTTTTTTGGAGTTGTATTTAAATAATGAATCTTAAATCTTTAAGCGAAAATAAAATAGCCCAGGCTACCGTTACCATAGCGCTTTTTTCGTTGCTTGCAAAAATTTTAGGAATTGTTCGTGATGTGGTTTTTTCTCACGAATTTGCGACCTCGGATCTGATGGGCGCGTATTTTGCTGCATTCCGGATTCCAGATTTTATTTATAACCTTTTGATTCTGGGCACTTTTTCAGTCGTGTTTATTCCCGTGTATTCGGAATATTTATTGAAAGACAAAAAACAGGCTGATCATCTGGCCTCCAGCATCATCAATACCACGATTTTGATCATGCTGGTCATAAGCATCATCGCGTTCATTTTTGTGGATCAGTTGGTTTCAGCGATTGTTCCAGGATTTAGTGGCGAAGCATACGAATTGACGAAATTGTTTACAAAAGTTTTTTTACTGTCCCCGATATTTATGACACTGTCGTCGATCGTTTCGAGTATGCTCAATACCCACAAAAGTTTTATGCCTGTGGCAATCGCCCCAGTTGTTTATAATCTTTCAATTATTTTAGGGGCGCTAATTTTGTATCCTGCGATGGGTCCAGTGGGGATTGCGCTCGGAGTTGTTGCGGGAGCAATTTTGATGTTTGCCATTCAACTCCCCAGACTTTGGCAATTAGGTTTTAATTATCAGTTTGCTATTGAGAGTAGTCAAGGTTTTGTCAAATTTTGGAAATTATATTGGCCTCGAATTTTTTCACTCGGGACGGAACAAGTTTCTGCTCTGATTGTGACCATATTTGGATCATTCATTGGCACGGCAGCGCTCGCTGGATTTTATTATGCTAACAATTTACAGTCAGTGTTTTTAGGGATCATAGCGATCTCGTTTGCCATAGCAGTATTTCCAATTCTATCAGATCTGTATAACAAGAAAGAGAATGATGGATTTAAAGACGTTTTGGCCAAAACAACAATCCAAATTCTATATTTTATAGTTCCGCTATCGACATTGCTCTTGGTGCTCCGGGCCCAAGTGGTTCGATTGGTTTATGGAAGTTTTGAGGGTACAAATTTTACCTTTGAAGATACTCGAGCAGTGGCCCAAGCTGTCGGATTGTTTTGTATTTCATTATTTGCCCAAGCTTTAATCCCATTATTTACGCGGGCATTTTATGCAATGCAGAACACGATCATTCCTGTAATCATTGGTTTGATCACAATCGTTTCGAATATCCTCCTTTCTGCATATTTAATTCCTAAATTTGGTTTAATCGGGATGGCTTTGTCATTTTCCATCACGAGTGTAATTAATTTAATTATTTTAATCTTGGAACTGCATCGTAAAATTGGAAGTTTCCATGATGAATATTTAATCGTCAATTCATTAAAGATTATTATTTCATCTCTGCTTTCAGGAGCTGGAGCTTTCGTTGCATTGTATTTGGTAGCACCGGTAGTAGATCTGTCCACTTATTTTGGAGTTTTGAGCCAGGCATTTTTTGCAGCTTTGGTTGCAGTCAGTATTTATTTGGGAGTGAGTTGGATTTTGAATATGACGGAGACGAAAGAATTGGTAAAACTTTTGCGAACCACAGGTTCAAAAATTGGCAAGCCAATTAATATAATATTCAATTGGTGGAGTTAAAAAAAGAAGCGCGATCAATGAAGATCGCGCCGTCGAGACGTCCGGTGAGGTTAGTTCCACTAATTGTCTTCAAATTCCCTTTGAAGATCCTCAAGGAGTTGCCGAACCGGTGAAAGCTTCGGAAAAGGAATTTCTATTACGACATCAGAGATGTGTTCGGATGATGACGATGTGTTCGAAGGCGTTTCCTGAAATCCCTCGTTGATATAGGTCGAATGATTCCTGAGCTTGATTAGTCTCACAAAAACAAACCCTCCTTGGCTTGACATGAGTGTAAATAGTACAGAGGATTTACTCGGAAGTCAATAAGTGATACTATATGTAGACCCATTTAAGAAGAAAATTAGGAATATGAGATTAAAGGCAGTAATTTTTGACATCGACGGTGTGCTATTAAACTCGATTAAGAGTAATGCTGTTTTTTTTGAAAGAGTATTCAAACATTTGGGTATTAGGTACTCGCAGAAAGAGTATATTGATAGAAATTTCTGGACAATGTGGAATATTATAAAATATTTTACTAAAGAAAAATCGAACTCAAAAATCCATAAGATCTGGGATTTTGCGAGAAAGTTTCCGTATCCTCACAATAAAGTAACGATACCTAAGGATGCGAAAATTGCCTTAAAGAGTTTATCCAAAAAGTATAAATTAGGAGTTGTAACTGCGAGACAAAAACTTGGAGTAGGTCCTGTTTTAAAACGATATGGGTATGACAAATTTATTAGCACAAAAGTCGCTTTCGAGGATTATAAGAATCCTAAACCACATCCCGAACCACTATTGATTGCACTGAAGAAAATGAAAGTAAAAGCAAACGAAGCAATTTACGTTGGCGATATGGAAAGCGATGTATTGTGCGCAACAGCCGCAGGAGTAAAGTCTGTACTTTATAGAAATAGATATTCCAATGCTAAGCACACACCAGATTATGAAGTTAGGTCATTTAAACAGTTGTTAAAAATTATCAATGCAGAGTAAAATTAGAAATTTTTGTATCATCGCGCACATTGATCACGGGAAGTCGACTCTGGCTGACCGTCTTTTAGAAATGACTTCCACAGTTTCGAAAAGAGAGATGAAAGAGCAGCTGCTCGATACGATGGATTTGGAACGCGAACGAGGGATTACGATCAAACTCCAGCCAGTCCGCATGCTCTATAAGACGCAGACTAACGCAGACAAAACGCAGACAGACGCAGATGGGCTGCTATATGCCGATTTGACATACAAGATTAGGGGAGCAATTTTTGAAGTTCGGAAACAATTAGGAACAGGTCACAAAGAGATTGTGTATCAAAAGGCATTAGAATTAGAATTCAAAAATCGAGGGATCCAGTTTGAAAAAGAAAAAATATTAGATGTTTCTTACAAAGGACAAAAGGTAGGAATTTATAAACCTGATTTTCTTGTAGAAAATAAGGTTATTTTAGAACTCAAAGCGTTGCCATTTTTAGGAAAAAAAAAAGAGCGTCAGACATGGCATTATTTGCGCGGAACATCTTATAAATTGGCATTGCTTGTTAATTTTTCACCTAACGGTGCGGACATAAAAAGGATTATTTATGATGAAAGTCGAAGTGAAGAGTATATATTAAATCTCATAGATACTCCTGGTCATGTAGATTTCACTTATGAAGTAAGCAGATCCCTTGCCGCATGCGAAGGAGCTATTTTATTGGTAGATGCAACTCAAGGAGTTGAGGCCCAGACTCTTGCGAACGTTCATTTAGCGCAACAAAATAAACTTAAAATTATTCCAGTTATAAATAAAATTGACCTACCCAATGCTGATGTTGAAAAAACCGCTGATGAAATAATTAAAGCATTTGGGTTTGAGCAAGATGAAATTTTACTAGCATCAGGGAAGACTGGTGAAGGAGTTATGGATATTTTAGACGCTGTCGTTGAAAGAATACCCGAACCCAGAGGTAACACTAATCAACCACTTCGAGCATTAATATTCGATTCTAGTTATGATATTCACCGTGGTGTCATTGCGTTTGTTAGAATTGTTGACGGTGAAGTAAAAAAAGCTGATAGAATTAAAATGTTCGGAACAAATACTCAAGCGGATGCATTAGAAGTCGGATACTTTAATCCAAAATTATCACCGAGCAGTGGTTTAAAAACCGGAGAAATCGGATATATTCAGACTAGTCTGCGTAATGTCCGTTTAGTCCGCGTAGGCGACACGGTAACATTAGGTTCAGCACAAGCTCAGCCTTTGCCTGGATATAAACAGGTGAAGCCTATGGTCTATGCATCTATTTTTCCGACATCCGGGGATGATTATCCATTACTTCGTGATGCTATAGACAAATTAAAACTGAATGATGCAGCATTAGAATTTGAACCAGAAAGCATTCCAGCATTAGGGTTTGGGTTTAGAACTGGGTTTTTGGGATTACTCCATATGGATATAGTCCAGGAACGACTGACCAGAGAATATAATCTAGACTTGGTCCTCACTGCACCATCAGTGGAATACAAAATCAACATGAAAAATGCCCGCCTCGCCGAAGACGGCGAGTCGAGGCGGGGCCCGCAGAAAATTATCCATACTCCAGCAGAATTGCCTGACCCGTCGTTTATCGAATCAATAGAAGAACCGTGGGTGTCTGTAGAGATTTTGGTGCCGCAGACGTATATCGGTGGAATTTTGGAACTAATCACCGGCCGACGCGGTATTTATAACAACATGGATTACCTTAGCAACGAACGGGTGTTAATCACAGCAGAGATGCCACTTGCGAATATTATTATAGACTTTTATGATAAGCTTAAGAGTATTTCTTCAGGTTATGCTTCTCTAAACTACGAATTGATGGATTACAGACCTGGTGATCTGGTAAAATTGGATATACTGGTGGCCACCGAATTAGTAGATGCCCTTTCTATGATTGTCCACCGTGATGTTTCTGTAGCTGAAGGTAGATCATTAGTCGAAAAATTGAAGAGTTTAATTCCCAAGCAACAATTTGAAATAGCGATACAAGCCGCAATCGGGGGTAAAGTTATAGCTAGAGAAACCATATCAGCAATGCGCAAGGACGTGACCGCGAAGTTGTACGGTGGCGATGTCACCCGTAAAATGAAATTACTCGAGAAACAGAAAAAAGGAAAAAAGCGGCTCAAACGAATTGGATCAGTCGACATTCCACAGGAAGCCTTCTTAGCTGTTCTAAAAAGATAATTATGCGAGATCGAAAAAGATTAAAACAAATATTTACGGTGTTTGCAGTACTCATGATAGTGAGCATGTTGTTGCTAACTATGATCGGTCTGTTTATCTAAATGCTGAAATCATTTTTACTGTCCAAATTTGCTACACTCGTCCTTTTTATTGGATTGGCTTTTATTATCATCGCCACCGCTCGAATATTGGTACAGAAACGAACAATCGATCGTGAAGTTGCTCGGATCGAAGCCCAGATGGCGAGAATGAGTAATGAGAATGAAGAATTAAGCTCATTGATTCAGTATCTTAATACACCGGAATATAAGGAAAAAGAGGCGCGTGAAAAACTGAATCTAGCAAAAGAAGGGGAACATGTCGTGGTTTTGCCTTCAAGCGACGAAGAAGTAAGTGGGACTACGATAGTACCGAGTAAATCCAGCAATGCTAAATTATGGTTTAATTATTTCTTTAATGCCCAGTAATACAACTTCGATGCTTTTGCTGTTAATGGTTTTTGATAAAATATAAATATAAAATCTATGATTATTGTCAATATTAATATTAAGATTGGTTTTATTCGCAAAAGCGAACTCAAAAACCATTATCGAAGTTGATATACTGGGAATGCCGAGTAAAAAACACCGAAAACTAAATATATTTTTGATTATTATTGGTGGAGTAATCCTCGCGCTGGCTTTGATTTACTTTTTAGGCCTCTATCCAATAGCAGTGGTGAGGTCGAAATTTATTTCAAATAATGAATACGAAGAAAATCTAGAACTGGCCAAGCGGTTTACAGCGAACCCAAACAGATCTCTTGTTTTTAATGAATTGGTGGAAGCAAAGCAGAAGGAAATTCTCCTGGATAAATATAAGATTAGCAAAACAGGGTTGATAGCTAATGAGTTAAAGTATTACAAAACCGGAAACTCCGCAGAGTATCAAGAATTATTGCAGAAGTATTTTTCAAACAACGAGAAATTGTTTGTGGATTTTGTGGTAGCTAGACAAGCTTATGATTCTGCATTGAAGATAAAATACAATCAAGATTTTGGAGCAAATAATACTGCTTATAATCGAGCGGCTAATATATTGAAACAAATCCAAAGCGGATCGAGCTTCGAAGAACTTGCACTGTCCAGTGATGATAAAGTCAGTGGTCAAGTTGGTGGCGATTTGGGATTTATAGCATCCGGTCAGATTTTGCCAGAATTGGAAAAAGTGATTAATATTTCAACTATTGGTGAAGTTAAAAAAGAATTAGTCATTAGTCGGCTTGGCTATCACATTCTCTATCCCGTGGAGATTTCAGACAGAAACGGCGAAAAGGTTTGGCACATCAAACACATCTTGATTCAAACCACAGGCTACGATCAGTGGTTGGAAGACCAGTTGAAGTCAATTGTAGTAAGAAGATTAATCAACTTTTAATCGCCCTATGTTCAGCGATCGCTTAAATTAGGGACGAATCTCAATGAAAAGAAATGAAATAGCAAAAATAATTTTAGCATCTATTGCGGTAACCGGAGGTGTTTTTGTGTTCGCAGCACTTCCCGGTTTAGCTGAAGCGTTTGCACCATATCTCAAAAAGCAAAGATACTTGAACTCTGGTCAGTTAAAAAAATCTCTAAACAAATTAGCTATTGGAGGTTTTGTTGGAATTACGCAAGATGGCAACAAAACTGTTCTTAAACTAACAAAAGCGGGCATGCAAAAGGTCCTAACATTCAAACTTGATGACATGCAGATTAAAAGGCAAAAACGATGGGATAGGAAATGGCGTATTGTAATGTTTGACATACCTGAGAAATTTAAACAAAAAAGAGATGCATTGGTGCAGAAGTTGGGAGAAATAGGTTTTATTCGTATTCAAAAAAGTGTATGGATTTGCCCTTTTCCTTGCGAGGATGAAATATTTTTCATTGCAGAACTATACGAAGTACGTGAATACCTCCGTATGATTACTGCTGAAGACATAGACCGTGAAGAAAACTTGTTGAAAGCGTTTAATTTGCGTTGATGACCTAAGGTAAGCGATCGCTTAATTTAGGGAACGGCATGAGGAGTGGTAGTTTATGGTATAATTAGGGTTGCACGAAATAAGTAACGAGGAATTAGTATAATGGTGCGATTTGGAATTAAAAAGTACACGCCCATTATCGCCTTTGGTGCAGAATTAGTATAATGGTAGTACGAGACCTTCCCAAGGTTTAGGCACGGGTTCGATTCCCGTATTCTGCTCCAGTGGCGATAATGGGCTTAGACGATTCTCCCGCCACCGCAATTAATTTTAAATTGAAGGCGGGATCCCGCCTTCGGCGGTGACCGTATTCCGCTCCATAAGAAATAATTAAAACATATGCAATATAATTTGAAAATGCCGGGTGCGATAAGTCTATGGAAAGAATCGTGGGCACTCTATAAGGAAAGATTCAGCCCACTGTTGAAGATTTCAGCCTTAATTTTTGGGTTATCAATTTTAACTGAGTTGGTTTTTCCTGTAGAAATGAAGGGAGATGTTCAAGTTTTTTCTTGGCCATATTGGGTAGCGACAATGGCTGTGGCTATAGTTGCTATCCTTTGTTCGATTGCCATGGTTTATGTGATAAAAGACAACGCACCAGTTAAGGACTCTTTGCAAAAATCGACTAAAATTTTCTGGCCATATTTTTTTTCAAGCATTATTGCCGGTTTAATTATGGGTATAGGGTTTGTACTTTTGATTGTTCCAGGTATTATTTTTTCAGCCTGGTATGGATTTATCGGACTGGTAGTGGTTATAGAAAACATACGATACCTGAAAGCCTTAAAAAGAAGTAAAGACTATGTGAAAGGACACACATTGGAAGTTGTGCTTCGATGGATATTTATAATGTTTATCTTGTTTTTACTACTCATCCCGACTTTTATCTTGAACAAGAACAATACCATGGCCTCTAATATTTATGCCGATATAGTACTTTTGTTCTATGTTCCGATTATTCAAATTTACACCTACTTAATGTACCTTCATTTGAAAGAAATAAAAAATACCCAGGAGAACATGCAACCTTCAGGAGTATAAAACTATGATTTTACAAGTAGGAGTTAAGGTGTTGTTAAAAAACAAGGAAGGTAAATATTTATTATTAGAAAGAAATTTAGAAAAATATCCCGAGGTTCCAAAGGATAATCGCTGGGATATAGTCGGTGGACGAATTGAAGTCGGTGTTCCGCTACTTGAGAATCTTAAGCGTGAAATATTAGAAGAAACAAAGCTTAGTCTTACCCATGAACCTAAATTATTATCAGCGCAGGATATTTTGCGTGGGGCTGACAAACATGTAGTGCGGCTTACATATGTAGCAGAGATCGAAGGTGAACCACGGCTCGATGAAGACCATTCCTCTTATAGATGGTTTACTTTGGATGAGCTAAGAAAACTTTCTGAGCTAGATATGTATTTCAAGGAAGTTTTAGAAAAGTATTTTAATGAATAAAAAAAGAATTATTAAGGAAACAGAAGTTTTTGTAAAGAAAAGTATGATAGGAGATCCCGGCCACGATTGGACGCATGTTGATCGTGTAAGGAAATGGGCAATGAAAATAGGAAAAGTTGAAAAAGCGGATTTATTCATAGTCGAACTAGCAGCTCTGCTGCATGATGTTGCTGACTACAAATTTCATAAAGGTGACGACAAACTTGGTGGTCATGTTGCTGTTAAATTTTTAAAAAAATTTAAACTAAACACAAAAATATTAAACCATATAGAAAATATCGTAAATGAAGTATCTTTTAAAGGGGCGGGTGTCAAATATAAAATGAAAACAATAGAAGGTAAGGTTGTGCAGGACGCTGATAAATTAGATGCTCTGGGTGCCATCGGAATTGCTAGGACCTTTAGTTTCGGTGGAAAATTTAATGTTCCAATGTACATTCCAAAAGCAAAACCTTTTTTTCACCGTTCGTTTAAGCAGTACAAGAAACTAAGTGCAAGTACAGTTAACCATTTTTACGAAAAACTTTTGTTACTCAAAGATCGTATGCATACGAAGACAGCAAAGCGAATAGCTCAACGAAGACATAAATTTATGGAGCAGTATTTGAAGGAATTCTATAGGGAATGGAAACTACGTAGTTAACTACGTAGTTTTTAAATCTTCAGTTTGCTGTTATAATTATATAGATCAGTGCCGGCTTAGCTCATCTGGTAGAGCAGCGGTATCGCCCGCCCGCAACGCCTGAGCCTGCCCGCCATGCCTCGAAGTAAGCTTTTCGACAAGGCGTGGCAGGCGGGCAAGTCATAAAGCTATTGAACAGGCTTGCGATAGCGGGCGGGTAAACAAAATTTATGTTTTATTATACTTACGTATTGAAGAGCTTAAAAGATAACGATCATTATATCGGTTGGACAGATGATTTAGATGTTCGTATTAATAAACATAATGATGGTCTTGTTAAAGCAACAGCATCACGCCGTCCTTTTGAGCTAGTATATTTTGAGGCATGCTTAAATAAAGAAAAAGCGATTGCAAGAGAAAAGTACTTTAAAACAGGATTCGGACGAAGATTTCTGAAAACTAGAATATAATCGTGCCCCCTTAGTTCAGTGGCAGAACAGCGGTATCGTAAACCGTAGACGGTAGTTCGATTCTACCCGGGGGCTCCAATAAGATTTATAAGTATGCTTTCGCCCGCCCGCAACGCCTGAGCCTGCCCGCCATGCCTCGAAGTAAGCTTTTCGACAAGGCGTGGCAGGCGGGCAAGTCATAAAGCTATTGAACAGGCTTGCGATGGCGGACGGGTAAAACAGAGGTCGTCGGTTCGATCCCGACCATCGGCTCCAGAAAATCGCTCGGTACGTTTGCAAAACTACCGGCCATAAAATTCTGCTGAATTTTTGGTCTACGGGCTCGCGCCGCCGCGCTGCGCCAGTTAGTTTATGCAAAGTACCTCGCTCCAGCGAGTTTAATGTAGATTTTTTAGAAAAAGTCAAGCCCCCTGTTTTTTGGAACCCTTGCCAGATAGGCAATTTTTTATTATACTTTACGCGCTAAAGTTAAACCTTAGCTAAAAATTGCTAGAATTTTTTATGACTAACCCAGAGACCACCCCTCCCTTAGTCCCTCCCCATCAAGGGGAGGGAAAACAGAGTAAAAAGCTCGATAAAGCAGCTTTGATTAGCCTAAGTTTTGAATTAGGTTACATAATTGCCATTCCATTGGTTTTTTTGGGTCTTCTGGGCAAATGGGCAGATGCCAGATTGGAACACTCTTTTCCATGGATGACACTGCTAGGAATTGGTCTGGCCATGGTCGCAACAGTCATTTGGATAATCCAAAACTTAAAAAAGTACATAAATAAATAAATGTTATACGCTTTACCTCCGTTAGTAGCTGAACCAATCTTTTATATTCAAAGCTTTCCTGTGACGAACGCTTATATTAACTCAACCATTGCCGTGGTATTATTTTTGATTGCTGGATTTTTATTGCGAAAGAAAACCGCGATGATTCCGCGAGGTTTTCAAAATTTTTCCGAAGCAGTGATTGAATTTATGTTGTCATATATAGATCAGGTAACTCATGACCGCAAAAAGTCATTGAAATTTTTTCCGGTTGTTGGCGGATTATTTTTATTCATATTAGTCTCGAACTGGCTGGGTTTAATTCCAGGAACTGGTTCGATTGGCCGATATTTACTTATGCACGGTGAGATTGAATTAATACCATTGCTCCGACCAGCAAACAGTGATTTAAATATGACCGTAGCCATGGCAGTGTTTGCAGTAGTGCTGTCTCACATTTTAGGAGTGGCGACCATAGGGTTTTTCAAATACGCCAACAAGTTTATTAAATTGGGAGATTTATACAAATCGTTTGGTAAAGGTGGGATTAGTATTATGACAGCCGTGATTGAGTTTTTTGTAGGTTTCTTGGAAATAATTTCAGAAGTCGCAAAATTAGTTTCTCTGTCCTTCCGGTTATTTGGAAACATTTTTGCCGGTGAAGTTTTATTAACAGTTCTGGCGGGCTTAATCGCATACTTCTTGCCATTGCCATTCATGTTTTTGGAACTCTTGGTTGGATTAATTCAGGCCTTAGTGTTTTCGATGTTGACTTTGGTTTATCTAACGATTGCGACTACTCCGGTTGTATCACACGAAGAACATGCAGAGGCTCATCCAGGTTAAAGTTTAGTCTAGAGTAATCAAAAGTCGATTGATTACTGTTTCTAAAACTTTAAAGAAAATGAATATATATGGACGCAGCAACAATTGAAATTTTTACCAAAGGTATCACGATTGCCATTGGTGGGTTTGGACCTGCTTTAGCTGTAGGTTTTATCGGAGGCAAAGCTATGGAATCTATCGGACGAAACCCAGAATCGCTCGACAAGCTTTTTGTACCAATGCTCTTGGGTATGGCCTTTGCTGAAGCTATCGCTATCTACGCCTTGGTTATTACTTTTATTTTGTAGGTTTTGAACCACTTCGAGCAGAGCAAGAAGTGGTGACTAAGCTTATAAATTAATAATATTATGCTTGACGTATCACAAATTATTCTAGCTGCCACAGAAGTTGTAGGTGAAGCTGCTGCTCGTTCAGAAGAATCGAGTAGTGTTTTAGGAACGCTTGGGATTAACTGGAAGTTGTTTTTAGCGCAATTGCTTAACTTTGGAATAGTATTGTTTGTTTTCTGGAAATGGGTAGTCAAACCACTGGGGACTACACTGACCAAACGCCAAGAGCGCATCGAAGCTGGATTGAAAAATGCCGAGAATATGGATGTGGAACGCAAGAAATTCGAAGACTGGAAAGCCGGAGAGATGAAGAAAGTTCGAAACGAAGCTGATCAGATATTGCGAGTCACCACTGACACTGCCAATAAAATTAAGCAAGAGACTATAGTGGATGCGCAGCATCAAGCGAATAAAATCCTCGAGCAAGCGAAATCGAATATTGAGTCAGAAAAAACTGAAATGTTGAACGAAGCGAAAGAAGAACTTGCAACTCTCGTCGTCATGGCATCAGAGAAAATTCTCCGACACAAATTGGATCCAAAGAAAGATCATGAGTTGATCAGCCAAAGCATGAAGGGAATGAAATAATGAAATTTACTGCAAAACAATACGCGCAGGCTTTGCTGGAAGCGATAGAAGCGACCAAAGAGCATGATCAAATACTCGATAATTTCGTAAAAGTGCTTGCAGAAAATAATGATCTAAGAATGTTTGAGGAGATAGCTGAAGAATTTCACAAACAGGACCTGAACCGCAAAGGAATCAAACAAGTCGAAGTTACTTCCGCAGCCCCCATCAACAAAGAAAATGAGCACGAAATTATCAAGGAGCTGAATAAAATCGTCAAAGGTGACCTGGAGATCAAGAAAAAAGTTGATGAAAATTTGATCGGTGGGGTGATTATCCAAGTCGAAGATCAAATGATTGATGCTTCGATCAAGAGCAACCTAGAGCAATTAAAAAAAGATTTAATCCAATAGTATGTCAGATATAGTACAGCAACTTAAGAATCGAATTGAAAAATTCCAAGCCGATGCGAAATTGGAAACAGTAGGGACTGTTTTGCAAGTCGGAGATGGAATTGCCAAAGTCGCCGGACTATCGAATGCATCGGCTTCTGAAATGTTGGAATTTCCAGGTGGAGTGATTGGGGTGGCATTAAACTTGGAACAAGATGCAATTGGAGTGATTTTGCTAGGCGAAGATACAGCGATTAAGCAAGGTGATAAAGTTAAGGCTTTGGGTAAAATATTATCAGTACCTGTCGGCGATGCTTTGGTTGGTCGTGTGGTTAATCCTTTGGGAGAAGCAATAGATAATAAAGGCGAAATCAAATCCGATAAATCTTACCCGGTTGAGAAAATAGCACCCGGAGTAATCGAACGCCAATCAGTGAATCAACCAGTGCAGACTGGAATAAAAGCCATCGACGCTATGATCCCAATCGGAAAAGGACAGAGAGAACTGATTATAGGGGACAGACAAACTGGAAAAACCGCAATCGCTATCGATGCGATCATCAATCAAAAGGGTAAAGATGTGATTTGTATTTATGTTGCGATCGGACAGAAAGAATCAAAAGTTGCCCGTATCGTCGCTGAACTTCAGAAAAACGATGCCATGAAGCACACGATAGTTGTCGTGGCTGGAGCTTCTGATCCTGCAGCTCTTTCATATATAGCTCCTTTTGCAGGATGCGCCATGGGTGAATATTTCATGGACCAAGGCAAGCACGCGTTAATCATTTATGATGATTTGTCCAAACATGCTGTAGCTTACCGCGAAATTTCTCTGCTTCTGCGAAGACCACCAGGTCGTGAAGCATATCCTGGCGATGTGTTTTATCTTCACTCCAGACTCCTGGAACGAGCTGCAAAATTAAGTGATGCAAATGGGGGCGGATCTCTGACAGCACTCCCAATCATTGAAACTCAAGCAGGCGACGTTTCCGCATATATTCCTACTAATGTTATTTCGATTACTGACGGACAAATCTATCTCGAAACTGACTTGTTCTACCAAGGGATAAGACCAGCAGTCAACGTCGGGTTGTCTGTTTCCCGTGTCGGATCATCCGCTCAAACCAAAGCCATAAAGAAAGTTGCTGGAAAATTGCGTTTGGACCTGGCTCAATTTCGAGCACTCGCCGCATTTGCGCAATTCGCTTCTGATTTGGATCCACAAACGAAAGCTCGGATTGATCGAGGAATGCGACTTACAGAAATTTTGAAGCAGAAACAGTACGAACCAATGTCCATGGAACATCAAGCCATTATTCTTTATGCAGCAATCAATGGATTTTTGGATGACGTGGAAGTTGAGAAAGTAAAAGATTGGGAAAATAAATTCCACAAATTTTTGGACATTCAGAAAAAAGATGTTGTGAAAGCTTTGGCTGATAAAAAAGAGATAACTGAGGATATTGAAGTTAAATTAAAGCAATCAATTGAAGATTTTAAGAAATCATATGGGAATTAATCTACGAAATACGAAATTGCGAAACTACCTGCCCGACATGCCGTCATGGCAGGCGGGCGAACTGTTCGTAATTCGATTGTTCGTACTTTCGTAGACACTACATGCCAAACTCTACCAAAGAAATTCGACGAAGAATCCGATCCATCAAAAATATCGGTCAGATCACAAAAGCGATGGAATTGGTTTCTGCTGCCAAAATGAGAAAAGCTCAAGCTTCAGCTCTGGCCTCCAGGCCATATGCGACTCTCTCTTCGGAGTTGTTGAGCAATCTTATAGCTAGAACAAATGGTTACGACCATTTCGAACAAAGTGACCTGCCCGCCATGCCGGCGTGGCAGGCGGGGAAATCGCTCTTAGGAGGGATCTCTCCCGTTGGTCGAGATGGAAAACCTTCCAGAGTTCTCATTATTTTAGTTTCTTCGGATCGAGGTTTGGCTGGGGCATTCAATAGCAATGTGGTGAATAAAGCCTTAGGCATTGTGAAAGATGAAGGCGCGAAAGAAGTAGATTTTGTCACTATCGGGAAAAAGGGCAGCGATGCCTTACTTCGAATGAAATATACTCTCGTGGCGACTTTTCCTGCCAAGGATAAAAATGTTTCCTTGCTCGATGCTGAACCGATAGCAGTGATGTCGATGGATGATTTTTTGGCTGGGAAATATGAAAAAGTATTCGTCGTATATACTGACTTTGTTTCAACACTTGTTCAGAAGCCAAGCATGCTTCAGCTGTTGCCATTCGTCAAGGAACACGTAACACGTAACAATGAACAGAAGACTGAATTTTTGTTTGAACCAGATCCAAAGGAAATTTTAGATGTTTTGATCAATCGTGCAGTGAAGTTTGCAGTATATCAGGCATTAGTAGAAGCAGCAGCTTCGGAACACTCAGCTCGAATGGTGGCCATGCGCAATGCCAACGATGCGGCAGGAGACTTACTCGACGAATTATCATTAAGTTATAATCAAGCTAGGCAAGCGGGTATTACCCGAGAGCTCTCTGAGATTTCAGCAGCGAAACTAGCCATGGAGGGTTAGAATTGTATTAATCAATTTGTCCCTCTCCCTTGACGGGAGAGGGTGCCCGTAACTAAGCATAACGAAGGCGGGCGGGTGAGGGTGAATCATTGGTTCCCCCTCATCTGTCCGACAATCCTAAAGCTTAAGAGCGGATATCTTCTCCCGCAAGGGGAGAAGAATAATTAGAAAGGATCAAATGAATAAGGGAAAAATTACACAAATTATAGGGGCTGTGGTCGATGTGCATTTTGAAAAACAATTGCCGGCTATTCGCAATGCTTTGAAAGTTCAACGAGACGGAAAAGAACTTGTTTTGGAAGTGGCGCAGCATATCGGCGACAATCAAGTTCGGACTATCGCCATGGGTGCGACAGAAGGGTTACAGCGCAATATCGAAGCGACTGATACTGGGGCTCCGATTGCTGTCACAGTTGGAAAAGAAACACTGGGCCGTATGTTTAATGCTTTAGGCGAGCCGATTGATGGTAAAGCCAAAGCCAGTGGTAAAAAAACTTACCCAATTCACAGACCAGCTCCGGCTTTTGCGAAACAAAGCAGCAAAGTAGAACTTCTGGAAACGGGAATTAAAGTTATCGACTTAATCGCTCCAATCGTCAAAGGTGGAAAAGTAGGACTGTTTGGTGGGGCTGGAGTCGGTAAAACCGTTATTATTACAGAACTGATTAATAACATCGCCAAACAACACGGTGGCGTTTCCGTATTCGCTGGTGTAGGTGAACGTTCTCGTGAAGGCAATGATTTGTATCGAGAAATGGAAGAATCCAAAGTTTTGGATAAAACATCTCTAGTTTTCGGACAAATGAATGAACCACCAGGAATTCGTGCTCGCGTCGGATTGACTGGGCTTACATTAGCTGAATATTTCCGTGATGAAGAAAATCAAGACGTGCTGCTTTTCATCGATAACATTTTCCGATTTACTCAAGCAGGATCCGAAGTTTCGACTCTACTCGGGCGTATTCCGTCTGCGGTAGGATATCAACCGACGCTCGCTACAGATATGGGTGCTTTGCAAGAAAGAATCACTTCGACCACTGAAGGATCTATTACCTCTATCCAAGCAGTCTATGTTCCAGCTGATGACTTAACAGATCCAGCACCAGCTACGACTTTCGGACATTTGGATTCTACAGTCACTCTTTCTCGCTCATTGTCAGAATTAGGAATTTATCCAGCAGTCGATCCGCTGGATTCTACTTCCACAGTGCTTGATCCAAACATAGTCGGGCAAGAACACTATGACACTGCTCGAGGAGTACAGAGAGTACTACAGAAATACAAAGATCTTCAGGATATTATTGCCATCTTGGGTATCGAAGAATTATCTCCAGAAGATAGGCAGACTGTCACTCGTGCACGCAAAATTCAGCAATTTTTGTCCCAACCCTTCCACGTCGCAGAACAATTTACAGGACGACCTGGTAAGTATGTTCCACTCAAAGACACTATCCGAAGTTTCAAAGAAATTTTGGACGGTCAGCATGATGAAAAAGACGAAGGTGCCTTTTATATGAAAGGTTCAATCGATGAAGTTTAAGATCGTTACTCCAGAACGAATAATGGTAGAAACTGAGGCGGATTCTTTGACATTGCCTACTACTATGGGCGAGATCACAGTATTGCCACACCATATCCCTCTAGTAGCAAGTTTGGTGGCTGGTGAGATTAGTTACAAACACGGCGGCAAAAGCGATTTCTTTGCTGTATCAGGAGGCATTATCGAAGTCAAGAAAAATAATGAAGTAGTAGTTCTAGCCGACACTGCAGAGTTTGGTCATGAGATCGATGTGGAGCGGGCCGAAGCTGCCAAAGAAGCTGCTCGAAAACTTATGACAGAAGGCGCTCGAGACCAGAAAACTTATGCAGGAGCAGCGGCCGTTTTCCAAAAGCATTTAACTCGTTTGAAAGTTGCACATAAACATCGATCACATAAAGGAACCAAAATCAATGGCTAAGGCTCAAGTTTTCGTCCAAACTTGCGATGACTTTCGAATTCAGAAGCCCCTCCAGAACTATTTTGAAAATAGTTTGAATCTTTATGCTGTGGATCTAAAAACTGATCTAGGTGGTGTCAAAGAAATTTTCGAAGGTACCCCGAAACGCGACTGGATTTTTGAAAATATCCAAGCATCGATCGATAAACATGGGATCGAGAAAGTAATTTTGATCAACCATACTGACTGTGAAGCTTATGAGAAATTTCAAACTCCTGAAGAAGAAATTCATACTCATGAAATTCAACTCCGGCATGCAGTGTCAGATGTCCACGCAAAGTTTCCGAGCCTCCAAGTGGAAGCGTACTTAATCGTTTTAGCACATTTAGATGAACCAACTACCATTCACAAAGTTATATAAACAGGGCTTAAAAGTCGCCAAACTGCTAACTGAATCCAGTCATCTGGCTTTTTTTGTTGGTGGGGTGGTGAGAGACATGCTTTTGAAACGCGAGAGTAATAATATAGATATCGCCACAGATGCTACTCCTGATCAGATAGAAAAGATTTTGAAAAAAGCCAGGCTACCAGTAGTTCCTATAGGGAAAAAGTATGGGACTATTTTAACTACGATTGATTCAATGCCTGTAGAAATTACCACTTTTCGATCAGAGAGTCGGTATTCGGATAATCGTCATCCAGACCAAGTCCAGTTTATCCAAGATTATTTGGCTGATGCGAAACGCCGGGATTTTACGATCAATGCGCTTTACTATGATCCGATTTTAAAGAAACAATTTGACCCTACAGATGGGATTAAAGATTTAAGATTAAGATTGATAAGATTCGTTGGAGATCCTAAGAAACGGATAGATGAAGATGCTTTGCGTATGTTAAGAGCTGTTCGATTGGCTATTCAGCTAGGTTTTAAGCTAGAAAAAAACGCGTTCGCAGCAATTAAAACCAGAGCCAAGTATATTCAAGATATTTCTGGGGAACGAATAAAAGCAGAACTAGATAAAATCTTGTTATCTCAAAATGCCGAAAAGGGAATTCGATTACTTGATGAAGTTGGATTGCTTAAATTTATTTTTCCTGAAGTTTCGAAGTTGAAAAACTTTTCACACAAATCTAAAAAATATCATCTGGAAGGTGATCAGTTCGACCATACAATATTGGCTGTGAAGGGCGTAGAACAAGATGATTTGGATTTGAAATATGCCGCGCTTTTTCATGATATCGGTAAACCAGCAGTGGCAAAGCGAATGTTTAAAAACGGCGAATGGGTGATTAGGACCTTTGGTCACGAATTTGAATCAGCTAAGCTTTTTAAAGGCATTGCCAAAAGGTTGCGGTTTTCTAGGTTAAGTGCCCAGAAAATTGAATGGACAATAGAAAATCACAGACTAGAGAGTCCCTTTTCAAAAGATATGTCAGAGAGAAAGAAAATTATTTTAGCTTTCCATCCGGACTTTTCGTTTTTGATAGAGCTGTGGAAAGTTGATAGTCTGGCGAATTATAAACGACTTGAAAATGGAAAAGTGGGCCCTGATTATCCAGTTGGCTGGAAGAAAGGCAAGAATTATTTAAAGTTAATCGAGCAAAAGAAAAATTTACTGGCAAAACTTGCTGATGGAAATTTAATCATGAAATATAGCAAACTCAAACCAGGACCACAGCTAGGACGTAAAATCGAAGATATAAAAGTGCAGATAGTCCTAGTCAAAATAAAGAACGAAAATGAACTAAAAAGATACCTCAGTACTTGATTTTTTTCGGATATTAATATATAATTAGCAATGCTTACAGGATTTCGATTTTCGAGGTGACATAGGAAATCCGGACCTGTTTTTTATTCGTTAAATCTGTAAGCGAGCATTGTTGAAAATTTAACTCGCGCAGGACGACGGTCCGAGCGCGTAGGTCGAAAATTCACCAGAATTTTACGACCGGTAAATTTTCATACAATGCGAGCGGTATCGTCGCGGGGTAGAGAAATGGCATCTCGCAAGGCTCATAACCTTGAGATTGGTGGTTCGAGTCCACCCCCCGCAACCAAGAAATAAGTACTAGGTTGTAAGTTTGGACTCGAAGGGTTGAAGCGAGACGAGGTCTCAACCGAAGTCGAGCGATCGACGAATGCGAGCAAGCGCAGCATTCGGCGCAACCCCGGACATGAGCGCATCAGCGCGAATCCGAGTCCACCCCCCGCAACCAAAAAAATATGCTTGTCGGCGTAGCTCAGCCGGTTAGAGCGTGGGACTCATAAGCCCAAGGTCGCTGGTTCGATTCCAGCCGCCGACACCAATAGGGGTCCGTGGTGTAGCTGGCCTAACACGTCTCCCTGTCACGGAGAAGACCGCCGGTTCGAATCCGGTCGGACCCGCCACAAAGAACATCTGCTGATCACAGGTGTTTTTTGTTTTGGCAAATAAAAAAAGCACCGAGTAGCCGAGTGGCTACTGCGGTGCGCACGCCTTCACGTCCTTGAGGCACTTGATGTACAGAGGTACATCGTCCTTGTTGGACGCAAGACTTGTTGTTCTCCTTGAGGTTGTAGAGTTACTCGACGCCGAGGTCGTGATCGTCGGTATAGCCGCCGACGGCGCGATCACCTGCGAAGGTTTGTCCGCGACCGTTTCGCCTGAGGCGATGGCGGGCGAGGACGCCTTCGGAAGCTTACGCTCGACACGTTGAGTAACTTGAGGGGTTGGCTTGGTAACCGTCGGCGGAGGCTTGGCAGGGCGAGGCAGGTTCACTGCCGTTTGCTTGACCAGCTCCTTTGGCGGTTCCGGTCGTACGACTGGTGGAGGCGGGGCGGCCTCGATGACCAGTTTGATAGACGGGGAAGAGGGCTTCTCGACTGTGGATGAGACAGGTTCACTGCGCATCACGATCGTGGTCGGACCTCTTTTGTCCAGCTCCTCTTTAAGACGCTGCTCGAGCCGAGCGTCGAACTGCGCCTGCAGTCGTGCGACTAAGCCGTCGATCTTTTCAGGATCGATGGATTGTTGGATCACGACATGTGTCGGCGTCGAGGGCGCCGGCGGCGTCACAGTTGTTTCTGCCACATTCGGGCGGGGTATCTGTGTCGGCGCCGCTGACGTCGAGGTTCGACCTGCGGATCTCTCTTTAACTATCGGCGCGGTGGCTTTCGACACCTTCACCGTTGCAGGTTTGGCCCAGGATCGCCAGACGAATGTGCTTGTGCCAAGGAGTGTTAGAACGGCAACCGTTACGACACTGTATTTTCTGTACGAACGTCGTTTTTTTTTCGGTTTGCCGCCCAACCCAGCATTGGCCATAGCCCGAGCCCTTTCCACCGAACCCTCCACGTACTTGTTTCGATTTTGCTTTGGGGAGGATCTCTCCTCAGCGAAAGCGGCAAGCGCGGGCGGAGCGTTCAGCTTTCCAACGTCAATGATCCGTTGGTCCCCGCCGCCATCACCATCGACGGGGCCGACATTGGCGGGCTGGTCATAGGCGATGGAAGCTGCGGCGGCTCGGAGGGCGTCGAGTTCGGGGATGTTGTCGACGGTACCGAATCCACTCCAGTCTTCGTCGTTTTCGCTGTTGAGGTCATCGGTCGCCACGGTTCTTCCTCCTGAAATTGACTACGGCTCAACAGGTCCAGATCGAATTCATCGATCCAGTCCGGGTGTTCGAGCAGGAACTTCGTCCCCTTGATTACCGAGTACTGAGGGTCGGGAACGCTCCAGATCGAGAGGTTGAGAGCACGGCGGATCAGCTCATCGATCAGGTCTACCTGCGAGCCTCCACCTCCCAGAAGCCCGTCATTGGTCTGGATGTCACTGATGATCTGGGGCTCTCCGAATTCGTGAAGCGAGAGCGTGATTGCCCCGATGATCAGCTGGTAGTAGTCGGCGTTGAGGCAATCGAACAGCTCCTCAGAGTCGATGTCGACCTTCGCCGGCATTCCTGTCTCGGCATGCTTTCCTTCGACTTCACCTCTCTTCTTCGGATGGCCTTTGTGACCTGGACGAATGGCTGTCGCGAGCTCGATCTTGATCTTCTCAGCGTCGAGCAGACCGATGAGAATATTCTTCTTGGTAAAGAAGTACTTCACAATGATCTTGTTCGCGAGGTCACCGCCGAGCGGGAAGCTGCGGTGGAATATGACGTGCCCGTTGCAAATGATCGCAACGTTCATCGTACCGCCCCCGATGTCCACAAACAGCCTGGCCTTGCCGTCCATCAGATCGATCCCGGCGCCCAGCAAAGCGACACCAGCCTGTGTAACAGTCACGACGCGGTATTTCGGGACGCCGTAGCTGTTGATCTCGCTATATTCGGCGTTCAGATCGTACTCGCCGCTGGAGAAATCCAGGTTCGAGAAGGCGGTTTCCTGTCCAGGGGGCATGAAGCGCGACTGAATAGCCCGACGCATGATCTGGGCATGCACCCGTTCAGTGTTACCCGAAACCGGGAGGATCACGAGCTTCGGCTTGTTCAGTTTCGGCGGTCCCTTTTTCCAGTCATGGTCGGTCAGGAGCTGAGGCAACACGGCGTCGAACAAGGAGATCATGATGTCAGTGTCCATCATGCGGCCAGAATCGACGCATCGAACCACTTTCAGGTGCTTCGGCGTGCGGCCGATCCTGTTGTATGCCGCGTCCCCGAGCGCGATGATCTCGTTGTTTTCTTTTCGGACGAGGGCATACGAGCGGAGCGGAGGGCACAAGTCGAGCAGGTTCGGAGTGTCGTTTTGATTGCGCGACGAGGCAGTCTTCATCTGCTTGAATTCCGGCGCCCGATTCAGCGCCGCTTCACAGGCAGCCATGTCGACGCCGTCCTTCCGAGGATAGAGCCCTTTCTTGTCGAAGCAGAACAGTGTTTTCGCGGTTCCATAATCCGCACCGAACGACGGGATGCTTACATTGCTGCTCATGATTTCTCGTCCTCCACCAGTGGCTTTGTGTCAGGTTGTTAAACTGTCGATATTCGTCAATTTTTGCAGCTGGGAAGTTGCAACGAACTAACGAAATTCGACACCCCACTATACCAGATTGCTAGTGATAAATCAAGCGAAACAAAGGCCCAAAAATGACCATATTTGTGCTATAATCCCTGCATGGATCAACAGAATATAATCATAATTTTGATGGTTGCGGGGTTTGCAGTCCTGCTGTTTTTGCAATTGCGCAAAAAAGAAGAAGTAAAAAAGGACGATGAAGCTTTGAAAATCATGATGGAATGGATGAAAGAAATAAAGCAGGGAACAGAAAGCAGTAAACATACCACAGAGCAAAATATTAAAGATTTAAACAAAGCGATCAATGAAAGATTGGATAACGCTGGGAAGGTTATTTCTGCTTTAACGCGTGAACTAGGAGGAGTATCTCAAATAGGACCGGATATTCGAAGACTGACAGAAACCCTGACTTCACCGAAACTTCGAGGAAATTTTGGAGAAGAAATTTTAGAAAACTTACTGACCGATGTATTCCCGAAAGAGCTATGTAAATTTCAATACAGATTTAAAAACGGTGAAGTGGTCGACGCCGCGCTAATGATCGGAGATATTTTAATTCCGATTGATAGTAAATTTAGTATGGAAAATTATCGGTTATATAAAGAGGCAAAGACAGATGAATCATCAGACAGTCTCAAGAAAGCATTTTTGAAGGACGTAAAAAAGCGTATAGAGGAAATTCATAGAAAATATATTTTACCGCAAGAAGGAACGTTAGACTATGCTTTTATGTTTATCCCTTCTGAAGGCGTGTATATGGAAGTAGCGGAAGATATGGATGCACAAGCTTTTGCTAGATCGAAAAAAGTAGTGGTTGTAGGACCGAATACTTTAAATATCAATTTAAGAGCAATTTTAGTTTCACTTCGTGGTCAACAGATCGGTAAAGCCGCGCAGCAAGTTTTGGCCGCGATAAATGGGATCCGACAGGAATCAGATAAATTTGGTCGGACACTCGACACCATGGCAAACCATGTAAAAAATACAAATAATTCCATGGCAACTATAGTGGAAAGTTATTCTAAATTAAGAAATCAAATTATTAATGCTTCAAATCTTCAGTTAGATGAAGAAAAACAGCAAGAAATTTCCGCCGTCGCAGATGCTATGGCGGACAAGCCGGAGAAATTACTATGAGGGCAGAGCAAAGAGTGGGTTTGTTTGTAGATATTCAAAATTTATACTATACAGCGCGAAATGTTTATAATGCTCGTGTGAATTTTAATGCAGTTTTAAAAGAATCAGTGGGTGAAAGAGCTTTAGTCCGGGCTATTGCTTATGGAATCAAAGCAGATATGCCAGAAGAAGGAACGTTTTTTGATGCCTTAAAAAAGGCTGGGTTTGAAGTCAAACTCAAAGAATTGCAAAGTTTTTATGGTGGAGCGAAAAAAGGGGATTGGGACGTAGGAATTGTTATGGATATTATTAAGCTGATTCCGAAACTTGATGTCGTGGTGCTGGCCTCTGGCGATGGCGACTATATCCCGCTTTTAGAATACCTTCAAGTTTTAGGCGTGAGAGTAGAATTGGTTAGTTTCGGCAAATCAACGTCTTCAAAAATGCGAGAACTCGTCGATAGCTATCTAGATCTGGACACCGATACTCGAAAATTTTTGATGCCAATTCGGAACGCTAGAAGAAAGTAATTAGTAATAAGCCTGCCTGCCGGCAGGCAGGTAAAAAGTAATTAGGATTCAGTTCCCGTAGCTTAACGGATAAAGCGTGCCCCTCCCATCGGGCCATACGGCCCAAACATATGTTCTATGTTTATTTACTACAAAGTGAAAAGGATTCGTCGTATTATATTGGTCAAACAGCAAATGTATTTGATCGACTAATTAGGCATAATAGTAGACGAGTGAGTTCGACACGAGCAAGAGCTCCTTGGAAGCTGTTAGGTTTTGAAGAGTACTTAACAAGAAACGAAGCGCGATGGAGAGAACATCAAATCAAAAATAGTTATACGAAGAAAAAAAGTTTTATAATGCAATTTAGCCCTCATAGCTCAGTGGATAGAGCACGAGCCTCCGGAGCTCGGGACCGAGGTTCAACTCCTCGTGAGGGCACCAAGACACAACTCAATTCAGTTTCAGAGATTTTTTGATGGGCTTCCGCAACGGAAGCCCATTGAATTTCCGCAACGGCGCGCGCTTCGCGCGCTTGTAGTGTCAGGTTCAACCCGAAGATTTTTTTGGCGAAAGATTTTTTAAGAGAAAGAGGGGCGTCTTCTGTAATTTCGTTAAGCATTTGTGCATCTTTTATCCACTCGCGCAGGGGTTCAACCCAAAGCGATACCCCCTTTGCGACTTGGGCTGTTTTCTCCTCCAACGACTTCTTGCGGGAGAGAAGGTTTGCTTTCTCTAAGCGGTATGCGTCCCGCTCAATATCTTGGTCAAGATAGGCGTCAAGAAGGCGTTGGAGTTTTTGAGAGATGGTCTGTATCTCGGTTTTATACTCTTGAATGATACCGGCCGCGGACTGGGCGGCTTCTCGCTCGTCCCTGTCGGCCATTTTGGATAGCTCGGCCGTCCAGTCCGGCGGCATTTTATAGGGTTCAAGCAAGGCGGTTAATTGCGTATCAAGCAACTCCTCCCGAATGGGCGGCTCTGAACATTTGACGGCTTTGTTTTTTCGGGAGCAACGATAATAGGTGTAATGGTGAATGTTGCCGTTCTTCTGATATTTGGTTTTTCGCTCGGCGGTTATGCCCATACCGCAAGTTCCGCACCGGATAAGGCCGCACAGGACTTGCGGGCTATTGTGGGAATTCTTGGGCGGCCTACTCCTCGCTTTAAGCGCGGCCTGAACCTTATCAAAAAGTTGCTTGGCGATAATCGGCTCGTGGTTGCCTTCGTAAAGCTCACCGCCATAGCGGAAGTTGCCGTAATAAAAAGGGTTAGACAAGAGATAAGACGCTTGGTCGCGCTTGATGGGCTTGCCGCCTTTCGTTTTAACTCCGTTCTCGGCTAAGAAATTGGCCGCGTCTTCCAGCCGCCAGTTTCCCTCGGCATAGAGTTCAAACACGCGCTTTACGGCCTTTGATTTTTTCCTATCAACGGCAACTTGTTTAATGCGGGTGTCGTTCAGATAACCGATAGGCGCGTTGCCCGGATAGTCGCCACGCTTGGCTTTGGCGTAAAGTCCGCGTTTGGTGTTGGCTTTCAAGTCAAGGATAAACTGATTGGCCATTCCGAACTCTACGCTCGTCATTAAAGCGTTGTCCGTCGGGAGGAAACTGCGGTCGTGAGTTTGGATATTTTGAATAACGCCTTGTTGGAGTAGCCAACTGATACGGCCGCTATCAACCGGATTGCGAGCCAATCTATCAAGTTTCCAACAAATAATGCCCTGCGCTTCGCCTTTCTCTACCCGTTCCATCATCTCGTTAAAAACGAGGCGTCCGGGCATTTTTGCCGATTGCTTTTCAATAAACTCCTCAACGATATTTAGTTCTTGTTCTTTGGCCACCGCGCGCAGGACAGCAAGTTGGTCCTCAATAGACCGGACTTGCTTGTCCTCAACATCGGTGGATTTTCGGGCGTATAGAAAATATTTTGTCATTGTAGTATAATACTTATACATACTAACTTATACTTCATTATATATAAAGATATATAGGCATGTCAAAAGACCAGCCGACAATAGGCAAAACAATTCGGAGGTATAGACAAGACAAAGAAATGTCGCAAGAGGCATTGGCGCGAGCGGCTAATTTGTCGCTTCCTACTATCGTAAAAATTGAATCAGGCGAAACGCCCAATCCAAGCATTGACACAGTTAAAAAACTTGCCGCCGCGCTTGGTGTGAGCGTGGACGAACTATTGAAATAACTATGGCGCAGACAAACATTAAAGTTAGAGAATTAGTAGATAAGGTTCAACGCGGTGAACTCATTTTGCCTGAAATGCAGAGGAGGTATGTTTGGCCAGCAACTCGTGTTCGTGATTTGTTAGATTCTTTATATCGCGGCTATCCATCCGGCACAATTTTAGTTTGGGAAACCGATGAAGAAATGCCGACAAGAGAACTGGCCGTCCAACCGACAAGAACTCCAACAACTTCACAGAAATTATTACTACTTGATGGACAACAGCGTGTAACTTCACTTTCCGCGATTTTAAGTGGCGAGCCAGTTCGTGTTCGTAGTCGTATGCGACCGATTGATATTCTTTTTAACTTGGAGCACCCCGAAGGTCCTCCGGTTGAGATAACCGAAGTTGATGATAATGGCTTTACGACCGATGTTGAAGATGTTGAGGATGAAGAAACGGCAGAGCGCGACATTCAAGAAGAAATGCGCAAGCGCACTTTTGTAGTAACAAGTCGTGCCCTTCAAAATGACCCTTTGTGGGTTGCTGTTTCTGATATCTTCAAACAAACAGATAGCCAAATTATCCGGTCAATAGGCATTTCTTCGGATGATGAACGATGGGATAAATACTCCGGTCGGCTTCAGAAAGTTAGGAAGATAGCAGACTATCCGTATGTGATGGAAGTTCTTGAAAAGAGTATGACCTACGAGGAAGTAACCGAAATTTTCGTTAGGGTTAATTCTCTCGGTATTAAGTTGCGCGGTTCTGATTTAGCTCTCGCTCAAATTACCTCTCGTTGGAAAGGTTTTATGAATCTTATAGAAGATTTCTCCAAAGAGTTTGATAACGACGAGGATTATATTTTTGAGACAGGATTACCGGTCCGTATGATGGTAATTTTTGCTACTCACCAAAGCAGGTTCAAAACGGTCGGTAAGATTAGTAAAGAGAGATTAGGGGAATCGTGGAAACAAGCGGTTGAGGGTTTGCGTTTTGCGATAAACTTTCTCCGAGAAAATGCCGGAATAGATAACCTCTCTTATCTTTCGTCCCCATTTCTCCTTGTTCCGATTTCGGTATATTGGATTTCTAAAAATAACGAAACACTAACGCCGAATGAAGAAAAGAAAATACTGCGATGGTTTTACCTTGCCCATATGCGCGGACATTACAGCATGGGTTCTTCCGAATCTATCCTTGATGCTGACCTCGGTGTGCTTTTTAGGGGCAAGAATCTTGACGACCTTACCCAACAATTATTTCTTCATGTTAAGAAATTCGTCGTTGATTACGATGACCTCAATAATCGTGGCATCAGAAGTCCATTTTTCTCAATGCTTTATTTTGTGCTGAAACAAAACGGAGTAAAAGATTGGTGGTCTGGCCTTCAACTTTCCGAACGGCATACTGGAAACGCGCACACAATCCAATATCATCACATCTTCCCGAAATCGCTTTTGAAGGAGTATGAAAAGAAAGAAGTAAATGAAATTGCTAATATGGCTTTTATTGGTGGTAAAACAAACCGCCGAATCACAAACAAGGAGCCGAATCAATATCTTGAAGAAGAAGTTATCGCCAAGCGAGGAGAAGAAGCTCTAACATCTCATTTAATTCCGCTTGATAAAAAGTTATGGGAGCTTTCAAACTATCGGGAGTTTCTTACCTTCCGCCGGAAAGCCATCGCCGAAGCTATCAATGAATTTATAAAAAAATTTGAATAATTATGGCAAAGAACAACAAAAATAACAATCAACCGATTGATAGGACAGAGCTTGTCTGGCCGAATAAGCGCAAAGAGGTTGAGCGCGTGGAGTTGCCGTTTCAAACGATTGAAACAATCAACCTTCCGCGCGGCACAAGGCAGGAGGAATTATTCGGAAAGGACGGACAAGAAGGGTTAAAGAATCGGCTTATTTGGGGCGACAATCTTTTGATAATGGGTTCGCTTCTCAAAGAATATGCGGGCAAAATAAATCTTATTTATATTGACCCGCCGTTTGCGACCGGCGATGATTTTTCATTTACCGTAAACATTGGCGACCAAGCGGAAATTACTAAAGAGCCGTCCGCGCTTGAAGTAAAAGCATACCGCGATACTTGGGGCAAAGGTATGCAATCGTATCTCCAAATGATGTATGACAGATTAGTTTTAATGAAAGAACTTTTAGCTGACAATGGCTCAATTTATGTGCATTTGGATTGGCACGTTGGTCACTACATGAAGTTGATGTTAGATGAAATCTTTGGAAGAGATAATTTTGTTAACGAAATAGCATGGGTTTATTTTGGCCCGGGGACAAGCAAGCAAAAAGAATTTACCAAGAAACACGATACAATATTCTTCTACGCAAAAGAGAAGGGTAAGCACATTTTTAATGATAAAGCTATAAGAATTCCACACGATGAAAAAACTGTAGATAATTTCAAAAGAGGTTTGAAAGGTTCTGGTTTCTCTGCGGAAAATATAAATGAGTTAGCTAAAGAGTATTTTTCGGATGAAACAAATTTGAATATTTCAGGTAAAATTCCAGAGGATTGGTGGGAATACGCCATTGCCGCTCGCTATCCAGTTGATGGAGTCAAGAGAGTTGGTTATGCAACCGAAAAACCATGGCCGCTTCTTGAAAGAATCATTAAAACATCTTCAGGTGAGAACGACATCGTCGCTGACTTTTTTTGTGGTTCAGGTATTGTAGGTGCAGTAGCAGAAAAGTTAGGCCGTAAATGGATTATGTCCGACCTTGGAAGGTTTGCAACTCATTTAACTCGTAAAAGATTGCTTAATATGGGTGCAAAGCCGTTTGTCGTTCAGAACTTGGGGAAGTATGAACGCCATCGTTGGGTTCAACTCAACGGCCGATATAAAAATTATCTCAAATTTATTTTGGAACTTTATCATGCCGAGCCGATAGAAGGATTTACAAATCTTCACGGCAAAAAGGATAAAGCGTTTGTGCGCATCGGCGCGGTGGACGCTCCGGTAACGCTTTCCGAAATACGCGAGGCGTTGAGTGAGTGTAAAGAAAATAAAATCAAGTCGCTTGATGTGCTTGGTTGGGAATGGGAAATGGGATTACATGATTTAGTAAAGGAAGAAGCCGAGCGATACGGCGTAAAACTTTCAACTTTCCAAATACCGCGCGAGGTAATGGAGCTTAATGTAAGCGACCCAAAAGTAAAAGAGGATATACACTTTTACGAACTCGCATATTTGGAAGTTGAGCCGAAAACAGACGGAAAGCGGGTATCAATAACGCTCAAAGATTTTATCATTCCAAATCCGGAGCTATTGCCGGAAGAAGTAAAAGACAAGGTTAAAAGCTGGAGCGATTTTATTGACTACTGGGCAGTTGATTGGATGTTTAACCAGCACGAGGAACAGACGGAGGAAGATGACACTTTCCACAATATGAATCAACGCTACCGCACGCGTAAAGAACCGAAGTTGGAGCTATCAATGAATTACGATTATAAAAAGTCGGGAAAATACAATATCCTCGTTAAGGTCATTGATATTTTCGGCAACGATACGACAAAGTTAGTTGAGGTAAAAGTAAAATAAGATGTTAGATTTTCATTTTATCAATGTTGGAAAAGGAAGTTGTGCGATAGCTGATTTCTCATCAGGGCATTTAAGTGTTATTGACATTGACGATTCAAGAGCTCTTTCCGCGAAAGAAAAAGAATCAATGCGCCTTCTGAAAAAGGCGGAACTCACTAATCCAATAGATTATATTTTAAGAAACTTTTCTGGAGAAGAAATTTTTAGGTTTATACTTACTCATCCAGATATGGACCATATGTCAGGCATAAAAACTCTATTTGAGAAAAAATATGTGCGTAACCTTTGGGATGTCCCCAATCACAAACCAGACCCCGAGAGCTGGGATAACTCTCCTTACGACAAAAATGATTGGGATTTTTACCAATCTCTAAGAGAGAAAAAAGTTAAAGGAACTAACATTGTAAACCCTTTAAGAAACGCTACGGCCGACTGTTGCTGGGTTCAAGACGGGATTAAAATACTGTCTCCGGATAAGGTGCTTATGGAGAAAGCAGAAGAAAGTGAGGAATACGACCATTTAAGTTATGTAATTCAAATTAACTACAATGGAGTAAGAGCAATGCTTACGGGGGATGCTTCAAAACCCGCCTTGGATAATATAGTAGCGAACTATAAAGCCGAAAATCTACAATCTTCAATTCTTTTAGCCCCGGGACATGGAAGTAAAAATCATGTTTCCAAAGATTTTTTGGAAGCAGTTAAGCCGCGATTAACAGTAGTGTCGGTTGCTGAAAATGTTGATTACGACAGCGATGCTTATAAAAATTACGGCCGAGTTTTATCAACCAAGTATTATGGAAATATTAGGGTTCGTATAAAAGAAAATAAAGAGGTTGTTTTTCGCACGCAATTTCAAAATTACAATGAGAATTGGTATGTCTCAAAGCAGAGGAGTGATTATTATAAATCAACATGAATACCATAACGAAAATTCATATTTTTGATGTTGAACATGGCGAGTGTAACATTATAGAAACACCCACTGGTCATATTATTATGATTGGTGCTGGGCATAATAGTAGCACTAATTGGCGTCCTTCAAATTGGTTGAAGGCCCGCGGCCAAACTCCACATTTTTTAGTTTTGAGTAATTTAGACCGCGACCACCTTTCCGACTTACCAAGTTTTGAGCCGAACATACGGCCTGAACTTCTCAAGCACAACGACTTTGTAACCCCCGACTGGCTTGAAAACAAAAAGATTGAGGAAAGCGGCGAAGTTCATGATAGTGTGCAGACAGCAATTCATTGGATGCGTAATGTTTTCATTGGTGAAAAGGTAAATCCGGAGTATGGAGTGGAAAAATTATTTTTTCACCATTCTCCATCGCAATTTCAGGATACAAATAATTTAAGCGTCGTTACCTTTATTGCTTACGGAGGTGTAGGCATTTTATTTCCGGGCGACCTTGAGATTGCTGGTTGGAAAGAGTTCTTGAAAAACCCGACATTCGTTGAATGTTTGAGACGGACAAAGATTTTTATTGCCTCTCATCATGGGAGAATTAACGGATACTGTTCAGAGGTATTTAATTATTGTTCACCGGACATCATTATCATTTCTGATAAATCCGTTGAACATGATACACAAGCGCATAACTCGTATCAGCAACATGCTGGCGGTCTCCATTTCGGCGACGACACAGTGAGAAAGGTTTTAACCACAAGGAACGATGGAAAGATTACTATTGAACTTCCGCCAAACGGAGTATACACCGTATATAGAATTTCTAACTACTAAACTATGGAACAAAAAATATTTTCAAAATTCAATGTGTATGACCAAATTGGATACCTAATGGTTGGAGCAATCACAGCCGCAGTTTTAATTTTCAACACTTCATATTTCTACAACATAGATATACCACCTTTTTCTTTAGATAGCTTTTTACTTTGGTTTATAATCGCTTACTTTTTTGGACACCTCATTCAAGGAGTGGCCAATGTTATCAACGGCATACCCTTATTAAGTTATTTAATACGCGAAGATAAAACAGATTTTAACGATAACGAGAAAGAAATTTTAGAGCAAGCCAAAAGTTATTTCGGGTTAGATAAACAAGATAATAATAAACTCTGGGGTTTATGTTATATGCTTGCTTCTGGTAAAGATATAACGGGTCAAGTTCAGGCATTCAATGCCTATTACAGCTTATATCGTGGTTGGTTTGTAGTCTTCTTTTTAGAATCATTATTCCTTTTTGGACATTTGACTTCATCTTTTAACCACCCGAAACTTTACTTGCTTTTATTAAGCATCTTCTTGGCGATTATTTTTTACCGAAGGGCAAAGCGATTTTGGAAGTATACAAGAGATAAAGTGCTTGAAACTTTTGTAGTAGTAAAAACTCTAAAACTATGAGTAATCAAGAAAGTAAGCAATCAAATCTCCCGCTCGTCCGCGCGTTGCGGCCGTTAGTTAAAGCGTGGCGGGATGATGGATATAAAGGAACATCCGAAACAACGCGGCGGCTTTTGGATTGGTGGTTTTCAGAGGAGCATCAACTATCAAACGGCTCAACCTTCACTTTTTATCCAGCACAACGCGCCGCGATGGAACATCTTGTTTTTTGCTTTGAAGTATTACAGGGACGCAGTTTATATCAGCTTGCTCAAAAGTTAGACGCGCATATTCCGATTGACCCAAGCGCGGACAAGTGGGCCAAGTATGCGTTTAAGATGGCTACGGGTTCGGGTAAAACAATGGTTATGGCTATGGCCGTTGTTTGGTCATACTTCAACGCTACCCGCGAGAAGCGGGACGACTTTACCAAAAACTTTGTCCTTATAGCACCAAACCTCATTGTGCTTGACCGCTTGATGGGCGATTCGCACTCACCGGAATTTTTTGAAGGTGGTATTTTCAAGAAGTATCCGTTTCTTCCGCCCGAATGGAGCGGCGACTTCCAGCTTGATGTTATCGGGCCAGAAGAAGAACGAGCTACGACAAAAACCGGAACGCTGTATCTTTTGAACTGGCAGAAATTCATTGAACGAGAAAATGGAGAAATTGATAATCCGGTAGAAAACTTGCTTGGCCCGAAACCGCCAAGCGATATTGCGGTTACGCTCGCCAAGCTAAGAGATAGGTTATTTAATCTTGAAAATGTGATGGTTCTAAATGACGAAGCCCATCATGTTTGGGACGAGGATTTGGTGTGGTATAAGGCAATCGCAGAGCTTTACGAAAACACGGGGCTTATGTGTCAGCTTGATTTTTCGGCAACACCCAAAGACCAAGGAGGGAATTTATTTACTCACATAATTACCGAATACACTTTGGGCGAAGCGATTCACGATGGAGTAGTGAAACGGCCGAAAATTGCCGAGATTGAAAACATACCAGAGATAGAAAGCGACAACGCGGCCGAGCGATACCGAGTTCAGATTGACGCGGCGGTGGACAAGTGGCGGCCATTTTATAAAGAGTTAAAAAAGACAGGTAAAAAGCCGATTCTATTCGTTATGGCCGAAAACACCACGGCCGCAGACCAAGTGGCCGATTATTTGGATTCTTTCAAAGAGTTATCCGATAAGGTTTTAACTATTCATACTGACAAGAAAGGCGAGGTCAGTAAAAAGGATTTGAATGACGCGCGTAAATGGGCAAGAGAAGTTGATGAGCCGGATAATCCATACCTTGCTGTTGTTTCCGTGCTTATGCTTCGGGAAGGTTGGGATGTGAAGAATGTAAAAGTGATTGTCCCGTTACGACCATTGAGCGCGGAATCAAAAATCTTACCGGAGCAGACACTTGGTCGTGGACTGCGGCGAATGTTCCCCGGCCAACTTTTAGGTAATTACACGGATGAATTGATTGTTATTGAACACCCCGCGTTCCACGATTTGATTCAAGACGCACTAACCGAGCAAGGGGTAGAGATTGAATTTGTCCCGATACAAAAACCGGAAACCCTCCCGAAAATAATCAGTGTTGATGAGAATAAAAAAGAGTATGATATTGCCGTTCCGGTTACGCAGGGAGGCGTAACGAGGTCGGTGAAGAAACTCCAAGAGTTGAAGATTTCCGATTTCCCTTCCCCTCTATTCCACTATAAGGACTTAAACCCCGTGGAGATAAAAATGCGCAAGCGTGATTTGCTTACCAAACAAGTTGAGGCGGAAGAAATACTCACAATGCCGTTTGCGGATAGACCGGATATTTATATCAGCGCGATTACAAAAAAGATTCAAAAATATAGCCGCGTTCCCGGCCAGTTTGAAAACCTTGCGGGCATAACGAAGGATTATATAAAAAACAAACTTTTTGATAAGTCGCTGGACTTTAACGAGGACGATTTGAAGCGGCTCAATAACGCCAAAGTCAGAGTGCGACTGATAGAAGTTTTTGTTGACCGCATCAACGACCTTACGGCTGTATCCGAGGATATAGAATTGATGGGTGAAGAATTACGAGCCAACAATATAAAGCCGTTTCCGTGGTCGCGGGATATTTTTGAAGCCAAGAAAATTGTCCTTAATTTCACGCCGATTGAGAATAAATTGGAGGACCAATTTACGCGCTTGCTTGATAACGACGACGATGTTCTGGCGTTTATGAAAAATCACCAACAGACGCTCAACTTCCGTATTCCATATATTGATACCAATGGATTTGTAAGGAACTATATACCAGATTTTATCGCCAAAACAAAGGATACTTGCTGGATTATTGAAACGAAAGGCAGAGAAGATGTTGATGTAAAGCTCAAAGATAAACGAGCCGAAGAATGGTGTAAACAAGTGTCAAAACTGACTGGTAAAGAGTGGTCATATAAGAGAGTAGACCAAGCACGATTTGAGAAAGGAAGATTTACGCGGTTAGAGGATTTAGTTTAAGGGAGTTGCCGATCTGAAAATCGGCAAAAACATAACGCGCGCACGGGAGGCGTGGGGCAAGCGTTATACTAAAATATCTTCGCCCCTCTTTCTCTTAAAAAATCTTTCGCCAAAAAAATCTTCGGGTTGAACCTGACACTACAAGCGCGCGAAGCGCGCGCCGTTGCGGAAATTCAATGGGCTTCCGTTGCGGAAGCCCATCAAAAA